>ERZ795056.762-NODE-762-length-39555-cov-11.805595_pt1 | contig 39555 bp, 17 predicted proteins | sample MGYA00375140_ERZ795056 | MGnify/ENA primary metagenome ERZ795056 (study PRJEB30185, sample SAMN05720227) | activated sludge metagenome | isolation source: Anaerobic digester | place: USA | collected 2015-03-09 ...
AACGAGCCACGAAACTGGTGGAACTCTCCGCCCATGAACGGTCGACCGGTCACTATAAGGAGGCCATTGAATTCGCCATTCTTGGTTCTTCGGAGGCGGAGCGTCATGGACTGGACAATGAACTGGGCCAAGCACTCATGGAATTGGCACGGGCACATCGCTCGAAAGGTGACCTGGACAATGCGATCGGTGCCAGTCTCAGAGCGACCTTGGTGAACGGCACCTACCACAGCGGGTCACGCACGGAAGCACTGCTTCAATTGGCGGAACTCTACGTGAGCGCCGGGCATCCCCAGAAAGCATTGGAACACTTGGAGGATGCCAAGAGCACAACAGCCGCCGACCGGATGGACCGCACGCGCTACCTGCGTACCGAAACGGCTGCCAAGGCCATGATCCTGAACCCGGATAAGCTCGAGGAACATTGCAACAGGTACATGGAAGAAGCCGTTCGCAGCGGTGACAGGTCCTTGCAACTGGACCTCTTGGCCACCAAGGCCATGGCCCAAGCGCGTTCAGGAAAGTACCAAAGTGCGTTGACCACGGAGGAGGAGGTGTTGAAGCTGGCGATCGCGCTGGACCGACCATTGGATGCCGGTGTGAGCGCCAACAATGTAGCCGAGCTCCATCTCCGGTCGGGTCGTTCCCAGGAGGCGGTCGCCGCCTTCGCCAAGGGATCGATCATGGTGGAGGACCTGCCCGCGGTGCGCCTTCCCATGAAGATCAACGCGGCGCACGCACAGGCGAAGGCGGGTAACATCGATGCTTCGTTGCGGCTCTTGGATGATGCCCGGTTCGACGCCGAAAGGAACAAGGCGAGGTGGCTAATGCCGCGATTGCTACGTACCGAAGCGGCCGTGCGCGTCCTGCAAGGTGACCTTGGCAAGGCCCAATCCATTGCGTTGGAAGCGTTGAGCATGGCCGAAGAATTGAGGAACGACAAGGAACAAGCACAGACCTGCGATCTCTTGTCCACCATCTTCGAGCGGTTGGACCTGGAAGGTGAGGCTCGCCAGTACGAGCGCAAGTCAAGGGATATCGAATTGCGGCTTGCCACCTCGGTGGCCCAGTTGAAGACCGATCGGGAGGCGCAGTTGCTTCGTTTGCAGCGTATCGAACGCGAGCAGATGGACCTTCTGAACCGTGAGCAACGCAAGGAGGCACGGATGCGCCAACTGGCCTTGGACGCGGAGAATCAAGAGAAACAGATGGCCTTGTTGGTGTACGAGAAACAGCTCGAGGAATCGGGTCGACGGGAAGCCGTATTGAAAAGCGACCAGGCCACTCGAGAGCTACTACTGGCCCAGGCCGATCTGGATGCCGAACGGCAGCAGCGGCAGATCCAGGAACTCGACAACAGCCGGATGTTGCAATCCTTGAGCTTGACGCGTATGGAAGCCGAAAAGAAGGAGCAGGAGCGGACCGTGGAGCTCCTCGAGAAGCGGAACTTGTTGGTGGAGGCCGAGAGCCAAGCAATAGCGGCACGGCAGGACCATGACCGGGCGGTGAAACGGTATTCCATCATGCTGGCAGTTGCCGGAGCCCTTTCCGCCATATGGATGTTCTGGGCATGGCGCATATCCCAGAAGAAGAAACGGACCATCTGGGAACAGAACCAGCATATCAAAGGCATCAACGATGAATTGGAGGAGAAGAACCACAACATCCAGAGCAGCCTGGGGTATGCCCAGACCATCCAATCGGCCATCCTGCCCAGTGAACAGGACCTGCAAGCGATCCTTCCCGATAGCTTCCTCTTGTACAAACCACTCGATACGGTGAGCGGTGACCTACCCTTCATCAAGCGCTACGGCGATCGGGTATTCCTGGCCGCCATCGACTGCACTGGCCATGGTGTGCCAGCAGCCATGATGACCTTCATCGCCTATTACGGATTGAACGAACTGTTGACCAAGGACCCCACCTCCACCAGTGCAGAACTGCTGGACCGGTTGCACGACCATGTGAAGCGCACCATGGAAGCTCGGGGTGACGGGAATCTGTACAATGACGGGTTCGACATCGGATTGTGCGCGATCGATACGAACAAGGGTACGCTCTCCTTTGCAGGAGCCCAGCTTCCACTGCTCCATGTTCGGAACGGTCAGGTGAACCGGATCAAAGGCGATATCCTGCCGATCGGGGATGGCCATTTCGAGCGATCCAAGGGCTACAAGGAGCATTGTTTAGACCTCCAGAACGGTGATTCGCTCTACCTGTTCAGCGATGGTATCATCCACCAGTTCGGCGGAGGTAACGGACGGAAGAAATTCTCGTTGAAACAGCTCACCGACCTATTGGAGCACCATGCCAACCATGACCTGGAACACATCAAGGCCACCACGGACAAGGCCTTCAACGATTGGAAAGGCGATACGCACCAGACGGACGATGTATTGTTGATCGGCCTTCGGTACGCAGCTTGAACACGGAACACACACGGCAACTCCCCACCGCCATGGAAAAGAACATCCTTGAATACAAAGGCCAGCTGAGCAGCGAGGTCCGGATCCAATTGCTGGACCTGCTACAGTGCATCGCCCTCTGCAACCTCGGCCCGCGTAGCGACCTGAAGAAGCTCATCGGCATCGCATTGGAACTGCTGGACAATGCCGAACGCTACAATTCGAGCACGGATGTGGACTTCATCTGGCGCATTGATGGCGACCAGTTGGTGGTGACCATCCGCAACAAAGCCAAGAGCGCTGATGCCCACCGCCTGCAAAAGGCGGTGAGCCGGATCGCCGCGATGACCCCGGAGGAGATCACCGATGCCTTCAAGCGACAAATGACCGAAGAAGGTTATGGTGAGAAAGGAGGGGCAGGTCTGGGTATGCTCCAGATCGCCAGACGCGTCGGCAAGAACATACGTGCTGAGATCAGCCCGCTCCACACCGACGAATTCCTATGTACCAGTACGGTATCCACCCACTTGCCGGCAGACCGCAAACGCGCCTAGTCCTATGAACGCACTGAACATCATTGCCACGAAGTCGACACCGGCCATCAGCTACAATGCGGAACATGCCTGGTTCCGTGTAGTAGGGAATAGCATTCCCGAGAATGCCAGCGCCTTCTACGCTCCATTGGTCAATTGGCTACAGGACCATGGGGACCAGCTTCCAAATGGGTGTGCCTTCGAATTCAGCCTACCCTACTTCAACTCAAGTTCCTTGAAAGCCTTGTACCAGGTCCTCATGCAGATCAAACGGCTCCAGGAACTCGGTAAGCAACTCTCCGTTACCTGGTATGTGGAGGAGGACGACGACTTCATGCTGGAGGCCGGTGAGACCTATCGCGAGATGGTAAGTATGGATATCGAGATCAAGGCCGGTCATATCGAAGTTTGATCGATCGGATCAACGAAGTACAACGGATCGAACAACCCACTCTTCCGCCATTTCCTGACCCCTGCATGAACCCAAGGAGCCTCATCCAGGTCCTGACCCTCTCCCTCCTGACCCTCACATTTCCAAGCAACCCTGTCAACGCGCAGCATTCAGGGTTGGCCGGTTCCAACGGCTTTGAACACTGGTATTCCGGACCTGGCACCATCCGCGGTGGGATCGGAGGGTTCCATAGCCTTCAAGTCCATCAGAGCATTGCACTGCGTACCACGTTACTGCTCATCTACAACGAACCTTGGAAGGATGCCTCCTACCGGGAACGACAGCACAAGCCCGGCATGGTGTTGCAGTTCGCACCCACCCTCATGGTACGAGCAGGCATGTTCGTCCGCGCCGGAATGGAAGCCGTGCGACAATTGGGCAGGGCAGTACCAACCGAGCAGTCGAGCACTCAAGGGTCCTTCAGGCTCAATGGCCTGGTCGCAGTAGGCATGCAGCAGAACAACTGGGAGTTCGGTCTACAACTGGCCTTTCGGGGGCCCGATACATCGGTCCATGCTCCACTGTACAGCACCCACCTGACGGTTGCCCGTTTGCTCCATTCCGGATCCCGGCGCTTTGCCGCTGACCGGCGTTGGAAGAAGCCCCTGCTGCCTTGGCAAGAAACGCGTTGGGGCGAACGATCAAGGAGTTGGCGGTCGTTCTGAGCTTCCCGCCAAGGTGCTTCATAGGGCCAACAGCACACGTGACGCAGGGGTCATAGCCTTGTAGATTCAGCGCTACAAAGGCCAATTTCAGGGACGAAACCGCAACAATCGTCGACAAAAAAGGTAACAGGCCCTCGAACGGATCCAAGCATCCTGTTCGGGCAGCTGATACCGTACTACTCCCACGGTAGCGAAGTCCGAACAACACGCAGGAAGTGCTACTCACACTTCTAGCGAACGGAGCTTGGATCCAGGACTGAACCTGGAACAGCTATGTTAGGACAACGGCGTTCGATACGACCAAGAGACCGAAAGTGGATCAGGGCCCTAGGTGCCTTGACCCTGGCAGGCACCCTCGGATCGGGTGCTGCGCGGGCCGCGCAGTTCACTGTCACCACCACGGCCGATGCCGGTGCGGGGTCGCTACGAGCGGCCATCACCAGTGCGAATGGTGCGGCGGGTGCCGATACGATCCAGTTCAACATCGCTGGGGCCGGCGTGCGGACCATCACGGTGGCAAGCGCCCTACCTACCATCACAGGCCCGGTATTCATCGACGGCTATTCGCAACCGGGCACTGTTTGGAACACCACCGATCCCGGCAGCAACGCTGTGTTGCGCATCGAACTGAACGGTAACAATGCCGTGGCCACGGGCCTCACGGTGAACGCGAACGACTGCACGATCCAAGGTTTCATCCTCAATCGCTTCACAACGAACTCCATCAACGTACAGAGCGGGGTGAGCGGCACGCGCATCCTCGGCAATTTCATCGGCACGAATGCCTTGGGAACCGCTGCGAGCGGAACTGGCAATGGCGTGGTGATCGCCGGATCGGACTCCGAGGTGGGCGGTTGGGGGGCGGAATACCGGAACATCTTCTCCGGCGCCACCACCAATGCAGGTCTTCGCTTCACCGGCGCCGGTGCGAGCAGCAACCATGTGCGCGTGAACCAATTCGGCCTCAGCGCCAACGGCACCACCGTGATCGGCGGCTTGCAACAGGGGATCCGCGTCGAGAGCGGCGCCAACTGGAACCAAGTGGGTGAAACCGGGTGTTGCTACAACCGGATCACCGGCGCCACCGGGGCCGGCATCGCGATCATCGGTGCAGCCACGGACAACAACAGTCTGAGCGGTAACATGATCTGGGGCAATGGCGGCCTGGGTGTTGACCTGGGCAACGATGGCGTTACCCTGAACGATGGCGGCGATGGGGATACCGGACCGAATGACGGGCAGAATTTCCCGGTGATCCAAGCCGCCATGACCGATGAGGACGGTCGCGTATACGTTCGCACCGCCTTCACCGGACTACCAAGTACCGAGTACCGCTTCGACTACTACGCGAACGCCGCTCCGGATGCCAGTGGCTATGGAGAGGGCCAATTGTGGATCGGGACCCGTTACGCGCCAACGGACGGTTCTGGCAACCTGATCCTGCACGCTACGGCTGGTTCTTGGAACAACATCCCTGCCGGCACGATGATCAGCTGCACGGCCACCCAGGATGGTACGTGGAACACCTCGGAGTTCTCTCAGAACGTTGCATGCTACTACGGCCGACCGATCGTGACCAACACCAACGACGTGGTGAACGGTAATACCACCTCGATCATGCACTTGGTCGGCGCTCCAGGTGGAGACGGCATCAGTCTTCGGGAAGCGATCATGGCGGCCAACAACAACCTGGATGCCTGGACCGCCAACTATATCTATTTCGACCTCCCTGGCGCCGGAGCTCAGATCATCACCCCCTCCTCCCCCCTGCCCAGCCTGCAGACCTCCACCTATCTGGGTGGTTGGAACGACCCGGAATACGGCACCACCCCGGTGGTGCGCATCGACGGATCATCAGCCGGTGCCGGAGCCAATGGCCTGGTCGTGGACAACGACTGGTGCGCCTTCTACGGGTTGAGCATCACCAACTTCAGCGGTGACGGCATCAGGCTCAACAAGGGATACACCGAGATCATGGGCTGCCATCTCGGGGTGATGCCCGATGGCACGACGTGCGCAGGGAATGGTGGAGCAGGTGTGTTCATCAATAACTCGCAGGGAAACTCACTTGGCAATCCATGGTGGGGGGATGAACCCAACGTGATCAGCGGAAACGCGGGCGGCGGTGTGGTGATAGATGGAGCAGATGCGGCTTACAACGCCATTCGACATTCCTACATCGGGACCAATGTCGCCGGTTCGGCGGCAGTGTGCGTTCAGCCCACCGGTGTGGTGGTGCAGAACGGTGCGCATGACAACACCGTTGGGACCGACCAACTGGCCAAACGGAACGTGATCGGCGGCCACACCTTGGATGGCATTCGCTTGGACAACGCCGACGATAACATCGTGTTGAACAATTACTGCGGGACCAACGCCGCCGGAACGGCTGGGATCCCGAACGCCCGAGCGGGGATCATGCTGAGCGACGCCGACGGCAATGAGGTCGGCCAACCGGGGAACGGCAACCTGGCATCAGGCAATACGGATGACGGGATCGTTCTGCGCAATAGCAACGGTAACGTGATCGTGTCCAACATGGCGGGGACGCGGGCCAATGGACTGGGAGGCTTACCCAACGGAGCGGAAGGCATCACCCTCACCAGCGGCTCGTCGAACAATACGGTAGGCGGTATGGCGCTCAACGAGCGCAACATCATCTCCGGCAATAACGGACGCGGACTGCATATCTCGGGTCTCAGCAATGGTAACACGGTACTTGGCAACTTCATCGGACTGAATGCCGCCGGCGCCGACCTGGGCAACGTGCTGGAGGGTATCATGATCGAGAACGCCAACAACAACATCGTTGGCGGGAATACTGCTGCGGCGCGCAACATCATCAGTGGTAACGGCGGTGATGGTGTGTACACGCAGGAAGGCAGCTCGAGCAACACCATCAGTGGCAACCACATCGGCACCAATGAGGCTGGCACAACGGCGATCACGAACGGAGGTAGAGGCGTATTGATACGCGATGGGTCGAACAATACCGTGGGTGGTCTTACAGCTGCTGATGGCAACCTGATCAGCGGTAATGCGCAGTACGGTGTGATGGTGTACCGCAACAGCACACCTACGGACAACAACCGTGTGCTGAACAACCGTATCGGCACCAACGCGGCGGGCAATGTCGCCATCGCGAACACATCCTCTGGTGTATTTCTGCTCAACAACATGGTGGGAACCATTGTGGGCAACAACCAGATCAGTGGCAACACGACCCATGGTATCGTTATCGATGGTGTGACCGCTGGCGCATCCGTTCGAGGCAATCTGATCGGCACGAACTCGGCGGGTACAGGCGCTTTGGGCAATGGCCAGCATGGTATCTGGGTGGGAAACAGCGCGACGAACATCACCATCGGAGGTACGACGGTGGCCGATCGCAACGTGATCTGCGCCAACGCGGAAAGCGGCATCAACTTCCAGGACCTGGCCAACAACAACACGATCACCGGTAACTATATCGGCATCGCTTCAAACGGAACGACCGACCTGGGGAACACCTTCAGCGGCATCCATGTGCGTAGCGGCGCAACCAATATGACCATTGGTGGGGCGGCCGCCGGTGCTGGCAACGTGATCAGCGGCAACAACCTGCACGGTATCGCATTCGAAGGCAGCACGACCGCCAGCATCCAAGGGAACCTGATCGGCACGAACGCAGCGGGAACGGCGCGCATCGGCAACAACAGCGCGGGCATCTTCCTGCAGACCAATGGCGTGACAATCGGAGGGAACACACCCGCGCACCGTAACGTGATCAGCGGGAACAACGCCTACGGCATCTACATCGAGACCAGCTTCGGCCAGGGGAGCAACAACACGATCATCGGCAACTACATCGGCACGGACATCACCGGTGCGGTGGACCTCGGCAACACCTTCAACGGCATCCTGATGGGTGGAAGCGGCAACCGCATCGGCGGTCCCGCGGCCGGCGAGGGCAACGTGATCAGCGGCAACGACGACATCGGTCTGCGCCTGGAATCCGCGACCAACACCACGGTTCTCGGTAACACGATCGGCCTGAACGCGGCTGGTACAGCGGCGTTGGGGAACCTGGTGGGCATCAGCTTGAAGTTCGCATCGAACAACAACACGATCGGCGGTACTACAGCAGCTGCTCGCAACATCATCTCGGGAAACGGTGGTGCGGGCTTGATCATCGATGGCTCGAACACGAACGCGGTACAGGGCAACTACATCGGCACGAACAGCGCCGGCACCTTGGATCGGGGGAACGGCAGCGACGGCATCCGTGTGTTGAGCGCTGCGTCCACCAATACGATCGGTGGGACCGCTGCCGGATCCGGCAACGTGATCAGCGGCAACGGCAATCACGGCATCCTGCTGAACGGCTCCGCCACCACCACAGTGCGCGGTAACATCATCGGTCTGCGCGCCGCGGGCGAAGCGGCCCTGGGCAACGACCACGATGGTATCGCGATCATCGCCTCGAACAACAACATCATCGGCGGGTCGGCCACCGGCGCGGGCAACACCATCTCCGGCAACGTGAACCCCGGCAACTCCGCGGATGGGATCTACGTGGACAGCGGTTCAGGCAATACGATCCAGGGCAACCTCATCGGCACGGACATCACTGGAACAGCGGCATTCGGCAACTACTTCGCCGGCATCAGCAACATCGCCAACGGCACGATCATCGGCGGCACGAACACCGGCGAAGGGAACATCATCCGGAACAACGGATCCTTCGGTGTGCGCAACCAGGGAATGGGCGTCCGCATCCTGGGCAATGCCATCGACGCGAACGGCGGTATCGGTATCGATCACAACTCGGATGGTGTCAGCGTGAACGACCTCAACGATATCGACGGGGGGGCGAACAGCCGGCAGAACTTCCCGGTGATCACCAGCGCAACAAGCTCCGGCGGCAACTCCTCGATCACCGGCACGCTGAACAGCAACGCGTCCAGCAACTACCGCATCGAGTTCTTCAGCAGCCCGGCGGCTGATCCTACCGGATATGGTGAAGGCGCGACCTTCCTGGGATCGGTACAACCCGTGAGCACCGATGCGAGCGGGAACGCCACGATCAATGCCAACCTCGCGGGGACCACGATCCCCACGGGCCATTACGTGACGGCCACGGCTACGAACCTGGCCACCAACAACACCAGCGAGTTCAGCGCGTCGCTGCTTTCGGGCTTCACGATCTCGGGGTCGGTCTTCGAGGACATGAACTACGGCGGTGGTGCGGGTCGCGACAAGGCAACAGCATTGGGTTCGGATGGTAGCGTACGTGCCAACGCACGTGTGGAATTGTTTGATGCCGCCGGCACGTACCTCGCGAGCACCCTGACGAATGGAAGTGGCGACTACACCTTCAGCGCTCTGGCATCCGGAGATTACCAAGTGCGCGTGGTGAACAGCAGCGTGAGCAGTGCCCGCACCGGTTATACCGCATCCCACCGTGCCGTTCAGACCTACATGGCCACAAGCGACAACAACGTCGTGTACCCCATCACGGACCACGTGGGTGGGATCAACCCTGCGAAGGTGGACGCAGGCAACGGAAGCACCACGATCGCGGCACTACAGACCGCGAGTACCGAGGCGCAGTCACTGACCTGGGTGAACATCGATAGTCAGAGCCTCACCGGACTCGACTTCGGCTTCAGTTTCAATGTGGTGTGCAACACCAACAACGCCGGCCAAGGATCCTTGCGCCAGTTGATCGCCCAGACCAATGACCTGAGCAACACGGGCCTTGTGATCCAAGGTCGAACGGCAGGCATCGACCATGCCGTGTTCATGATCAGCAACGGTACCGCAGCAGCGGGCCTTCGCGTTTCCAACAACTCCTTCACCGTTGGTATTGCAACGATCACGCCCACCACGGGATTGCCAGCGGCCACAGCTCCGTTGGTACTGGATGCAAGCACCCAGCCGGGTTTCGCGGGCACTCCGATCATCGAACTGAACGGCACCACCACGGTGAACGAGAACGGCCTCACCTTCTGGAACGCCCCGAACTCCGTGGTGCGTGGCTTCATCATCAACCGTTTCGACTACTGTGGCGTGAACATCAGCCTGGGCAGCAATGCCATGGTGGTGGCGGGCAATTACCTCGGCACCAACGCGGCGGGCACTGCTGCATCGGCGAACGGCTGGGACGGTGTGGCTGTGGCCGGCACCACCACAAACGTGATCATCGGTGGAACGAACGCCGCGGATCGCAACGTGATCTCGGGCAACAGCGGCGACGGTGTGCAGCTCGAAGGCGCTGGTGTCACCGGCTGCCGGGTGATCGGCAACCACATCGGCACCAATGCGGCCGGAAACGCGGGGATCGGGAATGGATTCTACGGTGTGTACATGTACTCGGGCAGCATCGGCAACACGGTCGGCGGTAACAGCACCCTGAACGAAGGCAACGTGATCAGTGGCAACATGGCCGGAATAGTGGCCGCTGGCAACACGACCGTGCAGGGCAATCGCATCGGAACCAATGCCGCAGGTACTGCCGCCATCGCGAACACGAACGAAGGCATCTCCCTGGAAGGGTCCAACAGCTTGATCGGTGGTCTCTCCAACGGTCAGGGCAACCTGATCAGCGGCAATGGCCAGGACGGCATCCTGCTGAACAACGCCAGTACCAATACGATCGTGGGCAACCTCATCGGGACCGATGCAGCGGGCACCGCCGATCTCGGCAACAGCAACGATGGCATCGACCTGAACGGCACCTGCTCCAACAACACCATCGGAGGCAGCGCTGCTGGCGCACGTAACATCATCAGCGGCAACAACGACTCGGGCATCCGCCTGCGCAGTACCGCGGGGAACAACAGCATCGTCGGCAACCAAATCGGCACGAACCTCACTGGAACCACCGCCATCGGGAACAGCTGGCACGGGGTCATCCTGGAGAACAGTGCAGCAAGCAACACCATCGGAGGAACCACCACTGCCCATGGCAACGTGATCAGCGGCAACGGTCAGGATGGTATCCGCGTCCTGGACAATTCGAACAACACCACGATCCTTTCCAACATCATCGGCCTGGGAGCGGATGGCGCAACCGACCTGGGCAACGGCAACGACGGTGTGGAGCTCCGCACGGATGGCAACATCGTCGGCGCCGTTGGATCCGGTAACATCATCAGCGGTAACAGCGATGATGGGATCGAGATCAATGCCAGTTCCACGAACCCTCAGTTCCACGGCAACCGCATCGGCACGAACGCCGCAGGAACGGCTGCCGTGGCCAATGGAGACAACGGCATCGAACTGAACGGTGATCGCAACGTGATCGGCGGAACTGCAGCCGGTCAGGGTAACCTGATCAGTGGGAACGGTTCTTCAGGCATTCTTGTCGACCAGGCCACCGCTACGTCGAACACCTTCCTGGGCAACCTGATCGGCACCAACGCCGCCGGTACCGCCGCGATCGCGAACGGGGACCACGGAATGCTCCTGGAGAACGGTGCGTCGAACAACACCATCGGTGGTATCGCTGCCGGTTCCGGCAACCTCATCAGTGGCAACAGCAAAAGCGGCGTCTACATCGACTTCAACAGCACCGGGACACAGCTTCTGGGCAACCGCATCGGCTTGAACAACGCCGGCACGGGAGCGATCGCGAACGCCGATGATGGCATCACCGTACGCAATGGCTCCACCGGCACGATCATCGGAAATGGCACGGCGGCTGGTCGCAACATCCTCAGCGGCAATAGCGACCTCGCCATCAACTTCGATTCCGGTGCGGGCAATAGCACTGTTCGCGGCAACTGGATCGGTCTCAACGCAGCGGGCGCCGGCACCATCACCAGTGGCGGTGGCATCGGCATTTTCAGCACCTCCAACCATGTGATCGGCGGCAGCGTGGCAGGTCAGGGTAACATCATCGCACGTACCGCCGGTGCCGGTATCCAACTAGCCAACGCGCCATGCACGAATAACATCATCCAGGGCAACTGGATCGGCGTGCTCGCCGATGGCACCACGGCGGGCGGTAACGGTCTGGACGGGGTTCGTATCATCGGTGGTCCGACCAACAACTTGATCGGAGGTGAGAACGCAGGTGAAGGCAACATCATCGCCAACAACGGCTTCGATGGCATCCGCGCTGACGACGGCACCGGTAACCGGTTCCTGCGGAACAGCATCTCCGGCAACGGCGGTCTGGGTATCGACCTTCAGAACAACGACATCCCCAACCCGAACGACAACCTGGACCCCGATAACGGGGCGAACCTGCGCCAAAACTTTCCGGTGCTTTCCACTGCCAACTCGGCCGGCGGTAACTCGCGCGTGGTCGGAACGCTCAACAGCAACGTCTCCTCCCCTTTCCGCATCGAGTTCTTCAGCAGCCCGTCGGCCGACGCCAGTGGTCACGGTGAAGGCAGCACGTACCTGGGTGCCATCACAGGTAACACGGATGTGTCGGGAAACTTCAGCTTCGACGTGACCATTCCTTCGATCACGATACCAGCAGGTCATGTGGTGTCGGCCATTGCGACCAATACCACCACAGGCAATAGCAGCGAGTTCAGCGCATCCATCGCGAGCGGCTTCACCTTGAGCGGTATCGTGTTCGAGGATGTGAACTATGGCGGTGGTGCCGGACGTGATCGCTCCACGGCTCTCGCCAATGGTGGTAGCGTTCGTCCGAACGCCCGTGTGGAACTTTATAACGGGACAGGCAATTTCCTCTCCAGCACGACCACGAACGCAAGTGGGGTTTACACCTTCACCGCGTTGACCGCTGCCGACTACCAAGTGCGTGTGGTGAACAACAGCGTGAGCAGTTCGCGTACCGGCTACGTCGCCAGTTTGCGAGCTGTCCAAACGTTCGCTTCCACGGTGGACAACAACGTGGTCTATCCGGTGGATGATATGGTCGGTGGTACCACTCCGAACAAGGTGGATGCCGGGAATGGCAGCAGCACCCTGGCAGCCCTACAGACCGTAACGGAAGATGTCCAGTCCTTGAGCTGGGTGACGATCGACGACCAGGACATCACCGGTGTGGACTTCGGATTCAGCTTCGATGTGGTGGTGAACACGAACGATGTGGGCCAGGGATCACTGCGCCAAGCCATCAGGAACGCGAACGCCCTGGGCAACGACGCCACTCTGGCACAGGCCGGTCTGGTCGCGACCAAGGAGAACGTGGTGTTCATGATCAGCAATGGGACCGCTGCACCAGGACTGCGGGCGGCGAACAACTATTTCGTGGCTGGCATCGCGACGATCTCCCCCCAAAGCACGACCGCCTCTGTCACAAGCACGCTCGTGCTGGATGCCACCAAGCAGCCCGGCTTCATCGGGACTCCTATTGTGGAGCTGAATGGCACGAACGCAGGTACTGAAAATGGCTTCGCGATCTATGGCGCAAGCAACTCCGTAGTGCGCGGCTTCATCATCAACCGCTTCAACAAGCACGGTATCGGTCTCTCCTTGGGATCCAGCAATTGTGTGATCGCGGGTAACTATATCGGAACAAATGCCGCAGGCACCGCCGCTTCGCCGAATGACATGCATGGTGTCTCCATTGAATCCGACGCGGAGAACAACATCATCGGTGGTACTACAGCGGCGGACCGCAACCTGCTCTCCGGGAATGGTGCATCAGGCGTTGCGGTCGCGCACATCGGTGCCACGGGCAACATGATCATGGGTAATTACCTGGGTACCAATGCAGCAGGAACAGGAGCTGTTCCGAACACCTTCACCGGTGTCTACCTGTTCTCCAGCACCAGCAACACCACCATCGGTGGCACCGTGGCTGGAAGTGCGAACGTCATCTCCGGGAATGGTCAGTATGGGATATGGATCGCTGATGCCCAGAGCAACACGGTGGTCGGCAACCTGATCGGTACGGCTGTGAACGGCACCAGCGCCCTACCGAACCTAACGAGCGGTCTCCGTATCCAAGGTGGGAACAACACCATCGGTGGCACGACCGCTGCACATCGCAACGTGATCAGTGGCAATACGGTACACGGCGTACAACTCACGAGCGCGACCGCTACCGGAAACACGATCATCGGGAACTACATCGGTGTGGATCAGACCGGCGCTGCGGCATTGGCGAATGGAATGGGTGTGAACATCCAGGTGAGCGCTACGGGCAACACCATTGGTGGAACAACGGTCGGTTCGGCCAACGTGATCTCCGGTAACATGGGAGATGGTATCCGCATCACCAACGCACCAGGGAACACGGTGGCGGGTAACCGCATCGGCATTGCAGGTGGCAGTTCCGCACCGATCGCGAACGGACAGAACGGCATTCGTATCCAAGGTGCTTCCAGCACGAACAACGTGATCGGTGGTATCACGAGCGATGCGGCCAACCTCATCTACAACAGCGCCCTTCGCGGTGTCACCTTGGAAGCGACGGCAGGTGCGGGCAACAGCATCCTGCGCAACTCCATCAGTGCGAGTGGTAATCTGGGCATCGACCTGAACAACGATGGTCTTACCGCCAACGATGCGAATGATGTGGACGGCGGTAGCAACAATCGCCAGAACTTCCCGCTGCTGTTCAACGCACAAGTGTTGGGCGCTACCACGCGTGTGGTAGGTCTGCTCCAGTCCGAGGCTAGCAAGAACTACCGGATCGAGTTCTTCAATAACCCCACAGGCACGGAGGATGGGTCGGGCTACGGCGAAGGCCTCCAGTACATGGGTGCGACCGATGTCACGACCGACGGTACGGGATCCGTGAACATCGATCACACGCTCGCCTTCGCCACGGTAACGAACGATCGCGTATCGGCGACCGCCACGGAGTTGGTGCTTGGTGTTCCACGGAGTACCTCGGAATTCTCCATGAACGTGGTGGCCAACCAACCTCCGGTGGCCATCTGCCAGAACGCCACGGTGAACCTTGGCGCCAGCGGAACCGCAGCCATCACGGTAGCCATGATCGATAACGGCAGCTTCGATCCAGATGGCACCATCGCTTCACTCAATGTGAACCCGGCCACGGTGAACTGCTCCAACGTCGGCACGGTCAACGTCACGCTCACAGTAACGGACAACAGCGGGCTCACCGCCACGTGTGTGGGAGTGGTGACCGTGGTGGACAACATCAGCCCGGTCATCACTGGTTGCCCCAGCAACATCACGGTGAACGCTGGTGCGGCCTGCACGGCCACGGCCACCTGGACCGTTCCAAGCATCACCGACAATTGCGCCGGCGGAAGCATCGTGCGCACCACGGGTCCCGCACCAGGTAGCACGTTCGGCCTCGGTGCCACCAACATCGTTTACACGGCTACCGATGCCTCGGGTAACACCAGCACGTGCGCCTTCACGGTGACGGTGGTGGATGTGACCGCGCCGACGATCAACAACTGCCCATCGAACATCACGGTGAACGCCGCTCCCTGTATGAACGCCGCGACCTGGGTCGCGCCCACAGTGAGCGACAACTGCTCAGCCACCATCGTTCAGACCACCGGAGCACCCAGCGGGACCCCGCTGAACATCGGTGCGCACACCATCGCTTATACGGCCACGGATGGTAGCGGCAACACGGCGATCTGCTCCTTCACGGTGACCGTGCTCGATATCACGCCGCCGACCATCAGCTGCCCCAACGATACCCTGATCCCCGCCGACCCGGGATCCTGCGCTGCGGCTAATCCCGACCTGGGTGAATTCAGTGCCAGTTCCACCTGCAGCTCAGGGCTGTCCGTTTCGAACGATGCGGTGTTCCCCATGCCCTTGGGTGTGCATACTGTGACCTATACCGCCTCGGACAACAACGGCAACACCGCCACCTGCATGCAACAGGTGACGATCATCGACGCACAGGCGCCTGTGGCCATCTGCCAGAACATCACTGTGAACCTCGGCGCCGGTAGCGTGAGCATCGTCGCTGCGCAAGTGAACAATGGCAGTACGGACAATTGCTCCATCGCGAGCACGAGCGTATCGCCGAACACCTTCAATGCTGTGGGCACCTACAACGTGACCCTCACCGTGACGGACGCCGCCGGTAACACCGACGACTGTGTGGCCGTGGTGACGGTGACCGACGTGAACCCGCCCGTAGCCGTATGTCAGGACATCACAGTGACCCTGGATGCTAATGGCAACGCCACTATCACCAGTGCGCAGCTCGATGGCGGTTCCACCGATAACGGCACCATCGTGAGCATCGTGGCCGGCCAGACCAGCTTCGATTGCAGCGATGTGGGTAACGTGTCCGTGACACTCACCGTGACCGACGACGGGGGCAACGTGAGCACCTGCGATGCGACCGTGACCGTGGTGGACAACATCAACCCCAGCATCACCTGCCCGACCAACGTGAGCGTGAACACCAACAGCGGATGCACCGCGACCGGTGTCGCACTCGGTACGCCGATCACCGCGGACAACTGCACAGACGTATCGGTGACGAACAACGCTCCGGTCGCGTTCCCGATCGGAACCACCGTGGTAACCTGGACCGTGACCGATAACAGCGGAAACACCGCCACGTGTTTGCAGAACGTGACCGTGGCGGACGCTTCGGCACCTGTCATCGCCGCCTGCTCAAGCAACATCAGCCTCAACGCCGGTGCGGCTTGCACAGCCGTGGCCACCTGGTCCGCGCCTACGGTGAGCGACAACTGTGGCGGCGCGACCATCACTCGAACGGCAGGTCCGGCTTCCGGCACAGCGTTCACGATCGGCACCACCACCATCACCTACACCGCAACGGACGGTGCTGGAAATACCGCCACCTGCTCCTTCACGGTGACCGTGGTGGATGCGACCGTGCCTGTCGTGGTCGCGTGCCCAAGCAACATCAGCCTCAATACCGGTGCTGCCTGCACGGCAGTGGCTACCTGGTTCGCTCCCACCGTAACGGACAACTGCTCCGGTGCCATGATCAGCCAAACGGCCGGTCTTGCGTCCGGAAGCGCCTTCCCCTTGGGTGTTAGCACCATCACCTACACCGCAACGGACGGTGCTGGAAATATCTCCACCTGCTCCTTCACGGTGACCGTGGTGGATGCGACCGTGCCTGACGTGGTCGCTTGCCCAAGCAACATCAGCCTCAATACCGGTGCTGCCTGCACGGCAGTGGCTACCTGGTTCGCTCCCACCGTAACGGACAACTGCTCCGGTGCCATGATCAGCCAAACGGCCGGTCTTGCGTCCGGAAGCGCCTTCCCCTTGGGTGTTAGCACCATCACCTACACCGCAACGGACGGTGCTGGAAATATCTCCACCTGCTCCTTCACGGTGACCGTAAACGATGTCACCGCACCTGCCATTGCCTGCCCAGCGAACATCGTGGTGGGCACGGGCGCAGGCATCTGTGGTGCAGTGGTGAACTACGCCACACCTGTGGGAACCGACAACTGCTCTGGCGATGCGACCACTCGCACAGCCGGTCTCGCCAGCGGAAGCACCTTCCCAGTGGGCACCACCACGGTGACCTATTTGGTGACAGACGCTGCGGACCTCACCGCCAGCTGCTCCTTCACCGTGACCGTGAACGATACCGAAGCTCCAGTGGCACTCTGCCAGAACATCACCGTGAACCTGGGTGCGGGCAGTGTGAACATAACCGCCGCCCAAGTGAACAATGGCAGCACCGACAACTGCGCCGTGACCGGCCTGAGCGTATCACCCAACAGCTTCAACGCTGTGGGCACCTACCCCGTAGTGCTCACCGTTTCTGATGCCGCGGGCAACAGCAGCACCTGCAACGCCACCGTCACCGTAACGGACGTGAACCCGCCGGTGGCCGTGTGCCAGCCGATCACCGTGACCCTGGATGCGAGCGGTAACGCGACCATCACCAGCGCGCAGCTCGATGGTGGCAGCACCGACAACGGCACCATTGTAAGCATCGTGGCCAGCCTGACCAGCTTCGACTGCACGGACGTGGGCACGGTGACCGTGACCCTGACCGTGACGGATGATGGTGGCAACGTGAGCACCTGCAACGCCACAGTGACCGTGGTGGACAACACCGCACCTGTGGCCCTCTGCCAGAACGTGACGGTCAACCTCGACGCCAGCGGCAACGCCACCGTGACCGCCGCTCAAGTAGACAACGGCAGCAACGACGCCTGCGGTATCGCCAGCCTGAGCCTCAGCCAAACCAGCTTCGATTGCAGCGAGGTCGGTGCCAACAACGTGACCCTGACGGTGACGGATACCAACGGCAATACCGCTACCTGCAACGCTACCGTGACCGTGATGGATAACAGCGCGCCCTCGATCGTCTGCAACAGCATCACTGTAAGCCTGGATAACAACGGCCAAGTGGTGGTGAACGCCGCCGATGTGGCCATCGCTACCACCGATAACTGCGGAGGCGGTCAGATCACCTACAGCCTCGACGTGAACACCTTCACGGCCGTGGGTAGCTACACCGTGACCGTGACCGCCACCGACGCCGCTGGCAACAGCAGCAGCTGCGTGACCACCATCAACGTGACGGACGTGAACCCGCCGGTGGCCGTCTGCCAGCCTATCACGGTGACCCTCGATGCCAGCGGTAACGCGACCATCACCAGCGCGCAGCTCGACGGTGGTAGCACCGACAATGGTACCATCGTGAGCATCGTGGCCAGCCAGACCAGCTTCGATTGCACCGATGTGGGCACGGTGACCGTGACCCTCACTGTGACGGATGATGGTGGCAACGTGACCACCTGCAACGCTACCGTGACCGTGGTGGACAACACCGCGCCGATCGCGCTCTGCCAGAACGTGACCGTAGCTCTGGACGCTAGCGGCAACACCACCGTCACCGCCACTCAGGTGGACAACAGCAGCAATGACGCCTGCGGCATCGCCAGCCTGAGCCTCAGCCAGACGGCCTTCGACTGCAGCAACGTGGGCGTCAACAACGTGACCCTGACGGTGACCGACCCGAGCGGCAACGTGAGCACCTGCGCTGCCGTGGTGACCGTGGTGGACAACAGCGCACCGAGCATCGTCTGCAACAGCATCACCGTGAGCCTGGACAACAACGGCCAGGTGGTGGTGAACGCCGCCGATGTGGCCACCGCCACCACCGACAACTGCGGTGGCGGTCAGATCACCTATAGCCTCAGCACCAGCACATTCACGGCCGTAGGCAGCTACACTGTGACCGTGACCGCTACGGACGCGGCCGGCAACAGCAGCAACTGCGTGACCACGATCAACGTGACGGACGTGAACCCGCCCTCGGCCATCTGCCAGCCGATCACGGTTACCCTCGATGCCAGCGGTAACGCGACCATCAACAGCACCGACCTCGACGGTGGCAGCACCGACAACGGTACCATCGTGAGCATTGTGGCCAGCCAGACCAGCTTCGACTGCACGGACTTAGGCACGGTGACCGTGACCCTGACCGTGACCGATGACGGCGGCAACGTGAGCACCTGCGATGCCACCGTGACCGTGGTGGACAACACTGCACCTGTAGCCCTCTGCCAGAACATGACCGTGGCCCTCGACGCCAGCGGCAACGCCACCGTCACCGCCACTCAGGTGGACAACGGCAGCAATGACGCCTGCGGTATCGCCAGTCTGAGCCTCAGCCAGACGGCCTTCGACTGCAGCAACGTGGGCGCCAACAACGTGACCCTGACGGTGACCGATAACAACGGCAATACCGCTACCTGCAATGCAACCGTGACCGTGGTGGACAACAGCGCACCGAGCATCGTCTGCAACAGCATCACCGTGAGCCTCGATGCCAGCACCGGCGACGTGACCGTGGATGCCGCCGATGTGGCTACCGCCACAACCGACAACTGCGGAGGCGGTCAGATCACCTACAGCCTGGATGTGAACACCTTCACCGCCGTGGGTTCCTACACCGTGACGGTGACCGCTACAGATGCAGCTGGAAACAGCAGCAGCTGCGTGACCACGATCAACGTCACCGACGTGAACCCGCCAGTGGCCGTGTGCCAGCCTATCACCGTGACCTTGGATGCCAGTGGTAACGCGACCATCAACAGCACCGACCTGGATGGTGGTAGCACCGACAACGGAACCATCGTGAGCATCGTGGCCAGCCAGACCAGCTTCGATTGCACCGATGTGGGCACGGTGACCGTGACCCTGACCGTGACCGATGACGGCGGCAACGTGAGCACCTGCGATGCCACCGTGACCGTGGTGGACAACACTGCACCTGTAGCCCTCTGCCAGAACGTGACGGTGACCCTGGATGCCAGCGGTAACGCCACCGTGACCGCCGCTCAGGTGGACAACGGCAGCAATGACGCCTGCGGTATCGCCAGCTTGAGCCTCAGCCAAACCAGCTTCGATTGCAGCCAGGTCGGTGCCAACACCGTGACCCTCACCGTCACCGACACCAACGGCAACGTGAGCACCTGCGATGCCACCGTGACCGTGGTGGACAACACTGCGCCCATCGCCCTGTGCCAGAACGTGACCGTGGGCCTGGATGCCAGCGGCAATGCTGTGGTGACCGCCGCCCAGGTGGACAATGGCAGCAACGACAACTGCGGCATCACTAGCATCAGCATTGACCCGACGAGCTTCGATTGCAGCCAGGTCGGTGCCAACACCGTGACCCTCACCGTCACCGACACCAACGGCAACGTGAGCACCTGCGATGCCACCGTGACCGTGGTGGACAACACTGCGCCCATCGCCCTGTGCCAGAACGTGACCGTGTCCCTGGATGCCAGCGGCAACGCCACTGTGACCGCCGCTCAGGTGGACAACGGCAGCAACGACAACTGCGGCGTGGCTAGCATCAGCCTCGATCAGACCAGCTTCGATTGCAGCCAGGTCGGTGCCAACACGGTGACCCTCACCGTCACCGACATCAACGGCAACGTGAGCACCTGCACAGCGACCGTCACCGTAGTGGACAACACCGCGCCCATCGCCCTGTGCCAGAACGTGACCGTTACCCTGGATGCCAGTGGAAACGCCTCGGTGACCGCCGCTCAGGTGGACAACGGAAGCAACGACAACTGCGGCGTGGCAAGCATCAGCCTTGACCAGGCCAGCTTCGATTGCAGCCAGGTCGGTGCCAACACGGTGACCCTCACCGTCACCGACACCAACGGCAACGTGAGCACCTGCACGGCCACTGTGACCGTGGTGGACAACATCGCGCCAACGGCACTTTGCCAGAACGTGACCGTGAACTTGGATGCCAATGGCAACACTGTGGTGACCGCCGCCCAAGTGGACAACGGCAGCAGCGACAACTGCGGCATCGCCAGCCTCAGCCTCGATCAGACCAGCTTCACGTGCGCCAACGTCGGCAACAACAACGTGACCCTGACGGTCACCGATGTGAACGGCAACGTGAGCACCTGCACGGCTACGGTGACCGTGGTGGACAACACCGCACCGACTGTGTTCTGCCAGAGCGTATCCGTTGCGCTGGACAATGCGGGCAACGCCACCATCACCGCCTTGGATGTGGTGGCGAGCGCTACGGACAACTGCGGCGCTTCCGCCCTCACCTACAGCTTGAGCCAGAGCACCTTCACCAGCATCGGCAGCTACACGGTGACCGTGACCGTGACCGATGCCAGCGGCAACAGCAGCACGTGCAGCACCACCGTGACGGTGATCGACAACCTTCCGCCGGTGGCCCTCTGCCAACCTGCCACCATCTACCTCGATGCGCAGGGCAATGCGTCCATCACGGCAGCGGATATCGACAACGGAAGCAACGACAACGGTGGCAGTGTCACCCTGGTCGCCTCGCAGACCGCCTTCAACTGCGGTTCGCTGGGCAGCAACACCGTGTTCCTCCTGGTCACGGACGCAGCGGGCAACAACACCTTCTGCTCCACCACCGTCACGGTGATCGATACCATCGCACCGACGGCCATCTGCCAGGACATCACTGTGGGTCTGGATGACAGCGGTGTGGCCAGCTTGACCGGCTTGATGGTGGGCGCTGCCAGCCAGGACAACTGCGGCAGCACTACCCTGACCTATACCATCGACGAGAGCAGCTTCACGGCGATCGGCACCTACGGCGTCACCATCACGGTGACCGACGTGAGCGGCAATACCAGCACCTGCTTGGCCACGGTCACGGTGAACGACCCCGATCCACCCACCGCTGTTTGCCAGGATGTGACCATCTACCTCGACGGTAACGGTCAGGCAGGCATCACCGCAGCGGATATCGATGGTGGCAGCTTCGATAACACTGGCATCGCCAGCATCAACGCCTCCCAGACCGCCTTCGATTGCAGCGACCTGGGTCCGAACGGCGTGGTACTGAACGTCACCGATGATGCCGGAAGCAGCGACTACTGTATCGCCATCGTCACCGTGCTCGATACCATCGCACCCGTGGCCGTGTGCCAGAACATCACGGTGGGTCTTGATGTGAACGGTGCGGTCTCCATCACTGCCGCACAGGTGGATGGTGGCAGCAGCGATAACTGCGGAACCGACCTCCTCACCTACACCATCGACCAGAACACCTTCACCACGGCTGGATCCTACACCGTACAGCTCACCGTGACCGACGCCAGCGGCAACAGCAGCAACTGCACCGCCACCGTCACCGTGCAGGATGATGCGCCCCCCACAGCGGTCTGCCAGGATGTGACGATCTACCTGAACGCCGCTGGTGATGCCTCCATCACCGCGGAGGACATCGATGGCGGCAGCTTCGACAACACCGGCATCGCCCAATTGGAAGCTTCCCAGGTGAACTTCAATTGCGGCCACTTGGGTAGCAACAACGTCACGCTAGTGGTCACGGATGACAACGGTAACACCGCCTTCTGCATCGCTCAGGTCACCGTGCTGGATACCATCGCACCCACGGTCATGTGCCAGAACATCACGGTGGAGCTCAACGCCCAGGGCTTCGCTGCGATCACGGCGGTGCAGCTCGATGGTGGAAGCACTGACAACTGCGGGCTCGCCAGCCTGAGCTACAGCACCAGCACCACGGTGTTCAGCGCCACAGGCACCTACACGGTCACCCTCACCGTCACCGATGCCAGCGGCAACAGCAGCACCTGCGAGGCCACCGTCACCGTCAACGACGTCGATCCTCCGACCGCCGTATGCCAGCCCGTGACCATCTACCTGGATGGCAGCGGCAACGCCTCCATCACGGCCCAGCAGATCGACGGCGGCAGCTTCGACAATGGCGAGATCGTGAACCTGGTGGCCGGACAGACCGTGTTCGACTGCAGCCACCTGGGCAGTAACCAGGTGAGCCTCACGGTCTTCGATGACATGGGCAACACCGACTTCTGCTCGGCGCTCGTCACCGTGCTGGATACCATCGCCCCCACGGTCATCTGCCGGAACATCACCGTCCTGCTCGATCCCAACGGATCGGCCACCCTCACCGCCATCGACATGGACGGCGGGACCACCGACAACTGCGGGGCGGGTGCACTGACCTTCTCGGCCGACACGGTGAACTTCCTATCGGAAGGGACGTATACCGTCACCTTGACCGTGACCGATGCCAGCGGCAACAGCAGCTTCTGCATCGCCACTGTGACCGTGGAAAAGCCCCGACCGCCCCTCGTGATCCCCTCCGGATTCTCGCCGAACAACGATGGTATCGCTGACACCTGGGTGATCCAAGGCCTGGAATACCATCCGGTGAACAACGTGGTCATCTTCAACCGCTGGGGCAACGAGCTCTTCCGCAGCGCGCCTTACCAGAACGACTGGGCCGGACAGGTGAACAGCGGCATGGCCCTGCCGGGTGAACTGCCTGCAGGCACCTACTTCTACCAACTCGAACTCGGTGAAGGTGATATCCGCACGGGTTACCTCCAACTCAACCGTTGATCATGATGAACACCAGCTCAATGCCCCTGCGCACCGCGCTACTGGTGATCACGATCGCCACGGCAGCCCTCTCCCGCGCCCAACAGGATCCCATGTACAGCATGTACATGTGGAACATGCTCAGCGTGCAACCCGGTTACGCTGGAAGTGCCGACGTGCTCAATGCCACGGCCCTCTCCAGGGTGCAGTGGGCGGCCATCAACGGAGCACCGGTCACCCATAGCCTTTCAGCCCATGCGCCCATCAACATGCGCAGCCTGGGGGCCGGTGGCAGCCTGGTGCACGACCGCATCGGACGCACCTACACCACGAGTGCGTTCGTGGACATCGCCTACCGCATGCGTATCACCCGGAAGACCAGGCTCGCGCTTGGGTTGAAGGGGGGGATCAACCACGCGACCATCGCCAACACCCAAGTGGAGAACACCGACCCCAACGACCCGACCTTCATGGCCGACATGAGCGGGAAGGTCCATCCCAACTTCGGCTTCGGCGCCTACCTCTGGTCCCGAAAGGGCTACTTGGGGATCAGCGTGCCCAAGCTCCTGCGGAACTATTTGGGCAAGGTCAGTGCCGACGGTATCGTAACCCGGTTCCAGCAGGAGGCCAGCCACTTGTTCATCACGGGCGGCTATGTATTCCCCATGGGTACCGTGAAGTTCCGACCCTCCATCATGGTACGCGCCACCGAGGGAGCACCGCTCTCCGGCGACCTCTCCGCCAACTTCTTCTTCCAGGACAAGTTCTCACTGGGCGCGGCCTACCGCCATGGCGACAGCGTCATCGGCATCCTTTCCGTGCAGCTCACCGACCAGATCAAGGCCGGTTATGCCTACGACTTCGGCGTGAACACGCTCACATATCGTGCGAACGGGGCGCACGAGGTGATGATCAGCTACGACCCTGTGTTCACTCGCGAGCGCGTGCGTTCGCCCCGTTACTTCTGATCCGATGTCGCGCACACTCCTAACCCTTGCGCTGCTCATACTCTGCATGCCATGTGCTACCCTGCGTGCACAACAAGGGCTGCTTCTACATGGCGATGATGCTTACGCCAACTTCAGCTTCACCCAAGCCATCGAGGCCTATGAACAGGCCTTCCAGAAGGACGCCAACAGCATCGAACACGCTCGGCGCCTAGCGGACAGTTACTGGACGCTGCGCGACACCCGCAACGCTGAACGCTGGTACGCGGTGGTGGCCGCCTCCTCCCAGGCCACGCCCGAGGATGTGTACCGCTATGCCGAATTGTTACGCCTATCCGGCCAATACGCCGATAGCGACCTCTGGTTGAAGCGCTACGCCCGCTTGGCTCCTACCGACACCCGCGTGAAGCACAAGGAGAATGCCGTGGTGAAGCTGACCGGATTGATCGACGCGGATGGCATCACCCACAAGGCCACACCCGTGAGCTTCAACAGCACCTTCGCGGACATCTCCCCGTTCGTGCACGAGAACACCCTCCTCTTCGCCTCCAGCAAAGTGGACAAGTTCACCTCCAAGCACGTGCACAGCTGGAACGACCAACCCTTCCTGGACCTGTACAAGGGCACCATCGATGCCGAAGGTATCGTCACCGATATCGCCCCACTGGGCGATGACATCAATACCGACTACCACGAGAGCAACGCCATCCTCAGTGCCGACGGCCGTACCCTGTACTTCACCCGGAACAACATCCAGCAAGGCCGAAAGGTCCTGGGCGAGGACGGGGTGAACAACCTGCAGATCTTCATCCGCCAGCGCACAGGCGACACCTGGGGCGCTGAAAAGCCATTCCCGTACAACAGTCCTTCCTATTCTGTGGGTCATCCCGCTTTGAGCAAGGACGGCAAGCGGCTCTACTTCACCAGCAACCAACCCGGCGGCTTGGGAGGCAAGGACCTGTACGTCTGCTACCTCAACGAGGATGGTGCCTGGGAGGAACCACAGAACCTGGGTCCTGCGGTGAATACCGAGGGCGATGAGATGTTCCCCTTCGTGCGCGAGAACAACCTCTACTTCTCCTCCGACGGCCACCTGGGTCTGGGTGGGCTCGACATCTTCCGAGTCACCATCCGCGGCGCGGGCTACGGCCTGGTGGAGAACCTGAACGCTCCGGTTAACAGCCCGGCCGACGACTTCGGGTTCAACCTGAACAGCTCAGGGGAGATCGGGTTCTTCGTGTCCGACCGGGGCGATGCACTGGGTACCGAGGACATCTACACCTTCCGGATGAACAGCAAGCCCGAGGATGACCGGAAGTGGCGTGGGCGGGTGTTGGACATCGCCGATGCGCAACCCGTACCCTACCTGCCCGTGCGCCTACTGGACATGGAACGCAACGAGATCGCACGCTCGGTCACCTCGGCCAACGGGATGTACGAGTTCCCCGCACCCGACCAGCCTGCGTTCGTCAGCACCAAGATCCCCGGAGGAGCGCAAGCCGAACTGGCAGCCAACGAGATCGAGGTCTCGCTGTACGGTGACACCGATGTGCCCGACCTCTATTTGAATAGTGTGATGGACCTGCCGGTGAACGCCATTTTGAAGGACGCCATGACCGACGATTGGTTGGAAGGGGTGACCGTGACCGTGAAGGATACCCGCGACGGTTCGGTGCTCTTCATGGGCATCACCAACGAAGTGGGCATCACCCAGGGCCAGATACCGGACCGCCGTTATGGCGATGACCTGAACCTGGAGGTGAAGTTCGCCAAGCCAGGGTACCTCAGCAAGACGGTGATGGTGGACTTCCGCGTGCTCATGTTCCTGGAACAGGCCTTGATGGGCCCCGAGGGTACCTCGCTCAGCCCGGTGACCAGCGGTATCGACATGGCCAAGGCCATGAACCTTCGCCCCATCTACTTCGACTTCCGGGAGCACAAGATCCGCAGCGATGCCGCGGGCGAACTCGACCTGGTGGCGCAGGTCATGCGCCTGGACCCCTCCATCCGTATCGACCTACGTTCCCATACCGACAGCCGGGCCAGCACCGAATACAACGATGCGCTCAGCCAACGGCGCGCCAACAGTACGCGGCAATACCTCATCGAGCAAGGCATCGGCGGGGATCGCATCAGCGCCAAAGGCTACGGCGAACGCCAATTGATCAACGCCTGTGTGGAAGGGATGGAATGCAGTGAGGAGGACCACCAGCTCAACCGGAGGACGGAGTTCATCATCACCGGGTGCAAGGATTGCGGCAGCGCCGTCCAGGACCTGCGCCGATAGGGCCCTCAGCCCTTGAACAAGGCTTCCACGAACGCGCGTTTGTCGAACACCTGCAGGTGTTCGATGCCCTCGCCCACACCCAGGTACTTGATGGGGATGTTGAACTGTTCGCTGATGCCGATGGCGACACCCCCTTTCGCTGTCCCGTCGATCTTGGTCAGGGCCAGGGCGGTCACATCGGTGGCCTTGGTGAACTGCTTGGCCTGTTCGATCGCGTTCTGGCCTGTGCTGGCGTCCAACACCAGCAACACCTCGTGGGGCGCGTCGGGGATCACCTTGCGCATCACGTTGCGCACCTTGGTCAACTCGTTCATCAGGCCCACCTTGTTGTGCAGGCGGCCGGCGGTATCGATGATCACCACGTCGGCACCGCGGGCCTTCGCGCTCTCCACCGTGTCGTAGGCCACGGCGGCCGGGTCGGCGTTCATGCCCTGTTGCACCAGGGGCACGCCCACCCGCTCGCTCCAGATCCGTAACTGGTCCACCGCGGCGGCACGGAAGGTGTCGGCGGCACCCAGCACCACGCTACGCCCCTCCTTCTTGAAGGCATGCGCCAGTTTGCCGATGGTCGTGGTCTTGCCCACCCCGTTCACTCCCACCACCATGATCACGTAGGGTTTGATCGCAGGATCCACCGGGGCCGGGTCCTTCATCAGGGCCGCGATCTCGTCCTTGAGCAGCGCGTTCAGCTCGCCGGTACCCACGTACTTGTCGCGCTTCACCCGCGCCTGGATCCGGTCGATGATGCGCAGGGTGGTCTCCACCCCCACGTCGCTGCTCACCAGGATCTCCTCCAACTCATCCAATACCTCATCGTCGATACTGGTCTTGCCGGCGATGGCCCGGGTGATACGGCCGAAGAGGCCGGTACGCGAGCGCTCGAGCCCGGCATCCAGGGCCTGCTGTTCGGCCGCTTCCTGGGCAGCCTCCTTCTTCCTACCGAACAATCCGAAGAACGCCATGGGGGGTCTGTATGCTGAAAAAGGTCACCCCGTGATGCGGGACGACCTTTTCCAAGGTGGGGTCTGGCGGATTACTTCCCGCTGATCAGTTTGTCGGCCTCGTCGGAAGGAACGACCTGCTCCACGAAGGAGTAGCCCGTCTTGCCGTCCTTCTTCATCATGCGGATGACCTTGGTGAAGGTCTTCGCATCGGCTTTCTTCAGGGTTGCAACGGTCTTCTTTGCCATGGCTTACTTGATCTCTTTGTGAACGGTCATCCGACGGAGGATGGGGTTGTACTTCTTCAACTCCATCCGCTCGGTGGTGTTCTTGCGGTTCTTGGTCGTGATGTAGCGGCTGGTGCCGGGCATGCCCGAGGTCTTGTGCTCGGTGCACTCCATGATCACCTGGATGCGGTTGCCCTTCGCTTTCTTGGCCATTGTTCAGCGTGTTACAGGTTCGTGGATCAGGCCTTGTAGAAACCCTTGGCTTTCGCGCGCTTCAGCGCTTCGGCCAGACCGATCTTGCTGATCGTGCGCATACCATTGGTGCTCACCCGCAGGTTCACCCACTTGTTCTCCTCCACGAGGAAGAACCGGCGGTCCTGAAGGTTCGGTGCGAACGTGCGACGGGTCTTGATGTTGGAGTGGGACACCTTGTTGCCCGTGATGACGTGCTTACCGGTGATCTGACAGACCTTGGACATGGCGATTCTGATTACAGGGGTGCAAATGTAGGCGGAATATTTGGATTTCCCACTCCCCACTTCCCCGAAGCGCTCCTTCCGTCCACGATCCCTTGTCAGATCGCAGCATGTACCGCTTCCAGCAGCGCACGCCGCAGCAGGTTCAGGGCTGCCAACGCGCTCCGTTTGATCACCAGATCACGGGTCCCGGGGAAGAAGCCCTTGAAGGACCGCACCCCACCCGGACCGGCGACCGCCACCCACACCGTGCCCACTGGCTTTTCCGCAGTGCCACCGTCAGGACCCGCCACCCCGCTCAGGGCAATGCTCCAGTCCGTACGCAAGGCCTCTCGCACCCCCACCGCCATCCGCTCCACCACAGGCTGGCTCACCGCGCCGTTCAGCTCCAGCATGTCGCTCGGGATCCCCAATTCCTCCATCTTCACGGCGTTGGCGTAGCTCACCACCCCGCCGATGTAGAAGGAACTGCTACCCGGTATGCTGGTGATGAGATGGCTCACATACCCCCCCGTGCAGCTCTCCGCCAACGAAAGGTTCTGGCCGCGTTCCTTCAACAAGCGGCCCGTCACCTGCTCCAAACGCTCGTCCCCTTCCCCGAAGATCAATTCGGGGATCAGCGTATAGAGTTGTTCGGCCTGCCCGTCCACCCGCGAGCGGGCACTTCCGGGATCATCGTTCGCATAGGTGCTCAGGCGCAGCTTCACCAGTCCGGGACTGGGCAGGTAGGCCAGTTTGATGCGGTCCGCGGCCAGACCATCCTCCCAAGCTGCGATACGCTGGGCCAAGTGGCTCTCACCCAATCCGGTCGTCAGGATGGTGCGGTGGACGATGGCGGGCGGCGCGAAACGGTCCACCAGTTGCGGCAGCACCACCTGTTGCATCATGGCCTTCATCTCGTAAGGCACCCCGGGCATGCTCACATACACCCGGCCATCGCGCTCGAACCACATGCCACTTGCCGTTCCCCGGTCGTTGGGGATCACCGTGCAGCTTTCCGGCAGGTCGGCCTGTGCGCGGTTCACCTCCAGCGGTTCGCGCCCCACACTTTCGAAGAATGCGGCGATGCGGGCTTCGATATCGGGATGGCGGACCAGCCGCGTACCGAAGAACGCGCACAGTGTATGCTTTGTGATATCGTCCTTGGTCGGGCCCAGGCCGCCGGTGATGAGCACCACATCGGCCTTGGCATCACCAAGCGCGGCCAGGATATCGTCGCGGTCATCGCTGATCACCACCACACGACGAGCCCGTATGCCCACCAGCCCCAGCTGCTCCCCCATCCATCCCGCGTTGGTATTGAGGGTCTGCCCGATCAGCAGTTCGTCGCCGATGGAAAGGATCTCGGCCGTAATGTCCTTGGTCATGGGGCAAAGGTCGGGAGATGCGGCGTTTGAGAGTGGCTGGGGTCTTGAGCGAGTAACCTGAACGCCATGACCGCACCTCCACACGTTGAGCAAGTTGTTAGGCAATTGGCCGCGCCATGGACCCTCCGCAGTGTGTCCGGAGAGATCGCCGCGCCTTGCCGGAACTCCGAAATGGTCTTCCCGAAGGGGGCACTGCCTCCGGTAGTGAGGCCCGCGCCATGCAAGTCCTTGATGCACCTTCATGAACCTTCACCTCGATCGATCCGACGTTGTTGCATGATGGCATCAACAGGTGTGGGGTCGATCGAGCAATACGAACATTCGCTCAAGGTCACCATGGGTGATGCTCTCGGACGCACATGATGGTGTTGATGACCCATCTTGGCACCTGTTCACAGTGTGAGGAGGATGTCAAAAGCACAGGTCCATGGTTGTTCGATCATCATGCATTGGGCAAGTGCGGGCCGCGCAGCTCGAATGTGCCCTTCCATTTGTGCGTGGACTTGCCTGTCAGGGGTCGCTCTTTGCGTAAACCCGATCAAGGACGGATCAGTGATGGCTTCAAAGCGTGGCGCTGTCAACAGCCGATCGTGAAGCGTTGGCCGCCGGGCGTGCAGGGAACGCGTGATCGCCCCTGCACCTTTGCAGCAAGGAAAAACGCCTCTGGCGACGCCTTCCCGCGCGTTGCCCCCTGTATGCGCCGTATCCGGATCCTCGCCCAGCCCGATGACAGTACCTGCGGCCCCACGGCCCTGCACGCCGTCTATGATGCCTTCGGGCTGGAACTGCCGCTGGAGCAGATCATCGATGAGGTGCACTTCCTGGAGGATGGCGGAACGCTGGCCGTCTTCCTCGGCATCCACGCACTGAAGCAGGGTTTCCATGCCCGCATCCACAGCTACAACCTGCGGGTGTTCGATCCCACGTGGGATGGCCTTCCGCCCGAGGAACTGCGGCGCAAACTGCTGGCCCAGACCCGACACAAGGAGGGCAAGAAGCTGCATGCCACCTGCCTGGCCTATTCCAAGTTCCTGAAGGAAGGCGGCGAGGTGCGCTTCGACGACCCCTCGCCCACCCTCCTGCAGAGCTACTTCGACCGGGACCTGCCCGTGCTCACCGGCCTCAGCGCCACCTACCTCTACAAGAGCAAACGCGAGTACTCCGGCAGCATGGGCGAGAGCATCTACGATGACCTGCGCGGCAAGCCCATGGGGCACTTCGTGGTGCTGTGCGGCATGGACCCCGCATCACGTGCGGGGGGACGGACCGTGCTGGTGGCCGACCCCTACCAGGACAATCCCTACAGCAGCGACCTCTACTACCACGTGCCGGTGGGGCGCCTGATCAATGCGATCATGCTGGGGATCGTGACCTACGATGCCAACTTGTTGATCATTTCCAAGGACCCACTATGAAGAAGATCATCGTCGTACGAGAGCCCAAGGAATGGAACCTCGGGGTCAAGGGCTTCGAGGTCGTGAGCTCCAAGGATTACCTGACCCATCCGCGCTTCGCCGCGATGCGCAACGTGCGCGTGTTCAACCTGGCCCGCAGCTACAGTTACCAGAGCCGCGGATACTACGTGAGCCTGCTGGCCGAGGCCCGCGGCCAGAAGGTGATCCCCAGCGCCAAGACCATCCTGGACCTGAAGTCGCCCAGCATCGTGAAGGTGCTCTCGCGCGACCTGGAGGAGGTGATCCAGACCAGCCTCGCGCACAAGCAGCAGGACAAGCACGAGTTCATCTTCAGCATCTACTTCGGTCGCAACGTGAACCGGAAGTACGACCGGCTCGCGCACGAGCTGTACAAGGTGTTCCAGTCGCCCCTGCTGCGGGCCCGCTTCGTGAAGACCGAGGCCGGCAAGTGGGAGCTGCGTTCCATCCGCCCGATCCCCTACAACGATATCCCGGAGGAGCACCTGAACTACGTGAAGCGCTACGCGGCCGAGTACTTCGCCAAGAAGCGCTACGATGGGGCCCGCGAGGACCGCAGCCAATACGACCTGGCGATCCTGGTGAACCCGGAGGACAAGGCCAGCCCCTCGAACAAACGCGCCATCGTGAAGTTCCGCCAGGCCGCGGAACACCTGGGTTTCGCGGTGGACATCATCGGTCCGGACGACATCGACCGCATCGCGGAGTACGACGCGCTCTTCATCCGCGAGAACACCCACGTGAACGACCACACCTACCGCATGGCGCGCAAGGCCCAGAGCGAGGGATTGGCAGTGATGGATGCGCCGGACGCGATCCTGAAGTGCAACAACAAGGTCTACCTCGCCGAACGCATGGAGGCGGCGGAAGTGCCCGGCCCGCGCACCATGATCGTGCACAGCGAGAACCGCGACCAGGTGGCCCGACAGTTCGGTCTGCCCGTGGTGCTGAAGTTGCCCGACAGCACCTTCAGTCGCGGCGTGGTGAAGGCCAAGACCCCGGAGGAACTGGAGGAGCGCTTGGACGAGATCCTGAAGGAGAGCGACCTGGCCATCGCACAGGAATACATGCCCAGCGACTTCGACTGGCGCATCGGTGTGCTGGACGGGAAGCCGCTGTACGCCTGCAAGTACTTCATGGCCCGCGGCCACTGGCAGATCTACAACTGGGGCAGCGACACCAAGAAAGGACAGGAGGGCGACTTTGCCACCATGCCCGTAGCAGAGGCACCGGCCTTCATCGTGGAAGCCGCGTTGAAGGCCGTGCACGCCATCGTCGGGGAACACGGGCTCTTCGGCGTGGACGTGAAGGAATTCGAGGGCAAGCCCTACGTCATCGAGGTGAACGAATGCCCCAACATCGATCACGGTGTGGAGGACGTGGCCTTGGGTGACGAGCTTTACCGGGCGATCATCGGTTCGTTGAAACGCTCCATTGAGCACAAGATCGGCATACAGTCATGAGCGACAAGAAGCAATACAAGCTGTTCGAGGTCACCGGCATCGAGCTGGAATACATGGTGGTGGACCGCGATACCCTGAAGGTGCTGCCCATCGTGGACAAGCTGTTCGAGGATGTCACCGGCGCCATCACCAGCGATGTGGAACGCGGCGACGTGGAGTGGAGCAACGAGCTGGTGAGCCACGTAGTGGAGCTGAAGACCGCCAAGCCCACGAAGAAGATCCCCACGTTCCGGAAGAAGTTCCACAGCGACGTGAAGGTGATCAATGCCGTGCTGGCCAAGCGTAACGCCATGTTGTTGCCCACGGCCGCGCACCCCTTCATGGACCCCTTCACCGAGACCGTGATCTGGCCACATGAATACAACGAGGTGTACGCCTTGTACAACCGCATCTTCGACTGCCGGGGCCACGGCTGGAGCAACCTGCAGAGCACGCACCTGAACCTGCCCTTCGCCAACGACGATGAGTTCAGCAAGCTGCACGCCGCCATTCGCCTGCTGCTTCCCATCATCCCCGCGCTCAGCGCCAGCTCCCCCATCCTGGACGGCACCGCCACCGGCTTCCTGGATTCGCGCATGGAGGCCTACCTCCACCACCAGGAGAAGCTGCCCGAACTGATGGGAAGCCTCATCCCCGAGGCCGTGTTCAGCCAAGAGGATTATTACCGCACCATCTTCAGTCCCATCGCCCAGGCCATGGCGCCCTTCGATACGGAGAACGTGATGGACCACCACTTCGCCAACTCGCGTGGAGCCATCGCACGCTTCGACCGCGGAGCCATCGAGATCCGCGTGATCGACATCCAGGAATGCCCGGCCGCCGACCTGGCCATCGCCGAACTGATCGTGGCGGTGCTGAAGGCCCTGACCAGCGGACGTTGGGTGAGCAGCTACCTGCAACGCGCATGGAGCGAGAACGACCTGTTGCCCATCTTCCTGCAAGTGATCAAGGATGCTGGAGGGTCCGTGATCGCCAACCGCGACTACCTTCTGATGTTCGGGTTGATGAAGCAGGACCACATGCATGTCGGCAAGCTGTGGCAGCACCTGTTCGTGGAACTCTATGGGGAACTGAGCGAGAACTGTCGCCAACACGTGGGCCACATCCTGGAACATGGCTGCCTGGCCAGCCGTATCCTGAAGCGCACCGGACGCACGCCCTCGCACGACGACCTGGTCCGTGTGTATCGCGAACTGGCCGACTGCCTACAGGAGGACCGTCAACTTGTGTGATCGGCCGAAGGACCTGTCGGCTCATCGCCCTTCGCCCCCGGTTCGGCGAACACGCTGAACGCGGAGCGTGGCGATGCCGTAGGCACGCAAGGACCAACCCCTGCGGCCATGATCAGATGCCTACTCCTGCTGACGATGACCTCCTTATCGGGCCTGGTCATCGCACAGCCCGCCCCCCGCTTCCATTGGTTGTTGGACGAGAGCAACGGCACCATGGCGAGCGCTTACATCGGCGGTGAGCCGGGACTGTTGCAAGGCGGTGTGCAATGGGCACCGACCGGTGGACATCACCAGGGTGCCGCCCGCTTCGATGGCGTGGACGACCGCATCGTTCTCGGTTCCTGCGACATGCCTACGGGCGGCGGTGGCTTCAGTGTGTCCCTTTGGGTGAAGCCCGACTTCGTGACCGGCATGGACCGAACGGTGGTGGCCAAGACCATCGGTCCGAACGCGGCCGATCACATCTGGACATTGACCTTCGTGAACGCCACGGCACTGCGCTTCAACCTGCGGGCAGGAGGCACCACCACCGAACTTCAAAGTCCACCAGGCACGCTCTTCTCCGGTGTGTGGTACCACCTGGTAGCCAGCTACGATGGGGCCCAGATGCGCATCCATGTGAACGGTGCGCTGGTGGCCAGCACCACCAAGTCCGGCGCGCTGGGCTTCCACCCGCAGGCACCGGCCAGCCTGGGTGCGTTCGCCAATGGTACCGCACCCTTCTCCGGTTGGATCGATGACGTGCGCATCCACGACACCGGCCTCAGCGACATGGACATCATCGACCTGCTGTTCGCCTCCATCGCCACGGATATCGAAGCAGTGCATACACCCTACCGCGATGGGACCGGTGCCTTGCGGCTTCCACCCGGTGCGTGGGAACGCGTGCAGGTGAGGGACATGGCCGGCCGGGTCATCGTCGACAAACGCCTCGATGGGGACGATCGTGCCGTGCTGACCGCCATTCCAGATGGCCTGGTGCTGGTGACGTTGGAGGGCCGTGGTCTTCGTCACAGCGCACCCCTCTTCTGGTCCGGCCGTTAGTGGAGTACGGAGAACCGCACGGTGTCGGCGTGGTGTGGACCATACACCAGCAGCAAGTAGGTCCCATTGGCCAGGTGGCCCACATTCAGAGCAACGCGACCGCTCATCGGACCTCGCATGCGGACCTCACAGGCCCGTCCCATGGCATCGGTGATGGATAGACGCACATCATCCGGCAGGTCCGCGTCCACCACCAGCACCTGATCCGCCGGAACACCCACAAGCCGGATCGCGCTCGTGGTGTGTTCGTCAGATCCCACGTTGAGGGTCGTGCTCTCCCAGAGCGCCAGGTCGTCCACCGCCGCTTCCACCAGGCTCGCACCATCGAAGGGCTGATCGGTGCGCACACTATCACTAGCCTGGAACCGGATGCGCATCGCCGCCGTGGGTTCCACCAGCTCGGCGATACGCAGGGCCATGCGACGCCAGCTGCGGTCGCTCACGGGGGTATCCTCCACCGGCACCCAACTCGCACCACCGTCGTTGCTCAAGGACACCCGCCACGGGTCGGTGCCCGGGTTGGACCCCTCGGCCGCGTTGTTCACATACCAGCGCCAGTAGGTGATCACCGGGTCGGTGAGCGTGCTCGCATCGAAGGGCGCACTGATCAACGTTGTCACCCCGCCATCCACGTCATTGGTACCGGTAGGGTCCGCGTCGCTGGGCGCATTGCCCGTGAACCAACACCGCGTGCCACCCGGCGTTTGCTGTGTCCCGGGTTGCACGATGGAGGACGGGAAGCCCGCCAACGCGTACGATGGAACGGGCACGCCTTCCGCCCAAGCGCCACCGGTGGCATTGTCCTGCGGAACGCCGGCGCTAAGCAGGGCAAGGTCACCCGGTCCGTCGGCCGTCTCCTGCCCGGCCTGTTCCATACCTAGGAGCACGAAGAAAGGCAGGTTGGCAGGATCGAGGTGCGCTCCCTTGGGCAATGCGATCCCCACCTGGCCGTTGGTGTCCATCACGGTGAAGTAGTAGGCCACGAGACCGCCCGAAGCCACGAAGGGAAGCGTGGCTGCATAGGTGACACCGCCCGTGTTGGTACACGTGATCACCTCCCATGGACCAGCGTCCACCCGGTAGTTCAACAACACGTCCCCGAGGTACAGGTTCGATGGGAAAGGTGCGTCCAACGTGGCCTGCAGCTGCAGTGCCTCCCCGACCACCGCATCCGCAAGGGGCGTGTGCTGAAGGGTGCTTCCCGTGACCAGGGTGATGCCGTGGCGTGCGAAGGCTTCGATGATGGCCTGCCCGTGCGGCGTGCCGTTCGTGATGTCCCCATCATCGTCATCCGCCTGCAGCACGTCCAGCAGCACATCGCGGAAGGCGATCCCCTCCTGACCGTTGATGGCGGTGGCTTGCAAGCCGGGCAAGGCATCCGCGAACAGCTGGAGCAGCAGGTCCATGTCGTTGCCGAGCGCTAGGTACAGGTCCCACCATGCCCCGCTGATGATCATGCCATCGGCGTGCCGTTGGCCTACGAGGTCCATCGGATATACCCGCGGGGCCTCGTCATACCGACGCAGTGCGGCCAGGTCGTCGCCGATCCGGTAACCTGCACCGATGCTCGGTTGCTGGGTCAGGCTCCAGGCCCACAGGTCGGCATAACCCTCGCTCATGGCCGCGTTGATCACCAGACCGCCCAGTCCTTGGTAGAACTTATCGTTGATGCCGTGGCCATACTCGTGGTAGACCACATCGTGGAACGCGGCCATCCCCTGGCACCCGCCGCCTTCCGCATGGAAGTTGATGGACGAGCCATCATAGAACGCATTGCAGGTGCCGCCGGTCACATCCACCTTGGTGGGCAAGGCGATGTCCATGGCGGTGAACCCTGGCAGCACCGCCTGCATATGTTCATGGATGCGGTTCACATGCACATAAGCACTGCGTTGACGGATGTTCGCAGCCGCATCGAAGGACACGGTGTTCGGCCCTTCTTGCAAGAACGCAGAGGTGCTTGGAGTGATAGCATTGGTGGACACGTTCGCCCAGCGGCCGCGCAACTGGAACTGTGCGTTCACCGGCCCAGGGGTCCCACTGGCGAGCGCACCGGAAGCATCGGTGAAGAGCGTGTTCGCGTTGATGCTGACCCGTAGGTCCGGCAAGCCCGTGACGGCCGTGCCACCCAGTGGACCCGTGATGTAGTACGTGCCTTCCACCACCACATCGGCACCTGCATCGGCCGGTTCACCGGCGCATCCGACCGCATCACTGTTCAGGTCCTGGCGATAGTGCAACGCGCCGGATAAGGCATCCACCCAGCATTGGTACCGTGCGGGTCGACCGTTGGCCCGGGCATGGACCACCACTTCCTGCACCAAGTGGACCTCCACGCCATGCGCTTGGGGAATGGGCAACCACCGTAGCCCATTGACCTCCGTAGCATACACCTCAGCGAGTCCGCTGCTGGCCGCTGTTGCGCTCGCTTCTGTAAAGGTGCCGAGCGCAGGGATCAACCGCGTGGGAAGCACATCGCAACCGAACGCGATCACCCGACCATGCGGATCCAGCTTCACCATGGCCTGCCCGGTGATCACCGGGTGCCCGGCATGGGTCTGCCGGAAGTGTATGTAGGTGTTGCGCGAGGTCCGGTAGGTGGCCTGGTGCCGGATGTCCGTGGGCCCCACCCCCGCTGCGCTGAGCCAAGGCTGCAGGAATTCCAGCGCGCGTTCCTCCTCCGTGCCCGGGGCGGTCTGTACCGGTGGCCCATACGCGCGGTGGGGCATGCCCGTTCCGGCGTTGAACTCCACCTGCCAATGCGGATGATCGGTCAAGAACGCGGTCCAGAGCGGATGATCGCGAAGGTCCAACTGGCGTTGCACGTCCGGCACCACCGGCGCCTGGGAGGCCAGCCGCACTTCTGCCCGGTCCACGGCCGACTGAGCGGCCACGGCGGCCACGAACGCCACGAAAAGGAGGGTGATGGGCGCGCGCATGGTGATGGACAGGGAGCGAAGTTCACGTCGAAGTTCGGTGATATCAGGGAACGGCACCAGGAACGTGCTGCTACGCGCTAACGAGGACCGCTCACAGGTCCACCACCAGGCCGTCATAGGCCAGGTGTACCCCGGTCGGTAGTTGACCGTCCACCTCGGCATGTAGGCCGAGCAGGTGGCTGATGTGGGTGAAGTAGGTCCGCTTCGCCCCGATGCGGTCGGCCAGCTCCAGGGCCTCCTGCAGGTTGAGGTGCGAGGGATGTGGCGCCGTGCGCAGGGCGTTCAATACCAAGACATCCAAGCCGTGCAGCCGTTCCAGCGAAGCCGCGGGGATGGTCTTCGCATCGGTGATGTAGGCCAGGTCGCCGATGCGGAAGCCGAGCACCGGCATGTGCAAGTGCATCACCGGTATGGGTAGCACCTCCACCCCACCCGCCAGGAATGGGTCCGTGTCGATGGTGTGAAGTTCGAGCACCGGAGTGCCGGGGTAACGCACGGCACTGAACGCATAGTGGTACATCCGGCGAACAGCATCCAGCGTGGCGGCATTCGCATGGATGTCCATGGCGCGCTCCTGGCTGAAGTTGAAGGACCGCAGCTCATCGATACCCGCCACATGGTCCATGTGCTCGTGGGTGAGCAGCACCGCGTCCAACCGGTGTACCCGGCTCCGCAGCATCTGGGCACGCAGGTCGGGCCCGGCGTCCATCAGGATCCGTCGGTCGCCAACCGTCACCAGCACGGAGGTCCGCAAGCGCTGGTCGCGCTGATCCGCGCTCGTACACACCGTACAGGAGCAAGCGATCACCGGCACCCCTTGACTGGTGCCCGTGCCCAGGAATTCGAGGCGGATGGCGGACATGGCGTGCAAAGATCGGTCACACTCGGGCGCTACGCACTACTTTCGCGGCCTGCTCCGGAGAGGTGGCAGAGTGGTCGATCGCGGCGGTCTTGAAAACCGCTTTACCGCAAGGTAACGGGGGTTCGAATCCCTCCCTCTCCGCCAAGGAAAGCCCAGCCACGAAGTGGCCGGGCTTTTTCGCTCCCTGACCGGGCCAAGCTCGCTTGGACAAGGGAAGGGAGCGAAAAAGCCCCGAGTGCGCAGCGATCGCAGGGCTGACCTTGAAGCATCCCCCACAACGGGAAAGCGCGTCTTCGCGCAATTCCTCCCGCACCTTTTCCGCCGATTGGACAAGGAAAGGGAGCGAATAAGCCCCGAGTACGCAGCGATCGCAGGGCTGCCCTTGAAGCATCCCCCACAACGGGAAAGCGCGTCTTCGCGCAATTCCTCCCGCAGCTTTTCCGCCGCTTGGACAAGGAAAGGGAGCGAATAAGCCCCGAGTACGCAGCGATCGCAGGGCTGACCTTGAAGCCCTCCCTACTAGGCAAGCGCATCTTC
>ERZ795056.771-NODE-771-length-39308-cov-16.884289_pt1 | contig 39308 bp, 35 predicted proteins | sample MGYA00375140_ERZ795056 | MGnify/ENA primary metagenome ERZ795056 (study PRJEB30185, sample SAMN05720227) | activated sludge metagenome | isolation source: Anaerobic digester | place: USA | collected 2015-03-09 ...
TCCACCTGCAGCAGGATGAGCGACTGCTGGGCTAGTTCGGTCGCCTCGATCTTTTCTTCTCCGGCCAGACGGTGATTTACCGGGAACCACACCCGCCAGCCGGATCGCAGAATGGTTTCGGTTTCCAGCGCCTGGTGGTTCTGCAATTGGGAGACCACGATCAGGGCGACATCCAGTTCGCCACTGATCAGCAAATGCTCCAGATAGTCGCGCCGGTCTTCGGTGATCTGCACCTGAATACGAGGAAAGACGCGCCGGAATCGGTCCAGCAGGAATGGCAGGTAGTAGCCCACCATCAGGCTGGTCACCCCGATGTTGAGGCTGCCGGTGACGGTGTGGGGGCGGGACGCCAGCGCATCGCGCGCATTGCGCATGGCCACCTCGATCTGGTGGGCGTGGCGCAAAAACTGGTGTCCCGCATGGGTAAGTGACATGCCTCGTGCCCGGCGTTCAAACAGCAGCGTGCCCAGGTCGGCCTCAATCTGCGCTATGGCCTGCGACACGACCGATTGAGACACCCCCAGCTCATGAATCGCGGCAGATATAGAGCCCGATTCAGCGACTGCTATGAAATACCGAATACTCTTGAAAGATGTACTCATTTCGGTTGTTTGAGCCCTGTTTCGACCCGTTTGAACGGAAAAACACCGCCTGCACCATTTTAAAGTCTAGGGTAAACCACTAATTTGGTGCTCAATCACTGGAGGTTTCTGTTTTTCCGATAGATTGTATTGGCAAGCCCGTATGGTTAAGTGAATCAGCATTCCCTAAGATCACCTTCACGCTGAACAAAGCGCATGCGTCCAGCTGTTTCAAGCCTGCACCGCAGGCAATGCCCTCAACGCCACAGGAGAGTTTCATGATGCAACCCAGTGCTCTATTAACCGGTCTAATGACCGCCATCGCCGCAGCGTCCACGTTTGCAGCGCCACCCACCGCCTTGGGCAAGGGGGAGGGCCAGCTCAACATCATCGCGTGGGCGGGCTACATCGAGCGCGGGGAAACCGACAAGGCTTACGACTGGGTGACCGGGTTTGAAAAGCAGTCAGGCTGCAAAGTCAACGTGAAGACAGCCGCCACTTCCGATGAAATGGTGTCTCTGATGAAGGCCGGTGGTCACGACCTGGTGACGGCGTCCGGCGACGCCAGCCTGCGCCTGGTGGCGTCCAAGCTGGTGCAGGACATCAACCCCGCCCTGATTCCTTCATGGAAAAACGTTGACCCCCGGCTGCAAAACGCCTCGTGGCATACCGTGGATGGCAAGCACTACGGCACGCCTTATCAATGGGGCCCCAACGTGCTGATGTACAACACGACGGTATTCAAGAAGGCGCCTGACTCGTGGTCAGTTGTATTTGAAGCACAAAACCTGCCAGACGGCAAACCCAACAAGGGCCGCGTGCAGGCTTATGACGGCGCCATTTACATTGCCGATGCGGCGCTGTACCTGATGTCCAAAAAGCCGGAGCTGGGTATCAAGGACCCGTATGAGCTGAATGAAAAGCAGTATGCGGCCGTAACGGAACTGCTGCGTGGCCAGAAAGCCCTGACGCACCGCTACTGGCATGACGCCACCGTGCAGATCAACGACTTCAAGAACGAAGGAGTTGCGGCTTCCGGCTCCTGGGGCTACATGGTGAACACGCTCAAGAGCGAGAAGAAACCCATTGCCTCCGTTATTCCTAAGGAGGGCGCAACCGGCTGGGCTGATACCACCATGCTCCATTCGGCTGCCAAAAACGTGAACTGCGCATACCTGTGGATGGAGCATTCTCTGAGCGACAAGTTGCAGGCGCCGCTCGCCGAATGGTTTGGTACCAACCCGGTGACCGTTGCGGCCTGCAAAGCCAAAGCGCCTGGTGGCAGTGACTTCTGCAAAATCAACGGCTTTGCTGACTTCAAGAAGATCAAATTCTGGAAGACGCCTGAGGGCAAGTGCGCTACCCAGGGCACCTGCGTTCCCTATTCCAAGTGGGCGCTGGACTACATTGCCATCCAGGGCGGTCGATAGCACCGTTTTACCGCGTTGTCAGTGCGCTTGAGGAACACATGCTGGATGCCGTCACTTTCAAGGAAATCTCCCGCCACTACGGCAATATCAAGGCACTGGACCGGGTGAGCTTCACGGTCAGGGAAGGCGAGTTTTTCTCGATGCTGGGGCCTTCAGGCTCTGGCAAGACCACCTCCCTGCGGCTGATGGCGGGCTTTGAGCAGCCCAGTAGCGGCAGTCTGGCGCTGTTTGGGCAGGAAGCCTCTGGCACCCCGCCCTACGCGCGGGACGTGAACACTGTCTTTCAGGACTACGCGCTGTTCCCACACATGAATGTGCTGGACAACGTGGCGTACGGATTGATGGTGCGCAAAATGGCCAAAGCCGATCGTCACGCGCTGGCCCGTGATGCCCTGGCCATGGTCGCGCTGCCCGACCACGGCGAGCGCACCCCCGCACAGCTTTCGGGTGGGCAACGGCAACGCGTGGCGCTTGCGCGTGCGCTGGTGAACCGCCCGCGTATTCTGTTGCTGGACGAACCGCTGGGTGCACTGGATCTCAAACTGCGTGAACAGATGCAGGTGGAACTGAAGCTGTTGCACCGCAAGCTGGGTATCACTTTTGTCTATGTGACGCATGACCAGAGCGAAGCGCTGTCGATGTCAGACCGGGTGGCGGTTTTCAACCACGGGCAGATTGAACAGGTCGCCACGCCACGCGAGTTGTATCACCGCCCCCGCACGCGGTTTGTGGCTGACTTTGTAGGCAGTTCCAATGTGATAGCGGGCAATCTTGCCAGAGCCCTCACGGGCGATGAACGGGCATTTGCTGTACGTCAGGAAAACATCACCCTCCTGCCTGCTGGCACGGCCGGGACAACAGGGGGCATTCAGACAGAAGGTACCGTGATAGCCGTTCAGTTTCTGGGCGCCACCCAGCGGGTTGAGGTACAGGTCGGTGATGGTGCAAACGGGCACATCATCACTGCGCTGCAAAACGAGAGCGAGACGCAAGGCGCCCAGTCGGCCCATCTGGCTGCGGGTCAGCCGGTTGCCTTGCAGTGGTCTGAACAGCATATGGTGGTACTCGATGCCTGAGGCCCACACCCTTCCCCCGCTGGTTGCTGCCAACGGTGGCCTGCGCAGGTGGCTCTCCAACCTGCTGTATCAGCGGCGCAATCTGATGCTGCTGCTGATGCTCACTCCGCCGCTGCTGTGGTTTGGCGTGGTGTATATGGGCTCGCTCCTGACACTGCTGGCGCAAAGCCTGCTGACGTTTGACGAGATGAGCATGTCGGTGGTGATGGAACCGACCCTGCAAAACTTCCAGAGTCTCGCGGTGCCTGCCAATCTGGACATCGTGCTGCGCACGCTGGGCATGGCAATTGCCGTCACGCTGGGGGCCATCGTGATTGGTTTTCCGATGGCCTATTACATGGCGCACTTCGCCAGGCCCTGGGAAAAAGGCTTTTTCTTTGTTGGCGTGATGTTGCCCATGTGGGCTAGCTACATCGTCAAGGCCTATGCTTGGACTGTGCTGCTGACCCAGGGTGGCGTGATCTACTGGGTGCTCAATCGGTTGGGGCTTCAAGGCGCTCTCGAATTCGTGCTGCGCATACCGATCATTGGTGGCGACACGCTGGCCACCTCCAATCTGGGGCGATTCCTCGTGTTCACCTATATCTGGCTGCCCTTCATGATTTTGCCCATTCAGGCTTCCATCGAGCGGGTTCCCGCCAATTTGCTGCTGGCCTCGGCTGATCTGGGCGCGCATCCGTGGCAGACGTTTCGCACGGTTCTGTGGCCTCTGGCATTTCCAGGTGTCGTGGCGGGATCCATTTTCACGTTTTCACTCACGCTGGGTGACTACATCATTCCGCAACTGGTAGGGCCGTCAGGGCTTTATATCGGCGGCATGGTCTATACGCTACAGGGAACGATTGGCAACATTCCGCTGGCCGCCGCATTCACTTGCGTGCCCATAGTGTTGATCACCATTTATCTGGCCATGGCTCGGCGTCTGGGAGCTTTCAATGCGCTCTGACCACCTGTTGCGTCTGGTCGCGTATGGCGGGCTGGCGTTTCTTCACCTGCCGCTGGTATTCATCGCACTCTACGCTTTTAACGGCAGTGAGAGTGGCTACACATTTCCGCTCAGTGACCTCACTCTGCGCTGGTTTGTGCGGGCGTGGGAGCGTAAGGATATTCAGGAGGCAATTGGCCTGTCACTGTCAGTGGCGGCGATGGCCACGGTGATTGCCATGGTTCTGGGTACCTTGACAGCGGCGGCACTGAATCGCGACCGCTTCTTTGGCAAGGATGCTTTCACGACCATGTTGATCCTGCCCATTGCGCTGCCGGGTATCGTGACAGGCATTGCCCTCCTGGCGGCTTTCAAACTCATGGAAGTCAACCCTGGTTTCTGGACCATAGCGATTGGCCACGCCACCTTCTGCGTCGTGATCGTTCACAACAACGTGGTTGCCCGGCTGAAGCGTCTGCCGGCCCGGCTGATCGAAGCGTCCATGGATCTCGGGGCCGACACGCTGACAACGCTGCGCTACGTGGTGCTGCCCCAGTTGGGTACTGCACTGCTCGCCGGAGGCATTCTGGCCTTTGCTCTTTCAGTGGACGAACTGATCGTGACCACGTTTACTTCAGGCAGCGAAAAAACCCTGCCCATCTGGCTGCTGAATCAGCTTAGCAGGCCACGCGAAGTGGCCATAACCAATGTCGTCGCGCTGCTGGTGATGCTGATAACCATGCCGCTCATTTTGCTGGCCTGGAGGCTCACTCGAGAAGGTGACGCCAGTCCGGGCCACCGCTGATTTTTTTACCTTTCCTTCACTTTTTATTTGAGGCAAAACCATGGCCGCACAAAGATTCCCCACCCAGCTCATGATCAATGGCGTTGCCGTCACCGGCGAAGGGCGCGCAGAAAGTGTGCTCAACCCATCCACTGGAGAAGTACTTTGCGAAGTACATGAAGCCAGCGCAGATCAGTTGCGGCAGGCAGTGGATGCCGCCAGTGCAGCCTTTCCGGCGTGGGCGGCGTTGACCCCGCGTGACCGCAGCGCCTATTTGCTGAAAATTGCCGATGCGGTGGAGGCCCATGGCGATGAGCTTGCATTGCTGGAGTCGCTGAACTGTGGCAAACCCCTGAGCGCAGCGCGCAATGATGAAATTCCAGCTATCGCCGACGTGTACCGGTTTTTCTCAGGTGCCATTCGCAACCTGATGGGTTCGCTGTCGGGTGAATACCTGCCAGGCCATACCAGCATGATTCGTCGCGACCCGCTTGGCGTCGTGGCATCGATTGCACCGTGGAACTACCCCTTGATGATGGCCGCCTGGAAACTGGGACCGGCCATTGCCATGGGCAATACGGTCGTACTCAAGCCCTCGGAGAACACGCCGTTGACGACACTGCGCTTCGGCGAAATCCTGGCGGGCATACTGCCACCCGGCGTAGTCAATATCGTGTGCGGCAGGGGCGATACGGTGGGAGCGCCGCTGATTCGTGATCCGCGCATCCGCATGGCTTCACTGACAGGCGATGTGTCTACTGGCAGCAAGATCATGGAGGCCGCTGCGCGCGGTATCAAGCGCACGCACCTCGAACTTGGCGGCAAGGCCCCCGTGATTGTCCTGGACGATGCAGATCTCTCCAGCGTCGTGGAAGGCTTGCGCACTTTTGGCTATTACAACGCCGGGCAGGACTGCACGGCAGCCTGCCGCGTGTACGCGGGAGAAAAAGTATACGACCGACTGGTAGCCGACTTGAGCAGCGCCGTGTCGTCCATCAAGGTAGGCACCCAGCAGGAACCCGGCGTTGAGATGGGCCCGCTCATTTCTGCCCGGCAGCGCGACCGCGTGGCCAGCTTCGTCGACCGCGCCAGTCAGCTTTCCCACACCGAAATCACCGCGGGCGGCAGTGCTACCGGCACCAAAGGCTTCTTCTACAAGCCAACCGTGGTGGCCGGCGCCCGGCAGGACGACGAAATCGTGCGCAGTGAAGTATTTGGGCCGGTAGTGTCCATCACCCGCGTCAAGGACGCCGAACAGGCTATCGCCTGGGCAAACGATTCGGAATATGGACTGTCCAGCTCGGTCTGGACCCGTGACGTTGGCGCTGCGATGAACATTGCTTCGCGCCTGCAGTACGGCTGTACCTGGGTTAACACGCACTTCATGCTGGTGTCCGAAATGCCACACGGCGGCATGAAGCATTCCGGGTACGGGAAAGACTTGTCGGTCTATGCACTGGAAGACTATAGCTGCGCTCGACACGTCATGATCAAACACTGAAACGCAACAGCGACCACCCCGCCTTTCTGAAATGGCCCTGTGTGGGGCCCATCAGGTGGTCCTGCGACAATTGCAAAATCGCGTTAATCTTGCCAGCCGGTCTGGTGTACTGATGCGCCTGCTCTCAACACTTTAAGAGATCTATCTACTGCCATGGACATGAAAACATCCCCCCTTTCGCTGCTCAAAGACCCCACGCTGCTCAAGACAGACGCCCTGATCAACGGTCAGTGGGTGGCTGGCACCAGTCGCTTTGACATTTTTGATCCCTCCAATAGCCGCAAACTGGCCGACGTCGCCAACATGGGGCCCGCAGATGCCGAAGCCGCCATTGCGGCTGCCAACGCGGCGTGGCCAGCATGGCGTGGCAAAACAGCAAAAGAACGAAGCATCATCCTGCGCAAGTGGTTTGATCTGCTCATGGCCAACCAGGAGGACCTGGGGCGCATCATGACTGCCGAGCAAGGCAAACCTTTTGCAGAAGCCAAAGGCGAAGTGGCCTATGGCGCCAGCTTTGTCGAATGGTTTGCCGAAGAGGCCAAGCGCGTCAACGGCGAAACCCTGCCCCAGTTCGACAACAACCGCCGCCTGATGATCCTCAAGCAACCCATCGGCGTTTGCGCGGCCATCACGCCGTGGAATTTTCCGCTGGCCATGATCACGCGCAAGGTAGCGCCCGCTCTGGCGGCAGGTTGCCCAGTGATCATCAAACCGGCCGAACTGACGCCGCTCACCGCACTGGCTGCCGCCGAGCTGGCCATTCGCGCAGGCATTCCGGCGGGCGTGCTCAACATGATCACGGCAGATGGGAATAACTCGATTGCCGTGGGCAAGGTCATTTGTGCGAGCGATGTGGTGCGCCACATCAGCTTCACAGGCTCCACCGAGGTGGGACGCATCCTGATGGCGCAGTCTGCACCCACCGTCAAGAAAATGTCACTGGAACTGGGTGGCAACGCACCGTTTATTGTGTTTGATGATGCCGATATCGACTCAGCCGTCGAGGGAGCCATGCTCAGCAAATACAGAAACGCGGGTCAGACCTGCGTGTGTGCCAACCGCTTTTACGTGCAGGACAGCGTGTATGACCAGTTCGTCGCCAAGTTCACCGCCAAAGTGAAAGCGCTGAAGGTCGGTAATGGCTTCGAGGACGGCGTCATGCAGGGCCCGTTGATCGAAGATGCTGCCGTTGACAAAGTATCCCGCCATGTCGCCGATGCCATTGCCAAGGGCGGCAAGGTGACCGTTGGCGGAAGCAGGATGCAGGGCCAGTTTTTCGAACCCACCGTGGTATCGGAAGCCTCGGCAGACATGCTGTGCGCCCGGGAAGAAACATTTGGTCCGTTTGCACCGGTGTTTAGGTTCAAGACGGAGCAGGAAGCGATTGAAGCAGCCAACAATACCGAGTTTGGTTTGGCCAGCTACTTCTACAGCCGCGACGTGGGTCGCATCTTTCGTGTGAGCGAAGCGCTGGAGTACGGCATGGTGGGCATCAATGTGGGCATTCTGGCTACTGAACATGTGCCATTTGGCGGCGTTAAACAGTCTGGCCTGGGTCGCGAAGGCTCGCACTATGGCATGGATGACTACATTGAGATCAAGTACCTCTGCGTGGGTGACATACTCAAATAACAGGCTCGCTCATGGGAGCGTAAAGGCCGTAGCAACGTATGGCGTTGCCAGCCCAAAAAGCATATTGCTCGGACTCGCTCAGGCGAGCTGTTGCCCACGTCTGCGCGATTGAGTGCACAGAAGAATAGTCCACCGCCAACTCACAAACTGGCCAATCCGAGCCAAACATCAGCCGCTCGGGACCAAAGGCGTCCAGAGCCAGGTCGAAACAGCTGTGGATCGTACGCTCGTCAGCAGGCTTCAGACCAGGACTGTTCTGCCAGTCGGCTTCCGTGACGAGGCCGGACAATTTGCACATCACGTGAGGCATTGAAGCAATCTCGCGAATGCATGCAGACCATTCCTCTCCCACCTGTGCGCTGCGACCCCAGTCCCGCACGGTTGGCTTGCCAACATGGTCCAGCACCAGCCAATGAGCGGCATGACGTCGGCAAAAATCGCCTGCGTCAGGCAACTGGTGGCCGAATACCAGCACGTCGTAAACAAGCTGTCTCTTTTGCAGCAACGACACCCCTCGATTGAATGCCGGGCTTTCAATCAAGGCGGCAATATCAGGTTCGTCCTGCAAGATGTGGCGAAACCCGCGCAATGCAGATGCACCGGCCCATTTTTCCAGCTGCTCACTGAGCTTGTCTGATGCCAGGTCCACCCACCCAACGACGCCCAGAATCCGGGGCTCATGTGCCGCAAGCCGCAGCAGAAAGTCTGTCTCTTTAAGGGACCCACGCGCCTGAACCGCAACCACCGCATTTACACCACAAGCTTCAGTCACCGACTGGCTGTCGTGCGGTAAACGATCCCGACGAAGGACAGACATGGATTCACTGATCCACGGAAACTCGTCAGGCTGGTATCGCCAAAAATGCTGATGGGTATCAATTTTCATGGGTACTCGCCATACAAAAAAAACCGCCAGGTCTCCCTGGCGGCTCGTTATGGCTGATCTGATCAATCGTAAAGAACCGCCGCGATCTGGGCTTCCTTCATGTTGTTCTTGTCGTAGTAGTAAAAGCCGGTGTCGATGATCTTGGGCAACTTCTCACCCTTCAAGGCCTTCACAGCCGCCTCCACCGTCTTATAGCCAATGCCCACAGGGTTTTGCGTGATCGCGCCGGCAATGGTACCGTCGTTGATCATGTCCTTCTGCGCTTTGCCAGAGTCAAAGCCGATGATGATCAAGCCGGTTTTCTTGGCTTCCTTGATGCCTTTACCTGCACCGATAGCACCCGGTTCATTGGTACCAAAAATACCCTTCAGCTTGGGATGTGCCTGCACCAGAGCCTTGGCAATCTCGGCAGACTTTAGCTGGTCACCGCCATACTGCACGTCAACCACCTTGATCTTGGGGTACTTGGCCTTGATCTGGTTCAGGAAACCATCGCGGCGGTCCACGCCGGTGCGGCTGGTCTGGTCGTGGGCAATCACGGCAACTTCCCCTTCACCACCAATTTTCTCGGCCATCTTGTCAGCAGCCAGTGCGGCGGCGGACACGTTGTTGGTGGTGGCGGTGGTCACCGGAATATCGCTGTCCACACCGGAGTCAAAGGCGATGACCGGGACTTTGGCCGCTTGGGCCTTCTTCAGTAGCGGGATCGCGGCCTTGCTGTCCAACGCGGCAAATCCTATGGCAGCCGGCTTCTTGGCCATGGCAGCCGACAGCATGTCAATCTGCTTGTCCACTTGCTGTTCAGTCTCGGGGCCCTCGAAAGTGATTTTGACCTTGTAGTCTTTGGCGGCCTGGTCAGCGCCCTGCTTCACGGCTTGCCAGAACTGGTGCTGGAAGCCCTTGGAAATCATGGGGATGTAGATCTCCTGGGCGGTTGCGAAGCTGGAAAAACCAGCCAGTGCCAAGCCAGCGGTCAGAGCCAGCAGTTTTCTCTTTGCGTTCATGGGTTGTCTCCTGTTAAGAAAAGTAATGTCACACGGAATCACGAGGTTAATCTTATAAAACGGGGCTATTCAGGGGATGTCGTGCAGTCTCCTTATTTCTTGTTGCGGCGCAGGTTGTCGGTGTAAACCGCCAGAATGATGATGAGCCCGGTGAGCACCATCTGCCACTCCTGGGCCACCGACATGATGCGCAAGCCGTTGATCAGCACGCTCATGATGAAAGCGCCGATGATGGTGCCCAGGATGGTGCCGACACCGCCACTCAGCGAGGTGCCGCCAATCACCACCGCCGCGATAGCATCGAGTTCATAGCCCTGACCCAGCGCGGGTTGCGCCGAATTCAGGCGGGAGGCGATCAGCAATCCGGAAATGCCGCATATCCCGCCTGCAAAGGTATAGATGATGACTTTCCAACGGTCCACATTCACACCCGACAGACGAACTGCTTCTTCATTGCTGCCCAGTGCAAAGGTGTAACGGCCCAAGGCGGTTTTGTTCAACACCACAGCGCTGATGATGGCCACCACAAACAGGATGAGCACGCCATTGGGAATCGGCAGCGACGGAAACACGTCGCCGATCAGGGAACCCAGAGAAATCTGGTCAAAGCCCTCTACATCACTGAAGTAAATCGGCCGGGTCTGGGTGATTAGCAGCGACAGGCCCTTGAGCAGCATCATCATGCCCAACGTGGCAATAAAAGGCGGCACCTTGAGCTTGGTGATGGCCAGGCCGGACACGCAGCCTGACATGGCCCCCATGCCCAGTGCACACACCACCCCCAGGGGCATGGGCATGCCCAGGTTGACCATGAAAACGCCCGCCATTACGGCGCAAAACGTCATCAACACGCCCACCGAAAGGTCAATACCCGACGTGATGATGATGAAGGTGCTGGCAATGGCCAGCACACCAATGACGGTGGTGGACTGCAAGATGCCGATGATGTTGTCCTGCGTCATGAAAGCATCGGGTTTGAGCACGGTGAACACCAGAATCAGCGCGATCAGGCTGGCAAAGGCCAGCAGCTTTTGCTTGGCCTGGCCGCCAGACAACCGGGCCAGCCAGGAGGAAGAGGAAGTTGTGGGTTCGGACATGTAGGTGTACCTTGGTTTTTATTAGCGTGTCAGTGCACGGTGGCGCCTGTCTCACGCCGCGTAGCCAGGGCCATCAGGCTCTCTTGAGTAGCTTCGTCACCGCGCACCTCACCAGTTACACGGCCTTCACACATCACCAGCACGCGATGGCTGAGCTGCAGCACCTCCGGCAGTTCGCTGGAGATCACGATGATGGCGCGACCCTGTGCGGCCAGATCGTTCAGCAATTTGTAAATCTCGCTTTTGGCGCCTACGTCAATTCCGCGGGTGGGCTCATCAAAAATCAGCACATCGCAGTCCTGCACCAGCCACTTGGCAATCACCACCTTTTGCTGGTTTCCGCCTGAAAGAAGCTTCGCGGTTTGGGTGAGCGATGGTGTCTTGATGCGCAGCTTCTCCACCATCTGCTGCGAGATGGCCTGGATAGCCGGGCGGTTCAAAAACATGCCCCACTTGAGCCAGCGTTTCAGACTGGGCAGCGTTATGTTGGACTCCACATCCATGCCCGTGGCCAAACCAAAATGCTTGCGGTCTTCGGACAAATAGCCAATGCCGGCCTGCACCGCATCCTGGGGTGAGCGCAGGCGGATCACCTGGCCACGCACGCGCACTTCGCCCGACTCAATCGGGTCGGCACCAAACACGGCGCGCGCCACCTCGGTGCGCCCTGCGCCCATGAGGCCGGCAAAGCCTAGAATTTCGCCCCGACGCACAGAGAAGCTCACATCCCGAATCACTCGGCCGCGGTTCAAGCCACGCACATCGAGTACCACCTCGTTCGCAGAAGTGTCGGGAATTGTCTTCTCAGACTGCTCCAGCTTGCGCCCCACCATCATGGCAATCACCTCCTGCATGGGCGTGGCTGCTGGCACGGTGGCAATGTAGGCACCATCGCGCATCACGGTAATACGGTCAGCGATACGCTGGATCTCGTCCATCTTGTGCGAAATGTAGACAATGCCCACGCCCTCTGTTTTGAGCTGACGAATGATGCGAAACAGCTCTTCAATCTCGGCGTTGTTTAGCGCTGCGGTCGGCTCGTCCATAATGAGCACGCGCGACTTGTGCGACAGCGCCTTGGCAATCTCCACCATCTGCTGGCGCGCCACTGTCAGTTCGCCAATCGGGGTAGTTGGCGACATCGCCAGATTCATGCGGTCAAACACCACCTGGGTATCTCGGTTGAGCTGCGCCTCGTCCAGAAACAGGCCCAGGGTATTGCGTGGCTCACGGCCCAGAAAGATGTTTTGCGCTGCCGTCAGGTGGCCCATCAGGTGCAACTCCTGGTGAATGATGCCAATGGCCAGCGACTGCGCATGCGCCGGACTGTCAATCTCCACTGGCTTGCCATCCAGCAGCACTTCGCCACTGTCTTTGCGGTACACGCCCGCCAGAATTTTCATAAGCGTGGACTTGCCTGCACCGTTCTCGCCCATGAGGGCATGAACCTCGCCTGCCAACAGTTCAAACTGGCAGTCGTCCAGCGCGCGTACACCCGGAAAGGACTTGTTGAGGTGCTGGATACTTACGATTGGCGTCACGAGCAAGTCTCAAATAATTCATTTATGAATAATCTGTTCATATATGAAGAGTGATACTATGCGGCTTTTGGCGTGTATCGCCTAGGACTTTCCCTAGTTTTCGGCATGATGATTTCGAACCAATCCCGATTTGTTCGCCCTCCCACCAGACACCCAGATCATGCGGTCCAAGTCGCCCTCTAATCGTCGTGATTCTGACCCTCCAGCCATGTCAGGCGTCGCGGAGCACCCACCGATCGGGTTGGCAGACGACCGCTATCGGGCCCCTGCTCTGGACAAAGGGCTAGATATTCTGGAGCTGCTGGCGAAGCAGCCACAAGGGCTTACCCGTGCTGAAATCGTCAAAGAGATGGACCGCAGTGCCAGCGAGATTTACCGCATGCTGGAGCGCCTGGTCGCGCGCCAATATGTGCTGCGCTCGTCCTCCGGCGATCGTTACTCACTTAGCCTCAAGTTGTTTGCACTGGCGCACATTCACCCGCCATTGAACCGCCTGGTCACTCAGGCGCTGCCCATCATGGACGAGTTTGCCAGCAAGGCCGAGCAGTCCTGCCACATGGGCGTGCATGACCGGGGCAACGTCTTGATTACAGCCCAGGTCAACGGGCCGGGACCGTGGGGTATGTCTACGCGGCTGGGGTCCCGCGTGGGACTGTTGGACACCGCTTCAGGGCGGGCACTCATCGCGTTTGCAGAGCCTGAACAGGCCCGGCAGATGCTGGCCCAGCACACGGCGCTGGATGGCGAGGTGCCCATTTCTCCAGACGAACTGGCCCGGGCCTTGCAGAGCGTGCGTGAACTGGGATACGTGGAGGGAGACAGCCTGCAATCGTTCGGGGTTGTGGACATTTCCTGTCCGATCCTGGGGCCGGACAATACGGCGCTGGCGGCGCTGACATGCCCTTACATCCGCCGGATTGACCGGCACATAGGGCCCAATCAGCAGCAGGTACGCGGCATGTTGTTGCACGCAGCGCAGGCGCTGTCGCTGACGCAGGGCATGACTCGCGATGCGCGGATCAAGTAAACTCCTGCTGCATGCGGGTGTAGTTCAATGGTAGAACGCTAGCTTCCCAAGCTCGATACGTGAGTTCGATTCTCATCACCCGCTCCAGATTCCGAACCACAAAAAAAGGCCCCTCAGGGCCTTTTTGCTTTCCAGTTCTTCCCAGTTTGAAAATCAGATCAGTTTGACGCCGGTTTTCGACTGCAATAGATCCAACGTAACGCCGGGCGCCAGTTCCATCACTTTGAGACCTTCAGGCGTGACATCCATCACGGCAAGATCGGTAATGATGCGGTCCACCACGCCTACGCCGGTCAGCGGCAGGTTGCAGGTGGGCAGAATCTTCAGGTCTTCGGAGCCGTCTTTCTTTTTGGCAACGTGCTCCATTAGCACGATCACGCGCTTCACGCCGGCCACCAGGTCCATCGCACCACCCATGCCTTTGACCATCTTGCCGGGGATCATCCAGTTGGCCAGATCACCTTTTTCACTGACCTGCATGGCGCCCAGAATGCTCAGGTTGATCTTGCCACCGCGGATCATGGCAAAGCTTTCATGGCTGCCAAAGATGCTGGAGCCCTTGATGGTGGTTACGGTCTGTTTGCCGGCATTGATGAGGTCGGCATCCACTTCGTCTTCGTAGGGGAAAGGGCCAATGCCCAGCATGCCGTTCTCGCTTTGCAGCCAGACCTCCACGTGGTCTGGCACATGGTTGGCTACCAGTGTCGGGATACCAATGCCCAGGTTGACGTAGAAGCCATCCTGCAGTTCTTGCGCCGCACGTGCGGCCATTTGATCTTGGGTCCAGGCCATGTCGGGCTCCTTATTTGCGGTCGCGCAGGGTGCGCTTTTCAATGCGTTTCTCGGGGGTCGTGTTGAGCACGATGCGGTGCACATAAATGCCCGGCAGGTGCACATCGTCAGGCGCAATTTCGCCCGTGGCTACGATTCGCTCCACTTCCACAATACAGACCTTGCCCGCCATGGCGGCGGCCGGGTTGAAATTGCGGGCAGTCAGATTGAAGCGCAGGTTGCCGGATCGGTCAGCGATATCCGCCTTGATCAGCGAAACCTGTGGCATCAGGGAGCGTTCCATGACATAGGTTTCGCCATCGAAATCGCGCAGTTCCTTGCCGTCGGCCACCATGGTGCCCACACCGGTCTTGGTGAAAAAGGCGGGAATGCCGGCGCCCCCGGCACGCAGCTTCTCGGCCAGCGTGCCTTGCGGGGTGAATTCAAGCTCCAGTTCACCGGCCAGGTATTGGCGTTCGAACTCCTTGTTTTCGCCCACGTAGCTGGAAATCATTTTCTTGATCTGCCGCGTCTGCAGGAGCTTGCCCAGGCCAAAGTCATCAATGCCTGCGTTGTTGGAAATCGCCGTCAGGTTCTTGATGCCGGACTCACGCACCGCGTCGATCAGCGCCTCGGGAATGCCACACAGGCCAAAACCGCCAACGGCGATCAGATGGCCATCAGCCAGAACGCCTTTCAACGCTTCTGCCGCGCTTGGATATATCTTGTTCACTTGAGCTGTCTCCTTTGATGACTCGATTCCCGTACGATACTACGTAACCACATACGTAGTTTTTCGTACAGTGGAACCCTACCCTCACAACCAGCCGCCTTTAAAACATGGACATTGACTACCACCTCGCCTTCGACCTGGCGCCGGTTGGGCTTGTGCTGTCGCGCAACCGGACCATTGTGGACTGCAACCAGCACGTTTGCGAGATGTTTGGCATCACGCCTGAACAACTCACCGGGCAATCGTTCCAGATTCTTTACCCCAGCGCCGACGAATTCGAGCGCACGGGCGCACGCATAGCGCCCATCCTGAACCGCAACGGCACCTATGCCGACGACCGCATCATGAAGCGCGTGGACGGCCGCTTCAAGGGCGAAACCTTCTGGTGTCACGTCACCGGGCGCGCCCTCAACCGCGAATCACCCCACGAGGCAGGCATCTGGAGTTTTGAAGACCTGAGCGCCAGCCGCCCCGTTAAAACCGGGCTAACAGCCCGCGAACGAGAGGTCGCCGCACATTTGATGGATGGCCTCACCAGCAAGCAGATTGGTCGCGCCCTGAGCATCAGCCACCGGACAGTCGAGGTGTATCGTGCGCGCCTCATGCGCAAATTCAAGGCTTCCACGACAGCGGATCTGGTTCACCGCCTGCTATCGGGTTAGTCGCAGCTCAGGCAGCGCGGCTCGTGGCCAGTTGTTCAAACGGCAGCGCCTGTTTCACCAGGATAACCGTGCATGGCGCATCCATCGCCACCTTGATGGGCACTGTCGCCAGCAGGCGCTGCATCTGCAGCCCGTGTGTGGCCGCGCCCATAACAATCACGCTGACCTGATTACCCGCCGCATAGCGCAGCAAGGCCTGCGCCACGTCGCCTGACTCCAGCACATGAAACGAAACGGCTCGCCCGCTCAGGTCCAGCGGCTGGGCCCACTGCCGCAACATGCCCAGGTAGCGACGGTGCACAGCGGTTTCGCTATTCGCCGAATCGCTGCTGGAAGTGCTGCCTGAATCAATCACCGTCACACACGCCAGCTGCGCACCAGGGCGTGTGCCCAATGACCGGGACACCGCCTGTCTAAGCGAATACAACGTGGCATCGCTGACCTCGTAATGCGGCACCGCCACCATCACGATGGGCACTTCGTCAATCTGGCGGGATGGCAAGGGGCTGGGCTCGTAGTGCATACCCGCCGCGCGGAGCCACCGCTTGAAGTGGCGCCAAAACCCCGTGGACTGTGTACGTTTGCCTCGCCCCGTCACCTGAATCTGATCGGGGTGAGACAGATCAAACGCCAAATGTGCAGCAGACGGGTATCGCTTCGCCGCTTCGCTCTCCAGACACCGCAAGATCACTTCTTGCAACCACTCGGGCAAATCCGGCCGCCATTTACGCGGGGGCGGCGCGTCCATCCACAGCCGCTGGCGCATGCCACCCTTGGTCTGCGGGTTACCGAAGGGCAATTCGCGGGTGCCCAACTCATACAGCATCACGCCAATCGCAAAAATGTCGCTGCGCGGATCTCCCCGCACACCCACCACCTGCTCAGGGGCGATCCACACGGGTGAACCCACCGCCAGCCGCATCTCCTCTGCCAGCAAATCCGGGTAATGCGCGTGACAAGAAAGGCCAAAGTCCAGCAGCACGGCGCTGCCGTCCGGCCGCATCAGCACATTGGCCGGCTTCAGGTCCAGATGGCAGGTGTTTTGCAAATGCAGACTGTGCACGGACTGCGCAATGGCGGCGCCCAGCCGGGCAATTTCGACCGGGGCAATGGGTTCACTGGATTCGTCCAGCCGGTGCTGCAGGGTTTGCCCCTGGATGTATTCCATCACGATGTAGGGGAGCTGATTCAGGTCACCCGCAGCCACGAAACGGGGCACGTGCGACCCCGTCAGCGCTGGCAAAATCTGCCGTTCCACTTCAAAACCAACAATGTTTTCTGCTCCGTCACCCCCGGTCATGCGAGGCACTTTCATCGCCATGGGGAAAGGTTCCCGCATGGTTTCATCGGAGTAGCGCACCCGGTAAATATGGGCCATGCCACCGGCGTGCAGGCATTCACCCACGGTGAAGCCGTCGATGGTGGTGCCGGGCTCCAGCATTTTCATCGCCCTTCCTCCATCCGTTTCGCAAAGAACTCGGGCAACCCGGTGGCCCGCAGATCGGTGGCAACAGCGAAGTGGTCATAAGGAACGCGATGAAACGTTAACTCGGCACGGGCCAAATCAAACATTGCGTACATGGCCTGCGGGTTGCCATCGCGTGGCTGGCCGACCGAGCCCACGGTTGCCAGCCATCGGCGACTGCCCGGCAGCGGTATGGGCACACCCGGCGTGGGGACAAACCGCATCAGCTTGTGCGTCGCCGTCATGAAATAAAGCGTCTGCTCATGAACATGCCCGCCAAAGACATAGCGCACGGCCGGGTCTTCGCAGGCGGCGTCCATGCTGGCAGCGGCCTGTTGCTCGTTAGTCACATAGTGCCACCTGTGGGGCGAGTCGGCACTGGCATGTACTAGATGCACCGCCCCTTGGGTGTTCGTCAGGGGCAGGCCATCCAGATAGGCCAGATCCGCAGGGGTCAGTTGCGCATTGGTCCAGGCTGCGCCGATTTCGCCCAAAGCCTGCGCGGTAGCCGGCGGACTGACCGCCATCTCGTCATGGTTGCCCTTCAGCACGATCGCGCCTGCGCCAGCCATCTCCCGGATGCGCCGCACGACCAGTGCGGGTTGTGGCCCGTAGCCGACGAGATCGCCCAAAAGCGCAAACCGTGTGGCTCCGCTTCTCGACGCGTGCGCCACGCAGGCATCAAGCGCACGTAAATTCGCGTGTATGTCAGACAAAAGTGCAAGTTTCATGATGGGTACCGCCGTACCCTCCATCATGAGGCCACAAGCTGAAGCCAAGCTTGCACCCTTTCAGCCGGTCTCAGGTTGACGCAGGTCAAATCTGCCCGGGTCTGAATTGCAGAGCGGGTCACCATTCTGAATGGCTGTAATTTTGATAGCTTCTAACGAATATCCCACGAGGGTAAAGGGTCAGTTTGGCTATCTAAAAAGCAAAAAAACCCGCGTAAGACGTGCTTTTTGTGTGTTGAACTGACGGCCCAGCCGTAACTGCAGTTCTTTTGCAGTTACGGCCCAAGCGCATCGCGTCCCGGTGTAGGACTAAAGGTCGAAGCGGTCCAGGTTCATCACTTTGGTCCAGGCGGCGGCGAAGTCTTTGGCCAGCTTCTCCTTGCCGTCCGCACTGGCATAGACCTCGGCATAAGCGCGCAGCACTGCGTTGGAGCCGAAAACCAAATCGTTGCGGGTGCCGGTGTATTTCACAGCACCAGTCTTGCGATCCTTACCTTCGAACACTTCGCCCTCGCCATCCACCGCTTTCCACACGGTATTCATGTCCAGCAGGTTGACGAAGAAGTCGTTAGAGAGCGCGCCGACCGTGTCGGTGAACACACCGTGCTTGCTGCCATCGAAATTGGCACCCAATACGCGCAGGCCGCCAACCATCGCTGTCAGCTCGGGCGCAGTCAGGGTCAGCAACTGCGCACGGTCAAGCAACAGGGCTTCGGTGGCCGCGCCAATCGGGCCTTTTTTGTAATTGCGAAAGCCATCGGCCAGGGGTTCGAGTGCTGCAAAGGATTCGATATCCGTCTGCGCCTGCCTGGCATCCACGCGGCCTGGTGCAAACGGCACATTGACGCTCACGCCCGCGGCCTTGGCTGCCTGCTCCACACCCACAACGCCAGCCAGCACGATCACATCAGCCAGAGATGCCTTGCCGGACGCCTGCTGGATGTCTTGCAACTTTGCCAATGCCGTGACGGCTTTTCTGTTGACTTCCCAATCCTTTTGCGGTGCCAGCGCCAGGCGAGCCCCGTTAGCACCACCACGCTTGTCGCCACCGCGGAAGGTGGAAGCCGAAGCCCAGGCCACCGACACCAGTTCGCTCACGGACAGGCCCGAGGCCGCGATCTTGGCCTTGAGGTCAGCAATATCGGCAGCAGATGGCTTGAGCGTGGCAGCAGGCAACGGGTCTTGCCAGATCAAGTCTTCCTTCGGTACTTCGGGGCCAAGGTAGCGGGCCTTGGGACCCATGTCCCTATGGGTCAGCTTGAACCAGGCGCGGGCGAAAGCTTCGGCAAACGATTGCGGGTCTTCTAGAAAGCGCCTGGAGATGGCCCCGAACGCAGGGTCAAAGCGCATGGTCAAGTCGGTGGTCAACATGGTCGGCTTGTGCATCTTGCCCTGCACATGTGCGTCGGGGATGATGTCCGGCGCGTCCTTGGCAACCCACTGCTTGGCACCTGCAGGCGAATGGGTCAACTCCCATTCGAACTTGAACAGGTTTTCGAAATAATTGTTGCCCCACTGAGCGGGGGTTGTGGTCCAAGTCACTTCCAGGCCGCTGGAGACAGTGTCTTTGCCGTGGCCGCTGCCAAAGTTGCTGTTCCAGCCCAAGCCCTGCGTCTCGATGCCTGCTCCTTCCGGCTCGGGGCCTTTGTGCGATTCAGGCGCGGCGCCGTGCGCCTTGCCGAAGGTGTGGCCCCCGGCGATCAGCGCGACGATTTCTTCGTCGTCCATGGCCATGCGGTAGAACGTGGTGCGGATGTCTTTGGCCGCGGCCATGTAGTCGCCGCTGGCGTTGGGGCCTTCGGGATTCACATAGATCAAGCCCATGTGGGTGGCGGCCAGGTTTTTGTCCAACTCGCCTTCGCCCTTGTTGCGGTCACCGCCACCGCTGAACCGTTTGTCAGCAGCCAGCCATTTGGTCTCGGAGCCCCAGTTCACATCCATATCGGGTTCCCACACGTCTTCGCGGCCACCAGCAAAGCCGAAGGTGCGAAAGCCCATGGATTCCATCGCCACATTGCCAGCCAGAATGAACAGATCAGCCCAAGAAATCTTCTGGCCGTATTTCTGCTTGATCGGCCACAGCAGGCGGCGTGACTTGTCGATGTTGACGTTGTCAGGCCATGAATTGAGCGGTGCAAAACGTTGTTGTCCTCGCCCGCCGCCGCCACGGCCATCAAGCGTGCGGTAAGTGCCGGCGCTGTGCCAGGCCATGCGGACGAACTGCGGGCCGTAGTGGCCAAAGTCGGCGGGCCACCAGTCTTGCGAATCGGTCATCAGCTTGACCAGATCGGCCTTCAGTGCCTTGTAGTCGAGTTTTTTGAACTCTTCTGCGTAGTTGAAGGCTTCGCCAAGCGGGTTGGACTTGCTGGAGTGCTGGTTCAATAGGTCCACGCGCAACTGGTTAGGCCACCAGTCCTTGTTCGTGGTGCCGCCACCGGCAGCATGGTGAAAGGGGCATTTGGCTTCGTTTGACATGGTTATCTCCTGAAGGTTGTTTGGAATAGACTGACCGATTCAGTGTAGGTTCTATATTCCTATCGATCCAGTTAGCTTTATTAATCAAATCTATAGTTCAACCCAATGTCCAGCCATACTTCCAACCCTACGCCCCGCTACCCCCAGCCCGATATCAACACGTTGCCCGAAGATATCCGCGCCAAAATAATGGAGGTGCAGGAGAAATCAGGCTTCATCCCCAATGTGTTTCTGGGGTTTGCGCGCCGGCCCGCCGAGTGGCGCGCCTTCTTCGCCTACCACGATGCACTGATGGCGCCCGAATCGGTGGGCCGAACCAGCAACCTCACCAAGGGTGACCGCGAGATGATCGTCACCACTACCAGCGCGGCCAACCATTGCCTGTATTGCGTGGTGGCGCACGGTGCCATTCTGCGCATTCATGAAAAGAAGCCGCTGGTGGCCGACCAAGTGGCGGTGAACTATCGCAAGGCTGACATCACCCCGCGCCAGCGCGCCATGCTCGATTTTGCAATGAAGGTCTGTCTGCACTCAGACGAAATTGAAGACGCCGACTTTGCCAGGCTGCAAACCCATGGTTTCAACGACGAAGACGCGTGGGATATTGCTGCCATCACCGCGTTCTTCGGCCTCTCGAACCGCATGGCTTCATTCAGTAATATGCTGCCTAACCCCGAGTTCTACCTGCTGGGACGGGTGCCCCGGCAAAAGTAAAGGCTCTGGCAGCGGTTCTCAGACCCGCAACAAACCCCAGACCATGCGCACCAGCTCGTCTTCAAACTCAGGGGTGCCCAGTAAAGGCGAGTCTTCCAAAGATGCACTGCGGATGGCACCCATGACTGACCGCGTTGCGACAAACATCATGGCTGGCGTTGGCACCCGGACGTGGGGGTCATTCAGTTGACCCAATGCAAAGGCGTTGCGCTCCGCCGCTTCACGCAAGGCCTGGGTGACCTGCTCGTGGTGGTCCATGCGCCAGGCCAGGCGAATCATGGCACGGCGGTGCTTCGGGCCACTGCCAAACGATTCCACCAGAGTCTGAATCAATTCCCGCACAATGGTCTGCGGGTCGCGTTTTTCTTGCACCGCCTGCAGCATCATGGTCTGCAATTTGTCCATGACCCGGCGGCGTTCCCGGTTGATCATGGCCACCAGGATGGCTTCCTTACCGGGAAAGTACTGGTAGAGCGTGCCGATGGAAAAGCCCGCCTTTCTGGCCACTTTGTTAGTGGTCAAAGCACCTTCACCTTCGTCTTCAACAATGTGAGCAGTTGCCTGAAAAATAGCCTCCATAGTGCGATGTGCACGCTCCTGGGTTGGCAATTTGCGCAAGTTTTCCGACGTAGATGGGGGTGTTGGGTTCTTCAAGATCAGCGGATTCAAAAACTGAGCAAATAGCGAGTTGCAGAGCTTGCCATAAAACTGAATAATGCTCATAAATCAATCCGGATGCAAGTCCATTCATGACCCAACTGACCGTCCGCAAGCTTGAAGTCGACCTGAGCCAGGGATTTGATCGCCACTGGCACGGCGGCGACCCGTTTCGCAGCCAGTACTACAACGCGCTGTCAATGAGTTTTCCCGTGGGCGAGCAATCCTTCATTGACTCCGTGCGCGAAGGCTTGCTGTTGCTGCCGGATACGCCTGACCATGCCACACTGCGCGCCGACGTGGCCCAGTTCATTGGACAGGAGGCCACGCATCGCCACGTGCATGGCCTTTACAACGACCAGTTAGAAAAGCAGGGACTAGTGAATCACTGGCAACACTGGGCCACGAAGCGGATTGAATACGGGCGCACTCACAAAGTGGGCCCGCTGCACCTGCTGGCCATCACTGCGGCGTATGAGCACTGCACGGCCGTGTTTGCCGATGGCACGCTGCGCTACGGCAGCTGGTTCGACGCGGCCGAACCCCGCATGCGCACGCTGTGGCGCTGGCATGCGGCGGAAGAGACCGAGCACCGTGCCGTGGCATTCGATCTGTATCAGGCGCTAGGTGGTAACTACCGTTGGCGCGTGCGCTGGTACCTTTATGTGCTAGTGCTGTTTGCAATGGACGCCACGCGCCAAACGGTTCTCAATCTGTGGCGCGACGACACTTTGTTCAAGCTTGGCACCTGGTGGAGCGCAGCAACGTTTTTACTCGGTCGGGACGGCATGGTCTGGCGCTGCACGCGGCCGCTGCTGCAGTATTTCAGGCGCGACTTTCACCCTGACCAAGAGTTCCTGCAGCCAGCAGCCCAGACGCTGGCGGGTGAATGGTTGCAGGCCCACGCGGGCAGTTATCGCGTGGTGCGCTAATACTTCAGCGGTGCGCGCGGATCGAGGCCAGAATACCCAACGTGAAGCACATACAGGCCACCAGCGGGATGGCTGTGGGCCACTGAGCATCCCAAGCGTAGGAATAGATCAGTGCGAAGAGGGTTTCACTCACGATCATCTGGCCGCACAAACTGGCGCTTAGCCGCTGGCTGGCCACGTTCCATAGAATAGTTGCCAGCCAGGCTGACCCCACGCCAGTTGCTATACAAATAGTAGCTGACCAGGAAATATTGTCGAGGGCCAGAAGCTCTTTTGATGATGATCCAGCCACTAACCACAGGACAAGGGCACCGAAGCCGGTTGCGATGCCAAGCCAGTTCGCCCATTCGGTAGCGTTCACCTCCGGATGGCGCTTGAGCCACGCCGTGTTCAGAATGGCATAAGCAGTCCAGCACACGGTCGCGGCGACAGCCAGCAAAACACCCCACCAGAATCCGGCGCCGTTGCCGCTACCCGCGACTTCGACAACTGGCGGCTGGGCTGCACTCATGACTTGCATCATCAGCACCAGGCCCATAGCGGTCAGCAGCAGCCCCGGAATCAGTGACGACCATTTCAGGCCATGCGGTTTGCCCAGCAACATCGCCCAGATAGGAATGGTGCCGATGATGAGAGTAGGCACCTCCGTTCCCGCATGCTGAATGGCCATCACCAGCAGCAGGTAGTACCCTGTAAAACCCAACAGGCTCATGCCCAGCGCTGCTAACGCCTGACTGACGGTGGGTAGTTTGTGTGAACGCCAGGTCAGCATCATCACCAGCGCGGCAACGATGCCGTAGCTGATAAAGCGGCCTGCAGCCAGATCAACTGACGACAACCCCGGCGTCATGCGGGGCGCAACAAACACCAGCCCCCACAACGCGCCAGCAGCCAGGCCGGCCAGTATGCCCGTCAGCACGCCTGGCTAGACAGCAAAACCATCGTCAGCCTGAATCACGGCGCCATTGATGAAGTGACTTTCGTTTGAGCACAGCATGACCAGCAGCGCGTCCAGATCCTTGGCCTGCCCAATCCGCTTGCGTGGCAGCATTTGCACCAGCTTCTGGCCCTGCTCGGTTTTCCAGTGCAGGTGGTTGATCTCGGTATCGATATAACCGGGGCAAATAGCATTGACGTTGATGCCAAACTTGCCCCATTCCAGCGCCATAGCCTTGGTCATTTGCACAACAGCGGCCTTGCTCATGCAATAGACGCCAATTTGCGGCAATACACGCAGGCCTGCCATCGACGCAATGTTAATGATGCGCCCGCCCGTGTAGCTGCCCGGCGCAGCACCGCGGGCGCGGGCCAGCATGCGTTTTCCCACTTCCTGCGCCACAAAAAAAGCACCCTTCACATTTGTGTTGAACATGAAGTCGAAATCTTCCTCCGATGCATCCTGAATGCGCTGGGTTGTGCTGACACCCGAGTTGTTGACCAGAATGTCGATGGAACCCACTTCGGTTTCGGCATGCGCCACGGCAGATTTGATGGAGTCACGATCAGTCACGTCCAGTTCAATGACATGTGCGTCGCCACCTGCACCTTCAATCTGAGCACGCAATTCTTTTAGTTTTTCCAGACGGCGACTGGCCAGCACCACCGCAGCGCCGGCAGCAGAAAGCGTGCGCGCGAACTGCGCGCCCAAGCCGCTGGAAGCACCTGTAATAAAGGCGACTCGCCCGGAAAGGTCAATGCTGTAAGCCATTTAGAGAATCTCCACGAATCAGAAACGATCGTTCGATTATGACGTTGCGCGGTGTCAGTCCCGCATAAAATCACGCTCACTCCCAACACCGAAGAACTGAACATGACCCACGACGAAATCATCGCCCAGTTTGGCCCCCGTGAAGCCATGGAATACGACGTCGTCGTTGTAGGAGGTGGCCCGGGTGGATTGGCCACCGCAATTCGCCTCAAACAGCTGGCAGCTGAAAAAGGTAAAGATATTTCCGTCGTCGTTCTTGAAAAAGGCTCCGAGCCTGGTGCGCACATTCTGTCCGGCGCCATCATGGACCCCAAGGCTCTGACTGAGCTACTGCCCAACTGGAAAGAACTGGGCGCTCCACTGAACCAGCCCGTTACCGACGATGCCTACATTTTTCTGGGCGAGAAATCTGGCTTCCGCGTTCCCAATATGCTGCTACCGCCGTTTGCACACAACCACGGCAACTACATTGTCAGCCTGGGCTCCGTGACCAAGTGGCTGGCCGAGCAGGCTGAAGCCCTGGGGGTAGAGATTTTCCCCGGCTTTTCCGCCGCCGAAGTGCTGTACAACGACAACGGATCAGTCAAAGGCGTAGCCACTGGCAATATGGGCGTGGGTAAAGATGGCGAACCCACCGACAACTTCCAGCTCGGCATGGAACTGCTGGGCAAATACACCGTGTTTGCTGAAGGTGCACGTGGCCACCTGGGCAAGCAACTGATTGCCAAGTTCAAGCTGGACGAAGACCGCGACCCGCAGAGTTTTGGCATTGGCATCAAGGAGCTGTGGGAAATCGACCCCAGTCGTCACAAACCCGGTTTTGTCATGCATACCGCTGGCTGGCCTATGGAGGCCGACACTTACGGTGGTGCATTTCTATACCACCTGGAGGGCAATAAGGTCGCGATGGGCTTTGTGACAGGCCTGGGTTACACCAACCCTTATCTCAGCCCCTTTGAAGAATTCCAGCGCTGGAAGACGCACCCCAACGTGCGCTATTACTTCGAGAATGACAAGGGTGAAGTCAACGCCAAACGCCTGTCCTATGGTGCGCGCGCCATCAACGCCAGCGGTATCAACGCCTTGCCCAAGACCGTGTTCCCGGGTGGCGCACTGGTGGGCTGTAATGCGGGCTATCTGAATGTGGGGCGCATCAAGGGCAGCCACGCAGCCATCAAAACCGGCATGCTGGCCGCTGAAGCCGCATACGACGCCGTGGTATCAGGCCGCCAGCATGATGCACTGGAGGCCTACCCCGAAGCATTTGACAAGAGCTGGCTGCACACCGAGCTGAACAAAGATCGCAACTTCAAAAACTGGTTCAAGTACGGCCTGACCACTGCCACGCTGATGAATGGCTTCGAGCAGTTCGTACTGCGCGGCCATATTCCCTGGACGCTGCGCCGCGACAAGCCGGACCATGCCTACCTGAAGCCTGCGGCCGAGTGCAAACCCATCGTTTATCCCAAGCCCGACGGCAAGCTGACTTTTGATCGTCTCTCCAGCGTGTTCATCAGCAACACCAATCATGAAGAGCAGCAACCAGCTCACTTGACACTTAAGGACGCATCTATACCGGTCAGTATCAACCTGGCCAAGTACGCCGGACCGGAGGCACGTTACTGTCCAGCCGGTGTGTACGAATTTGTAAAGAACGATGACAACACTGACCGCCTGCAGATCAACGCACAAAACTGCGTGCACTGCAAAACGTGTGACATCAAGGATCCCACGCAAAACATCGTCTGGGTAACGCCCGAAGGCGGTGGTGGGCCAAACTACGCGGGCATGTAGGCGCATCCGCGTTTCCCCGGGTCTGCCGGCATGGTTATGCCCGGTAGACTCGGACAATGGTCATTCCCGCTTTGACTCCCCGGCAACGCTTGTTGCTGGCCGTCACTATCGTTAGTCTGGTGGTTTTCGGTGCTTGGGCCATCATCAAGTTTGTCAGCCCGGACCCACCACGACGCCTGAGCATGAGCACCGGTTCGGCCGATGGGGCGTACCACCAGTTTGGCCTCAAGTATCAGCAAATTCTCAAGCGCAACGGCATCACGCTGGATTTGTTGCCTTCCAGTGGCTCCGTCGAAAATCTGAAGCGACTCAATGAAGGCGCAGTTTCCGCTGGCCTGGTGCAAGGGGGCCTTGGCTTCTTGTCTCTGGACCCGCAGAAGGAAGCTGACGAGACGATCCTTCGCTCACTGGCGACGGTCGCCTACGAACCTGTCTGGATTTTTTCGCACACGCTGGACTTATCAAAAGGTCTGAGCGCACTCAGAGGCAAACAAGTTGCCGTGGGTATTGCAGGCAGTGGCAACCGAAAGCTGGCCATCGAGTTGTTAGCCACGTATGGACTGGTCAACAGCGCTGGCCTGTCGTTGGGAAACACCCTATTGATTGATGCCGGCGGCGTCAGTGCTGCCGACAAGCTGGTGCAACGCGAACTGGATGCCGTCATCATGGTTGCTGCACCGCAAGCCGCTGCCGTGAAGAAGTTGCTGGAGAACCCGACCATCCGTCTGGCCTCGCTCGACCATGTGGAGGGCCTGGCCCGGCGTTTTCCTTATTTCCAACCTGTCAGTTTGAAGCGCGGATCGGTCGATCCGGAGCAAAATATTCCCGCACGGGACGTGCAGTTGCTCGCAACGACAGCCAACCTGGTGATACCCGACGGCCTGCACCCGGCGCTGGCGTATCTTCTGCTGGAAGCCGCGCAGCAAACACACGGACAGCCTAGCCTCTTGAACCGGCCCGGTGAATTCCCCAGCCCGAAAGCCACTGACTTCCCCTTGGCGGAGGAAGCTGATCGTTACTTCAAGAATGGCCGCCCGTTCCTGCAGCGCTATCTTCCGTTCTGGCTTGCCAATTTTGTGCAGCGGCTGATCCTGATGCTGATACCGCTGGTGGCCATTCTGGTTCCCGTGTTCAAGGTGCTGCCAGCCCTTTTCGAGTGGAAAGAGAAAAACCGGCTGTTCCGCCGTTACGGTGAACTGAAGTTTCTGGAAAAGGATCTAACCGCTCGTACCTACTCGGCTGAAGAGAAAGTCAGTGCCCTCGCACGGCTGGACGCCATTGAAACTGAAATTGGCAAGACACGCTTTCCACTCGACTTCTCGGACCGCGTGTACACACTGCGCCAGCATGTGGACTACGTACGGTCAAGGCTGGAGCGGTAACCGGGCTGTCGCTTCAGTTATCAAATACGTCCGTTCTGGCATGGCAAATAGTTCGATATACAATCGCCAAAGTCAGGAGAGAGCGTTCCACCGAGAACGCCGCCGAAGGCGCAGTACGGGCTGATTGCAGCGGTATGAACGCTCAGGCAAAAGGACTGACAACCGTCTGGCGTAAGCCCAAAAGCCAGACGTTCCCCACTGGAGAGAGGCTGCATCCAATGCAGCCCACCGAAGGAGCAAGCCGTGTCGATTGCCACGAGGCATTCTGACTGCGGTGAATCTCTCAGGTACAACGGACAGCGGGGGCAGCCCATGGCTTTTCAGCCATGACACACGACTTGCCCTCTGGAGTTCTCCTTGACAACCCCTTCCGCAATTGCCGCAGATACGCTTCTGAAAACGCCACTGCACGACCTGCATGTCTCTCTGGGCGCCCGCATGGTGCCCTTTGCAGGCTACTCGATGCCGGTTCAATACCCCTCTGGCCTAATGGCGGAGCACGTTCACACCCGTTCCGGCGCCGGGCTGTTTGACGTGTCCCATATGGGCCAGTTGCGTCTGGTGGGACCCGATGCGGCCGCGGCGTTTGAGACACTGATGCCCGTGGATGTGCTCGATTTGCCAATGGGCAAACAGCGCTACGGCCTTCTGCTCAATGATGAGGGCGGCGTCATCGATGACCTGATGTTCATCAAACGAGATGCAGTGAATGGCGGCGGCAACTCTGGCGATATCTTGGTTATCGTCAATGGTGCATGCAAGGTAGCAGATATCGCCCACATCCAGGCACGCATTGGAATGCGTTGCAATGTAACTCCCCTGCCCCAAATGGCATTGCTGGCTCTTCAGGGCCCGCAAGCCATCACCGTGATGCAGCGGCTCTCCCCTGGCATTGAAAAGCTGGTCTTCATGAGTGGAGCCAGAGTCAGCATAGGTGGCTCCGCGGCTGGATCAGCACAACACATTGAGTGTTTTGTAACCCGCAGCGGCTACACGGGGGAAGATGGGTTCGAGATTTCCGTTCATGAAATGCAGGCCGAGGCATTGGCCCACGCGCTGCTGGCGCAGCCCGAAGTCAAACCCATTGGCCTGGGCGCCCGCAATTCGCTCCGCCTTGAAGCCGGGTTATGCCTGTACGGAAACGATATCGACAACAGCACCACACCGGTGGAGGCTCAACTCAACTGGGCCATGCAAAAGGTGCGCCGTACCGGAGGGGCACGGGCAGGCGGCTTCCCTGGCGCTCCCAAGGTTCTGGCACAGCTTGCCGGAGATCCGGGGACTTTGACCCGCAAACGCGTCGGGCTGGTAGCGCTGGAACGCATCCCCGTGAGGGACCACACGGAACTGCGGGACACGGCAGGAAATCTCATTGGCGAAGTCACCAGCGGGCTACTCGGGCCCAGCATCGACAAACCCGTGGCTATGGGCTACGTTAACGCACAACTTGCAGCGCCTGGCACGCGTGTAAACGCCATCGTGCGCGGAAAGCCAGTTCCCATGGAAGTTGCACCGATGCCTTTTGTTCCCCACCGCTATTTCCGCGGCTAAGCTCTAATTTTTATCACTTCCCTTTTTTCACTGGAGAAAAATATGATCAAGTACACCGAAGACCACGAATGGCTCACCATTGACAACAATATCGCCACCGTGGGCATCACCCACCATGCGCAGGACGCGCTGGGCGACGTGGTGTTTGTGGATCTACCCGAAGTGGGCAAGACCTTCGAGCCGAAGGACGTTGCAGGCGTCGTGGAGTCCGTCAAAGCAGCCGCCGATGTGTACATGCCGGTCAGCGGCGAAATCACTGAAGTGAATGAAGCCCTGCGCGCCGACCCCTCGCTGGCCAACTCTGATCCACTCGGCGCAGGCTGGTTTTTCAAGGTGAAACTCTCCAACCCGGCGGAACTCGATGCCCTGATGGATGAAACCAGCTACACAACCTTCTCAGCCAACGCCTGACCATGACACCGACGCTTGCCGAACTCGAAAATCCGTCCGAATTCATAGCCCGCCACATTGGTATTGGCGAAGACGATGAAACCCTCATGCTCAAGACCGTGGGCGCAGCTTCACGCCGCGAGCTGATTGATGGCATCGTGCCGCGCTCAATAGCGCGCCGCAATGCTATGGCTATTCCGGCGGCCATTTCCGAAGCGACGGCACTGGCCGAGCTCAAGGCCATGGCGTCAAAAAATCAGGTTTACAGAAACTTCATCGGCCAAGGGTATTACGGCACTCATACGCCCGGCGTAATACTTCGCAATATTCTTGAAAACCCCGCTTGGTACACCGCCTATACCCCCTACCAGGCCGAAATTTCGCAGGGCCGCATGGAGGCACTGGTCAACTTTCAGACGATGGTGTGTGACCTTACTGCCATGCCCATCGCGAATGCGTCGATGCTGGATGAAGCCACTGCAGCAGCCGAGGCGATGACGCTGGCCAAGCGCAGCGTCAAGAGCAAAAGCAACACCTTCATCGTGGCCGGTGACTGTCACCCTCAGACAATTGAAGTTATTCAAACCCGCGCCCGGCCATTGGGTATTGCGGTGGTGCTGGCGAATTCAGCACCGGAGTGGGAAACGGCACTGGCTGGAGAATACTTCGCAGTCCTGGGGCAATACCCCGCCACCAGCGGCCGCATTGACGATTTACGCGCCGATGTTGAAAAAGTCCATGCCAAACAGGCGGCCTTCATCGTTGCGGCTGACCTGCTGGCGCTCACCTTGCTGACCCCGCCTGGCGAATGGGGCGCGGACATTGTGGTGGGCACCACGCAGCGCTTTGGCATGCCACTGTGCAATGGTGGCCCGCACGCAGCGTACCTGGCCTGTCGTGATGACTTCAAACGCTCCATGCCCGGACGACTCGTTGGCGTGAGTGTGGATGTGCATGGCAACCCAACCTATCGGCTGGCTCTGCAAACGCGGGAACAGCATATTCGGCGTGAAAAAGCCACCTCGAACATCTGTACCGCGCAGGTGTTGCCGGCCGTGGTGGCGAGCATGTACGCGGTGTACCACGGCCCGGCTGGCCTCAAGCGGATTGCGCAACGCGTGGCCGCCTACACCGCCATCTTGGCGCAGGGACTGACGCAATTGGGCCATCCCCCAAAGCAGGACAGTTCGTTTGACACAGTTACCCTGAAAACTGGAAATGCTACAAACTCAATAGCTGCTCGCGCACTATCCATGAGGGCTAACCTCAGAATTTACTTCGAAAATTACCTGTGTATTTCGCTGGACGAGACCACTACGCGAGCCGATGTGGAACTCATATGGTCCGTCTTTGCAAAGGATGGCCAAACCCTTCCGTCGTTTGATTCTTTCGAGAATGGCATAGTGCCGCTGATACCCACAGCACTGCAGCGCACCAGCGCCTACCTCACGCATCCGGTGTTCAACACGCATCACTCAGAAACCAGCATGCTGCGTTACATCAGGCGCCTGTCCGATAAAGATCTGGCGCTGGACCGCAGCATGATCCCGCTGGGCAGTTGCACCATGAAGCTCAATGCGACCAGCGAGATGATTCCCATCACCTGGCCAGATTTTGCGAATATCCATCCGTTTGCACCACGCGATCAGATGCAGGGTTATGTCGAACTGGACGAGCAGCTGCGCGCCTGGTTGTGTCAGGCCACCGGTTACGCTGGCATCAGTCTGCAACCCAATGCAGGCTCACAGGGAGAATATGCCGGCCTGCTGGCGATCAAGGCTTTTCACGACGCCAAGGGTCAGGGGCACCGCACCATCTGCCTGATTCCCTCCAGCGCCCACGGCACCAACCCCGCCAGCGCGCAGATGGCAGGCCTGCAGGTGGTCGTCACCGCCTGCGACGCCAGTGGCAACGTGGACATGGCTGACCTTAAAGCCAAGTGTGAGCAACACAGCGCCAATCTGGCCGCCGTGATGATCACCTACCCCAGCACGCACGGCGTATTCGAGACCCAGGTAAAAGAACTCTGCACTCTCGTACACAGCCACGGTGGCCGCGTGTATGTGGATGGCGCCAACATGAATGCGCTAGTCGGCGTAGCCGCGCCCGGCGAGTTTGGCGGTGATGTGAGTCACCTGAACCTGCACAAGACCTTCTGCATTCCGCACGGCGGCGGCGGTCCGGGTGTAGGCCCCGTTTGTGTGGTGGCCGATCTGGTACCGTATTTGCCAGGTCATGCCACGGGAGGCTTGCCGGTCAATGGCGTGGGTGCCGTGTCAGCCGCCCCGTTGGGCAACGCGGCCGTGCTACCCATAAGCTGGATGTATTGCCGCATGATGGGGCCGGAGGGTTTGAAGCAGGCAACCGAAATAGCCATTTTGAGCGCCAACTACATCAGTGCCCGCCTCAAGGACCACTACCCAACTCTTTACGCAAGTGACAATGGGCACGTAGCGCATGAATGCATTCTGGATTTGCGACCACTCAAGGAATCCAGCGGTGGCGCCAACGGCATCTCGGCGGAAGATGTGGCCAAGCGACTGATGGACTATGGCTTTCACGCGCCCACGCTGAGCTTTCCGGTACCGGGCACTCTGATGGTTGAACCCACCGAAAGTGAAACACTCGACGAACTAGACCGCTTCATTCACGCAATGATCTCGATCCGCCAGGAGATCGCGAAAGTCGAAAAAGGTGAATGGCCACAGGATAACAACCCGTTAAAGCACGCACCGCACACTGCCGCATCGCTGATGGATGAAGCTTGGAGCAGGCCCTACTCTCGGGAAACAGGCGCTTTTCCGTTAGCAACCTTGAAACACGTGAAATACTGGCCACCCGTTGGCCGCGTAGACAATGTGTATGGTGACCGCAACCTGTTTTGCAGTTGTGTGCCAGTCAGTGATTTCGCCGCCTGAGATCCCCCTCATGACCAACAAGCCATCAATGACAGAAACCACCCTGAAAACCCTTCGCGAGGACCTCGCACTGGCCCTGCGGGCCGCTGCGCATCACGACCTGTCAGAAGGTGTCTGCAACCATTTCAGTGTGGCGCTGCCTGACGGCTCTGAGCGCTATCTGATCAACCCGCGTGGTTTGCACTGGAGCGAAATCGGCCCCGATGACATCGTTCTGATTGACGCCAAAGGCAACGTGCTGGAAGGTCGCCACCGCGTCGAACCCACGGCGCTGTTTATCCACGCCGCAGTGCACCAGATCACCGGACATGCCGTGGTGCTGCACACGCACATGCCCTATGCCACTGCGCTCACGCTGACGGCCGACCGCGCGCTGGATCCAACGCTCAGTCAAAACGCCATGCGCTTTCTCGGGCGTATCGCGATTGATGCCCAGTACAACGGGCTGGCACTGGATAACGTCGAAGGTGAACGCATCGCGCGTGCAATGCTGGGCAAAGACATTGCATTTTTGGGTAACCACGGCGTGATCGTGGCAGGGCCAAGCCTGGCCTGGGCTTACGACGATTTGTACTATCTCGAACGCGCCTGCATTCACCAGGTGATTGCGGCGTCCACTGGCCGTCCACTGGTCCCCGTGAATGCCAATCTGGCTGCTCATGTAGCAGCGCAGATTCAGGGTGAACGCGAACAGTCTGACCTGTTCTTTGAAGCGCTGCGTCGGATGTTGCCGACGCCATCCAGCCTCTAATCCGTCACCCGTCCCCTCAGAGCCTTGGTTTCTGAACGTTGGCTTTTACCTTCTAGCCGGCGTTGCTTCGAGCCATAAGTAGGCTTGGTAGGATGTCGGGCCTTGGGTGGCACAGCAACACTGTTCACCAGTTCGTGCAAACGGGCAAAAGCATCCAGTTTGTTCATGTCCTGCGTGCGATGGCTTTGGGCTTTGATTACCAGCACACCATCCCGCGTGATGCGACTGTCTCGCAGTGCCTGCAACCGAACCTTCACATCATCGGGCAGGCTGGACGCCGCAATATCAAAGCGCAAGTGAATCGCGCTGGAGACTTTGTTGACGTTCTGCCCGCCTGCACCCTGCGCACGAATCGCGGAAATTTCGACCTCAGACTCCCTGATCTCAAGTGTGCGAGGTGCAGTCATGCCATTAATCGACTAGAGCAGTTCGCGCATCAGCTGTAATTGCGCCAGCGCCAAGTCGCCCGCGTGTTTGGCCAGACCCGGTTGAAACCACTCATCTGCCTCCGCTTTCGAAACCGAGGCACGCACGGCATCGATATTTCCCCGCATGCGCTGAGCATCAACCTGCAAACCTGGAAGAGCTTGCGCCAGCGCACGTGCGCTGCCGTGAGCTGATATGACCAGTTGCGGCCATTCGGCCAGCTCGGCCTGCCAGGCACCCAGTGCACGTTCATGCTCCTGCGGCATCACGGCCAGCAGGGCCGCTACCCGCTGGGGGACACGCTGGGATGCCGCAATGGCCACCATAGAAGCCACCGGGTTGTGCTTGTGCGGCATGTTGGACGGCCCGCCACGGCCCGGCTCCACCGGCTCGGCCACTTCTCCCACTTCAGCTTGGCTCATTAGAACGATATCCCGTGCAATTTTCCCCAGGCTACCCGTCAACAAACCCAGCTCACAACCCAAAGCCACCCATTCATCGCGCTGGGTATGCCACGACACTGGAGGCGCAGTCAGCTTCAGGTCTGCCGCCATCAATTCACTGACGCGCGCACCTTTGCCATTCATAGCCGACAGTGTGCCCACCGTACCACCCAGCTGCAATTTCAGGGCGTTTGGCCGCGCAACGTGTAGTCGCTGCAGGCTGCGTTGAAGCGGTGCGGCCCAGACCACACATTTAAAACCAAAGCTGGTCACAGACGCGGGCTGCATAAGCGTACGCGCCAGCATAGGGGTATGTGCATGAAGAGTTCCCAGTTCCAGCAATGCATTCACTGCCTTGCGGACATCGGCCTCGATCAAGTCCAGCGCGTCGCGGGTTACCAGAGCCATGGCCGTATCAATCGCATCCTGGCTGGTGCACCCGAAATGAACGTGTGCCACAGCAGCCGGGTTGAACAAACCCACCGTTTCCTTCAGGCTTTTTACCAGCGGAATGGCCAGGCTGCCGGCACGTGCGCTTTCACGCACCACCTTGGCCGTGTCGAACAGATCGACTTTGCAGGTTCCGATGATCGATTGGGCGGACGACTCGGGAATCAGCCCGACCGCCGCCTGAGCCCTGGCCAACGATGCTTCAAACTGGAGCATCGCCTGCACAAACGAACGATCACCAAACGCCTGCAAGCCTTCAGATGAGGACAGGAAACCCTCGAAGATACTGCTCATGAATCAACGTCGCAGCCGGATTTGGTTGGGCAGGGGCACAGAACGGCGCAACACGCCCTCACCCAGCCACAAGGCCGACCGACGCGCGCGCTGGGCAACAGTAGCTAGCGGCATCTGCTGGTAGTCGTCGTTGAACACTTCAAAACTATAGTCACCTCGGTAGCCCATCTGGTGCAACTTAAGTGTGAGTTCGGCCAGCGCTTCGCTGTGAACGCCCTCGCCAGGAAAAACGCGGAACGTACGGGCCGTGCTGATGCGCTCTTCCACCGTCTTAATCTCGTTCCACATGAAATCAGCCAGTTGCACCAGAAAAATCTTGTCGGGGTCCAGCATTTCCAGCTCGTCCAGTGGGGTCTTGGTGGCGAACATATGGAACGAATCAAATCCCAGCCCGAGGTTAGGCATGTCGGCCTGAGAGATGATGTCCCATGCCTGCGGAAACTCGTTGATGGTGCGGCCCCAGGAAAGGGCTTCAAACGCAATCTTGATGTTCATCGGAATCGCCAGCATGGCCAGCTTGCGCAGGTCACGCACCAACGCTGATGTTTCACCAGTGGCGTGCGTAGACGTTGAAGAACACGCAAGCATCACGCCACAACCCAGGGCATGGCACATCTCCAGCATCGACTTGGCGATGTCGATCTTGTATTCGTGCAAGTGACCCGACAAACCTTCAAAGTCGCGTAGCACCTGGAAACCGGTCACACGCAGGCCACTGTCCTTGACTTCCTGCACCGCAGCCTGCCAGCCATTGGGGTGCTGAACAAGATCCCGCGCCAGCAGCATCACCTGAGAAAAACCAGCATCGCGAATCGCATCCAGTTTGCCCTTGAGCGGACCTGCCAGCGAGATGGTGTCCATCCCGAAATCGTCAATATTGCCTTCGAACTGACTCATGCTGGTCTAGCTCCGCTCGTCATGGACCAACTCAAACATCACGCTGCCCATTACTGTGCGGGTCAGAGCACCACGCGAATCGAGCTGCGCGCCCTTGGACGCCACAAACTCAACACCACGTTGCCGCAACTGCGCCACTGTCGCCTGTACGTCCGGCGTACCCAGCCCCATGCGTTGTAGACACTCGTCGTCCTCCACATCCAGCACACCCGGCTCGGGTTCAATCAGCTGCAGGTAGAAACTGTTGCAAGGGCTGCGCAGAATCCGGCCTTTGGGCAGAATACCAAAACGCTCTTCTGCTGGCAAAGCAGAGAAGCCAAACAGGGCTGAATAAAACTCGGTCCAGTCTTCGGTTCGATCGTTGCCGATGTACTGGACAATACCGAAGAAATGTAGGCCCGCAATCGCTGGGGGGCGTTGGTCCACCGTGGGGATGGGCGTGAAGTCCACGTCGTAGATGGAGAACTCTTTGTGGCGGTCCACAAAGTAGATGCGACTGGTGCCCACACCATGAACTGCCGGAATGTTCAACTCCATCACTTCCACGTGCACAGGCACAGCCCAGGCTCCGCGCTCCAGCGCCCGACGGTATGCTGCCCCCGCATCACGCACACGCAGCGCAACGGCGGCAATCACCGGCTTTTCGGTCAACGCGGTTCCACTGGAATGCGCGTTGACGATGATGTTGATGTCCCCCTGGCGGTACAACAGTACCTCGCGCGAGCGATGACGCGCTACGGGCCGGAAGCCCATGGTCTCCAGCACCTGCCCCAGTGCCTGGGGTTTGGACGTGGCGTATTCGATGAACTCGATGCCTTCCAGCCCCAGTGGGTTGGGACCTTCAACGATTTCTTCGCGGTCTGCAACGACGGTGCGGGCCATGTTGTTTGCATTCATCTTGTTGTTTCCCTATTCAATCGTCAAAAGTGCAGCCAGGTCAGACCGTCGCTGCCGCCGGTGTGGCATGCGCGCCACCCAGAAACAAACGCTCAATGTTCGGGTCAGCCAACAATTCGGACGCCGGCTTTTGCAGCACCAGCCGACCGGACTCCAGCGCAATCGCTTCATCTGAGATTTTGAGCGCACTTTTGACATTTTGCTCCACCATCAGCACGGTGGTGCCCTGGTCCGCCAGTTTGCGTAGCAACCTGAAGACGTCCTGTACCACCAGGGGCGACAAGCCAATGGACGGCTCGTCAATCAGGATAACCTTGGGCCGCAACAACAGTGCCCGGCCAATCTCCAGCTGCTTCTGCTCGCCACCTGACAGTGCAGACGCCATGGAATTCATCCGCTGCTTCACACGTGGGAAAAACTCCAGTACTTCAGGGATGCGCTCGTGCGTGGTTTTCATGCCTAGCGTAATACCACCCAGTTCCAGGTTCTGGTAAACCGACAGCTGTCCAAACAGGTTGCGACCCTGCGGCACAAAGGCGATGCCTTTGGCGAGCAACTCTTTCTGCGTAGCTCCCGCGACGCTCTGACCATCCAGCAGAATGCGGCCCTGACGCGGTTTGAGCAGCCCGAACAGGGTTTTTAGAACCGTCGATTTACCTGCGCCATTAGGACCCAGCAGCAAGGTGATGGAGCCTGTCGCCGCCTTGAAACTCAGGTTGTTCAGGATCATGAAATCCTTGTAGCCCGCCACCACGTCGTCAAATTCAATACAGGTTGTCATGTTCAGGCTCCCAGGTATGCGTCGAGCACTTGTTTGTTGCCGCGAATTTCTTCCGGCGTGCCAATGGCCATCACCTTGCCCTCCACCATCACCATGATGCGGTGGCAAAGGTCCATCACAAAGTCCATGTTGTGCTCGATGACGACGAAGCTGCTCTTCTTGGCACCAGCCGGTTGACGGTTCAAATCTTTCAGCAGCGTACTAATGCCCCCCACCAGGCTGGGATTCACGCCCGCACAAGGTTCATCCAGCAGCACCAGATCAGGCTCGCTCATAAACGCCATGGCAATGTCGACCAGTTTTTGCTGGCCGTAGCTCAGCTCACCGGCTTTCTTGTCAGCCACATGGCGAATGCGAAAGCGATCAATCAGCGCGTCGGCCTTGGCCCCCAAACCAGAGTCGCCCGGCGCAAACATGCGGCTGAACATCGTGCCCTGATGCTCCTGCGCAGCCACGATCAGGTTGTCGCGCACCGTCATCTTGCCAAACACCTGCAGCGTCTGAAAGGTGCGTCCGACCCCCTTGCGATTAAGTTCCATAGGGCCGCACTGGGTGACGTTCTCGCCTTTGAGTTCAATCTGGCCACTGTCGGGCGTGATCTGCCCGAGCATGCTGTTGAACAGGGTCGTTTTGCCGGAACCATTGGGGCCGATAACGCCAAAAATTTCTCCCGGCTGCACCTCAAAACTCACCCCACCCACAGCCTGAATCGCACCGTAGGACTTCTTCAGATCGGTTACTTTCAACAGTGCACTCATGACGATGTTCCTGACTTGCTAGCTGCCTGCGCAGACGCCATGCGAGCTGCACTGGCTTCTTTTGCCTGTTTTTTGGCCTTTATACGGTCTGGCAGACTCAGCAACCCTTCCGGCAGCCAGATCATCAACAGCACTACCGCAGCGCCGAACAATGGCAGGTACCAGTCCGCCACACCCGGCACATCGCGTAGCCATTCCGGCACCACCACGCCCACGGCCGCTCCCAGTACGGGGCCGAGGAAATAACCCGGTCCACCCACCACCACCATCAGGTACATCATGATGGATGCACCCACCGCAAACGGAGCCGGCTCAATGAATTGAACCAGCGACGCAAACAGACCACCAGCTACGCCAGCATAGGCCGCACCGATGGCGAAGCTCAGCAACGTGTAGTTGCGGATGTCTACGCCCAGACTTTCGGCTCGGATGGGGTTGTCCCGCAGCGCGGTGAAAGCCTTGCCCCAGGGACTGCGCAGTAAACCCAGCAATAGCACACCCAGCACCACGGCAAATGCCAGCACCAAATAGTAATAAGCCAGATTGCCCTCCAGCGAGAAGCCAAACAGTCCAGGGCGAACAATGTTGTTGATGCCAAAGGTGCCACCCGTCAGCCACTCTTCGTTACGCATGATCAGCCATGCAGCCGTGTTGAAACCCAGAGTCGCAAACGCCAGATAAATGGTTTGCACCCGCAGCGCAGGGAAGCCCAGGCCCAGACCCACCACAAAGCACAGCAGTGCAGCCGCGGGCAACCCCAGCCACCAACTGATACCTGCCTTGAGCATGATGGCCACCGTGTAGGCGCCGATGCCGAAGAAGGCCGCCTGCCCGAGGGACTTTTGCCCTGCATAACCCACCGTGAGGTTCAGCCCCATGGTGGCGATGACAAAAACCAACCAGTAGGTCAGCAGGTAGATACCGTAGTTTTTAAGGAATTGCGGCACCAGCAATAGCAGCGCCGCGCTGACCACCATGGCAATGAGAGCGTTCTTTTTCATGGTGTTCCCCTTAGACCTTGCGCTCTTCTTTTTTGCCCAGCAGACCTTGCGGCTTGAACAGAATCACGATCATGAAGATCACCAGCGCAACCGCGTCCTTGTAAGCTGGCGAAATGTAGGCAGCCGCCAGGTTCTCGCACACGCCCACGATCAAGCCGCCCAGCAGCGCACCACGCGAGTTGTTGAAACCCCCGATGATGGCGGCAAAGAAGGCCTTGTTGCCCAGGCCTTCTCCCATGTCAA
>ERZ795056.775-NODE-775-length-39214-cov-10.930923_pt1 | contig 39214 bp, 33 predicted proteins | sample MGYA00375140_ERZ795056 | MGnify/ENA primary metagenome ERZ795056 (study PRJEB30185, sample SAMN05720227) | activated sludge metagenome | isolation source: Anaerobic digester | place: USA | collected 2015-03-09 ...
CGACCGCATCGGAAGCACCCTGCGCGAACAAGGCGACAAGCCCTACTGGTGGAAGAGCACGACCGGACGCGACAGCATCCTCGTGTGGACAGCCGGTCAGGGCTACGGCGGCTGGCACGGCTACACAGCCGGGGCGATCAAAGAGCGCGGCACACGGAAGATCGCCGCCTACATGAACGACTTGGCTACAAGGGGCTACCCCTACGACATGGTCCAATGGCGCTACAACATCGTGAGCGACAATGGGCCGGTCGACAGCACCCTCAGCGATTTCGTGCGCGACTGGAACGAGAAGTACGCTTCACCGCGGCTGATCATCGCCAATGCGGGCACGATGATGCAGGAATTCGAAACGAAGTACGGAAAGAGCTTCCCTACGTGGAGCGGCGACTTTTCGCCCTACTGGGAAGATGGCGCGTACAGCACGGCTGACGAAGAGGGGTGGACACGCGTGTACAGCGCGCGTCTATGCAACCTGATCGAGTCCGCGGAACTTCATGGCAAGTCGCTTGACCCGCAACTGCTCTACCGCTCCAAGCGCAGCATCGTGATGTGGCACGAGCACACTTGGGGCGCGTGGTGCAGCATCAGCGATCCGGATGCGCACTTCACCACCGACCAGTGGCGGGTGAAGAAGGCGTTCGCGGATAGTGCGATGTGGTATATACTACAACTCGAAAGGGGTAGTCACATGAACCCCGTCGCGCTCTCACCTTCGCCCGACTCGATCCCTTCGTTCGCCAAGAACTTCCGATGGAAAGTGGTCGACGGTCTCGATCCAACTTCCACACGCGACCAACCAACCGATGTCTTCTCAGCGCATACCGGTGCAGGCGAATACCATCTGCAGTATACCATCGGTGTACCGGCCAAGCGCGACAAGCGCTCGTACCACCTCGCCCTCCCCTTCCAAATCCCCAACGCCACCGTCCGCATCGGCATCAGCGATACCTGTGTGACGCCGGAGAGCGGACGCATTCCGGGCAGCAACAACGACTTCTTCTGCGCCCAGCGCTGGATCGATGTGAGCAACGACAGCATGGGCGTCACCATCGTATGCCCGCAAGGCGCGCTCTGGGAGGTGGGCGAGATGGTGGACGAGCGCAAGGTGAACCCCGGCAAGGGGACCAACCCCGAGTACTACAAGGCCTGGAAGACCGAGGCCAAGAGCAGCAGCACCATCTACCTCTACGCCCTCAACAACTACTGGCACACCAACTTCAAGGCCGACCAGGAAGGGCCGATCACCTTCGACCTCTACCTGAAGATGCACGGGCCGTTCAAGTTGGAGGAGGCGCGGCGGTTCGGGCTGGAGATGACGCGGCCGTTGATCACGTGGTGGAAGTGACATGAGCCGCAAAGGCGCAAGGGCGCAAAAGAAGAAAGTGAGCTCGCTTTGCGTCCTGGCGCCTTAGCGGCCAATTTTGCACCCATGAAGAAACGTCCACCCAGCGGCATGGGCGGCCTGGTGTACAGCACCAACCGGGCCACCACCACCGCCAGCAACCCGGCCACACTGCCTCCGCAGCAGCAGGACCTGCGCATCCACCTGGACCGCCTTAAGGGCAACAAAGAGTTGACACGCATTGTGGGCTTCGTGGGAAAGGAGGCTGATCTGGAGGACCTGGGCCGCACACTGAAAAGCAAATGCGGCGTGGGCGGCAACACCAAGGACGGCGTGATCCTACTGCAAGGCGATCACCGGGACAAGGTGTTGGCCTTCCTCGAGGAGAAAGGGTACAGGGCCAAGAAAGCGGGGGGATAGTTGCCAGTTGTCCGTTGCCAGTTCTCAGGCAGCCTGACAACGGACAACTGGCAACTCAGAACTTTGCCTTCGAATGCCTCCCAAGAAGAAACCACAGACCTGGACCTTCACCGCCCCGCTGGAGCGAATGACCAGCCGCTTCGCGTGGCATTATGTGGAGTTCCCGCACGACGTGGAGGAACTCTTCGGCAAACGTGGCGATGTGCGGGTGAAATGCTTGGTGAACGGTGTGGCGGTAGACCGGGCGCTGATGCCCACGAAGAGCGGCTACCACATCCTGGTGTTCGGCGGCGATCTCCGCAAGAAGGCCGGCATCCGAAAGGTGGGTGACCTGGTATCCGTGGAACTGCGGTTGGACCCCGAACCGGATCGCATCCCCATACCGGAGGCCCTTGCTGAAACGCTCGACTTTCTACCTGAGATGAAGGCCGCGTGGGATGCGCTCACGCCGGGCATGCAGCGCAGCATGTGCTACTGGGTGGGTAGCGCGAAGACCGAAGCCACGCAGGCCAAGCGGGTGGCCGAGCTCCTCAGGCGATTCGAGGACGGCGACTTCCAAGTGGGCAAGGGCCGCAAGCAGGAATGATCCCTCAGGGCAGCGTACACCAGTAGGAGGCGCGCTCCGGGTCGAGGACCTCGTACAGCGGCAGTTCCATGCCCGGTTTGATCAGCAGCAGCTCCCAGGGATCCACCACTTCAAGCAGGTGACCACCAGCTGGTGTGACCTCGAGATGCAACGCGCGATCATGTGGGCGTTCCACACGTGGGGCGCAGAGTCCACTGCGGAGCAGGACACCTTCACCGATACCTGTGCGGCCTGTGAAATGGCGGATATCCATATACCCGTTCATCAGGCGCTTCTCCAATTCATCAGCACGTTGCGCACGCCAGACATCACGACCCGCGTTCTGGCGAAGCTCGGTCACGACCTCGAACTGTTTTGCGGTGGGTTCGGTGTAGGTGGCTTTGAACACCGCTTTGGGTGCCGGGTCGGACTGAAGGAGCAGGTAGAGCGAAGCACTTTTCTCCGGACGAACAAGGATGAGCTCCTTCTCTGCGATGTAGAGCAGCAATTCCTGCCCGGCTTCAGTGGGCACGTAACCATTGTACCGCTGATATTCACTGTCCTCCTCACGACGACGGAGCAAGCCGGTACGGACCAGCGCGCCCAAACTTGCGAAGCGCCCAAGGAAATCGGTCAGTTCCTCGTATCCCTGTTCCCGTGATCGTAGGATCCGGTTCCATCGTGCTTCGAATACCGCAGCTGTCATGGTGCCAAGGTCCGATGGGCACCGCCCCAGCTCGCGCCCCCTGATCGTGGGATTACCAACAGTACCGTTTTGATCGGTTCACCAAGGCCTTCCGAACAACCATTAAAACACACTGAATATCAGCGGAATAGTTCGCCAAGACCGACTTATTCACACGCTATGGCCCATATCTGGTGGAGTTGGCCACCTTGAGATACATGCCGAACAAGAGGTCGTACACGGCCCTCGACCGTCGATCCAGATGCCGCGGAAGGACCGATGTTTTGGATGAACAGGCTGGGCACCTAGGGCACCACCACACGCCGCACCAATTGGCGGGTGCCGCTGGTTCCACGTACGAGTAGTAGCTGCCCACGCAATTCACGGAGGGGCAGCTCCCAGGCCAAGTTCCTGCCGGTACCCGCCTTGTGCTCGGCGACCTTCGAACCTGCGATGTTGAACACCTCGAAGGTGACCGGGCTGGCACCATCACCTCCCCAGGTCATGGTCAACTGATCGCGACCAGCATCCATGAGAACGGAAAAGGTGACCGGTACGACCACTTCGGTGATGGTACTCGGAACATCGCAATTCACCGGGTCCACCAGATTGGCCTCACCAGGGGTGCTGCAGCCCAAGCGGAAATCCGTGTCATTATCGTTCGTATCACTACCGTCGGGCCAACGGGAAATGCTGCGGCCATCGACCACGTTCACATCCAGCGCGGTAGCAGGTGTTCCTTCTGAATAGCCCGCGACGGGCCCACCGTAGGCAAGCACATCCAGGATCGACTCACTGGTGATATCGACCAACACGATCGCATCCGGCACGCCGTTCTGGATCAGGTTGGTGGCCGCAGGCCCAACGTGGTCGCAATTGGCCGTAGTGGCCTCGTTACCACAGATCACGAAGTATTCGCCCGGGCCGAGCGCAGGCCAGGAAGGGGAAGTGATGGTCTGGTAGATAGCCACGTTACCGTTGGCCCCGTTCACCAGTACAACGGCCAGGTATTGCAGCGGGAACGGGGTACTGCCCACGTTCTTGATCTCGATGAACTCGGCCACATCGGTGCTCGGCTGGTCGTAGTCCACCTCGTTGATGACCACCTGCGCGGATGTGAGCGTGGTCAATAGGACGGAGAACAGGGCGTACGGAAGTCTCATGGGCGTCGGTCTTACGGACCAAGATAGGCACGGGACGGACGTCTGCCAAACATCCGACCGGTGATCCATTCGATACATCGACCGGTCCATGCGCGAACGCCCGGTCCTGCAAGCAGGACCGGGCGTTCATGATCGAATGGCCCAGGGGTGCGGGCTCACTGCTTGGTGAAGCGCATCTGCTTCACCGCAACGCCTTCACGAACCACCAACTGGTAAACACCAGGCACCAGGGAACCTACATTCACTACGCCAGTGGCCAGGCGTCCTTCCAATACGCGCTTCCCGGTCACGTCGAACACTTCCACCATGCTGTTCAGGGCGGCACCACGTACGGTGATGAGGTCCAAAGCGGGGTTGGGGAAAGCGAGAAGCTCCTGAGCGGCCATTTCTGCCACGGCGGTGCTTATGCCTTCGGTCACGGTCAAGGTACCGTTGATGGCGGGTGATGTGATGACATCCTCCAGTCCACTGGGCCACTTGATCCGGACCTCCTCCACCGCGGTATCATCACCCAGACCGAAGTGGGCGAACATGGTGCTCATGTAGGCAAAGCCATCGCCGCTCTTCACATCGCGGATCTGGGTACCCAAAGCGCTCACCACTTCGATCCGGGCTCCAATGGCGTTCCGGTTGCTCTGGATCCCGATCGGGATGATCTTGATCCAATTGAAGTCGTTCCCTTGGTTCATCCGCGCGTTCGAACCGGCCATGATATCGAGGAACCCATCATTGTTCAGGTCACCTATCGGACCGTTCCCGGGTGCGGTGTTGTCCGATGAGAAGGTCATGTCGCCATTGTTGTAGTGCAGCGCTCCACCACCCAGGACATCTACATATCCGTCGTTATTGAAGTCATGGGCGGTCCACTCGATGCTCTGACCGGTGAACATGTCCATACCCGAGCCTGCCGTCACATCGGTGAACGTACCATCACCATCATTGCTCATCAACTTATGCACGGGGCCCGAGCTACTTCCGATGAGCATGTCCATGTCACCATCGTTGTCGAAGTCGCCCCAAGCACTGCTCCAACTCTGGTGGTTATCGGCAAGACCCAGCGGCGCCGCCATGCTGGTGAACGTGTAGTTGCCGTTGTTGCGCATCAACAGGTCCACAGGGTCACAACCGCACTTCGCCACGAAGCAATCCACAGCGCCATCGTTATTGTAGTCCGTCCAGATGGAACCATAGTTGCCACAGGTCTCACCCAGGCCACCCTGCACGAACGTGAGGTTGTTGGAGCCGTCGTTGATGAAATGCACGTTAGCATCGACATCATGGCAAACGAACGCGTCCAAGTGTCCGTCATTATTGACGTCCACGAAGTTCGTGCGCTGACTGAAGATGTATTGGGGGAAGGACACCTCGGAGTATGCCGTACCGGTCGAATTGGCCACCATGAACGTGACACCCTGCCCACCACCGTACATCATGTCGTTATAACCGTTCCCATCGATATCGCCAGCCGCGAAGCTCCAAGAGGCACTGTGGTCGGCTGCTGGCGTGATGATGGTCGATGTCGAGAATCCACCGGAGGCCAATTGGTAACTGATGGTCACACTGGAACCACTAGGCGCCACCGCATCATCCAGTCCGTCACCGTTCATGTCCACCACCCCCTGCACCCCTCCTGCGCCAGGAATGGTCTGGGTCGTGAACGCTACGGTCCCTTCCGGTGGATCGGGAATATAGACCCCGGTGATGGTGAATGAGAACCCGGTATTGGTCCAGTAGCTGTCGAACGCTATGGTGTAGGTGACACCGGCCTGTACCGTGAATGTGGCGATCGAACTGTAGCCCGGACCTGAATCATCGTCACCGGAATGGCAAGTGAGCGCCGCACAGGTTCCCGTGTATACATGCATTCGGGTATCCACGAAAGGCAGTCCTATCACAGCCGAAGAGACCGTGACCGTGGTATCCTCCGCTGGAGTGAACGTGTACCACGCACCGTACCCTGCGACAGTGGGTGCACCAGCGCAGATCACGGTGGGAGCGGTCCCGCTCAAAGCTGGTACCGCATGTTGACCGAAGGATACCGGCAATGCAGTGGCACAGGTGGCCTGTGCCATGGCCCCGGAACCCGAAAGCCCGATAAGGGCCGCAGTGAGTAGGGTGTGTTTCATCTTCCAAGCAGGTTTGAGCGCCAAGTTAGGGTGGAGGATCAGGCCTGAGCGACAGGGTGGTGGTCATCCTTGAGTCCCTACGTGTTAACGAAGGTCATGGATGGATCGTGACGCCCGTCACGTAGCATGGGAAAAGGACATCCGAACCTTGTGTGCATGAAGCCAACAGCCATGAAGAACCTCCTGCTTCTTTCGATCCCGGTCCTTTTCGTTGCCTGCGGCGACGGAAAGGCACCTTCCACCAACCTACCACCGGGCGCCAGTGGATCCAAGGCCGACAAGGAACTCCTGCAACGTGCCCAAGGCCTGTTCGCCGCCTTACCGGAAGTGGCAACATCGGAGACCAACCCGATCACCCCGGAAAAGGTGGCCTTGGGCCGGATGCTCTATCACGATACCCGGATGAGCATGAACGGAACCATCAGCTGTAACAGCTGCCACAAACTGGACCATTTCGGGGTCGATGGGGAAAGGACCTCCTTGGGTGATACGAAGGAACGCGGTGCCCGGAATTCGCCAACAGTGTACAATGCCGCCCTCCACAGCATGCAATTCTGGGATGGCCGAGCCAAGGATGTGGAAGAGCAGGCTGGCATGCCTGTTCTGAACCCGGTAGAACATGCCATGCCGGACCGGATCGCAGTGGAGAAGCGCCTGCGCGATGCCGCGGGTTACAAGGAGCTATTCGCAAGCGCGTTTCCTTCGGAGAAGGAGCCCATCACCTTCACAAGCATGGAGCGGGCCATTGGCGCCTTCGAGCGCACGCTGATCACCCCTTCACCGTTCGACGCGTTCGTGAAGGGTGATGTCACCGCCTTGAACGCGGATGCCAAAGAGGGGCTCGCGTTATTCATGGATGTAGGCTGCACCACCTGTCACATGGGTGTGTCGCTTGGCGGGACCATGTTCCAGAAATTCGGGCTGTATGCCGATTTCCGCCCGCTCACCGGTAGCACCGGAACCGACCATGGTGTGATGGACTTGACCAAGAAGGAGAGCGACAAGGACCTGTTCAAAGTGCCCGGATTACGGAACGTGGCCAAAACGGGACCCTACTTCCACGATGGGAGTGTCGATGACCTGGCCAAAGCAGTGGATGTGATGGCACGGACATCCTTGAACAAGCAACTGACCTCGGAAGAGACCAGGAAGATCGTGGTGTTCCTGGAGAGCTTGACAGGTACACCTCCCGCGGAGGCGTTGGTCGTACCGACGTTGGTCGCCGCCAATTGAGCCCATCCCAGTGTCACCAGGCTGGTGCCTGGGATCTGTCAGGTGAATTCAGTCCCAATGTGTGCGTGACCGTCGGTCCGCTTCAAGGCTGTTGCACAGCGCAGTTCGCGGTGGCCAGAGCGATGCGCTTCCTTGCGTTCATCAAGATCGACACGACTCGGACCGCCTCTTGGCCCTTCGCCACCTGCCTGACCCTCCTATTCCACCAAAACACGCGAGACCGCTTGTCCGGTCGCGGTATGGATGATCACATGGTAGGTGCCTGGTGCAAGATGATCCCAGCGTAGAACCACTTGCTCTTGGTCGATCTGCGCTTCCAAGGCCACGGAACGACCGATGGCATCGAAAACACCGACGGAACGAGCCCCAACGACCGAAATGGTGTAGTTGTCGCGGGCAGGATTGGGAGATCCGGAGACCAACGTGGTCTTGGATCCAGCTTCCTCAACCCTGGTCACCAGCCCATTCCCCGCGAAGGCGATCCGACGCATACTGATCTCGTTGCCACCCCAGAGCGATCCCACCGTGATCATCACGCGCTTGACCCCGAGTACTTCAGTCGCCAAGTTGACCACTTGCGGTGTGAGCACATCGGACACTGCCTGCGGGAAGGTGACGTTCGCGGTGGTGATCACCTGGTCGGAACTGTTGTAGAAGGTGAGCAAGGCGTTGCGCAGGCTATGGTCCAGTTCGAAATTGAAATAGGCGTTCCACACCATCATGCGAGAGACTGATGTGCTGTTCACGAACGTGTATGTGATGCTGCCTTCCCATTGGCCATAATCACTCACGAACCCGATCCCTGTGGAGAAATTGCTCCAGGGGGAGTAGGAAAAGGTCGTGCTGGTAGTGGTTCCAAGCCCGACCCCCTCAATGAGGTTCTCCACGGCACAGGTAGGGCTGAACGCATCCAGCGTACAGGTAACGGATTGAGGGGCGATGGTGGTCTGACCGACGACCAGGAAGTGAGCGAACAATGCTCCGATCAGGAACGCGTAGCGTGTCATCATGGTGGCGAAGCTAGCCAAGTCGAACGGGCCAAGTGCTGGAATGATCGGGCGAGCACTCCCATCGATCCGGCACTGCGCCCCACCCATTCGGCGCAAGTCTAGACTCGACCGATCAACGAACCAAGGTCATTTTTCAATACCCAGCCAGTTTCTCCACCGCCCCCCTCAACCTCCCCTTCGGCAGGAACCCGTTCTCCAACGGGATGGCGAAGGGCATTGAGGTAGTGTACACAAGGTCCTCGCGCGTTGTACTTTTGGGACATGCCCATCAGGAAGGCCATCATCACCCGAAAGAAACCCAGCGCCGAAGGCGAGGCCATGGCCAAGGCCTTCAAGACGGCCATGAAGAAGGCTGAACGTTTAGCCTTCACCGTTCGCAAGACCATCATGGTGGAAAAGGACGGCTGGTTGGTGATGGTGAACAAAGAGGGCAAGGTCAAGAAGAAGGTTAAGAAGCTGGAGCCGTTGGTCCTTCCTCCCAACTAAAGCATGCCTACCACCTTGCGCATGCGCGTGTTCGCCGGTCCGAACGGATCGGGTAAGAGCACGATGTATGAGCAGGTCAGAACAACAGTGATAAACGGTCGTCCAGTGGACCTTGGACAGTATGTCAATCCGGATATCATCGCTCGAGAACTGAAGACCACCGGTTCTTTGAACCTGCGTGAACGGTATGGACTGAATCGGGGTGAACGGTCCTTGGTGAGCTTCGCCAAGCGCTCAGGACTTATGCGTGAAAGCTTCGATGCACTGACCATTCGCCGTGGCCATCGCTTCAGGGGTCATGAGTTCATACTCAGGAACAAAGAACTCGCAGAACACTTTGCCCAACTCCTTGCAGCCTTCATCATAGACCTACTTCTCAGACTCAAAAGGAAATTCTCCTTTGAAACGGTCTTCAGCCATTCATCGAAGGTTGAACTCATGCGCCAAGCGAAAGCAAGGGGCTTAAAGGTCTACCTCTACTTCATCGCGACCAATTCGGCCGAGATCAACAAGGACCGTGTACGGACTCGCGTGATGCAAAAAGGCCATGATGTGCCTCCTGACCTGGTCGAGAAGCGGTATGACCTCTCGTTGGCCCAGATACTACCTGCCTTGGAGCATTGCTACCATGCGTTCTTCTTCGACAACTCCGGGACAGAGGCTGTGATGTTCGCTGAAATGAAGGAGACCGCGCTCGGCAAACAATGGGCTTGGAACACCAAGGCCATCCCCGACTGGTTCATCAGGTCCTATCTCCTTCCAAGTGGTGATCTGCAGTTGGCGGATGTCGCAAGGATAGTCTTGGCTGAACGGAAGTAGTTGCATGAGGACCGCGGCTCACCGATCCACGGGGGCGGGGCTCATGATTGGTTCATTCAGGTTGAGCCTTTCTGGGAAGAAGGTCATGTCGTGTGCATTCTCGAAGATTATCTGATGAAAGATATCCCTCATCACCACATCAGCCTGAACAAAGGAGAGGTCTGGATGCGTGCGCAAAGGGTGAGTATTCTTGCGTGCCTTTACGTGATACATGAAAAGGCAGATATTCCTTGACAGCGGGAAATACAGTTCCATGTCAACAGAAATGATCTCCTTTTGATAGTTGTTGTTCCTCATGACAACGGGATCATCAGAGGTCTGCCAGCCCGTTTCGTAATCCTTGATGAAGACGCTGTTGAAGTGGGATAGTATGTATGAGAGATGGTTCCAAACTAGCACACAAGCGTGATTCAGTCGATTCTCTATTGGCACGGCTTCGATGATCTGCACAAGTTCATTCACGTACTCGGGGTCGAGCCCTATGCACATATCCCGCAGGAACTTATTCGAATGGGGCTGGCGAATATGATAGTTCACCATTTCGCGAAAACGACGAGATCGGATTAGCAAGCTCGCGATAAACATATTGAGTCGAGTAGATGATGTACTCTTTATTGATTCGTTATTCAGTTCCAATAATATCTCTTCATAGACCGTTTCAAGCTTTTGGAACTCTTGTTCCAACAATCTTCGTACAGAAGTACTGAGCCCAATTAGGTCAAATTCATTTGTTGCAATAGTCACGCTGCCAATGCTCTTCTGACTAACGCGCAAGCGACCCACCCTGCGCATCTCATCGCGCTTGCTAAGCTCAGCCGTAGAGATTTTCCAGTGCTTGTTATTCTGGTAGCCGAACTGTTTCAGATAGACCTCCGAAACCCTGTGCTGGTCCTGGTCGCCTGGGCTCCTTTTCTTCTTTTGCTTTTTCTCCTTCCTAGCCATGACGCATGCGAGCTTCTTCGATGGAGCCAATCACTTTCTCGCAGCAGATTTCATTCGTCCAATACGTCTTCGCCCTTGTACGCAACCTACCACAGAAACGCTAATCACAGTTCTCGGTCGTCCTATATGCCTAGGCAAAAACCGCGTCTAGAAACTCAAGGAACGATTCAATACCCCACCAACCGCTCCACCGCCCCCCTCAACCTCCCCTTCGGCAGGAACCCATTCTCCAGCGGCACCGCGAACGGAACTGGTGTATCCCAGCTGGCCACACGTACGATCGGCGCGTCCAGGTGCTCGAAGGCATGTTCGGCGATGATGGCCGCCAGCTCACCACCGAAGCCAGCGGTCAGCGTATCCTCATGGAGCAGCAGCACCTTGCCAGTCTTCTTCACGCTGGCCAGAATGGTCTCCACGTCCAACGGCACCAAGGTGCGCAGATCAATGATCTCGATGTCGAGGCCGGTCTCCTTCCGCACATCCACTGCCCAGTGCACCCCCATGCCGTAGGTGACGATGCTCATCGCAGCGCCTTCCCGCACAACGTTCGCCTTGCCGAAGGGAATGCTGTAGGGCTGCTCGGGCACGGGTCCGCTCACGCTGCGGTACATCGCCTTGTGCTCGAAGAACATCACGGGGTTCGGGTCATCGAAGGCGGTCATCAATAGACCTTTCGCGTCGTAGGGGGTGCTTGGGTACACCACCTTCAGCCCCGGTGTTTTCACGAACCACATCTCGTTGCTCTGGCTGTGGAAGGGCCCTGCGCCTACACCTGCGCCGGTGGGCATGCGCACCACCACATCGGCGTTCTGCCCCCAGCGGTAGTGCATCTTGGCGAAGTTGTTGCAGATCTGCGTGATGCCTTCGCTCACGAAATCCGCGAACTGCATCTCCATCATGGCCTTCATGCCCTTGATGCTCAGGCCCAGTGATGCACCAAGGATCGCGCTTTCGCACAGCGGCGTGTTACGCACCCGATCCTTCCCGAACTGCTCTACGAAGCCATCCGTGATCTTGAAGGCACCGCCATACTCCGCAATGTCCTGACCCATCAACACCAACTCGGGGTGACGCTCCATGCTCTGGCGCAGGCCTTCTTGGATGGCGTCGATCATTCTGATCTCTCTGGCCGCGAGCTTCGAGCCTTGAGCCTCGAGCTCGCGGCTCGTGGCTAGCGGCTCGTGGCCAGCGCTCATCGGAGCATAGACATCACCAACTTCCTGTTCCATCACCGGCACCGGTTCCGGCTCCTCGAACGCGTGTTTCAGGTCGTCCTCGATGCCGTCCTTCAGGCGGGCACGGATGGCATCCCGCTTGGCCACGGTCAGAATGCCCTGGCTGATCAACCAGGTCTCGTAGTTCATCACGGGGTCCTTCTTGCCCCAGGTTTCGAACAGTTCCTTCGGCACGTACTTCGTTCCGCTGGCCTCCTCGTGGCCACGCATGCGGAAGGTCATGCACTCCACCAGGATCGGACGCGGGTTCTCGCGCACGCTATCGGCCAGTTTCGCGAGGTTGTTGTACACCTCCAGGATGTTGTTGCCCGCGATCTGCACTGCTTCGATACCGTAGCCGATGGCCTTGTCGGTGAAGCTCTTCATGCGGAACTGCTCGCTGCTCGGCGTGCTCAGTCCGTAGCCGTTGTTCTCGATGATGAACAGTACTGGTAGGTCCCACACGGCGGCCACGTTCACGCTCTCATGGAAGTCGCCTTCGCTCGTGGCGCCATCACCGGTGAAGACGATGGTGCAGCGGTTCTCCTTCTTCAGTTTATGTGCCAGCGCGATACCATCGGCGATGCCTAGCTGCGGCCCCAGGTGGCTGATCATGCCCACCACCTTGTGCTCCTGGCTGCCGAAGTGGAAACTCCGTTCACGGCCCTTGCTGTAGCCCGTGGCCTTACCCTGCCACTGTGCGAACAGCTTCTGGAAGGGCATGCCCCGTGTGGTGAACACGCCCAGGTTGCGGTGCATCGGCAGGATGTACTCCTCCTCATGCAGCACCATGGCGGCACCCACGCTGATGGCCTCCTGGCCGATGCCGCTGAACCACTTGCTGATCTTGCCCTGCCTCAGCAGGCTCAGCATCTTCTCCTCGATGATGCGCGGGAACACCAGCTTCTCGTAGGTGCTCAAAAGAAAGGCGTCGGAATGCATGCCGCGCTCATAACGGAGCTGGCGGTCTTCGGTGGTCAGTAGGGACATGGTGGCGGTTCTGCGGCGCAAAGGTATCGGGGCGCAGGGCGTCGGCCGTTCATCCGGCACTGCGTTGTTGGCAGGACATTGTTGGTCGAAGAATGCGGAAGGCGCCATGAATATTTCGGTCGTAGGCCGTTCATGGTCAGCCCCTGCCGAAATTCGCACCCATGTTCCGTGGCCCGTTGACCGTTCTGCTGCTCCGTCTGGGGACTGTGGGCCTTGTGTACTCCTTGCTTCGGGTGCTGTTCTGGCTGTACAACCGGGAGTTGTTCCCCGACCCGCCCCTTTTGGCCTTCACCGGTGGCCTGCGCTTCGATGCTTCGGCCATTGCATGGCTCCATCTTCCCTGGGTGCTGTTGGTCCTGGTCGCGCCGCAGCCGGGCCGGGTGTTCGGCCGGGTCCAGTTCGGGCTCTTCCTGGCGATCAATGCACTGGCACTGTTCTTCAATTGTGTGGACCTCGGCTACTTCGCCTTCAGCCTCAAACGCTCCACCGCCGACTTCCTCCAGATCCTGACCGCCGGCGGCGATACGGCCAGCCTGGCTCCGGCCTTCCTGCGCGATTATTGGCACATCGGCCTGGTGTACGTGGGCTGCTTGGCGGTATTGGCATGGGCTTATCCCCGACTGGGCCGTTCTCAGCGGGAAACCCCGATGCGCTGGCCAGGGCAGGTGGCTTGGCGTGTGCTTGCTGTCGCCTTACTGGTACTGGCCTCGCGCGGTGGCTTCCAGCTGATCCCCTTGCAGGCCTTGGATGGCGCCCGATACGGTGGAGCCAGTTATCTACCCGTGGTGTTGAACACGCCCTTCACCATCCTCACCACCCTGGGAAAGCCCATCGTGATGGAACGCACGTACATGTCCCAGGAAGAGGCCGATGCCCTGTGGCCGGTGGTCCAGCAACCTGGTCGTGTTACTCCGGACAGCGCCACCCTGGCCATGCGTCCTGAGCGACCCAACGTGGTGGTCATCATCCTCGAAAGCTTTTCCGCACTCTACAGCGCCCGACTTTCCGGGGATGAGGGCTACATGCCTTTCCTTGATTCACTGATGGAGCAAGGGCTGACCTTCACCAATGCCTACGCCAATGGACGCCGGAGCATTGATGGAGTACCGGCCATCCTGGCAAGCATGCCGCAATGGATGGACGAGGCCTTCATCACCTCGCCCTACGCCAGCCTGCCCTTCACATCGCTGGCCAGCATTTTGGAAAGGGAGGGCTATCGGACCAGCTTCTACCACGGCGGTCGGAATGGCACGATGGGATTCGATGGATTCGCGAAGAGCGCCGGTTTCCAGCGGTATGTGGGGCTGAACGAATACGACAACGGCGAGGACGATTTTGATGGACACTGGGGGGTGCGTGACCGGCCCTTCCTGCAGTTCCATGCCCGCCAGCTCGCACAGGAACAACAACCCTTCATGAGCGCGGTCTTCACGCTCAGCAGCCATCACCCCTATGCACTACCCACCGAGGAGGCTGCTCGTTTTGCCGGGGGCACACAGCCCATCCACCCCACGTTGCGCTATGCCGATGATGCCCTGCGCCAGTTCTTCGCCACAGCGAGCACCATGCCTTGGTTCGAGAACACGCTCTTCGTCATCACCTCCGACCATACGGCCGATCTGGAACGCTCGGGTTCGCAGGGCAACCGGCCCATCGACTACTGGGTCCCCTTGGTGTACCATGCGCCTTGGGTGAAGGCCGGAACGATGGACCGGATCACACAGCACATCGATATCCTGCCCACGACCCTGGCACTTGCAGGGCTGGACAAGCCCTTCTTTGCCTTCGGCCACAATGCGCTGGACCCGACCGTCCCACCCTATGCCATCTGGTCCAACAATGGTCTTTATACCATCACCAGCGCTACCCAGCAGGTGCAGTTCGATGGTGAACAGGTATTGGGCGTGGTGCCGATCCAGGATGGCTCGGCGCCTGATGCCGTCCTGGCGGCGGAGATGGAGCTTCATCTGAAGGCTGCCATCCAGCAATTCACCGGTCACATCGTGCGCGCCGACCTGAGCACCGAACAGCAGCGACCATGAAGGCGATGGTGATCTACAACCCACGGTCGGGCAAGAAACAGGCGCCGCGGATCAAGGCCATCGCCAAGGTCGTGCGACAGGAGATCGGAGCCGAGCTTGAACTGCGGGAGATCGAAGGTCCGGGCCATGGCACGGAACTGGCCCGAGAGGCGGTCGCGCTAGCTTTCGACCGGGTGATCAGTGTGGGTGGGGATGGCACCAACAACGCCATTGCCCAAGGGCTTCTGGGATCCTCTGTCCCCATGGGTATCGTGGCCATGGGCAGTGGCAACGGCTATGCACGGTCGCTGGGCCTGCCACTGGAACCCACCTCGGCCTTGCGCCATGCGTTGACCTTGCCGGCAGCGGCCATGGACGTCTGTTACCTCAACGAGCACCTGTTCCTGGGCACGGCAGGCATCGGTTTCGATGCGCGGGTGGCCCATCGCTTCGACAAGAGCAAGGGGCGCGGGATGTTCGGCTATGCGAAGATCATCGTGCAGGAGATCCTCGGTGCGGCACCCATGCCCGTGAGGGTGACGATCGATGGCAATACTGCGGAACACCAAGTGCTGATGCTCGTCTTCTGCAACACCCGCGAGTTCGGGAACGGCGCGGACATCAGCCCGGGAAGCAAGCCCGACGATGGCATGGCGGAATTGCGTCTGGTCCGCAAGCCAGGGTTCTTCCACTTGATCAAGGCATTCGTTCAGATCTACACGCACAAGGCGGACAACAGTGCGTACATCCGGAATCTCACCGCCACGGAGGCTCGAGTATGGCAACGGGATACGATCGCCCACCTTGACGGCGAACCCTTGGAAGTGGGGCACGACATCCTGTTCCGGTTGGAGGCGCAGCGGCTTTGGGTGGTGCGTTGATCGAACCCTTCGACCGATCGCGTGTACGGAGCGACGTCATGCGTCGCACCCTCCTGCTCCTCCTGCCATTCCTGTTCGGCCCTTCCGTCGCAAGAGCCCAATGCTGGTGCTCCAGCATCTCGGTGCGACTCGAGCTGCCCTACCCGGCGGTACGCGACACCTCCATGTCGTACGCGATCAGCCCGGGTGATGGGCCACGGACGAGCATCCACTACTCCGGTGATAGCCTGTTGTTCCTCAACTTCCAGACCGGTTGCGGCCGCTCCTCCATCACGTGGACCATCCGCCACAAGTGGACCGGTCAGGAGATGCGGGTGGACCTTGAAGGCCTTTGGGGCGATATGCCCTATCCGATCATCCATGTCCCATTCACCAGCGGATGGTACCGGTTCGATCTGCCGGAGCTTACGCGCTGTTTGGCTGACCAACCACCTGTACAAGATCGGTACCCGCGCGACGCACAGCGCCCCGGTCTGGCCTTGGAGCAGCCTTTCGGAACGATGGACACTATCGCATGCCATGGTGGGCTGCTTGAGCTTCAACGCGGCGGCCGCGTGCCCGGTTGGATCCGACCGCTCAACATCCTGAACTTCGGGTGGAGCCTCTACGCGCCCCTGCCCGAACCCACGAAGGCGGCAGCACCGCAGCATCCAGGCGGCGAGGCCTGGTTCCATCGGCAGCTGCACACGCGTTTCAGCAAGCCCTTGATCGAGCGGCTGAATGTGCGCACCACGATCACCGGTTTCGCGATGGTGGAGGAAAGCGGCTACATCCACGAGGTGCACCTGAACGGCGGCAACCATCCCGAACTCGATGCCGAACTGAAACGCGTGGTGCGCCTCAGTCAACGGTGGACGCCAGCCTCGGTCGAGGACATCGCTGTATCAAGCGACCGCACCGTCTACCGCTACATCCGCCAGTCCGTGCCCATCTCCTTCACCGTGGACCCGGACAGCATCTGGACGGAGATCTCCGAGATGGACCTGACAATCCTACCGGCCGCTCCGACCAGCAGCGATGAGCTCACCGTGACCTTCCACTGGATCGGCGGCTCCTGCGGGCAGTATGAGGCGTATGCCAAGGTGCAACCTGCCCCGAAGGATGGTGGTGCGCGCGATGTCTTTCTCTATTTCGGTGCGACACTCCCAGCGCAATGCGAGGACATGCAGCCGCAGTCGTTCGGGTTCACGATGAAGCCATTGCCGCCTGGCCGCTATCGGTTCCGGCAGATGCAGCATCCCGCACTCGAGTCTGCTGTCTGGTCGCCCGACCCGTACCGGGTGCGGCTTGTGGAGGTGAGGTGAACCTCACTTCCCCTTCATCTCCCCACCCGTCATCCGGTTACGTTCCAACTGCATGGGGTTCGGCTGGCGCCACTGCTGCTCCTTGAACACATCGAAGCGTGTGGGCACCATGCGCGGCGGCCAGCTGTTGTTGTTGAGGTCGCAGTCTGCGGTCTCCAGGAAGGGGTCCAGCGTTACGCGCTGAACTTCCTTGCGTTTCACGAAGACCTTGGTGACCTCGTCGCTGGTCTTCCAGAGCTCGGCGGGGATGCGGTCCACTTCTTTGGTGCCGTCGGCGTACTCCCATTCCAGGATCACGGGCATCACCAAGCCGCCGATGTTCTTGAAGGAGAGTTCATAGAGATGCAGTTCCACCTCGAGGAGGGCCAACTCATCGGGCTGCAGACTCTTCTTCCACTTTTCATAAGCCACCACATCGCGTTCGGTGGCGGTAAGCGGGTCGAAATTGTTGTAGAAATCGCGGGTGGTCGGGTCCTTTTCGAGCATCACTTCGGACACATCGGTCTTGTTGCGCTCGCGGCTCAGGTCGATGGGCTCGGAGGCCTTGTCCTGGCGTTTCAACTGCTCGGCCAAGAGCGGATCGCGCGGGTCCATGCGCTTGTACTTGAGATCGGTGAGCGCGATGTCCACATGGTCCGTGGTGTAGAACCAGCCACGCCAGAACCAGTCGAGGTCCACGCCGCTGGCATCCTCCATGGTGCGGAAGAAGTCGGCCGGCGTGGGGTGTTTGAATTTCCAGCGCTCGGCGTAGGTCTTGAAGGCGTGGTCGAACAGTTCGCGGCCCATGACGGTCTCGCGCAGGATGTTCAGCGCCGTGCAGGGCTTGCCGTAGGCGTTGTTACCGAATTGCGTGAGGCTCTCACTGTTGGTCATGATGGGTTCGATGCGGGCCTTCACCTTGTCCGGCGCAGCGTCCGGGTCGCCTTTCATGTAATCCACGATGTTACGGGGTTTGCCGCGCCAGCTGGGATAATCGCGGTCCCACTCCTGCTCGGTGAGGTATTGGGTGAAGGTGTTCAAGCCTTCGTCCATCCAGGTCCACTGGCGCTCATCGCTGTTGATGATCATGGGGAAGAAGTTGTGGCCCACCTCGTGGATGATCACACCGATCATGCCATACTTGGTGCGCTCGCTGTAGGTGCCGTCCTTCTCGGGCCGTCCGCCGTTGAAGCAGATCATGGGATACTCCATGCCGATGCGGTCGGTGTGCACGCTGATGGCCACCGGATAGATGTAGTCGCAGGTGTACTTGCTGTAGGTCTTGATGGTGTGGGCCACCACCTTGGTGCTGTACTGCTCCCACAGCGGGTTGCCCTCCTTGGGGTAGTAGCTCATGCAGAGCACGTTGTTCTTGCCCACACGCTGGTTCATGCCGTCCCAGATGAACTTGCGGCTGCTGGCGAAGGCGACATCGCGTACGTTCTGTGCCTTGTAGATCCAGGTCTTTTTGCCCGTGGCCTTCGTTTTCTCTGCATCCGCGGCTTCCTGCGGTGTCACGATCATCACGGGTTGGTCGGCGGTGCGGGCCTTGGCGAGGCGGTTGCGCTGCTCTGTGGAGAGCACGGCACTTTCGTTCTGCAAGGTGCCGGTGGCCCCCACGATGTGGTCACTGGGCACGGTGATGCGCAGGGTGTAGTCGCCGAAGTCGAGGGTGAACTCGCCATTGCCGATGAACTGTTTGTGCATCCAGCCGCTGTAGTCCATGTAGGCGCACATGCGGGGGTAGAACTGCGCGATGGTGTAGAGGAAATTGTCCTCTTCGGCGAAGTACTCGTAGCCACTGCGCCCGCCCACCTTGTCGCGGTCGTTGATGGGGAACCACCAGCCGATCTTGAAGATGTAGACCGCACCCGGGGCCAGGGGCTTGGGCAGGTCGATGCGCATCATCGTCTTGTTGATGGTGTACTTCAACTTGCCACCTGCCGCATCGGTGACGCTGGTGATGCGGAAACCGCCGTCGAAGGGCTCCACCCAGCCTTTCAGGGTCTTCAGGCTCACGCTATCGCCAATGGTGCCCGTACGAATGAGGTTGGCATCGCTGTTTGGTTCGAAGATGTTGGCGTCCAGCTGCAGCCACAGGTAGTCCAGCTTGTCGGGGCTCTGGTTGTGGTAAGTGATGGTCTCACTGCCGGTGAGCTTCTGGCTGGCATCATCGATCTCCACGGTGATGTCGTAATCCGCCTTCATCTGCCAGTAGGCATGGCCAGGCGCGCCGCTCGCCGTGCGTTGCTCGTTGGGTGTGGGCAGCTCCTGGTCCAGCTGGCGGAACTTGTCGCGGCCATAGCGGGGGCTGTCCTGGGCGAAGGAAAAAAGCCCGTTCAACAAGCTGATCACAAGAAGGGAGCGCTGCATCACCATGGCTGCGAAGGTAAAGGGCCTCATCGCAGGTGACCGGAGGGTGCTTTCTGGGAGAAGGAAGTCGGCCAAGCCACAGCAATTTGCTACCTTTCGTGTTCCTGCATCACGACCAAGCGATCCCTACATCGAACATGGCTACGGCGACATTGACAGGATACCTACCAGAACGCATGCGCCATGCGCATGGTCGAATGAGATCCATTGTCGGTCTCCTCAGCCTGCTGTTGGTGAGCGCTTCTTCTGGTCAGTCGATCATCGCAGGAATGGTCGGCGTGGGTGACCACTATGTCGATGTGGCACCGGACACCCTTTTGAGCGAATTGAACGTTCACCATTCGGGTTACCCACCGGAGCAATTCCAGATCGACCTGGACAGCGACGGGGTGTATGATGCACGCTTCTTCACCTACGGCGGAGGGGGTCTGGGTGGTGGAGCGGGTGGGTGCCAGCTTCAACCTGAACCTTGGGTGTCCATTATCGCGCATCTGGACACATCGAACGGATGCTGTCCAGGTCAGTACATCGCGCTTTTAGCCGATACACTTCCGATGGGCCATACCATTTCCGCTCTGGACAGTTTCATCCAGGGTCAGGTCTATCTATGGTCCGAGTCTTATGGCCAGGCCTCTGCACCGATCATCAACGAATGGCTTGGTATCGGTGAACATTTCATCGGTGTTCGGATGCTAGCCGGGATCGACACGCTCTATGGCTGGATCAGGGTGAACGCTTATGTGCAAGGAGCCCGGACCCTGGTCATCATGGATCATGCGATCAATCGGGGGACGGTCGGCATCACTTCCATTGATCATGAACTGGGATTACGGGTGTTCCCGATCCCGGCCGAAGACCTTGTCACGGTGCATATTCCCACAGGTACCGTGACCAGCTCGGTGCGTATCCTCGACCTGCACTCGCGAACCGTTCGTTGGTCGCCTTTCACTGGATCTCCAATGACCTTGGACTTGAGCGGGCTTGACGCTGGTGCGTATATCCTGAGCGTCCAGGTCGACGAGCGAACGATCGTCCATCGGCTCATCAAGGACTGACATCGAGGTCGATCCGGGCCTTTCGGCCTTGACAGCCGTCATACCGAGGCCTACAGGGCACTTACCCGCATCTTTGCTTCACCATGAAGTCCCTTCTCCTGGTTCCGGTCCTGGTAGGTCTGCTCGCGCCGCACGACTTCTTCGTCTCCATCCTCACCATACGCCACACGCCCACCTCTCAGACCCTCGACCTGACCTGGCAGATGACCGCCCACGACATCGAACACGCCTTGGAGAACGTGGCCCTGTTGAAGCTGAACTCCGATAAGGAGCACCCCAAGGCCGACAGCATCCTGAACGCATATTTCCAAGAGCATTTGGTGATGAGCATGAACGGCGATCCGCTGAGCTGGACCTGGGTGGGTCGCGAGCTGGAAGGCGAAACGCTCTTCTGCTTCCTGCAAGTGAACAATGTGGATAGCCTTGGTGCGCTAACGGTTTCGAACACCTTGCTGCAGGACCTGTATTACGAGCAGCAGAACATCGTGCATGTGGAACAGGTAGGTCGACCAATGCGGTCACATACCTTCATCCTCAACACGCCAGCGGTCACCTTCTCTGCACCATGACCCGCAAGGAAAAGGCTGGCTTCGTCGCCGAAAAGCTCACGGAGCTTTACCCCAAGACGACGATCCCCCTTGACCATACCGACCCCTACACCTTGCTGGTGGCCGTGGTCCTGAGTGCCCAGTGCACGGACAAGAAGGTGAACGAGATCACGCCCTTGCTCTTTGCCCAGGCGCGCACCCCGCAGCAGATGGTGAAGCTGAGCGTGGAGGAGATCCAGGACATCATCCGGCCATGTGGGCTCTCCCCCATGAAGAGCAAGGGGATCCATGGGCTGTCACGGATCATCCTTGAAGAGCACGGTGGTGAGGTACCAGCGAACATGGCCGCCCTGGAACGTATGCCCGGCGTGGGCCACAAGACCGCAAGCGTGGTGATGGTGCAAGCCTTCGGGATGCCGGCCTTCCCGGTGGACACCCACATCCACCGGCTCGCTTGGCGTTGGGGTTTGAGCACCGGCAAGAGCGTGGAACACACTGAGGCCGACCTGAAGAAACTGTTCCCAAAGGAGCGCTGGGCCGACCTGCACCTGCAGATGATCTATTTCGGTCGGGAATACTGCCCGGCGAAGGCCCATGACCCGCACACCTGCCCCATCTGTAGCATCATCGGGCGGAAGGAATTGTTCGCGTAAGCCCCCCGACGCAGCCCGTAACTTTGCACCCGGATGGGAACCTTGGGGTATTTCGTGGCACTGCCCTTCATCTATGGCATCTCCCTATTGCCATTCCCCCTGCTCTACCTGCTCTCCGACGGGATCTACTTCTTGATCTACAAGGTATTGGGCTATCGCAAGGAGGTGGTGATGAACAACCTGCGGAACAGCTTTCCGGAAAAGGACGAAGCTGAGTTGAAGGCCATCGCATCGAAGTTCTACCGCTGGTTCTGCGACCTTACTTTGGAGACCCTGAAGACCCTGACCATCAGTCCCGAAGAGGTACGCAAGCGAGTGGAGTTCAGGGGGAAGGACATCTTGCAACAGTATGCCCAGGAGAAGCGCAGCGTCATTCTCGTGCTCGGTCATTATGGTAACTGGGAGCTGGCAGGTGCGCGGTACAGCCAGGAGCGGGACATCCCGCAGCTTTACGTGATCTTCCACCCCCTGGCCAACGCTCGTTTCGATCGGTTGATGCACCACATGCGCACCCGGCACGGGACCAAGCTGTATACCATGCGGGAGACCAGTAAGGCCATGATCAGGGACAGGGACCTATTGACGGCCACGGCCTTCATCGCCGACCAGACCCCCTCACCGGAGCGCGCCTACTGGATGAACTTCCTGAACCAGGACACCCCGGTGTTCCAAGGTACCGAAGGATTGGCCAGGAAACTTGACAAGCCGGTGATATACATCAGCATCACGCGCCCCGAACGGGGTTACTATTGTATGTCGATGGAGACCTTGGTGGCCGATCCGACCCACACACGGGACGGTGAGATCACCGAGGTACACACCCGTCGATTGGAACGGGATATTCGAAAGTATCCCGAACTTTGGCTCTGGACCCATCGCCGCTGGAAACATCGGCGACCTTCAACTGTTAAGTAGTCGTGCGAACCGAAAAAGAACTCATACTCGCAACCAAGCCTTTCGCCAAGGAGATCAGGTGGAAGAGCTGGTGGCACCTGTTCTCCACCGGCGTCTTCCTGGGGGGGCTCTACTTCGGCATTTTTTGGCCTTCGACCCCTTTATGGTTGCGTATCACGTTCAGTGTGCTGGCGGGATTGACCATTGCGCGCATGTTCATCATCTACCATGACCATCAACACAAGGCCATCTTACAGAACAGCAAGTTCGCCGATGCGGTCATGACGCTTTGGGGGTTGTTCATCTTGGCTCCTACCAGCATTTGGCAACGCTCACACGACCATCACCATAAACACAACTCGAAGCTTTATACGAGCAGCATCGGGTCCTATCCCATCGTGACCAAGGAGAAGTACAAGTCGATGACGCGCAGTGAACGGGCTGTCTACAACTTCACTCGCCACCCCTTGACCATCGCGTTCGGTTACTTGTTCGTTTTCATTTATGGGATGTGCGTGCGGAGCTTCCTGAACAACCGGGAAAAGCACTGGGACTCCTTGGTCGCTCTTGTACTACATGTGGTCATGGGCTTCTGTATCGCATGGTTCATGGGCGCTGCGGCTTTCCTGCTCGGCTTCATTCTTCCAGCGCTCATCGCACTGGGATTGGGAGCATACTTGTTCTATGCTCAGCATAACTTCCCAACGGCCACTTTTGCGGACAAGGATGGATGGAGCTATGTCAATGCAGCACTTGGTAGCAGTAGTTATATGAGGATGAATCAAGTGATGCATTGGTTCACCGGAAATATCGGGTATCACCACATCCATCACCTCAATGCCCGGATACCCTTCTACCGACTGCCTGAAGTCTATGAGGCTATCCCTGAACTTCAGCAGGCCAAGACCACTTCGCTCATGCCGGGAGAGATCATCCGTTGCCTACGATTGAAGGTATGGGACCCTGACCTTGGCCGCATGATCGGTCGAAGGGACCTTGCCCTTTGATACGGGGTCAATGGCAAACGAAAAGCCCCGGACCAAGGTCCGGGGCTTTTCGTTTGGCGTCGAAGGTCAATTGAGGATCAAGTCGATGTGCCCGATCGGGGGAGCGTCCACCACCTTCAATGCCTTTGAATAACCCAGAATGAACTGGATGGAGGCATTTCGGGGGCCTGGCTCCAGGGCAGGTTGCATTTTCCGGGGTTTACGACGACCATTCTTACGAAGCGTAGCATGCGTCATGCAGAGGGGGTTTTGTGGTTTGGTGTTGAGATAACGCCCCCTTCTGCCGCCTATTGCCTCCCCTGCGAAAAAAGTGGCACGGGGCCTGGATGGGCCCCGTGCCGTGTGATATCAGCCCGGTCGATCAAGCCCTTTCCATGGCCAGGTCATGTTGCTTGATCATCTTCCGCATGTTGATCAGTGCATACCTCATTCTTCCCAAGGCAGTGTTGATACTAACCTCGGTGAGCTCGGCTATCTCCTTGAAACTCATGCCCAAATAGGTGCGCATGATCACTACTTCGCGTTGTTCCTCGGGCAGATGTTCGATCAACTTGCGCACGTCCTCGTCGATCTGACCATTCACAAGACCCTGCTCAACGTTCTTACCCGGTTGTGCAAGGGTCGCGAACACATCATGTTCATCGTTGCCGCGCTGCAATGGCATCTTCTTGCACTTGCGGAAATGGTCGATGACCAGGTTGTGGGCGATGCGCATGACCCAGGGAAGGAATTTTCCTTCCTCATTGTATTTCCCGGACCTCAAGGTGTGGACCACCTTGATGAAAACATCCTGGAAAAGGTCCTCGGTCAACTCCCTGTCTCGCACCAACAGGTAAATGTGGGACCACACCTTGCGTTTGTGGCGATGCAGAAGGATCTCGAACGCCTTCTCGCTGCCCTCAAGGTAGAGATGGACGAGTTCCTGGTCGGTGAACAACCCCGCCTTGGCAGGTGAAAACATCTTGGATAGCATGGCCTTCCCTTTTTGGTCCGTGATGGATCGAATACTGTCAGGGTAGAGGTCTGGCTATCGGCTTGGGGTGTTTGGTAAAGGCCTGTGTGAACAGACCGATCAGGATCCACGTTGTTCAGACGCTTTCCGTGGAAGGAACGTTGCCTGCTCGACCCTTATTGTTCGGGTTGACAACATTCCCTCCTTGGAATACCCCAAAGATAGTTTCATCACCCACCCAGGGCAAACCGATGCCTAAATTCGCGCCGCCTTTGCCTGACCCTAAGCACACCGGAATAGTAACACCCACGACGGACGACCGTCGCATGGACCCAACGCGGTGTGTTCAACAAGGCCATATTCGTGTACAAGGGGCTCGGGTACACAACCTCAAGAACATCAGTGTTGACATCCCGCGCGGGAAACTGGTCGTCATCACAGGCTTGAGCGGAAGTGGCAAGAGCAGCCTGGCGTTCGATACGCTCTTCGCTGAAGGTCAGCGGCGCTATGTTGAAAGCCTGAGCAGTTACGCACGTCAGTTCATGGGCCGGTTGGAGAAACCGGATGTGGACCGGATCCTTGGGATCAGCCCAGCCATCGCCATTGAGCAAAAGGTGATGACCAGCAACCCCCGGAGCACCGTGGGCACCAGCACGGAAGTATATGACCACCTGAAGTTGCTCTTCGCGCGCGCTGGGCGTACCTATTCACCAGCTAGCGGACTGGAGGTGAAGCGGCACACCGTGGAGGATGTGGTCGCCGGGGTGAACATGTATCCCGAAGGGAGTACGGTCTATCTGCTTGCGCCGCTCCATTTGCCTTCCGGCCGAACGTTGCGTGAGCATATGGACATCCTGCACCAACAGGGTTTCGCGCGGGTCCATGACGGTACGGCCATCCACCGGATCGAGGATCTCCTGACCGGCAAGAAGGCGCTCAAGGGAACGTGGTTCCTGGTCCTTGACAGGCTTACGGTCGCTCACGGTGACAGCGAATCCGAAAGTCGCGTGGCCGACAGTGCAGAGACAGCCTTCTTTGAAGGACAGGGCAACCTGATCCTCCTTGGCGACAACGGGCGGCAGATGGGGTTCAGTGATGCGTTCGAAGCGGATGGTATCACTTTCGAGGAACCCACGCCCAATCTGTTCAGCTTCAATGATCCGGTCGGCGCTTGTCCGAAGTGCGAAGGATATGGAAGCGTGATCGGTATAGATGCCGACCTCGTGGTCCCTGACAAGAGCCTGAGCGTCTATGGCGATTGTGTGGCTCCTTGGCGGGGTGAGAAGCTCAGCGAATGGAAGGACCACTTCATACGGGATTGTGCGGCTCACGACTTCCCGATACACCGCCCATATCGCGAGCTTTCCGCAGACCAACGCAACCTGCTCTGGAAAGGTGCACGAGGTTTGGCTGGCATCGACCGTTTCTTCCAGTACGTGGAGGAAAAGAGCTACAAGATCCAATACCGTGTGCTGGGTAGTCGTTACCGTGGCAAGACCACCTGTCCCGCCTGCTTGGGAAGTCGCCTGCGCAAAGAGGCGTCCTATGTGCTCGTGGCAGGTCATCGGATCACGGACCTGGTGCGCATGCCGATCGCCCAATGCCATGCCGTCTTCAAGGAATTGCGACTTCCCGACCAGGACCAACGCATTGCCAAGCGGCTGCTGAAGGAGATCACGAACCGCTTGGAGTACCTGGTGGATGTGGGCGTGGGATACCTGACCCTGGATCGCCGCAGCAATACACTGAGCGGTGGAGAGACGCAACGCATCGACCTGGCGACATCCTTGGGTAGTTCGTTGGTGGGTAGCATGTACATCCTGGACGAACCCAGCATAGGTCTTCATGCACGGGACACGGAACGTCTGATCGGTGTTTTGAAAAAGCTTCGCGACCTCGGGAACACGGTGATCGTGGTGGAACATGACGAGGACGTGATGCGCGCCTCGGACCACATCATCGACATGGGGCCAATGGCAGGTACGCTCGGGGGTGAGGTGGTCTTCACCGGGACCCACGCCGAGTTGGAGCTGAACGATGGTCTCACCGCGAAGTACCTCACGGGCAGGGAACGTATCGCCCTACCGGACCGTCGTCGCCCAGTGAAGGACAAACTCACGTTACGCGGCGCTTCGGAACACAACCTGAAGGGTATCGATGTCCACTTCCCGATGAACATGCTCACCGTGGTCACCGGAGTGAGCGGAAGCGGCAAGACCACCCTCGTGAAACGTATCCTTTATCCCGCGCTGAAGCGGGAATTGGAAGGCTTCAGCGAACGGCCTGGTGAATACGTGGCACTGGAGGGCGACTTCCGTCGGATCGAAGCCGTGGAGATGGTCGACCAGAACCCCATTGGTCGCAGCAGCCGCAGCAATCCGGTCACCTACGTGAAGGCTTGGGATGAGATCCGCCAGCTGTATAGTGAAGTGGATGTGGCCAAGGTCAGAGGGTACAAGCCGAGCTTCTTCAGCTTCAATGTGGATGGAGGCCGCTGCGATGTATGCCAAGGCGAAGGTCAGGTGCACATCGAGATGCAGTTCATGGCTGATATCAGTTTGACCTGCGAAGCGTGTAAGGGCAAGCGCTTCAAGGAGGAGATACTCGACGTACGATTCGGAGGGAAGGATGTGGCCGAGGTATTGGACATGACCGTCGATGATGCGTTGACGTTCTTTGGCGCTCAACAAGAAAAGGCGGCCGCATGCCTTCGCATACTCTCCAAGCTTCTGCCCTTGCAGGAAACGGGCCTGGGATATGTGAAATTGGGACAAAGCAGCAGTACACTCTCAGGCGGTGAAGCACAGCGTATCAAGCTGGCGAGCTTCCTTACCAAAGGGCAAGAGGTGAAGCCCACCCTGTTCATCTTCGACGAACCTACTACCGGCCTCCACTTCCACGATATCGCCAAACTGCTGAAGGCCTTCCAAATGCTGATCGCCAACGGTCACAGCCTCGTGGTGATCGAGCACAACCTCGAGGTGATCAAATGTGCCGATCATGTCATCGACCTGGGACCGGAAGGCGGTGATGCCGGAGGATCGTTGGTCTTCGCAGGGACGCCCGAGGATCTCATCAAGATCAAGGGTTCCTTCACCGCTGACCACCTCAAGGTCGCGTTGGAGCGGTGAACTACCTGAGTACCGTGATGTGACCGGTCAATGTGGTCAGAGGCACCTGGGCACAATCATCCTTGTAGGTAAGAATGTAATAGTAGGTCCCGTCCGGTACAGGTTCCGACCCATTGTCCAGGCGCCCGTTCCAACCCACGTTCACATTGATGGTGGAGAACATCTTCATTCCCCACCGGTTGTACACTTCCAGTTCGAATTCCTCTGCGTCGACCCCGGTGACCAGGTACAGGTCGTTCTGAAGATCTCCATTCGGGGAGAACACGTTCGGGATGATCGGTGCCCCCACATCGTTAACGATGATGGTGACCACGACCGTATCCGTCCATGGGCAACCGCCAGCATCAATGGCATCGAACCAATAGATCCCCTCATCGACAATACTCAAACCAGTTGATGTACTGCCCGTGTTCCACAAGATGGCAGTCACGGGATCAGGAAGCAGAATGGTCCGCTCTTCACCAGGGCAGATGGAAAGATCGGGCACGGATGTGTGGGACAATGGTCCGGTCACAATGATCGTATCACCACCTGTGCAGAATCCGTCGGAGACCGACACGGAATAGGTGCCGGGAGCAACAACGGATAATGTGGAGGTGATGGCTCCGGTGGACCATTCGTAGCTGTCGAAGCCTGCGCCGGCATCAAGCAGAACGGACCCACCATCGCATAGGCTTGGAGCCTCACCCAGATCGATCGGTAAGCTGGGAAGTCCAATGGTCACCGACTGGGTACTGAAGGTGGTGTCCCGGCATATCGGGTCGATCAATCCAAGAGTAATGGTGTAGGTACCCGGGGTGTTGTAGTCGTGTACCGGATTGGTCACGGTGGAACCGTTCCCATCGCCGAATTGCCAGAGGTAGTTGGTACTGCCTGTGCTCAGGTTGAACAATTCGACCTGGAACGCATCGCAATTCCCTGTGGCTAGTGCATCGAATCGGGCATCCATCACTGCGGGAGCGACCACGGTTATCTCAGCGAACGCGGTGTCCGTGGCAACACAGAGCCCCGTTGCCGTCCCCACCAGGGTCACCGTATAGGTGCCGGGTTCCGCATAGGTATGGTCAAGGTTCGGGCCACTCACCAGCGGCGAGCCATCACCCAGGTCCCAGGTCCACTCGTCGGCCGTACCGATAGCGGTGAGAACCACGGGGTCGTCCACGCATCCGATACCTTCAGGTACGTCCGCATCGATGTTCACCTGAACGTTCTGCTCGAAATCGATCTTGAACACGCCCAGGTTGCAATTGAAGCTGTTGTTGGTAGTGCTGTAGGCCCCTGGGGTGGTGGGGAAGGTCAACCCTCCACATCCCGCACACACGGCTTGGTATACCACTCCGTCCTTATCGAATCGGGAAGTGCCCCCATCCACATGTTCCGCAGCGGTCCCGCCGAAGAAGGTGGCGTAGGCGAGCGACTCCGCGTCGGCATTGAGGACCATCAGGTAGAAATCGCTTCCATCGGTGGTATTGTCGAACGCATCCTGGGTCACAGGCAGACCCAAGGTGGAACTGGTGGTGACGCCTCCCCCCGCGGGGTTCGTGCTTCCACCCCAACCGCTGAAGTAGATCTGGCCACAGTCGCTCACCAGGAATGCCGAAGGGCTGATGTTCTCATTGCCGGTGCTTCCTATCCGGGTGGACCAAATGGATGCGGACAGGTCGGCGGAGAACTTCTGGATGAACTGCGATCCTGTGGGGTTGGCATAGACCCCCTGAGAAACCGGGAACGCACCAGCGGTCTGGCCTACGACGTAGACATTGTCCTGGGTGTCCAGTTGCACGAAATAACTCTGGTCGAATGAAGTGGTACCGAGGAAGGTGGCCGATATCAAGGCATCACCCGTAGGAGAATACCGCGCGATGAATCCATCGACAATGCCGGAAAAGGCAGCGGCGAAAGGCACCCCGGCCGTTGGCAGGTTGGCACTGGCCGTACCCCCGGTGACATAGAGTTCACCATTGCTGGCCACTTGCACCCCGAACCCGGCATCATTGCCGGAACCACCGTGGTAAGTGGCCCATAACATGGTGGTCAAGGAAGGGTCCAGTCGACAGATATACGCATCAAGACCACCGGCCCATGCGGATTGCGGAGCACCTGGAGTCGTGAACAGGTCAGCGCTGATCGTACTAGTGGCGATCACCGGCCGTTCTTCCAGGTCCATGATGATCTCGCCACGGAACGGATCACCATAGTTGCGCAACAAGGGAGTGAACTGGTTCAATCCATCATTGCCAGACCCACCGACATAGGTGGATCCAATGAGTGCTGTGGCATCCTCCTGTAGGTGGATCACCGCCATATCAGAGCCCCCACTATAAGTGAACCCGTAGGACCCGCCGAAGGGAGGTAGCGCACCGCCGCCGAATGTGGCATCGAAACATCCCGATGTCACCGGAAGATCGAACGAGCCGGTGGTTCCCAGGATGAACAGTTCGTTCTGGCTGTTCACCACCATACTGTGCGGGATATCATTGGCTGAACCGCCGATGTATGTGCTCCAGACCAGCGTGGAACCGTCGGGGCTGAACTTGGAGATACCCATGTCAACGGTACCGCCACCGAAGGTGGTCTGCACTGCACCCAAGGAGGTCGGGTAACCGAACCCGAACGCGCTGCCGCCCGCATACAGGTGACCTTCATCATCGTAGGTCGCGGTAAGCCCGAAGTTGTCCGCTGTGCTTCCTGAATAGGAACTGAATGTGACCACCGGATCGATGACCAAGGGCAACGCTGGATCATGTCCGGCCGGAAGTTCGAACCGGAGCCGGTCAAGGTCGAGACGGTAGTTGATAGGCACCATGACCCTTTCTCCGTTCACTTGCTGCCAGGCGACCGGTCGTTGCTCGAGCACCTCGCCGGCAGACGTTCCAATGTACAAGAGGCCATTCTCCACACGCAGATCCTCGTGGCCCTCGAAACGCATGACGATATCGTTGACAGCGGCACCCGGAGCAAGCAGCCAGTCATACTTCAACCCGTCATGGCCATCCACATGTAAAGCGATGCCGGGATAAACCTCGTGCAACCGGACCGCACGAAAGACCCCCACCCGTGTGGCCCAGGCAGAAGGGTCGTTACCGAGGAAATAGTTCACATGATGGGACCTTGGTTCCAACCCTTCATGGCCTTTTGAGAGGCCATTCTCGAAATGCACCTTATAGGCGTGCTGCTTGTAAGGTGCTGTGGTGTTTGGATCGCTCAACTGGCCGTGGATAGGGCCTCCGGAGGCAACCACGTAGGTGAGAGCCGAGCGTTCCACGAAGAGCGCTCCACCCGTTGTTCGAGTGCGGAACAACACCTGGTCGGGCCATTGTCCTTTGTTCGCATGGAATTCAAGCCCGTTCGACCCGTGTTCATGGGCATGGTCATGGGCTTGTACGGTGAACAGCGAGGTGCCGAGAACGGCGAAAAGGAGGGAGTTGGAACGCCACATGGTAGGGAAAGGTAAAGGCCCCCAGTGAGACGGCCAACATTCGCCTTGGGTTGCTCGACCGCCGCGTTAACGGAACTGTAGGTCGTAGAGCTTGCGGTAGAGCCCATTCTGAGCGAGGAGCGCCTGATGATCGCCGTGCTCGGCTATGCGTCCCTTATCGAGTACGAGGATCTGGTCCGCGTTCTGGATGGTGCTCAGTCGATGGGCGATCACGATACTCGTCCTGCCTTTGGTGATACGTTCTGTGGCTTGTTGGATCAGTTGCTCGCTCATACTGTCCACACTGCTGGTGGCCTCGTCAAGAACAAGGACACGCGGGTTGTGCACACAGGCACGGATGAAGGAGATGAGCTGCCGTTGCCCCACACTAAGAATGCTCCCTCGTTCGCGCACCTCGGTATCATACCCTTGTGGCAACCGGATGATGAACTCGTGTGCACCCACCTCCTTGGCAGCAGCCATCACAGCCTCCCGTGAGATGGATGGGTCGTTCAAGGTGATGTTGTTGTGCACTGTATCGCTGAACAGGAAGACATCCTGAAGGACCACCGAGATGCTGCGCCTGAGCTCTCGTTGTGCGTAGTCACGGATATCGCGCCCATCCAACAGGACCGTGCCTTTCTGGAACTCGTAGGCACGACTCAGCACATTGATCACAGAGCTCTTGCCAGAGCCCGTGGCACCTACCAAGGCCACGGTAGTGCCAGCCTTTACTTGGAACGATATGTCCTTCAGTACGAAATCCGCGTCCTCGTAAGCGAACCACAGCCCATCGAACCGGATCTCCCCCCGGAGGTCATGGGTGGGGAAACCACCCTCGTCCGGAATGTGGGCTTCGGTGTCCAGCACCTTGAAGACACGGTCACTGCCCACCATTCCCATCTGCAAAACATTGAACCGATCAGCCAATTGACGGATCGGGCGAAAGAGCATATTGATGAAGAGTATATAGGCGAAGATGTCACCCACCGTGGCCACGCCGGCAAGCACATCGCGCACACCCCACCACACCAGGAAACTGAGCGAGATGGCACTGAGGATCTCAACCACCGGAAAAAAGATGCTGTAGGCCAGTACACTGCGGATGTGCGCTTTGCGATGTTCGCGGTTGATGGCCTGGAACTTGCGATATTCCTGTGCTTCCCGTCCGAAGATCTGGACCACGGACATACCCTGGATGTGCTCCTGTACGAAGGCGTTCAGCCTGGCCACTTGGGTACGCACATCCTGAAAGCTCTTCTGGATGCTGTTCTTGAAGATGTTGGTGCTCCATAGCAGGAGCGGTATGGGGATCATGCTCAGCAAGGCCAACTTCCAATTCACCACGAACATGACCACGACCACCACCACCAGCTTCAGGATGTCGCCCATGATCATCAGCAAGCCTTGGGAGAAGATGTCGTCGATGGTCTCGATGTCGCTGATCACGCGAGTGACCAGGGTGCCGATCGGTGTACGGTCGAAGTAGCGCAGCTTGAAGCCCATCACTTTGGCATAGAGCTTCTGCCGCAGGTCGAACGTCACGGCCTGACCGAGCCAAGCGGTCCAGTAGGCCTGGTAGAATTGGACCAATGTCTCCGCCACCAACAGTGCGCTCACAACCAACGCGATGTACAGGAGACCTTTCGCATCACCCAGCAGGGCATGATCATCGATCATATCGCCCATCAGTAGGGGTCTGATCACCCCTAGTATGGCTAAAAGTATGGTCAGCACGAAGGTGACCCAGAACACTTTACGGTAGGGCTTCGTGAAGGCGAATACCCGTCCGAATAGTTTCCTATCAAAGGCTTTACCCTGGGGCGTTGGGTTGCTCATGTGCTCAACCCGGTGTTGAGTGGAGCGTGGTCCTCCGGAATGAACGGATAAGAGACATGCTCCAGATACAGGCCGCAAGCCGGTGCCGACTTCCCGGCTGCATGGCGGTCTCGTGCGGCGATGACGTCGGCCATGTGCGCCACCGGCTTATAGCCCTTGCCGATGCGGATGCTGGTACCCACCACGGCCCTCACCATGTTGCGCAGGAAGCGATCGGCCTTGATCCGGAAGAGGTAACCGTTCTCCACGTGCACCCACTCGGCATGGCGCACCTCACAGAGCATCGTCTTCACGTCGCTGCCGGCCTTGCAGAAACTGGAGAAGTCCTGGCGGCCCAGCAAGACCTTGCAGGCTTCGTTCATGTCCTCCAGAACAAGCGGCGGATGCAACTGGTGCGACCTGTGCTGAAGGAAGGGGTCCTTGTGGATGTGGATGCGGTAGGCATAACCACGTTCGGTGGCGCTGAACCGGGCATGGGCCTTGTCCGGCACAGGAATGATCCGGTAGATAGCGATGTCCTTGGGCAACAGGCTATTCAGACTGTAAACGAAACGATCATCGAGCACCCGGTCGGTCGGACCGTCGAAATGGACGTAGTACCGCGAGGCATGCACCCCTGTGTCGGTACGGCCACAGCCGATCGCATTCACCTTATGCTGTTGCAATGCGAACTGGAGTGCCCTTTCCACCTCGGCCTGCACACTGGCAGCCGCCAACTGCCGCTGCCAGCCCCGGTAGGCAGTGCCATTGTAGGCGAGCTCAAGAAAGTAACGGGGTTGGATCTCCATGCGGAAAGGGGCTGCAAAAGTACCTGTCCGATACGCAGAACCACCGGAACACCTTATCCGCTGTACAACGCGGGCAACAAGAACGGGCGTATCAAGGCCGCGAAGCGCCGAACTTCGCCCCATGCCCCGCATCGGATTACTGAGCGATACCCATGGCTGGCTGGATCCACGTCTGCGGGAACACTTTGCCGCTTGCGACGAGATCTGGCATGCTGGGGACATCGGTGGCCTGCCCCTGGGCGACGAACTGCAAAGCTGGTTCCCGGACAAGCCGTTCCGCGCGGTCTTCGGCAACATCGATGATGCCGCGACCCAGCAGGAGTTCCCCGAGCACCAGCGTTTTTCGGTGGGCGATGTGCGGGTTTGGATGACCCACATCGGCGGAAGGCCACCGCGCTACGACCGCCATATCGTTCAGGAACTGCGCAGCAGCCCCCCTACCCTCTTCGTCTGTGGCCACTCGCACATCTGCCTCGTCCAGTTCGACCCTGCATTGAACTGCCTGTACATGAACCCCGGAGCTGCGGGTCGCCACGGCTGGCATCAAATGCGGACGGTCCTGCGCTTCACCCTCAGTGATGGCAGGCCCCAGGACCTGGAAGTGGTGGAATTGGGCAAGCGGGCCGTGCTCTGAGCACAATGCACGAGGCCGGTTTGCACCCGGCGATCGACCCCCGAACACCTGATCGTGGAATACGAGATCGCGCCTGGCACACGTTAGCCCTAAGCCCCCATACCTTCGGATCCGTGAACAAGTTGCTCCAATACCTCCCGGCCCGGCTACGGAACCGCTACGGCGCCGTGGTCCTGGGATTGCTGGCCTGGGTGGCCCTATTCGACCGTAACGACCTGTGGACCACCTGGAAGAACCATCGGGAGTTGGGACGTATGGAGGGCCAACAAGAATGGTATGCCCAAGAGATCATGCGCACGAAAGAGCAACTTCATGAGTTGGGCAGTGACACCGAACTGTTGGAAAAGTTCGCCCGCGAGCGCTACTTGATGAAGCGGGATAACGAGGACATCTTCGTACTGGTGCCCGAGAAGGACTAGAAACGGGCTGCCAGACTCACGGTGAAGCTTGTATTGTCCTGGACGGGTCCGTGGATACTTTGGTAGATGGCGTCCACCCAATGAAAGGTCCGTCCTTCCAAACGGCACCACACCTCATCGAACAAGTTCAGGTCGCAACCCAGGGAATATCCGAAGGTGGTGAACCCATGAACGGTTCCTGTCCTCAGGATGACCTGATCGGGATCCGCATAGTACTCGCCACGGGCCACTCCGAACAAGCGTGGGGTGAGTTCTCGTCGCACGATAAGCATGGGTGTGTACCACACACTCCATGCCTCGGTGTTGCTAGCGGATCGCTCTTGCAGTCCGATATCGAAGCCTGCTTGAACACCCCATACCCCGCGCTCCCATTTAGCGTGCATGTTGTTGAAGATCCGATAGGCTGCTAAACTATCAGGCACATCACTGCCGAAGAAGGTGCTCCAGTTCAAGGACCACCGATCCGCTTGGCGATATACGACCTGGGTACCGAAGCAGGGGATGGTGTTCTGCACCCGTCGGATCCGTTGCCAGCCGTTCAAGAACAAGGCGGCGAAGTCCCATCGCGGGGAAGGTTTCCACATCAGGCGAGCACCACTCAGGTAGTAGGGGCTGTTCTCCGCAGCGATGGAGCGCGTAAGTGTCCAGTTATCGATACCGATGGCGCTTTCTGCGCCGATGTGTGAGGGGAGAACGCCGGCATCCAACCACAGCGCGGAATCCTTGCTGAGGCTGATGCCCACGGTGGCTTCGAAGACATTGCGCAGCAGTTCAGGCTCTCCGATCAGGTTCGCCTGGGCATAGGTCCCGGCCATCAATGCAAAGGAAGCCCGATATCGACCCCGGTCCAGGTCAAGACGGAGCAGGCCCAGATTCAAGTCCACCTCGTTGTGTCGGTCGTATTGGTACAGGAAGACGGGTCGTTCATCGTCCTCACTGTGACCGAGATCGTACGCGAAATACACGTCCACGAATGCCGACAGCTCAAGTCCCCGGAGGGAATCCGTCAACACCTGTGCGCACAAGGGTCCGAAGCCCAGCAAGGCGAGGACCAGAAGACCGGAGCGCCGACCTAGGCACATGGCCCGGACTCAGTGATGATGTCCACCAGCGCCGTGGACGTGGCCATGGGCCAATTCCTCGGCGGTAGCCTCGCGCACGTCGGTGATCTCCACATTGAAGTGAAGCGTAACACCAGCCAAAGGATGATTCCCATTCAGGACCACCTCCCCACTCTCCACAGCGATGACGGTGAACACGCCCATCCCACCATCCTCACCTGCTTGGAATTGCATTCCGGGCTCCACCTGTGCACCACCAAATCGGTCTACAGGTACCTTGTGCACCAACGAAGGATCCACCTCACCATACCCTTCCGAAGCAGGCACGATCGCCACGAGTGTTTCACCGGCCTTCCTCCCTTCAAGTTGAACTTCCAGACCTGGCACGATCATGCTATGGCCTTGGATGTAAGCGAACGCCTCGCGACCAGCGCTGCTATCCAGCACTTGTCCTTCCGGATCGTTCAGGGTGTAATGGAAGGAGACGACGGAGTTCTTGGTGATCTGCATGGTGTAAAAAAAGGGGCCGTAAAGGTAGGATTTAACGGTGGGGATCCATCCGGGAGCTAAGAGAACGAAGAAGCCCCGCATTGCTGCAGGGCTTCCAGATCATCGACCAGTCTCCTTACATCTTGCCTGCATGGCAGGCATCGGTGCAGGTGTGTCCCTTCTCGCCGCAGGCCGTGGCATGTGCACCATCCTTGCAGGCTTCCGTGCAGGCGTGCTCCTTCATTTCACCGTGCGCGTGATCGTGACCATGACCGGCATCGGCCTTGGCACCCTCACCATGGCAGCTTTTCGCAGCACTGGCCTTACCGGCACAGCATCCAGCTGCCTTGCCTTCGGACATCGTCGCGGTCGAGGATGCATCTCCTGTGGCCCCGGTCGCCTTTGCATCGGCTTTACCAGCGCAACAAGCCTTGCCTCCTTTGGCATCAGCTTTACCGGCGCACGAACTCGACTTTTCCACTTTGGCGGCCTTGTCCTTGTCAGGAGTGGCTTCGGTGGATTGGGCATTGACCGTTCCGATCAGGCCGGCGAACGCTAGGAGGGTGAGGAACTTTTTCATGTTGGGATGGTCGGTGTTGGATCGTCTAACTGACAATTACCGTGCTAAACTACGGAAAGCCATCAGCAAGGTTTGAACGCAGGGAATGTGATGGATGTTGCGGGTGTATGCTGATCAATGCTCTTCGCGATGGTCCGAGCCGCCCTTTTCCCGTTTGGCCGGCATATTCACATCGAACCATCCGGCGAGCTGCGTTCGCTGCTCCGGCGTGAGTTGGGCGTGTCCATGAATGAAGGCATAGTTACTGGGTGGCATGGCACCCTTTTCAAGCTCTTCGCCACATTCATGAGCGTGCTCCTGGGCCGTCGGCTCGTTCCACCTGGAGAAATTCATCTTCTCGCGGCCCTCATTGATATGGTCCTGCAACCAGTAGTTGACAGGTGTGATGGATGCGTACCAGGGGTAGGTCGACTGGTAGCTGTGGCAATCGTAGCAAGCACCCTGAACGAGCGTGTGGATCTCTTCCGGTGCTTGGGTCATGACCAGCATATCGTTGGCCGGAACGACCATGGGCACACTGCGGTCGGGTTGGAAGAACTGGGCCGCCACTGCGATGGCCAGAAGGATATAGAGGATGCGCCTTTTCATGATGATGTTCGTTGTGTTCGGTTCTTTTCGGACGAGGTTCATTTCGATGTTATCATTCCTCCCCGCTGTTCTTGAGCGACGAGAGCAGGCTGTACGCCCCCTTGACCACCAGCGGTCGTGCGCGAAGTTCCGCGTTCGGATCCACCAGTTCGAAGAAGCCGTATTCGTTGGCTCCGGTGGTCACGGGCACCATGGTGTAGCTACCGTCCGCGTTGGCGGTGAACACTGCCTGTCCTTCGCCACTGCGCACGACGGCCTCCTCGGGCACACACCACACGGTATCCGTTTCGATCTCGAGCGTGGCGCTCATGGCCATGCCCGGCACAAGGTCCTTCTGGGTCTTGGTGAAGTGGCAGTGCACGATGGTGCTGCGGTCCGCGTCGAGGCTGCGCCCCACGAGGATCACTTCGGCTTCGTACTCATCGTTCGGGTGAGCGGTCGGTCGCGCGTGCACCTCCTGGCCGATCCTCACACTCGGCAGGTCCTTCTCGAAGACGGTCAACGCAAGGTGGATGTCCTTGGGGTCCACCAGTTCGAAAAGGATGTCCGTGGGTTGCACGTAGCGCCCGATGTTCACGTTCACCTTCGCCACCCAGCCGTGGATCGGTGATCGTAATGCCACGCTGCGCGAGATGCTCTCCGCGGTTAGCGAAGTCGGGTCCACACCGATGAGCCGCAACTGTTCGCCCAGGGAGCGCAAGGTGACCTTCTGTGTGTTGAGCTCCGCGGTCGCTTCCTGGAACACCTTGTCGCTGGTGGTCTTGGAGGCGTTCAGGGTCTTCTGGCGTTCGAAGTCCTGGGTGAGCATCTTCACCTTGCCCTCGGTCACCAGATAGTCCTGTTGGAGTTGGATGAAGCGCGGATCCTCCATGATGGCGAGCGTCTGTCCCTTCTGGACCTCCATGCCGGGCAGCAGGTCCGTGGAGCGCAGGTAACCACCAAGCGGCGCGCTGATGCTCACCAGGTTCTGCGGCGGCACGTCCACCACGCCCTGCACGGGCATCAGCAGCCCCAATGAGCGCTGTTCCGCCTTTCCGGTGATGATGCCGGCGTTCTTCAACTGGTCGGCGCTGAGGCTGACCGTGGTGGCCGATGCCACAGGTGCAGCAGCATCCGCAGGTGGTTCGGCCGTGGTGCAGGATGCCAATGCCATCAGGATGGCGATGGTGCCGATCGATCGCACCTGTACTGTCGAGCTTGTCATCCCGGCCTTGAGCCGGAAGGGTCGACCTACGCAAATTGAAATGTGTTGACGCATGATGCGTGGGGGGGTCATTGTTCGTGGAAGGCGTTGAGCTCGATGCTGGCGCGGCCGAGGCCCCGGAGCGCTTCGAGGTATTCCATGGAAAGGGTGATGGACTGGCCGGTGAGCAGGCTCCATTCGAGCCGGTCGATCTGGCCGTTGAGGTAGGCTTCTTCAGCCGACCGGCGGAGCTGTTCGGCCTCTTGCGTAGCCCCTTGCTCGAAGGCTTCCACGCGCGCCAGTTGTGCGGTGTAGCGCTGTTGCGCCTGTTGCAGTTGGGTTCGGACCTCCTGCGTCAGCGCCGCGGTCTCGTTGGTAGCGCGCTCCGTGTCGATGCGCGCGGCCTTGTTACGTGCTGA
>ERZ795056.780-NODE-780-length-39019-cov-12.486090_pt1 | contig 39019 bp, 26 predicted proteins | sample MGYA00375140_ERZ795056 | MGnify/ENA primary metagenome ERZ795056 (study PRJEB30185, sample SAMN05720227) | activated sludge metagenome | isolation source: Anaerobic digester | place: USA | collected 2015-03-09 ...
AACCTTCAATGGTTTGTATGTCGATCATTTCGCAGTCTTCGCCATAATCCCTCATTTCCATATTAAACCTCGTCTTTCCTGCCCGGGTGGACGAACCGGAACTGGAACCCCACAGCAGGTTGGGTGCGAACGGAAAAGATATATTGTTTACCTTCCATTTCAAACTATCGCCGAAAAAATCAACACCCTGAATTTTGGGCCCATACCTGGCCCATTCCCCCGTAAAAGCCTGCTCCAGTGCTGCTTTTGAAACGAAAACTTTTTCCTGTTTGGGATTGGCTTTCAGGTATTCAGCGGCTGCCCAGGCATTCTCATCCGCATCGCGCATTTTTTTGGAGTTTGGAAATTTCAGGCATTTCAAGGTATCCCCACGTACCTCCTCTACTTTCAAACATATTTCATCCCTGGTTTTTGTGGTGGATATTTGAATGAGGGCCTCGGGAGTGATGTGCGTCAAGTGGTATTTAAGAATGTCGGCATTCTTTTTCTGGTATTCCTTCGACATCTCGTCCTTCTTTTTTTCCTGGAAATTCTCATAAAATGAGAATACAATGGTGCCCAGCAGCATCAGAATCGGACCCAGAAACGTATACCAGGGCGGGTACAGTTGTATTCCATAACTCCGGATCGTATCTCTGAAATCATTCGGCATTTCATACATATCCCTGCCGCGCCGCATCACCCAGCGTTGGCTGAGGCCGAAAAATGGTATAAAGAACAGGTGAAAGTATTTTTGACGGCCTTCAAAGGTGAGATCGGGAGGCAGTTCTTTGCGGTATATGCCGACTTCTTCAGGCTTGATAGATTTGATCCTGAATTCGTTCCAGCCGAAAATGATGCTCATCTGTGGGAGTTGATTTTATTCGTTTGGCAAATATGATGAAAACATGCCGAACTTATCGAAAAGCCAAACGTTTCCACCCCTGATAACGAATAACTGATAACTAATAACGAATAACCAACTACCTTTGCCCCCTTCAAAATAGACCTGTACATATGTTTGAAAGTTTGAGCGACCGCCTGGAAGGCGCGTTTAAAGTCCTGAGTGGCAACAACCGCATTACCGAACTCAACGTTGCGGAAAGTATCAAGGAAATCCGTCGTGCCCTCGTTGGCGCCGACGTGAACTATAAAATTGCCAAGGATTTCACCGACCGGGTGAAAGACAAGGCGCTGGGCTCCGAAAACGTCCTGAAAAACGTAAACCCCGGCCAGTTGATGGTGAAAATCGTCATGGACGAACTCACCGAACTCATGGGCGGCCAGAGCGTGGGCATCAATGTAAAAGGCAGCCCCGGCGTCGTGCTGGTAGCCGGTTTGCAGGGTTCCGGTAAAACGACCTTTTCCGGCAAACTCGCCAAATACCTCAAGGAACAACGGAAAATGAATCCGCTGCTCGTGGCTTGCGACGTATACCGTCCGGCGGCTATCGATCAGTTGACCGTACTTGGCGACAGCATCAAAGTGGCCGTCTACAAGGAAGTCGAGAATAAAAACCCCATTGAAATTGCGGAAAACGCGCTGAAATACGCCCGTGCCAACAACCACAACGTAGTTATCATCGACACCGCCGGCCGCCTGGCCGTCGACGAAGTGATGATGGCCGAAGTGGAAGCGGTGAAAAAAGCGATCAATCCGACGGAAACGCTGTTCGTGGTGGATTCCATGACCGGTCAGGACGCGGTAAATACGGCCGAAGCCTTCAACGCCCGCATCAACTTCGACGGTGTGGTGCTCACCAAACTCGACGGCGACACCCGCGGTGGTGCAGCCCTTACGGTGAAATACACTGTCGGCAAACCCATCAAATTTGTTTCCACAGGTGAAAAACTCGATGCACTCGACGTGTTTTACCCGGACCGGATGGCGCAGCGTATCCTCGGCATGGGCGACATCGTGTCGCTCGTGGAAAAAGCCCAGATGGACTTCGACGAGGAGGAAGCCAAACGGATGGAGAAACGGATCAAACAAAACAAGTTTGATTTCAACGACTTCCTGGGCCAGATGCAGCAAATCAAAAAAATGGGCGACCTGAAAAGCCTCATCGGCATGATTCCCGGCGTGGGCAAAGCCTTGAAAGATGCACCGATCGACGATAAGGCTATCAACCGCGTGGAAGCCATTATCCAGAGTATGACGCCACAGGAACGCGCCAACCCCGACCTGCTGAACCTGGGCCGCAAAAAACGCATCGCCCGCGGCTGCGGACAAACGCCGGAACAGATCAACATGTTTATTAAGAACTTCAACGACATGCGCAAAATGATGCACCAGATGGCGAATATGCCGATGGGCAAAATGGGTATGCCGCCGGGCATGGGCGGCGGATTGCCGAAAGGCGGATTCCGGAAGTAGCGCCGAACCCCGGTTCGGCGAGTGCCAAAAAATATCAGTAACATTTTTTGTTAGCAGTATATACAGTGTGGCATGGGTACAGCTTACTCATGCCACACTTTTTATAAAAGCCGGACAACATGAAATTATCTGACGACTTTAAAAGGTGCTTCAGGCACTTTGTGTATTACTACACCAATGGAACCTTGCCTTTTGTAATTGGAGACGACAGTATATTAAAAGACATCGATTACCGGGAAGCATTGAAGAAAGAGGCCAGTTTGGTGGAACAGGCATTTGCCATTTATGCCAATAACATAGAAATGGACGAGCATGGCAAAGTCCTCAACCAGGCGCATGCTATGAAAAGGGCCGCTCAATGGATAAGGCTGGTGTGCAGAGAGGAGGGAGAGAAATATCAGGTAGTGCCTGAATTTGAGGAATGGGAAACTTTTTTGCACTAAACTATCCCGGGTGTTGCCCGGAGATGTTTGCCGGCGCCTTTTCAGCGCTGTTCAGGTTCCTCCCGAAGGAGTTTGATGATTGTTTTAACAACGTTGTCATATAACACCAGCGTGAAAAAACTCAGTAACAGCACCATCCATTCCTCGACATCTTTCAGATAATCAATTGATTTTAAAAGTTTTACAAACTGACTGGTGTACAGGCAAAGAACAATCCAGTTGGCGGCCCACCAACCTACCTGCGCGTCGGGGTTTCTGACAGTGAGCGATTTATATTCCAGCCAGACGGACGCGGTCATGTACATCAGTAAAAGCAGAACTTGGTTTTCTGACATGAAGAAATGATGTGTTTCAGGCTCCATTTTTATGGGCAAACCTTCGGTTTGCCATAGACTCGCCGAACTGGGGTTCGGCGCTACTTTTTCCCCGCAATCTTCACCAGTTCGTTCAATTTCCACAAAGCATCCATCGGCGTCATCGTATTCAAATCGAGACCCAGCAGTTCTTCCTTGATTTTCAGGGTGTAATCGTCTACATCGAAAATGTGGAGTTGCAGCGGCGCAGTGATGTTCTTTACCTTTTTACGCATTTGGGCTTGCGTTAGCGCTTTTTCCGGTGCGGCTTCCTCTGCCGGGCGCGGGCCTTCCACCGTTTTATCTTCCAGGGTTTTCAGGATTTCGTTGGCACGTTCCACGATGGAGGGCGGCATGCCGGCCATACGGGCCACGTGGATGCCGAAAGAGTGATTCGATCCGCCGGCCACGAGTTTGCGCAGGAAAATGACCCGGTGGCCCACTTCCTTGGTGCTCACGTGAAAATTGTGGATGCGCTCGTGCGTTTCCGCCAGTTCGTTGAGTTCGTGGTAGTGCGTGGCGAACAGCGTTTTGGGCCTTCCGCGGCCGTTGTCGTGCAGGTATTCGGCCAGGCTCCAGGCAATGCTGATGCCGTCGTACGTGCTGGTGCCGCGCCCGATCTCGTCGAGCAGGATGACCGAGCGGTCGCTGATGTTGTTCATGATCAGCGCGGTTTCGTTCATTTCCACCATGAACGTACTTTCTCCGCCGCTGATGTTGTCGCTGGCGCCCACGCGGGTAAACACTTTGTCGACCCAGCCGATGCGCGCGCTTTTGGCGGGCACGAAACTGCCCATCTGAGCCATCAGCGCAATGAGCGCCGTTTGGCGCAGCAGGGCCGATTTACCGGCCATATTCGGGCCGGTGATCATCATCACCTGCACCGTTTCGTTGTCGAGGTAAACGTCGTTCGGTATAAACGGCTCACCTACAGGCAGTTGCGTTTCGATGACAGGGTGTCGGCCTTCGCGGATATCGAGCACTGTGCTTTCGTCGAGGTCGGGGCGCGCGTAGTGGTTTTTTACCGCTACTTTGGCAAACGACAGCAGGCAATCGATGCGGGCAATATGGTGCGCATTCTGCTGCACGGGCAGAATATACTGACCGATCTCTTCCACCAGCGCCCGGAAAATCCGGTCTTCGAGTTCGAGAATCTTTTCCTCAGCGCCAAGAATTTTGGCTTCCAGTACCTTCAGTTCTTCGGTGATAAAACGTTCGCCGTTGGCGATGGTCTGTTTGCGCGTCCATTCGGGCGGCACCTGGTCTTTCCACTTGGAAGTTACCTCGATGTAGTAGCCGAACACGTTGTTGAACGCAATTTTCAGGCTGGTGATGCCGGTGCGTTCGATCTCTCGCTGCTGGATTTCAAGCAGCAGTTCGCGGCTGTTGCGCACGACGTGGCGGAGTTCGTCGAGGGCCTCGTCGGCGCCGTCGGCGATAGCGCCGCCCTTGCGCACGTCGACCGGCGGGTCGGGCGCGATGTCGCGTTCGATGCGTTCGCGCAGGGTGAGGCAGGGATTGAGCGATTCGGATACTTTTCGCAGCGGCAGCATGGTGTCACCGCTGTTGTGAAGCATTTTTTTCAGGTGCTCCGTGGCCATCAGAGCCCGGCGCAGTTGCATCACTTCGCGGGGATTGATTTTACCGACGGCCGTTTTGCTCATCAGGCGTTCGAGGTCGCCCATGTGCCGGATGTGCGGCTCCATTTCCTGCGCAAATTCCTGATTTTCAACAAAAAAGGAAACGATGTCGTGGCGCTCTGCGATCTGTACCAGGCTGGTAAGCGGCAATAAAACCCATTTGCGCAGCAGGCGCGCACCCATGGGGCTCACCGTTTTGTCGAGCACATGAAGCAGGGAAATCCCGTTTTCGTGGTTGCTGGCCACCAGTTCCAGGTTGCGGATAGTGAAGCGGTCGAGCCACACGTATTTGTCCGTCTGGAAGCGGCTGAGGGTGGAAATGTGCGACAGTTTGTTGTTTTCCGTGGCGGCCAGGTAATGCAGCGCCGCACCGGCGGCCGTTTGGCCGAGTTCGAATTCCTCCACGCCGAAACCTTTCAGGCTCTGCGTCTGGAAATGGTTGAGCAGTTTTTCCCGTGCGAAGTCGTACGTGAAAATCCAGTCTTCCAGTGTGTTGGTATAGAATTTTTCCCCGTACACGGCCGAAAATTCCTTGATGCGGCTTTTCGGCAGCACCACTTCGGCGGGTTTAAAACTTTGCAGCAGTTTGTCGATGGTGGCGGTATCGCCTTCGCTGACAAAAAATTCGCCGGTAGAAATATCGAGAAAAGCGGCGCCGAAATAGTCGTTTTTGCCGTACACAACTGTTGCCAGAAAGTTGTTCGTGTTGTGATCGAGCAGGGCGTCGTCGGTGGTCACGCCGGGGGTTACCACTTCCGTCACGGCGCGGCGCACCACTTTGCCCGGCACCGGTTTCTCCATTTGTTCGCAAATGGCTACGCGGTATCCGGCGCGTACGAGGCGCGGCATATAGAGATCCATGGAGTGGTAGGGAAATCCGGCCAGTTCGATGTCGTTGCCGCCATTGTTGCGGCTGGTGAGGGTGATGCCGAGCGCGCGGGAGGCTTTGACGGCGTCTTCTCCGAAAGTTTCGTAAAAGTCGCCGACCCGGAACAACAGGATCGCGTCCGGGTATTTGGTTTTCACCTGAATATATTGCTGCATGAGCGGCGTACTCGCGCCGCCGGTTATGCCGCCAGTGCTTTTTGCGCCGTCTTTGGTCGGTCTTGCCATTGTGGTGATTCGTTGTCGTCCGGTTTTGTCCGGGACGCTAAAGGTAGGACGCCGCGCTGCTTTCCACGGGTTTTTTTGAAAAAAAATGCAAACGCCCGCCTGGCGGTTTTTAGTAATATCGCTTTTATTTGGTATTGATAATCAATGTGTTAGAAACAGTTTGCTTTATTTTGGACATCATTAACAGGGCGAATGGCGGCATCGAAACTTTACCCGCATACTTTTGTAGCATCATTTGACAAAGAAACTCAATTTCTCATCTAAAACGGTAATATCCGATGAAACAAGTTCTCTCTATCCTCGCTTTCGTTGTGGTTGGCTCTTTCTACGCATCTGCACAAACTTCCAGTGGCGCTGTTATGACGTTCGACGTAACGACTATCGACTACGGTAACATTGAAAAAGGTGGCGATCCGATCCGCAAATTCAAATTCACCAACACCGGCAACGAACCGCTGATCGTGAAAGCTGCAAAAGGTTCCTGCGGTTGCACCGTTCCGACGTACCCGAAAGAACCCATCATGCCCGGCGAGAGCAATGTAATCGAAGTACGCTACGACACCCAGCGTGTAGGCGCCTTCACGAAAACGGTTACGCTGACTACCAACGAAGCAAGCGATACCCACACCCTGACGATCAAAGGTGAAGTAAAAGCACCTGCAAATCAGGAAAGCGTTCCTGCCAGCAACGGCGGTCTGAACCACAACTAATTTGAACTGATTGATTTTTGGTTTGACGATACGAACCCGGCCGGTGTAAAACCGGTCGGGTTCTTTTTGTTTTGTTTAACCACAAGGACACAAAGTCACGAAGCGCTATGCCGCCTTGTGTCTTTGCTATATAAACGATGTGAATGAAAGAATTCGGTCATTAATACAGCCGCCCGTGAAATTTCCCGTTTATAAACCGGATCGTATCCGGCGCTTCCGGATAACCCTGCCATTGCTGCAATACCATAACAACATCGAATAAACCCTTTATCTCCCTGCTCACCGGATCGTAGGATTCAACGACCAGGCGATTACCGCTTCCTTCCAGCGGGGTGTATGTCGCTGCGGCAAAATCATAATTCCAGTAATGGAAATACGCACTCGGTATGCCGTCTTCCGGCCATGTGGATGGGCGTATTTCGTATGTGCCCGGAATACATGGGACCTCGGAGAACGAAAGTATTTCCGTCCACCTCGTTGAAAACGAATCCAGGTGTATGAATGCGGTGTGTTCGATGGAATCCTGCCACGAGCAAAGCGGATTTGCTTTCCAGGGAATTCCATTTTGAAGGGCGTCAGCGACTCCCCAGTGGTTGGCGGACGGCCCGGGCAACACTGGTGCGGGTTCTTTTTTACAGGCAATGAAAACTATGCAAATTAAGAGTGCGTAAAAACGGGGTTTCATATCCTTGTCTTTTTAATTGAAAAAGATGCCGTTTGTTTTTGAAATGCTGCCTGTATTTTAACTGACTCCTCAGGTTTCGTCACGTTTACTAAAACCTTGAAGGTTTAGTAAACGTAAACCCGTCAGTAAACGTAAAACATAAAAAAGGCACGACCAGATACCTGCGTACCCGGCCGCGCCGTACTCATTTAAGACTAATTCCTGAAGTATGTTCGGAGCCCGAACACACCCTTATTTCTGAACTACAAATTTTGCCGTTTTCACGCCCGCATCGGAGCGGATTTCCAGTTGGTACATGCCCGTTACCAGCGTTTCCAGGTTTACTTCGAGGCTGAACGAGCCACTGACAGCACCCATATCGCCTTCCTGTACCAGCCGGCCGGTCAGATCGCGCACGGCATAGCGGAGGTTTTCGGAAGCGTTCAGGTTGAATTGTACCAGCACTTCGTCTTTTGCCGGGTTGGGCGACAGGCGCAGGTTATCCAGTGTGGCATCCAGTTCGTTGACGCTTACGGCATCTTCCAGCGGGAAAGTGACGCCGTTGGGCAGGGCTGCCCATACTTCGAAAGAAGGAGCTGTACCGTCGCGGTATCCCGAAGCAAAGAGGGTAGCGGCAACGCCCGCCGTACCATTGAGGTTGGCCCGGTACTCCGCAAACGGATCGTTGGGTGCATCGCCAGGCGTTACGTCTACGAAATATTCAGCCGGTGGAACACTCAGGTAATCAGTGAAATTACCGAAAGTGATGTCCTCGAACAAGGTCGGTCCGTTGGACAGGCGCACGTCTACCGGGCCTGCATCCGGAGAACCGTGGAATACGGCAAACTCCACATTGGCCGGATTCTGTGCCGCCTCACGCGCATTTTCATTGATAAACAGGTTGAAACCGGGGCTGCCTGCCAGTACGCCGCCCGCTACTACTACGTAGGCGCGACCCGATTCGAGGGTAAGCGGGAAATTGGCCAGCGCATCTTCCGGACTGCTGCTGTTGCCGCCTGCTACACCGATGTTTACCGGGCGTTCCGCAGGTACGTCTACAAACGGCGTGGCTGTGCGGAATTCAAAGTTGTCGATCAGCAGAGTATTGTCTGCGTATACGTCGACGGTCGGCGCTATGGCGTCGTGAATGATTTGTACACGTGCCGGTGCGGGTGACAGTGGAAGCGGGAACACCGTTCCGTCAGGCAGGGCAACGTAAATACCGAAAGCAGGTGCGGAGGCCAGGAATCCGCTGGCGAATACCTGTGCGGCGCCACCGGTCAGACTGCTAATGTCGGCGCGGAAGGTGGCCACCACGTTCGGGTTGTCGTGTGCACGAATCGCCAGGTCATATACGGCAGGCGGAAGTGCTACATATCCCGTCGAATTACCGTACGCCAGGTTATCGATCAGGTCGGCGGCCACAAGCACCGCATCCACATCCACCGCAGGGGCATCGGGCGAGCCGTGGAAAACGGAAAGTTCCACTTTGCTTACATCCACAGCACTTTCCCGGCCTTCTACTGCAATCAAATCGAAAGCAGGCGTCTGGCCTACGACACCGCTGGCATATGCCACAAAAGTGCCGCCTTCCGGCAGGGTTACCGGAAATGTTGCGATGGCATCGGCTGCACTGCCGCTGTTATCCAGCGCTACACCGACAGAAAGCGGCCGGTCAGCCAGGACAGTTACAAACGGCGTAGCCGTGCGGAAGGCAAAATTATCGATCAGGCGGGTATTGCCCACGTACACATCCACCGTCGGGTCGGGTGAGTTGTGAATCACCTGAAGGCGGGCAGTAGGAGAGGCCGGAAGCGCCGCTACCGTACCGTCGGGGAATACCGCATACAACCCGAAAGCAGGAGTGCCACCCAGCAATCCGCTGGCGAAAACAAACGCGGCACCTTCGCTGCCCAGGTTGGCGCGGAAAGTAGCAAGTACGGCAGGGTTGTCGTGCGCACGCACCGCCAGATCGTAAATGCCCGTAGGTAAAGAACTATAAGCGGTAGCGGAACCGTATTCCAGGTTGTCGATCAGGTCGTCGGCTACGTACACTGCATCTACGTCGACGGCCGGGGCATCGGGCGAGCCATGCAACACCGCCACATCGAACTGTCCGGAAGCGGCATTTGCTTCACGGCCTTCAAAAGCCAGCAGTTCGAAGCCCGGGTTGCCGGCGAAAATGCCGGAAGCGAATACGACGTACGTTTTGCCGCTTTCAAAAGTGACCGGAATGGTAGCCAGCGCATCGGCTGCCGACGTGCTGTTGTCGAGTGCAATCCCGATATTCAACGACCGGTCGGCGGCTACGTCGATGAAGGGTGTGGCTGTCCGGAAAACAAAATTATCGGCCAGCAGCGTGTTTGCCACATACACGTCTACGGTAGGAGCAACGGCATTGTGTACGATCTGAACGCGGGCAGGTGCAGGCGCGAGCGGCAGTGCGATCACTGTTCCGTTGGCCAGCGCAGCGAACAATCCGAACCCAGGGGTACCAGTCAGCAATCCGCTGGCAAAAACATATGCTGCACCACCGGCCAGTCCGCTCAAGTCGGCACGGAAAGTGGCCACGACAACCGTCGGGTTGCCCGCAGGGCGAACGGCCAGGTCGTACACGTCGGGTGTCAGGCCGATATAGCCGGTAGAAGTTCCATAGGCCAGGTTGGGAATCAGATTGTTGGCAACGTATACCGCATCGACGTCGACGGCAGGCGCATCAGGCGAACCGTGCAGCACAGCCACGTCGACTTGTGCGGGATTCGCTGCGGCTTCCCGGCCCAGGTCGTTGATATTGAGGGCAAGTGGCGTGGCGGTACTTCCAGTGAGGCCGATTACCGACACTACATACGTTTTGCCGTTTTCAAAAGTGTAGTTAAAATTTTTGATCGTATCGTTTACGGAAGTGCTGTTTGCGGGGGCAATACCGATATTCATCGGAACACCTGCCGGAACGAATTCAAATGCTTTCGCGCCGCGGAAAGGCACGTCATTGGCATATAGGTTGCCATTTTTATACACGTCTACAATCGAGGCCGCCGGATCAGGCGAATTATGGATCAGTTGAACGCGCGCAACCGGGCTCGCCGGAAGGGCTGCTACTGTGCCGTCAGCAAAAACCGCATACAAACCGAATGTTCCCGAGCCGAGCAGTCCGCTGGCCATCACTTTCAGGGCCTGGCCGCCGGCGCCCGTCAGGTCGGCGCGGTAGGTTGCGAGAATCGTACTGCTGCCGGCCGGTTTTACATCCAGGAAATAATCGCCCGGCGCCACGCTCAGATACGGGGTGAACTCGCCGTAAGACAAGTCGGTGACGATGTTGCCCACCGTACGAACAGCCACATCAACAGCCGGTGCGTCGGGAGCGCCATGTAGTACGGACAAATCGACGATAGATGGTCCTGCCGAAGCCTCCCTGCCGTTGGCATCAGTAATCAGCGTAAAGGGCGTATCCTGGTCGAAAACAATACCCGAAGCCGTTACGACATACGTTTTGCCGTTTTCAAAAGTGACATCAAAATTAAACAGTACGTCGCTGACGGAAGTGCTGGAAGCAGGCGCAACTCCGATGGAGAGTTGAATGCCCGCCGGGAGTGTAAGGAAACCTGTTGCCGTTCGGAAGGCAAAGTCGTCAAAGGTGTTCACACCGTTCACATACACGTCGACTGTTGGGTCGGGCGCATTGTGAATAATCTGAACTCGCGCTGTTTGGGCCAGCACTGTAGCTGTTGACAGCAGCATCAACAGCATCGTGACAAGTAGATTTTTCATGTTTAAAAAAGGAATTGGTTTGTGATGATTGGTTTAAAATGCCTTTTCTAACCATGATTGTTTAATGTTGTTTAGATTATTGCTTTAAATAGTTAAACAAAAATGAATTTGGCTAAAATTTTACAAACCCCTTTCTGTGGCTTGCATTTTTCCTTTTTATGGGATAATGCGAAGGGTAAAGTGAGAAAGGACTTTTATTTTTTCATTTAACCACAAGGGCACAAAGTCACAAGGCGAGATCGCGCTTTGTGTCTTTGTGCCCTTGTGGTTAAATGAAAAAAAGGCGGGAGAGATACGTTTACTCCTTCACCACCTTCGCCGTATAAACGCCTTTCCGGCCCGTAATTTTGACTACGTAAATCCCTTTCGGAACCTCGCGCAGCGAAAACGACACCGCTCCAACCTCTTGATTTTCAAAAGAAACGGACACACGCCGCCCGCCGAGGTCGAACACTTCCAGCGCTTCGGCCCGGTCATCGCCCAGATAAGCCACGGCTGTTTCATGTACCGGATTGGGCTGTATTGAAATGCTTTGCGCCCGCGGTTCGCCGGTAGCCACCACCAGCGGATCGAATTTCGTGCCGCTGTTCAGCACTTCTTTGGTATCGGCGTTTTGCAGGAAAGCCACCACGTAAATCTGCGCGGCATTCCAGCCGGAAGCGACGGAATACGTAAATGTCTGCGTGATGCTGCCGCCGGGTGCGGCGAGCGTTACCGGCAAGCCGTCGGTGCCCGGCAGCATGTCGCGGAACACGTCGTAGTGCTCGGTAGCGCCGGTGACGGGCGCCGTATAGTCTACGTCTTTTTCCACCACGGCCAGGTACAGTTTATAGTTGCCGGCCGGCACAGTGCTGTGGGTAAAGATCTGGACGGTTGCTGTGCGGTCTGTTCCGCTGGTTTCGGTCACCTGCAAGTGTACCGGGCTGGTGTTGGGAATAGCCGCATTGAGCGTGGCAGCAGGCAGCAACTGACTGCCCGCGTTCACGAGTGTGCCGTTAAGCACCACCCGCGGCGTACCGTTGATACCGTAAAAACTGGTGCGGGCGCTGTTTTCGGTCGTATTAGCCTGGTAAAAAATACAACTGTTGTAAGGGAATGCCGGATGGTAGGCAATGTGGTGTACATCCTGCGGATGCATTTGAATAAGACTGTAAAATGCGGGGTTTCTACTGGCGCAGATACTACAGGGCGAGTTGGTGAAATGTTCGAGCAACACGTATCTTTTGACCGTGTTTTGGGCATTGGCGAACAGGCAACCGAGGCCCAGTACAAACGTAATGAGTAGTTTTTTCATGTCGATGGTGTCAAATGGTGATAAAAACGAAGAAAGACAATGCGTCTTAGCAACAGGGCAGGTAGCGGATGTACGGCAAATTTAAGCCCCTTTCAAGCGAAACTCCGCATACGTACATCGTGAACCTGCTCAAATGTCGTCAAGCGAACGCTTTGCTTTGTCGATAACCTGCGCGGACAATTGAGCGGAAAACCGTAATCTTGCCCCGATTTAACAAACGTATTTGCCAGGGCTGTAAATGAAAAAAGAATTCATTTCTACCCTAAACAATTGACAGTCAATTGTTATTATTAACTTCTGATACGTTCATAACCAACTTAATTATTCGATGTTTCTTTTAACAATGCCCGATTTTGCCTCCGGCGAGGTGTGGATTAGTTTGCTGACGCTAACCTTTCTGGAAATCGTACTGGGGGTCGACAATATTATTTTTCTGTCCATCGTATCGGCCAAACTGCCCGAAGCCGACCAGCCCAAAGCCCGCAACATCGGTCTTTTGCTGGCTATGGGCCTGCGGATTGTTTTGCTGTTCGGACTTACCTGGATCATCGGCATGAAAGCGCCGCTGTTCGAGATCAATTTCCTTGGGCTGCACGGCGGCGTAACCGGGCAGGGCCTGATCCTGTTTCTGGGCGGTGTGTTTTTGCTGTATAAAGCCACGTCGGAAATCCACCACAAACTGGAAAGTCCGGACGAGAGCGATGATCCCGGCGGTAAGGCCGCTGCCGCTTTGAGCGCCGTTATTGTCCAGATTACGCTCATCAACGTGGTGTTTTCGTTCGACTCCATTCTGACAGCCGTGGGGCTTTCCAACGATATTATCATCATGATTATCGCCGTGGTTGCCTCTGTGCTGGTGATGATGCTGTTTTCCGGCCCGGTCAGCAAGTTCGTTAATCAACACCCGACCATCCAGATGCTGGGGCTGTCGTTCCTGATCCTGATCGGTTTTTCGCTCATCGCCGAAGCCGCGCACCTGGGGCATTTCACCGAAGGCGCCGTACCGAAAGGATACCTGTATTTCGCTATTTTCTTTTCGCTTTTTGTGGAATTTCTCAACATCCGCATGCGGAAAGCCAAAAGCCCCGTTCAACTCCACGGCTACAGCGAAACGGCTAGTAAACGCGGTTTGCTGGACGAGAATTTGCTGGATAACGAGGCGCAGCAGCAATGAGGTTATTGGTTATTGGTTATTAGGGTTTTCCAGGCTGAAAACCGATTTGATCTAAGATCCATTTCCGGTAAGCCGGAGAATAATAACAGATGCCAATAACGAATAACTAATAACCAATAACGAATAACTAACATGGAAGACCTGCACATCAACCTCACCCGCGACCTGGTATTCTTCGACGTCGAAACCACGGGTTTGAACGTCATTCGCGACCGCATCGTCCAGATTGCGCTGGTGAAGTTGTTTAAAAGCGGGCAGCCGCCGGAAGAACTGTCCATGCTCATCAATCCGGGTATTCCAATCTCGGAAGAATCGATGCAGATACACGGTATTACGCCGAAAGACCTGGCCAACAAACCTACTTTTGCGCAGGTAGCGGATAAAATCTGGGATTTTATCGGCAATTCGGACCTGGCAGGTTACAATTCCAACCGCTTCGACGTGCCTATGCTGATGGAGGAATTTGCACGCGTGGGAAAAGAATTCGAGGTGAACAAGCGGCGTTTGATCGACGTACAGCGTATCTTCTACAAGATGGAACCGCGTACGCTGAAAGCCGCCTATCGCCTGTATTGCCAGCGCGAACTGGAAGATGCGCATGACGCCCTGGCCGACGTGAAAGCGACGATTGCCGTGTTCAAGGGGCAGTTGCGCGCATATGAAGGTAAGGATCTGTGGGACGAAGACGGCGGCATTATTCCGGCGCCTATCAAAAACGACATGCAGGCGATTCACGAATTCACCAACGACCTGAATTTCCTCGACGCTACCCAAAAACTGCGCGTGCAGCCCGACGGGGTGGTGGTGTTCAATTTCGGGAAATACATGGGGCAACCTGTAAAAGAAGTGCTGAAAAAAGAGCGCAACTACGGCATCTGGATTCAGGAACGCGAGTTTTCATCGCAGGTGAAACAGATCATTAAGCAGATGATGAAGGAAATGGCTGGGTGAGTTGTGAATAGTGAGTTGTGAATAGTGAGTTGTGAATAGTGAGTTGTGAATTTTGCCCCATAATTACGATTGGAAACAGGTGGAAAAATAACCGGCACCAGAAACTACATACCATGAAACAACAGTCGCAAAGCAGCGGTTTTTTTCATCTGCGAGGTTGGCAGACAGCGCCCCGGGCTGCGATGGGTTTCTTTGTGTACTTCGTACCATCACCGGGTGGTAAAAGCCTTTTAAAAACGGCTTTTTTCCTACTCTTTACCTGCTCGCTGGTAGCCTGTTACGAACCGCAGGAAGGCTGCCAGGATATCGCTGCCACCAATTTCGATGCTTCGGCCGACAAGGATTGCGACTGCTGTACCTATCCAGATTTACAGATAGGCGTTTCGCAGCATTACGATACACAGTTGTACATTGAAAACAATGTGTACGTTGCCTCCGACGGGCACCCTTTCATTTTGAAAAACGTATCCTTCTATCTGTCTGATTTTCAGTTGTTTCAGAACGGAACAGAATATGTGGTAAGCGACACCGCCGGACTTTACACCTTTAGCCAGGTCGGCAACGACACGCTGCGCGAAATATTTACCGACGATTTTATACTGGTGCGCCGGGTACCGTTGATCAATGTGGCGGGTTCGTTTCGCAACGATGGCATTTTCGACAAAATTCAGTTTCGCCTGGGCCTCGACGACAATGCCCAGCGTGTAATTCCTTCCCGCGCTCCGGCCGGTCACCCCTTGCGCACACAGGCAGACAGTCTGTGGCACGGACGAACGGAAGGTTTCGTTTTTTTGCAGGTGGTGGTGGCGCGCGATACCTTTGCAGGCACCGTGCCCGATACTATTTCTCTGAAAAAAGCCGACCTGAACAACGCCGTGTTCAGCGCGACGGGTACGTTTAAACATGAAACAGGTTATGATTTCAACATTATACTCGACGTGGACCATAAAAAACTGCTGGAGGGTATCGATTGGACAACCGGCGACATTTCTGCATGGAAATCGCAGATCGTATCCAACTTGCAGGGCGCTTTGAGCGTTACACAGTAAAATCAGCATCCATGAAATTTCTCCACCTTTTTCTGTTCGGCATTTCACTCGCATTTTTTTCCTCGTGTGACAAGGATGAACCACAAACGGAAAAGAATTTTACCCTGACGTTCAAAGCCACCTATGACGGCGCGGCGCTTGAAAAATATAAAAACTACCCGTACGGCGACCGCACGGTTCAGATGAACAAGTTCAATACCTTCCTTTCCGACCTTATTCTGGTGAAAAAAGATGGTGGTGAACAACGGCTGTCGGATATCGAATGGGTAGATTTCACCCCCGACCTGGCGACCGACAACAAAGCTGTGGAGGTGAAGTTTCAGTATACTGTTCCGGCAGGTGATTACACGGCGCTGAAACTCGGCTACGGCGTACGCTCCGACCTGAATGCAAAAAAACCGAGCGATTACGCCCCCACACACCCGCTTTACCGCGAAAATGAGTACTGGTCGGGCTGGCAGAGTTACATATTTACGAAAGTGCAGGGCCTCTACGACCTCGACGGCGCAGGCGACCCGGAAAGCACGCTCACGTACCACTGCGGTTCGGATGCCGTTTACCGTACCGCCTCCTTCAATACTGACGTTCCGGTGACAGGCAGCAATGGTGCACTGACGGTGGAGTTCGACCTGAAAAAACTATTCACCATCAACGGTGTTTTACTTGATCTTACGGATGCGAATAACCGTAACACCTCGCACAGCGCGAGCAACATTACCCTCGGCATGAAAGTGATGGACAATTTTGCCAACGCCACTTCTGTCAAGTAAAAAATGAAGGGAAAAATTAATCGAATTTATTTTCTGGGGCTCCTGTTCGGAGCGACGGTGCTTTTTCTTGCGCAATGCAAAGACCACAATACGTGCGATAGCGGTTGCGACCTGACGGGTTTTTCATACAACCCTACACCGTATACCATTCTCAAACCCGCGCATTTCCCGCAAATACCCGTTCCGGCCGACAACCCGATGACGGCGGAAGGGGTGCAACTGGGCCGTCGGTTGTTTTACGACCCCATTTTGTCGGCCGACAGCACCATGTCGTGTTCTTCGTGCCATTTGCCGCAGGGCAATTTTACCGATAACAAGGCTGTTTCAAAAGGTATCGACGGTGTTTCCGGCCGGCGCAGCGCCATGTCGCTGCTGAATGTCGCCTATGCGAACAACGGCCTTTTCTGGGACGGACGTGCCCTGACACTCGAAGACCAGGCCCTCAAACCCGTGGAAGATCCCATCGAAATGCACCACACCTGGGCTAACGTGGTGGAACAACTCAAGCAACACCCGGAGTACCCCGAACTTTTCCGCAAGGCGTTCGGGATCGGGAACTGCTGCGAAATCACAAAGGAACTGGCTGCCAAGGCCCTCGCGCAATTCGAACGCATCCTGATCAGCAGCGGCACTTCCCGGTACGATGAATACGTACTCGGCAATCCCGATGCGCTGGACGACCAGGAACTCGACGGGAAACTCATGTTTTTTGACGAAGGACAGGACGTCAATTTGCCCGATGCCCAGTGTTTTCACTGCCATGGCGGCATCACGCTTTCCGGGAATAACTATTTTAACAACGGCCTCGACAGCGTAGCCAGTCTGAACGATTTTCCCGACAAAGGCCGGGGCGAGGTGAGCAAAAACCCGACGGATTTTGGCAAATTCCGCGCACCTACCCTGCGCAATATCGCTCTCAGCGCGCCCTACATGCACGACGGGCGTTTCACTACCCTCGAACAGGTGGTGGATCATTACAACGGCAATGGCTTCGGCGTGTCCAACGAAGATCCGTTTATTCGCCAACTCGGTTTCCCGATCGGCGGCAACGTTTTCCAGTATTCGGGCCTCACGAACAGCCAGAAAAAATCGGTGATCAAGTTTTTGCATACCCTGACGGATACAACCTTTATCCACAACCCGGACATTCAGAACCCTTTTCAGTAAACGGCTGATCGCTTTTACACATTCCTGCGCCCGGTCGGCACTAACAAAATACCTTTCCATACATTTGGCAGGTATTTTTACTAGTGAAAACGGTATATTTCTGGCGATCCGGTTCAGGAGGAATACAAGTCATCAGATGACTCAGAGTCATCTGATGACTTGTATTCCTCCTGAACCGGATCGCCAGAAATATTGTAATCTGAAACCTGTCATGAAAAAACCGGCCATTTTCACTTTTCTGTGGCTGCTTGCCGCCACCCTTTCCGCTCAAAACACCCAAACGTTCAGCAAATACGGGGAAATTTACCGTATCGACGACCATGAAGCGCGTGCCGCACTGGCAGACAGAGCGCCCTTCGATTCCACCTGGCTGCATACCCTGCTCGGATTCAGCGACACGCTGTTGCGGGAAAACCTGCCGCCCGGGCATTACCTGTATGTTACCGGCCAGCAGGAATCCGTGTATGTTTCCGCATTCGAACGGAACAGTTTTCAACTGAACGTGCTACCCACCCGGCGCGGCCTGATGTTCGTTCTGACAGACACCGAAGGCCGGAGAATTTCCGATGCCCGGATAACCATGAACGGCCGTAAGATCCGTTTCGACGAAAAAATGCAGGCCTACTGCATTGCCCGGCCCAGGCAAGAGCGTATTCTGGAAGTAAAGGCGTTGGGGCATACGTCCTTTTATAAAATTGAAGTGGAAGACGATGCCTCGCTGCGGAACTACCATTGGCAGCATTTTGCCGTCACGCCGGTCGGCAGGGTAGTAGCAGTGCCCTGGAATATCCTGAAAAACACCAGGTACTACGCCAGGAACATGCAAAACCGCCTGCGCTACCATGAATTTCCCAGTTACCGCAAGCAAAACAAATGGAACCGAAAGGAAATGTGGAAAGGATACGTCGCTTTTTCACAGCCCAAATACCGGCCCGGCGATACGCTGAAAGTAAAAGCCTGGATAACCGACTACAAAAACAAACCCTGGAACAAACCGGTCGATCTGAAGGCATACCAGGCTTCCGGCGGGTGGAATCCTCCCAAACGCACCCTCGCGCCGCTGGCCCCCGGCGTATTTACCTGGCAAATGGTGTGGGGCGATTCGATGGAAATAGACCGCAGTTATTTTTTTTCCTTTTCTAATCCCAAACCCCGCAAACGCGGCTTGTTAAGTAAGTTCAGGCCCAATGCAGGCAATGTAGGAGGCTCTGTTTATTACGAAGATTACGTGCTGGATGAAGCGAAGTACACCTTTACGCAGGACAAAGATTCCTACTTGGGGGGCGACAGCATCGTTTTTCACCTGAGCGCCACCGATGCTACCGGGCAACCGATGAGCGACGGCCGCTACAAACTGGTGGTCAAAAATACGTATGCGGAGGCGTTTTACGGGAAAGAGGTGCTGGTGCCCGATACGCTCTGGCAAACGGAAGGCGCCTTGTCCGTCGACGGGAAAACGGACCTGCATATACCGGATCAATACCTTCCGGCTGCCAATCTCACCTTACAGACCGACATTTATTTTATAAACAGCGCCGGAGAATTACAGCAAAAAAGCCTGACTTCACAAGTCGACCGGCGTGTTCCACATTTCGAAGCCCGCATGGAGCGCGGCTGGTTGTACGTCGACTGGAAAGATCCGCAAACCAGGCCCAATGTTGTGCAATGGGAGGAATACTTCAATACGTTGCCGTCCAGTTCCCATCCCGTAGCCCTGCCTTATCGGGTGCGCATCCACCCCGAAGTGAGTGCATATATCGCCCGGTCGGGCGAAGAATACCTGTACATCAATATGGCTGATGCCGTGTTCGGCAAGCACGGTGTAACGGCGTTTTCTTACAGAACAGAAGATACCGTGGTATTCGAACTGCAAAACCCGCACCTTGTCCCGGTGCAATACCGCATCTGGCGCGGCAAACAGGATTGGGAAAAAGGCGTGGTGACCGATTCGTCGTGGACGATGAAAATCCCTGCCGCGCGCGAATACGAATGGAATGCTCAATTTGCATTCCTGTGGGGCGGCATGCAGGAGGAACTGACTACCCGCATATTGCTGTATAAAAACCAACTGGACGTTACCGTGGAGCAACCCGAAACGGTGCTTCCCGGCGAACAGGTACAGGTAAAGGTGCACGTGAAGGATTTCCGGAAAAAACCGCTCCGGGGTGCCAGCCTCACGGCCGGTGCCTACAATTCCCTGTTTGCAGGTAACAAACCTTACAGGTCGCCGGACATTCGGTATAAATCCCGCCGGCCGCCGCCGGATAACCCGTTTGAAGTCAACCTGCTGGGCGAAGAAAACTGGAAACTGCCACTTACGGAAAACTGGTACGAGCATCTGCATCTGGACACCATTCCTTATTATCAATTGAGGCGCATCGGGTCTGATGCCGGGAAAAAAATGCCTCCGGTACTTGCCCTCGTTTCAGACATTGAAAAGGCTTTGTCGCGGCAATTTCCAAAAGTGGAAACACGTATCTGGCCGGGTATTCCCAACAACGCAGATTCGCTTTACTTACAGAAACCCCAGATAGCGCCGTTCGTCATCGAGGAGTTTCAGGAACTACGCGTTTACCTGCTCTTTCTGAACCAGCGTCTCGCCTATTACCACGGCGCCACCGACGGACAACCTTACAGTTTTTATGCGGAAAAAGGTTACAATTCCTTGCGCATCCGGACGCGAAAGGGCGAGTACCAGATCGACAGTATTTACCTGGAGCCCGGAAAAAAATACACGTTGTCAATTTCCGGACTGGGCTGGAACGGCAAGTGGGCGCCTTTGAAAGCGCCGGGAGCAACGTTCGACCACGCCCGCATCCGCTGGGAGCAGCGCCCCGACAGTCTGAACTACTTCGAACGGACCACCGTTCAACGGTCCATGTTGCTGCTGCGCAACGGGCCGGATTATTCCATGCGCTACTTCTGGCAGGATGCCGGCAGCATTCACCTCGTCGGTAACCGCGCAAATCCATATCATATTATCGGACCGTTTTACCACGGCGGACTCATCAACGGGGTGTTGCCGGGTGGTTTTATTACACGTTTTCCGTTCGAATTCGGGTTCGAGTACGAGGTGCTGCCCCAGCGGGAGCGCTTGTATGCCTCCAAATGGATGCAGATTTCGGGCAGGTTGCCGAGAACGGGTGCCGCCAAATCCATGTTCGATCTGGCCTGGGGGCCACGACACATTGTTCCGGCCGCGCGGAAATATAATTTCACAACGCCTGATGCGGACCAGCCTGGCAAGGGCTCGTTGCGTATTTATTACTATAAAAAAGACAGCGTTCTCACAGGCATCGTGTTGCAAAAAGATACAGTTACGGGGCTGTATTCACCGGGTACGACGAATTTTTTCGGATTAAACCCCGGCCTGCACCACCTCGCGCTTTATACCCGCAACGGCGCCATGTATGAACAGGACGTGTGGATACGCCGCGACACCATGCTGTGTCTGAACCTTTCCGACCGGGTATTCCGCCCGGCATCCAAAGACGAACGTTTCGAACGCATTTTTCAACCCATTTTGACAAATGAAAGACAGTCTTTGGGATATCAGCCGATGCAGTATAGAATACGGGGCGCCTCCGGGGCCGTTCTGGAAGGCCGTATTACGGACAACGCGGGCGAACCTTTGATCGGGGCTTCAGTAAAAATTATTCAGGCCAACGAAATCGTAGCAGGTGTGGTAACAGACATAGATGGGCATTACCGCGTAGATGTAGATCCGGGAACGTATACCATTGAAGTATCCTACACCGGTTATACCACGTATCAAACCACAGATATCCTGGCGGGAACAGGTGTGAAGTATGTCGATTGTGTATTAACGGAAGGTGCGTCGCTACTGGAAGTTGTTGTTACAGGGTATGGTATGGCGGCACATTCCTTACTGACCGGGAAAGTAGCAGGTATAGTTGCCCTCGATGGCGGAGACGTCAATATCAAAGGTTCGCGGTCTACCGCAACGAATTATTACATCGACGGCATCCGGGTGCAGGGTGCTGTGCCTCCCGTGCAGGGTACGGAGGAATTTGCAGCCCCGCCGCAAGTACGTTCTGCTTTCAAGGACAATGCTTACTGGCAACCGCACCTGACGACCGACGCGCAGGGTGTGGCTGTTTTTCAGGCAAAATTCCCCGACGACCTGACCACCTGGGATGCTTACGCCATCGCCACCGACACAAAAGGACGCGCAGGCACGGGCACTACCCGTACCCGCGCATTCAAGCCGACCACCGCGCAACTGGCGCTGCCTCGGTTTGCCGTAGCTGGCGACCGTTTTGATGTTTCGGGCCGCATTGTGCACCGGGGCAAGGATTCGGTATCGGTTTTCACCCGTTTTTTATTGAATGGCAAGGTGTTACGTGAACATCGCCTGCGGCTGCTCCAGGGCGCGTCGGAGTATTTTCCCATGGAAATAACTGCCGAAACCGATTCCGCTACCGTCGTGTATGACATGCGCGAGGGGAACGTCAGCGACGGTGAGGAGCGTAAAATTCCGGTGCTGCCTGTGGGAATGTTGAAAACCGAAGGACTGTTTGTTGCGCTGGACAGAGATACCAGTTTTTTACTGGAATTTCCGGCAGGCGCCGCGCCCGTGACGCTCCATGCCGAAATCAATCCGCTCGACCTGCTGCTGCGCGACATAGATTATCTGTACAAGTACCCGTACGGATGCAACGAACAAACTGCCAGTCGCCTCGTAGCCCTGTTGCTGCTCAAAAAGATCGACGCTCTCCGAAAGCAGCCTTTCCGTTATGAAAAAGACGTGCAGGCCTGTATGAAACGCCTGAACAACGCCCAGTTGCCCGACGGATCCTGGGGCTGGTGGTCCGACGGTGCGCCCAACAACTGGATGACTGCATACGTAACAAAGGCACTTTTTGCAGCCCGGCAGGCCGGATACAATGCGGAAGGGCTGAACCGTGCACTTACGACCCTTCGGGTTCGTCTTCCTGCCATGCACCCTTCCGATCAGAGTGCCACCTTGCTGCTTTTGCGCGAATGCCAGGTGAACGTCGACTGCGCACCTTTCCTGGTTTATTACGATACGTTGAAAAAACCGACCTTGAAGGATCGGTTGAATCGATTGAAAATGAGGCAGTTATGTGGTGCGGAAATCGTCCGGGATTCACTGATGAGATACCTGCACCGCACGGTGTTCGGCGGTATGTATTTTGGGCAGGGTGAAACGGACTGGTACAGCCGCCGCGCTGTCCAGACCATACAGGCATACGATATTGCCCGCACTGCCGGCTGGAAAGACATTACTTCCGGCATCGAACGCTACTGGCTGCAAAGCCGGCCGGTGCAGCGCAACACCGTGGAAACCGCGCAGATTCTGGAACGGCTGGTGCCGGATTTGCTGGACGGTAGCGACTCGCTCCGCCCGGTACGACTATCCGTGAATGACAGCATCATCCGGGTTTTTCCCGTTTCCATGGAAATAGACGCGGCACAGGGCACTGCCATGCGTATTGGGAAAACGGGCAGCGGTCCGTTGTTCCTGACAACCTACCGGGAAAGCTGGGAGACTGCGCCCGCTGTACGCAGCGATCTGTTCAAAGTGAGCAGCCGCTTGTTGCTGGCAAATGGAACGCCCGCTCAATACCTTCGATACGGTGAATCGGCTGCGCTGGAAGTACGTGTACAGGTAAAAGAAGGGGCGGATTACGTGATGATCGAGGTACCCATTCCGGCAGGTTGCACATATGGCGAAAAACTGCAAAAGGGCTGGCCGGAGGTGCATCGGGAGTACTTCAAAGAAAAGACTTCTATTTTTTGCGAGCGCCTGCCGGTGGGCGAGTACACATTCCTGATTCCCCTGGAGCCGCGTTTTACCGGGCAGTTTACGCTAAATCCGGTACGGGTAGAGCAAATGTATTTCCCAGTTTTTTACGGAAACAATGAGGTGAAAGATATCAGTATCGAAAAATAACGAATCCGAAACTGAAATTTCATTTTAAAAATAGAAGGCCCGAACATGTAATGTTCGGGCCTTTGGCATTTCATAGCGTTTTTATATTGTTTGTTAAAATTGTCAAAAAACGATGCCAATGGGCTTTTCGGAAATCCTCTCCACGAAATGAACGACTTTTTCCCCTTTCCCGGCAAAAAACGAAAGCATTATGAGTAGTTTTTTACTCATACGAAGGCGGTATGGATTTTATGATTTAATGACGGCAGCGAAAGAAAAACTTACCTGATTCTCCTCCTTTTCTCTACCTGCACAACCAATCAATTTAAACCTTTCATCCTTTTTAAATCGCATACTCTTATGTCTTTAACTAAGATTCCCACGATTAAAGATCCGGAGATCGACGTGCCATCATCCCGAGGAACCGGATCGGATACTACCACCAACCAAACCAAAAACACCTCTATGACAGGCACCAACGAACCGGGCAAAATGACGCCCCAGGGCACAACGCAATCCGGCTCTCAAACCGGCAATGGCGCAAAATCTGCCACCACCACAGGCAAAACAGAAGACAGCAAAACTTCTACCAGCAGCAAAACGGGCCAGAAATCATCCTCTGCCGGCAAAACCGCCGGAAATAAAACAGCCACCTCCAAATCCAAATCGGCTACCGGCCGCACCACCAAAACTTCCAAAGCCTCCTCGACCAAATCCGAAGACGAAACTTCCACCACTAATAACAACAAATCCGGTAAACAAATGACCAAGAACACAAAAGGGAGCGACACCACGAATCAAAGCCGCTCCCGCCATGAAGATGAGGATGATGACCGCCGCTCCTCCCGCTCGGGCTCCCAAACCCGCTCCAACCGAAATGACGACGACGATCGCCGTTCTTCTTCCCGCTCCATGAGCATGGACAGCCGTTCGTCGCGCCGCCACGAAGACGACGATGATGATCGCTACGGTTCCCGCAATGGCAACAACGGTAATTCCCGCCGCCATGAAGATGACGACCGTTACGATCAGCGCGACGACAGCGGCCAATTTCGCTCTAACCGCAATGACGATGATTTTGACCGCCGCTCTTCCCGTTCCGGTATGAGCATGCAAGGCCGCGAAAATGATCGCAATTACGATCAGCGCGACGATTACAACCGCTCCCGCTCCAACCGCAACGAACAGGACTACGACGATCGCCGCTCTTCCCGCTCCTTCGGCAGCCAGAACCAGGGCAGCAACAGCCGCCGCAATGACGACGACGATTACAGCCGCTCCGGCAGCCAGAACCAGGGCAGCAACAGCCGCCGCAATGACGACGACGATTACAGCCGCTCCGGCAGCCAGGGTCAGGGCAACAACCGCCAAAACTATGGCTACGATAATTACGGCACTAATGAACGTTCGGGCCGTCAAAACAACAGCCGCTGGCAGGATAACGACGACAGCTACAATCGTTCTTCTTCCCGCTCCGAGTGGGATAACAACAGCCGCCGTCAAAATAACGACTACGACGACAACCGCTCCAGCCGTTCCGGCAACCAGTGGGACAACAACAGCAATCGTCAGAACAACGATTACGACAATTACAACCGCTCTTCTTCCCGCAACCAGGACAGCAACAACCGCTGGCAGGGACAAGACGACGACTACAATTCCGATTATCGCTCCAATCGCCAGAGCAACAATCGCTGGCAGGACGACGATAACCGCTCCTCTTCCCGTTCCAACTGGCAGGACGACAGCCGCAATCAGGGCTACGACAGCAACCGCTCTTCCGGACGTCAGAACACTTCCAACTGGCAGGATAATGACAACGACAACCGTTCTTCCCGCTCTTCGGGCCGGCAGGATAGCAACAGCCGCAACCGCGATTATGATGACAACAGCCGTTCCATGCGCTCAGACTCGCAAGGCAGCACCCGCCGCCGCGACAATGACGACGATAACAACTACGACTACGGTTCCGGTGGCATGGGGCGCACAGGCCGCAGCAACTAGAATCTGAAAAAACTACCCGTTCAACCACACTTTCAATTCGGAAGACCCGAACCGGGTATACCTGAGCAGCATTTCTCGCCTTGAGTGGGATTTGCTGCTCATTTTTATTTTTCTTTGTGGCATATTCACCTGTAAAATCATATGCCCCCTATGAAAAAACACGTTTTATTGCTGCTTCTTTTTACCTTTTCTTTTTCCGTTTCTTCCTTTACACAAGTGTTTAATGTCACGAAAGGCCACATCGTTCTGACCAATGGCGACACCTTGCGCGGTATGCTGAAAGACCGTACCAATATCGGCCGGGAAGTAGCCATTCAGGTAGCTGGGGAAAGCGATTTCACCAATTACACCATCGATCAGGTACGCTCCGTTTTCTACGACGACGGTTATTATTTCACGCCGGTACCCAGCGAAAACCGGTTCCTGCTTTGTCTGGCAGAAGGCCCGATGAGCCTTTACAAATACCAGGATTACTATTTGGTGCAGAAAAAAGGTGGAAAACCGGTAAAACTGGAGCGGTTATATCCAAGTGAAGCGAAAGATCGCGAGTTGAAAGAAGACAATCGATACAAGGGACTTTTGAAAGCCTTGCTTGCCGATTGTGCCAAAGCACAAAAAAAGGTAGATGAAGTGCCATTCAACGATCGCCGGTTAACGGATCTGGTGGAAAGTTATAACCATTGCATCGACCCGACGCAGCGTTCCAAAACCTATAGAACAAGTTCGAAAATTCGGATCCGAAAAGGTGTCCGGGCCGGCGTCGCATTCAACAAATCCCGGTACAACGACCGCGACGACGGAACGATCAATTCGCGCAGAACCGTCGATCTGAGTCCGAGCACGACGTTTACAGGCGGCATTTGGGCCAATTTCTCTTATCGGGAGAAAATTTCCATTCAAACCGAACTACTATACATGCGAAAGGCAGGAACGTATTCGGGAAAAATATCGGGTATATACGACATCGCCTATGATTTTGACCAAAGCTGGTTGCAGGTGCCCTTTTGCCTGCATCTGACGCTCCCGCTCACGAAATTTCGTCCATTCCTGTATGCCGGCCCGCAAATAGGCTTTGCCCTGAAAAGTAAGGGCAGTATAAACTTCCTTAACTACGTTACGGTCGTCGAACCCAGAACGTTCGATCTCGGCTACCGCGGCGGCGCGGGGCTGGAATTTAGATTTAATGCCAAAAACTCCGTTTTCCTCGAGTATATTTATGAAAGTACATACGTGGCTAATAAAATTACCAGCCCGAACGGGAACACGAAGAATTTTACGCATCATGTGTCGGCACGTTTTGCGTTTTAGAGAAAGTTGAGAGGTTGAGCAGTTGAGAATGTTGAGGGGCTTCGCTCAACATTCTCAAATTGCAAGAATTGAAATGGGTGATATGCGGGCGCGTTGCCTTCTCATGCAATTCGGCCTTTTTTGAAAATTTAGTAAAATAAAAATAGGGTTGTAAGATTGCAGCCTTGCATGAAAATCTCAACATGCTCTAAATCATATGCCCCATGAAAAAACACGTTTTATTGCTGCTGCTTTTTACTTTTACTTTTTCCGTGTCTTCCTTTTCACAAGTGTTTAATGTCACTAAAGGCCATATCGTTCTGACCAATGGCGACACCTTGCGCGGTATGCTGAAAGACCGGACCAACATTGGCCGGGAGGTAAGTATTCAGACGATGGGCGCCAGCGGCTTCACTACTTATGCCATCGATCAGGTTCGCTCCGTGTTGTACGACGACGGTTATTATTTCAAACCGGTGCCCAGCGAAAACCGGTTCCTGCTTTGCCTTGTGGATGGCCAGATGAGTCTTTACAAGTACCAGAATTATTACCTGGCACAAAAAAAGGATGAAAAGCCTGTGAAATTAGAGCGGGAATATCCTGACAAAGCCGTAAATCGGGAAATGAGAGAAGACAAACGCTATCAAGGATTTTTGAAAGCATTGTTTGCCGACTGTTCTAAAGTGCAGAATAAGGCTGATAATGTGCAGTATAACGATCGCCAGTTAATGGATATAGTGGAAAAATATAACAACTGTATCGACCCTTTCCAGCCTTCAAAAACCTTCAAAAAAGGCACAAGAATTCGCATAAGAAAAGGCATCCGTGCTGGTGTGGCTTTCAATAAATCCAGGTACAATGACCGCGACAACGGAACCATCGATTCGGGCAGAACAGCGGATTTGACTTCCTTTACAACTTTTGCAGGCGGATTATGGGTGAACTTCTCCTATCGGGAGAAAATTTCCATTCAAACGGAGTTGTTGTATATTCGAAAACAAGGCTCCTATTCCGGAAAACTGTCGGGCAATTATGACATTGCCTATCATGTTGACCAGACGTGGCTGCAAGTGCCGCTTTGTTTGCATTTTACTTTGCCATTGACGAAAGTACGTCCGTTTGCATATGCGGGTCCGCAAATAGGATTTGCCCTGAAAAGCGAAGGCAGTAAAAACTTTATCGGCAATATTTCCATTATCGAACCACAACCGTTCGACATCGGGTACCGCGGCGGCGCGGGACTTGAATTCCGTTTCAATACCAAAAACTCCGTTTTTCTCGAATACATTTATGAGAATACCGTGGCCAACAAAATCACCAGCCCAAACGGGAACACCAGGAACTTTACGCACCATGTTTCCGCACGTTTTGCGTTTTAGAGAAAGTTGAGAGGCTGAGGGGTTTGGATTGTTGAGGGGTTGAGCGAGGACGCCGGTAGTAACATAGGATTTTAGTTGATTGCCGGGCGGGGTTGCGCCGGGGGGGGGGGGGAAGTGTTTTTCCTGAATTTGGGGAAAATAAAAATGATGAGTCTAAATGTTTGAATGTGAGGCTGTTGTAAAAGAATTGTTGGCGAAAGACAGCAGAATGTTTTTTACAGGAAAACCGAATCCGGTCCGCCGCCCGTAAGTGTGAGTGTTCCTGAAACAAATAATTCACACCACATTTAAATCAACACAGTCATGCAATCCATTTTGAAAAGCACAGGTCTTGTGCTCACATTCGTACTCGCTGCCCTTTCCGTAAACGCTCAAATGAAACAGAAAACCGTCATGGTTGGCGGAGAAGCGATGTACCCGATGAAAAACATCGTTGAAAACGCGGTGAATTCCAAAGCCCACACCACCCTGGTAGCCGCTGTAAAAGCAGCGGGCCTCGTAGAAACCCTGCAAGGCAAAGGCCCGTTCACGGTATTTGCGCCGGTCAACGACGCATTTGAAAACCTGCCCGCCGGTACCGTTGAAACACTGCTGAAACCCGAAAGCAAACCCACGCTGACTAAAGTACTTACTTACCACGTGGTAGCCGGCCGTTACGATTTTAAAGCCATCAGCGCCATGCTCAAAAAAGGCACCAAAACCCTCAAAACGGTGAACGGCGGTATGCTTACGTTCATGATGAACGGCCCGCGCAACATCGTCGTAAAAGACGAGAATGGCAACACGGCCAATATCACCACGTATGATGTGTACCAGTCCAATGGCGTGATCCACTCCATCGACACCGTGCTGATGCCTAAAATGTAAGGTGTCGTCAAAGATCTTCTGAAGATCCGACTGAAACATTCCCATCAAATCCGGAGGGGCCCGCAAGGGCTCCTCTTTTTTTTGTCACAAAGGTTGGGCTTCTCCGAAGCCGGGTTTTAACCCATGATTCTCATTATAAATAAATCTGTCGGTAAAAAGCCGGTTTTGGGATTTTTGGCGCGCTTTTTTCTATGTTTTTTGAGTTGATGGGCTGGTGAGTTTATGTGTTTATAGGTTTATATTCGGCCGCTCGGGTAAACAGAGAGATCTAAATTTACCGAGTGGCCGAATATAAACCTATAAACCTATAAACCTATAAACCTATAAACCCACAAACCCATCAACCATCCACCTTTCCACTTTATCCCACGCCCATGCGCTACCGATTTACACTTCTGGTCGTCCTGACCGCCTTTTCCCTTCATGCACAGATCAGCGACGGCGGATTACCGCCCGGATTTTCTCCTGAAATTCAAACAGTTATCAATAGCAAACCCGTCGATCCCGTTGTGCTTCCCAAACTGGACGTAGCACGCGCCTGGAAAGAAGACAGCGAAACGCCCGGACAAAACCGATTCGCTGCGCCCATTGCCGCCGATGTTTCTATGGAAAATGCGGGCGCCTGGACCGACCTTCCCGATGGTAGCCGCCTCTGGCGCTGTGCAATCCAATCGGAGGGGGCGCTGGGGCTCGTATTGCTGTTCAATGATTTTTACCTCCCCTCCGGCGCACAATTATTTGTGTACAGTGCCGACAAAAAGTGGGTACGCGGCGCTTATACCGAACGCAGTATGTCGCCTTCCGGCAATTTTCTGCTGGGCGTTGTGCCGGGCGCTACCGCTTGGCTCGAATGCCGCGAACCGGCAGGCGTGCGCGGGCAGTCGCACCTGCATATCAACCGCGTAGATTATGCCTATGACCGCAATGCCATGGTGGAAGCACAGGTGGCCGGTGTCACCGGATTCGGCGAAGCCGAGCCCTGCCACCTGAACGTGAATTGCACCCAAGGCGCCAACTGGCAAACGGAAAAGCGCGGGATCATGCGTATTCTGATGGTATTCAGCAACGGCCTGGGCTGGTGCAGCGGTACCACCATTGCCAACACGTCCAATACGCCGGAACCCTACGTGCTCAGCGCCAACCACTGCCAGATTATCGGCACCAACCCCGATTTTTCCATGTGGCGTTTCGATTTCGGTTACGAGTCGGCCGACTGCAACGCACCAGCCAGCGAGCCGGTGGAGAAATCGGTGCTCGGCTGCCAGCGCATCGCTTCCAAACTGGAAACGGATTTCCTGCTGCTCAAAATGACCAGCCTGCCAACCAACTACAACGTTTATTTCAACGGCTGGAGCCGCAATGCCAACCCGGTGGCTACCACTACCACATTTATCCACCATCCGGTCGGCGACATCAAAAAAATATCGGTCGACCTACAGTCGCCCGTCATTTTCAGCCAGACTATCAACTGGGGCAACCAATTCGGTATCAGCCCGGTGAATACCCACTGGCTGGTTATTCCCGATCAGGGATATTTCGAACCCGGCTCTTCGGGTAGCCCTTTATTCGATCAGAACAAACGTATCATCGGCGAACTCCACGGCGGCAACGCGACACCCGCCAATTGTACCGTGCAAAGCACTTACTGGGGGCGTTTCGACCTTGCATTCAGCCAGGGAACCACCACAGATACCCGTCTGAAGGAATGGCTCGACCCGACGAATACCGGCGCCATGACGCAGAACGGGTATATTCCGCCTGCTCCTACCACCTTTACGGTCAGCGGCAACGTTCAAACGCACTGGGGGCTACCCATGCCCAATCTAACGGTTGTGATGATTGGAAATACCGTTTCCACCACTACTCAGACAGATGCTGCCGGCAATTATTCTTTCTCCAACGTGCCTTCGGGTAGCAACCTGAGCATTTTGCCTGTCCGCGATACGCTCGACAACAACGGCGTGACCAGTTTCGACCTTGTGCTCATGTCAAAACACATTATCGGACTGGAATCCTTCGACTCGCCCTGGAAGATCATTGCCGCCGACGCAAACGCCAGCAACAGCGTTACAACGTTCGACGTCGTGGAAATACGGAAAGTCATTCTCGGTCTTAATCCGGGTTTTCCGGCCAATACTTCGTGGCGTTTTTTCCCAGCCACGACCACGTTCGTCAATCCGAATAATCCGTTCTCGCCGGCGCTTCCTGTGGGCAGTATTTCCATACTCAACCTGCAGGCTAACTTTACTACAGGGAATTTTTACGGGGTGAAAATCGGAGATACGAACAATACGGCGAATCCGGGAGAGTAATGCAATGCGGATTTTGCAACGCGGATTACGCAGATTGTAAGCGGATTTACGCGGATTCGATTTGTGGTAAAACAGATTTTCCTCCACCACAAACCAAATCCGCGTAAATCCGCTTACAATCCGTGTAATCCGCGTTGCAATTTTTCAGACATTCGCACCCTGATTCATTCTTAAATTATCAGTCAAACGATATGTCCGCATCCAAATTCGACCACACTTCCAAAGACCGCTTTATCCGTTACGTAAAAATCGATACGCAAAGCGATCCGGATAGCCCCACTTACCCCAGCACCGAAAAACAAAAAGACCTTGGCCGCGTGCTGGTGGAAGAACTGCTTGCCATGGGCATCAGCGACGCGCACCTTGACGAACACGGTTACGTGTACGCCACTATCCCGGCCAATACGGATAAAAAAGTGCCCGTTTTGTGCTTTTGCTCACATATGGATACTTCGCCCGACTGTTCCGGGGAGGGCGTAAAACCAATCGTCCATCCCAATTACGAAGGCCAGGACCTGGTGCTGCCCGACGATACTTCGGTGGTCATTCGTATGGCCGAACATGAAGACCTGAAACATCAGATCGGCAACGATATTATTACCGCAAGCGGCACCACGCTGCTCGGCGCCGACAACAAGGCAGGCCTCGCGGCCATCATGGACGCCACGCATATTCTGCTGAATAACAAGGAGTTGAAGCACGGTAAGATTCGTATCCTGTTTACGCCCGACGAAGAGATCGGCCGCGGCGTGGATAAAGCGGATATGAAAAAACTCGGCGCCAAATTCGGCTACACCATCGACGGTGAAACGGCAGGCAGCATCGAGGACGAAACCTTCAGTGCCGACGGTGCTGTGGTGACCGTTTATGGGGTGTCCGCGCACCCGGGTTTCGCGAAAGGGAAAATGGAAAGCGCTTTGAAAATTGCCGCGCGTATCGTCGCCAAATTCCCCGACAAACTCAGTCCGGAACACACCGAAGAGAAGCAGGGATTCATTCACCCCGTTCATTTTGAAGGCGGCATCGAAAAAGCGACGATCAAACTGATCATTCGCGATTTCACGGAAGGCGGCCTGAAGCGCCATGCCAAAACCCTGCAAAAGATTGTCGACGATGCCCTGAAACCCTTCCCCAACAGCCGCGCGGAAGTAAAAATCAGCGAACAATACCGCAACATGGGTAAGGTGCTGCGCCGCCACCCGCAGGTGGTCGACTATGCCATGGAAGCGCTGAAACGCAGCGGATTCGAGCAGCCTCTCAAACGTTCCATCCGCGGCGGCACCGACGGTTCACGCCTTTCTTTCATGGGCCTGCCCTGCCCCAATCTGTTTGCCGGCGAACACGCTTTCCACTCCAAACAGGAATGGGTATCGGTGCAGGATATGCAAAAAGCGGCGGAAACGATCGTGCACCTGGCGCAGATCTGGGAAGAAAGAAGTTGAATTTTCGGGTCTGTTCTGTTCGGCTACGCCGCTCGCAGGAATAATGGCAACGCGGATTACGCGGATTTTTGCGGATAAACGCGGATTTTTATGGCCTTGCGGCCATTCAGGGTTTGTTTTTTACCACAAGGGCACAAAGACACAACGCGTAGATTACACCGCTATACTTCCATTTAGGATATATAATGGTGTAATCTACGCGTTGTGTCTTTGTGCCTTTTTGGTTAAATAAAATGGCCGTCAGGTCATCAAAATCCGCGTTTATCCGCAAAAATCCGCGTTGTCCGCGTTACAATTATTCCTACAGACGGCGGAACCGAACAAATTTATGGGGCTTTTCTTCACCTGCATTCCTATTTAATTGACCTCCGATTACGTTTTGCAGACCATCTTTTGGATCGCAGCAAGCCCTCCCGAATTAAATATATTGCAAATAAGTCGACCGGCTCTTGACAACTTCTCAAACGCCCGTTATCTTTGCAGCGAAAATTCGCTAAAACTTCTTCACTCATTTTCAGATCCAAACCATTTATATATACCATGGCAGCAACACTTGAAGCAACGGACGTCCTCAATGGCGGCGAGTTCCTGATCCGCGACAGCCGTCCGGAAGACGTATTTATTCCCGAAGAACTCAACGAAGAGCAGTTGATGGTCAAGCAGATGGCGCTCGATTTTATCAAAAACGAGATCGACCCGATCCGCGCCCGTATCGAAAAACAGGAGCCGGGACTGGCGCCCGGGCTGCTGAAAAAAATGGGTGACCTGGGTCTGCTGGGCGCGCACATACCTGCTGTATACGGCGGTACGGAAATGGATACCAATACCAATACCGTCATTGGAGAAGTGTTTGGTCCTGCCGGGTCGTTCATTGTTTCTTTCGCGGCGCACACCGGTATCGGTATGTTGCCGATCCTGTATTTCGGTACGGAAAAACAAAAACAACAATATCTGCCGGGCCTGGTTTCCGGCGACCTGAAAGCCGCCTATTGCCTCACCGAGCCGGGCTCCGGTTCCGACGCTCTGGCTGCAAAAACCCGCGCCGACCTCAGTGCCGACGGTTCGCATTACGTTTTGAACGGCCAGAAAATGTGGATTTCCAATGCCGGTTTTGCCGACGTATTCATCGTTTTCGCTAAAATCGGCGGCGACAAATTCACCGGCTTTATCGTAGATGCCCACACGCCGGGTATCACGCTCGGCGCTGAAGAAGACAAACTCGGTATCAAGGGTTCTTCCACCCGTCAGGTGTTTTTTGAAAATGCACAGGTGCCCGCTGAAAACGTACTCGGCGATATCGGCAAAGGTCACCTTATCGCCTTCAATGCCCTCAACATCGGTCGTTACAAACTCGGCGTTATGTGTATCGGCGGCAACAAGGAAGTTGTCAACGTGGCGACGCGCTACGCCAACGAGCGCCAGCAATTCGGCCAGTCTATCGGCCATTTCGGCGCCATTCAATACAAACTGGCGGAAATGGCCATCCGCAATTTCGCTGCCGAAAGCGCCGCCTACCGCACCTCCCAACTGATGTCGGATAAAAAAGCCGCCGAAGAAGCAGCCGGACAATCCTATGGTCAGGCTATGCTCGAAGCCGCCGAAGAATACGCCATCGAGTGCTCGATTCTGAAAGTGCTCGGCTCGGAAGTGACCGACTACTGCGTCGACGAAAACGTGCAGATCCACGGCGGTATCGGTTTCAGCGAAGAGTATTCCGCTGCCCGCGCTTACCGCGACAGCCGCATCAACCGCATTTACGAAGGTACCAACGAGATCAACCGCATGCTGATGGTGGATCAGTTGTTCAAACGCGCCCTGAAAGGTAAACTCGATATCGTGAGTCCGGCCTGGGCGGTTCAAAAAGAACTGGCTTCCATGCCTTCCATGGAGAAACTCGAAGGCGCTTACGCCGAAGAAACCAAAGCGCTGTCCGATTTCAAAAAAATCATCCTGATGACAGCCGGTGGCGCTGCCAAAATGCAGATGGACGGAAAACTGAATCTGAAAGACGAGCAGGAAGTGCTGATGAACTGCGCCGATATGATGATCGACCTGTACGCTGCCGAATCGATGCTGCTGCGCGTGCAAAAACTCGTCAACATGCCGAAAGAACAACCGCAGGAAGTGTACGATGCCATGCTGCAGGTATTCTTCCACGACGCTACAGCGCGCATGACCAAAAATGCCACCGACGCCCTGGCTTCCTTTGCCGACGGTGATCTGTTGAAAACGTTCCTTATGGGTTTGAAACGTTTTACCAAATACCCGGCTGTGAATGTGAAAGTAAAACGCCGCCTGGTTGCGGATGCGCTGCTGAAAGCGAACGGATGGGCGTTCTAAGAGAAGTGAGAGGGTGAGAAAGTGAGAGGGTGAGAGTCCGTAGATTACACCGCTTCGCTTAAGTTTCCTGAAAGACTTTGAGCGAAGCGGTGTAATCTACGGACTCTCACCCTCTCACTTTCTCACCCTCTCACTTCTCTAAAAGCGCAGGTGCTTCACCGTTTCCCCCTTATTCATTAACTGTTTCAGTGAATCCACGCCAATGGCCAGGTGCATTTGCGCGAAATTGGCCGTCACCACCTTGTCGCTGGCTTCAGTTTTTACACCTTCCTTCGTCATCGGCATATCGCTTACAAGCAGGAGTGCACCGGCGGGCATCTGGTTTTTGAATGCGGCGACGAAGATGGTCGCCGTTTCCATATCGATGGCGATACAGCGCAGGTCGCGGAGTTTCTTTTTGAAGTCTTCACGGTGTTCCCACACGCGTTTGTTGGTCGTGTACACCACGCCGGTCCAGTAGTCGCGTTCGTAATCGCGGATGGTGGTCGATACCGCTTTTTGCAGGGCGAAAGCGGGCAGTGCGGGCACTTCCGGCGGCAGGTAGTCATTACTGGTACCTTCCCCGCGGATAGCGGCGATGGGCAGGATGAAGTCGCCGTTGTGGTTCTTTTTGTTTTTCAGGCCGCCGCATTTGCCGAGAAACAACACGGCTTTGGGGTGAATGGCCTCCAGCAAGTCGATGACCAGGCCCGCATTCGGGCTGCCGATGCCGAAGTTGATGATGGTAATTCCGTCGGCAGTAGCCACCTGCATAGGCCGGTCTGAGCCGTAGATGGGCACGTCGTGCTGGTCGGCGAAGGCTTTAACGTAGCCGCCGAAATTGACCAGTAGAATATAGTCTCCGAATTTTTCGAGCGGCATACCCGTGTATCGGGGTAGCCAGTCTTTAACGATAGCGGCTTTGTCCGCTTTTTCTTTTTGGAAGTTATCGAGCGAAATCTCGTCCAGATGTTCCTGGGTAACCAGACTTTTGAATGGTTGAGGATCTGTCATAAGGCTTTTTTCCGCGCAAAGTTCGGGAATATGCCGGCGCGTACGTTCATTGTCGCATTATTTTTTGTAAAAATCTTCTGCCGGATTCCCGCAAGGATGTGAATCGGATTGTTGACATTTGCGACAAACAAAGACGGGTGCTTACCAAGCCGCCGGGCAAGCGGCAGAAGATCCGACAAATTCCCGCCGGTATTACTTATTTCCCTTTCAATGAAAATTTTAATCGCCAATAACACAACCATTCCGGTTCATGCCTACGGAGGTACCGAGCGTATCATCTGGTGGCTGGGAAAGGAACTGAGTAAAATGGGCCATTCGGTGACCTACCTCGTCAAAAAGGGTTCGGAATGCCCGTTCGCCAAAGTGATCGAGATCGACGAGAAGAAACCTTTCGCCGCGCAGATTCCGCCCGACACCGACCTGGCGCATTTCCATTTTGAAATAGATGAAACCCTGCCGGTGCCGCACATCACCACCGTACACGGCAACAGCAACAGCGCTAAAACCTTTCCGAAAAACGTGGTTTTTGTGTCGCACAACCACGCCAAACGCCACGGCGCGGAGGTGTTTGTGTACAACGGCATCGACTTCGACGACTACGGCAAGCCGATGACCCAAAACAAACGCCTGTATTTTCACTTCCTCGGAAATGCAGCCTGGCGCGTGAAAAACGTGCGCGGCGCCATCGACGTGGCCGACAAAGCGGGCGTGCGGCTGCATGTGATCGGCGGTAGCCGGGTGAATTTCAGCATGGGGCTTCGCATTACCATTTCCCCGCAGGTGCGTTTTCACGGCATGCTGGGTGGCGACGGTAAAAATGCCATTTTACAGGCTTCCAAAGGGCTTATTTTCCCGGTATTGTGGCACGAGCCGTTCGGACTCGCCATCATCGAAAGCTTGTATTTCGGATGTCCGGTGTTCGGTACGCCGTATGGGTCGTTGCCCGAACTGCTGGGCAGCAAGCCCTACCTGTATCCCGACCGGAAATGGAATGGCCGCGTGGACGCTTATCAATCGGAAGTGGGCTTTTTATCGGGAAAGAAAACGGAACTCGTTCAGGCCGTCAAGGAAGCCGACCAATATGACCGGCAACGCTGCCAGGATTATGCGGTGGAGAATTTCTCCGCACGGCGTATGGCTGAAGATTATGTGCGACTGTATGAAAAAATCCTGAATGGTGAATCCCTGCACGCCGAAGCGCCGGTTTTTACACCGGAAAGTGTGGAGGAAAAGTTTTTGCCGCTCGGATAAGGTAGATTTTCCCCTCCTGCTACGTGCGGCGTAGCCTTATAGACCTTGCCCCCCTCAACATTCTCAACCTCTCAACAATCTCAACCTCTCAACATTCTCAACCACCTCATGCCACTCCGCCTCGACATCGCCGAATTCCTCCAACACTGCTCCGACCGGGTGTTGCTGGATGTGCGTTCTCCGGGCGAATACGCGCAGGGGCACATTCCCGGCGCGTTGAGTTTTCCCTTATTCACTGATGCGGAACGCGCTTTGGTGGGCACCTGCTACAAACAGAACAGCCGGGAAGCGGCACTGGAACTGGGCCTCGAACTGGTGGGGCCCAAAATGGCCGGCTTTGTTCGCGAGGCACGTACGCTGGCCCCGCACCGACGCCTGGCCGTGCATTGCTGGCGGGGTGGGCAGCGCAGCGGGAGCATGGCCTGGCTGTTCCGGCAGGCGGGCTTCGACGTGGTAACGCTGGAGGGCGGGTACAAGAATTTCCGGCGCTACGTGCTGGAAAGTTTCGATGATACCGGTTTACAATTGATGGTAGTAGGCGGACGTACCGGCAGTGGAAAAACGCAGGTGCTGAAAGAACTGGCGCGCCTCGGCGAACAAATCATCGACCTGGAAGCCATCGCACACCACAAAGGCTCGGCATTCGGCAGCATCGGCGAGCCGGAACAGCCTACGGTGGAGCAATTCGAAAACGACCTTTTTCAGGCGCTCCGTATGCTCGACCCGCAACGCCGGGTGTGGATCGAAAACGAAAGCCGCAGCATCGGGCGGGTGTATGTTCCGCCGGGATTCTGGAACCATATGCATCAGTCGCCCCTGTTCAATATTCAAATTCCGGAATCGGCGCGTATCGACAATCTCCTGCGCGACTATGTGCTTACGGACAAGTCAGATCTGGAAGCGGCATTTATGCGCATTTATAAAAAACTCGGCGGGCAGCATGTGAAAACCGCGCTGGAAGCCCTGGCGGTCGATGATTTTGCAACCGCAGCGCGCATTGCCCTGCATTATTATGATAAAACGTATCAGCACGGACTGGAAAACAATCCGTCTTCGGATATCCGGCTGCTGGAATATGCGAACGGAGATGCGGCGGAAATCGCGAGGGATTTGGTGGGGCAGGCGGGAAAAACTTAACCCTTTGTGTCCCTTGTGGTTAAATATTCTTGCTCGCCTTTATCCGCGCCCGCCATTCCACCCAGCCCATGACCGCCAGCACCAGGAAAACGAGGTATTGAAAACTCGTAAAAACGTACCCTTTGATAAAATACAAGGGAATAGCCGCGATATTGGTCGCGATCCACCAGAGCCAGTTCTCCAGTTTTTTGCGCGCCATCAGCCACATGCCGGTATAAGCGGTGGCGGAGGCGAATGCGTCGGCGAGCGGCACCGTGCTGTTGGTGTATTTCTGTAAAATATACCACAACACGACCCAAGACAAAACAAAGAAAATCAGGGAGTTGCGCCATTCTGTCGGCGTAGAGGCCGAGATGTGCAGTTTCTCTCCATCGCTCCGCTGCTTCGACCACATCACCCAGCCTATGACGCTCATCACGGTGTAATAGGTATTCACGCTCGCTTCGGCATACAGTCCTGCTATCAGGCTCAGGTAAATGTAAATACCAGTATTAATGATGCCGGTAGGGTACACGCCGATGTGCTCGATCCGCGACAACAGGACGCTGACGATACCGAAAACAACGGCGATAAATTCAAGCGGGGTGGTGGCCCATAGGCCGTCGAGCAACTGCTGCCACATTTTTTAGAGAAGTGAGA
>ERZ795056.782-NODE-782-length-38990-cov-16.402286_pt1 | contig 38990 bp, 32 predicted proteins | sample MGYA00375140_ERZ795056 | MGnify/ENA primary metagenome ERZ795056 (study PRJEB30185, sample SAMN05720227) | activated sludge metagenome | isolation source: Anaerobic digester | place: USA | collected 2015-03-09 ...
ATTGGTGTTGGTTTAATCGGAGGTTCATTTGCCCTGGCGATGAAGGAAAAAGGATTTGCCAAAAAGATCATTGGTGTTGGCAGGTCAAAATCAAGCCTGGATAAAGCAGTTGAACTGGGGCTGATCGATGAAGCACTATCATTGGAGGAGGCGGTAAAGCAAAGTGATTTTATTTATGTAACCATTCCGGTGGATGCGACGCTGCCAGTGATGAAAGAGGTGATGGACCTGGTAAACGAAAACCAGATCGTAGTAGATGGAGGGTCAACAAAAGCAGTGTTATGCCACTCTTTAACTGATCATCCCATGCGGAAAAGATTTGTGGCAAGTCATCCAATGTGGGGTACGGAGTACAGCGGTCCGGAAGCGGCTGTTAAAGGTGCCTTTGTTGGAAGGGCCTGTGTGATCTGTGAAAAAGATAAAAGCGATGCTGCGGCAGCAGAAAAAGTAGAAGCGATTTATAAAGCACTTGGAATGCACATTGTGTATATGGATGCAGATGCCCATGATATACATGCGGCCTATGTAAGCCATATTTCACACATCACTTCCTTTGCGCTGGCCAATACGGTTTTGGAAAAAGAAAAAGAAGAAGATGCCATCTTTGAACTGGCAGGTGGTGGTTTTGAAAGTACGGTCCGGCTGGCAAAAAGTAATCCAGCCATGTGGGCGCCTATATTTATGCAGAACAGGGAAAATGTACTGGATGTACTGAATGAACATATCAGCCAGTTAAGAAAATTTAAAGCAAGCCTGGAAAAAGAGAACTGGGAATACCTGTTGGAATTAATGGATAATGCCAATAAGATCAAAAGAATTTTAAAGTAAACCCTGCTGCTCTTAAAAGGAAAGGGTGACTAACTATTTTTTAAAGTATGATGTTCAGGGAAGCCAATAACAGCGATATAAAACAGATTCAGTTTGTACGGCATGCAGTAAACGAAAATCGTTTAAGTGATCCTTCACTGGTGCCGGATGCAGATGTGGCAGAATATATCAATAAAAGAGGGAAGGGCTGGGTTTGTGTGGTGCACAGTGAAATAGCAGGTTTTGCTATTGTGGATCTGATCGACAATAATATCTGGGCACTCTTTGTACATCCTGATTTTGAAGGAAATGGGATCGGTAAAAAGTTACACGGCCTGATGCTGAACTGGTACTTTGAAAATACCAAAGACAAGATCTGGTTGGGTACGGAGCCGGGCACAAGGGCTGAAAAGTTTTACCGTATGCAGGGATGGAAAGAAGCAGGTTTACACGGAAAAGGGGAATTGAAATTTGAGATGCAAAAAACTGACTGGCAAAAAGCACTTCCGTAGCAGCGGGCAACACAACAATTTAACAATTAAGTTATTTTTATAAAGGCAATCAAAACAATGTTATGGCAACACAATCGCAAACAACAAAAGAACTGGTACAACAAAAGCTAAGCAAGCGGCCAATTGTAATAAGCGGCCCTTGCAGTGCTGAAACGGAAGAGCAGGTTTTGGAAACGGCAACAAGACTGGCTAAAACGGGTAAAGTCGATATCCTGAGAGCTGGTATCTGGAAGCCACGTACCAAACCGGGATTGTTTGAAGGTATCGGTACAAAAGGTCTTCCCTGGTTATTGCAGGCGAAGAAACTAACAGGCTTGCCTACCACAGTAGAAGTGGCCACTGCAAAACATGTGGAAGATGCATTGCAGTTTGATGTGGATATTTTATGGCTTGGAGCAAGAACAACAGTAAACCCTTTTAGCGTACAGGAAGTGGCAGATGCTTTGCGTGGTGTTGATATTCCGGTGCTGATAAAAAATCCTATAAACCCGGATTTAGAATTGTGGAGTGGTGGTATTGAGAGAATACAAAAAGTGGGGGTAAAACAAGTGGGCATGATACATCGTGGTTTTAGTAATTATGGAAATACCGAGTACCGCAATGCACCCATGTGGCATTTGCCCATCGAAATGAAACGCCGGTTTCCTGAAATGTTATTGATCTGTGACCCTTCGCATATTTGTGGTAACAGGCAGATGCTGCAGCAGGTGGCTCAAAAAAGTATTGACCTGGATTTTGATGGTGTGATGCTGGAAAGTCATATTGATCCGGACAATGCCTGGAGCGATGCCAAACAACAGGTAACGCCGGAAAAGCTGGCTGAATTACTGGATGGTTTGATTTGGAGAAATGAGAATACAGACAAAGCAGAATTCCTCAATGCCCTGGCAAAACTAAGGGAGCAGATCAATCACCTGGATGATGAGTTGCTCACTTTACTTGGCCAGCGGATGAACATCGCAGATAAGATCGGTCAGTACAAAAAAGATAACAATATTACCATCCTGCAAACAAACAGGTGGAATGAAATATTGGATAAAGCAGTTAAGAAAGGAGAGAAGGTGGGCCTGAGCAGTGAATTTATCACTAAGTATTTTGATGCTGTGCATTTGGAGAGTATCAATCACCAGAATAAGGTAATGAACAGTTAAGGCACTCCTCCGTGCCTTCCCGAAAAACCGGGATGTTCCAAAAGGGGGACTTTAGAGAGAAAATAAGGCAAGCATTTTTTCAAAAATCAAGAGTGGCAGTAAAAAAAGCAGCACATAATTTTTCGGGTAAAACGGTATCATATTATTTTGATGCGGAGTTTTCTTTACTGGAACATATTGTTTCAAAAGAGAAAACAATTTTGGTTACAGATGAAAATATTTTTGCGGCGGCTAAAGAAAAATTTGATGGCTGGAATACGATCGTTATCAAGGCAGGGGAGGAGTTTAAGCAACAGGCCACAGTTGATCTCATTATACAGCAACTGATAGAAAAAGAGGCAGACAGGAATTCAATGATTGTTGGGGTAGGCGGCGGCGTTGTTACCGACATTACTGGTTATGCAGCCAGTATCTATATGCGGGGCGTACGGTTTGGCTTTGTACCCACCACTATTTTAGCCATGGTGGACGCATCTATTGGCGGGAAAAACGGAGTGGATGTTGGGGTGTATAAAAACCTCGTGGGTTTTATAAGGCAACCTGATTTTTTGTTATTTGATTATTCTTTACTAAAAACCTTACCGCAGGAACACTGGATCAATGGTTTTGCAGAAGTGATTAAACACGCCTGTATCAAAGACGCCGGTATGTTTGCGTTGCTTGAAAAATATGTACCCGAAGATTTTAAAAAGGATAGTACTTTACTGGCAACATTGATTGAAAGAAATGTCAATATCAAAACAACAGTAGTGTTAAATGATGAATTTGAAAGAGGAGATAGAAAACTGCTGAACTTTGGCCACACACTCGGCCATGCCATTGAAAATGTATACCAATTATTGCATGGCCATGCCATCAGTATTGGCATGATGGCGGCAGCGGCATTTTCAGAAAAATTAATTGGGTTCAGGCAGGAAGACACACAAAGGCTAAAGAAGTTACTGGAAAAGTATCATTTACCTACTGCAAAAGCTTTTGAAAAAGATAAGGTTTGGAACCTGCTTAAAATGGATAAGAAAAGAGCCAGCAGCGAGATGAATTTTATATTATTGAAAAACATAGGCGAGGCTGTTGTACAACCAATCCCATTAGTTCAATTAGAACAACTGATACTACAAAACTAATTAAGTGAAAGTTACCATACATCCAGGTAGAATTACTGGAAACATAAACGCACCTACTTCAAAAAGTTCTATGCAAAGGGCCTGTGCAGCGGCATTGTTGCATGAAGGCGAAACGATCATTCACAATCCCGGAAAAAGTAATGATGATCTTTCTGCGTTGGATATGATAAAACGGATGGGGTGTATTATTACACTGCAGAGTAACGGCAGCCTGTGTATAGACAGTAGTGAATTTAAAAGTTTTAGGAACCCTCCTTTGGAGGGCAGGGAGGCTTTGAATTGCGGCGAAAGCGGTTTAGGCATACGCATGTTTACTCCCATCGCTTCATTAAGCAAACAACCCATCACCATTAACGGCACGGGCAGCCTTGTTACAAGACCCATGGATTTCTTTGATGAGATATTTCCGAAGCTCGGTATCAGTATCCAGTCAAACAATGGCAAATTGCCTTTGCAGATAAAAGGCCCTTTGCAACCCAACAACATTACCATTGATGGCTCATTAAGTTCTCAGTTTTTAACAGGCTTGTTAATGGCTTTTGGCAAAGCAGCAACAAAGCCGGTTACCATCACTGTAGATAATTTAAAAAGCAAACCCTATATCGATCTTACCCTGCAGGTGATGAAACATTTTGGTTACGATGTAGTCAATAATAATTTTGAATCCTTCACTATTTCACCGGTGATACACTCCAACAATAAAACTATACATTACAGGGTGGAGGGCGACTGGAGTGGCGGCGCCTTTCTTTTAGTAGCTGGTGCCATTGCCGGAAATATTACTGTCAGCGGGCTGGATGTTTCTTCTACGCAGGCGGATAAAGCGATCTTACAAGCGATCATAGATGCTGGTGCAAATATTTCAGTGAGAGATAATGAAATTGAATTGTCTTGTCCAACTACTGGATTTAAGGGTAAGCCTTTTCATTTTGATGCAACCGACTGCCCCGATCTTTTTCCTCCCCTGGTAGCATTGGCTGCCTGTTGCCATGGCACTAGTGCAATACAAGGTGTAAACAGGCTGGCGCACAAAGAGAGTAATCGTGGCATCACATTGCAGGAGGAATTTGGCAAGATGGGAATCGAAATAAAATTACAGGACGACCTGATGCTGGTGGAAGGTGGCACAGGATTGAAAGGAGCAACCGTTTATTCGCATCACGATCATAGAATTGCCATGGCCTGTGCGGTAGCAGCATTAAATGCAAGTGGTGAAACGGTGATTGAAGAAGCGGAAGCGATCAATAAATCGTATCCTGATTTTTATGAACACCTGAAAAGCCTCGGGGTACATTTGTCATCAGTGAATAATAATGAAATAATCAACAATTAATAATCATACACAGTGAACAGTTTCGGAAGAATTTTTAAGGTAACCATTTTTGGTGAGTCACACGGGCACTGTGTGGGTATAAATATTGATGGTTGCCCTGCTGGATTGCCGCTAACTGTTGATGATTTTACAACAGATATAGAAAGAAGAAAAGCTGGGGCCAAAGGCACCACACCCAGGAAGGAAGATGATATTCCAAGGATAATGAATGGCGTATTCAATGATAAAACAACCGGCGCTCCCATTACTATTTTATTCGACAACAACAATACAAGAAGCACCGACTACGAAAAACAGCGGGCAGTGCCGAGGCCTGGTCATGCTGATTTTGTAGCCACAAAAAAATTTGGCGGCTATGAAGATTTTAGAGGCGGCGGGCATTTTAGCGGAAGGCTGACAGTTTGCCTGGTTGCTGCCGGTGTAATTGCAAAAAAAATATTACCCCCTCCGCCCCCTGAAGGGGGAACCGGGGTCTCTGTAAATGCAAGTATCCTTGAAATAGGTGGCGAAACAGATATTGAAAAAGGCTTACAAAAAGCCATTGATGCAAAAGATACGATCGGTGGTATTGTTGAATGTAAAGTAACGGGTTTGCCCATTGGTTTGGGCGAGCCATTCTTTGATTCTGTTGAATCAGTTTTAGCCCACGCCGTATTTGCCATACCCGCTGTAAAAGGAATTGAGTTTGGAGCAGGCTTTGCTGCAGCGAAAATGTTTGGCAGTAAGCACAATGACTGGATAGAAGATGTATCCGGTAAAACAAGAACAAATCACAGCGGTGGTATTGTCGGCGGCATCTCCAATGGAAACGAGCTGCTGTTTCGCATTGCCATCAAACCAACTTCCTCCACACCAAAAGAACAACAAACACTCAATATTGAAACAGGTGAAACAGAAGCCTTTTCTGTAAAAGGGCGTCATGATCTTTGTATTGCGTTAAGAGTTCCTGTGGTATTGGAGGCTGTTACTGCTTTTGTGCTGGCTGATCTGATGATGCTGGAACAGAAGATTTCCAGCGTATGGGACAGATAATTGGTTTGGGTTGATTTTTTTTTAACTGTTCAAAACTCAAATCCAGCAGATCATATTTTTCGGCATCCGGTAGTGCGTAATGCCACCATTCTGTTTCCAAAGCTTTAAATCCAGCTTGTTCCATCATGTTTCTTAATAGTTGCCTGTTTTCCAATACCGAATCCGGCAACGCCTTAAAGTTGTGATGAGCTGAATCAGAAAAACTATCAAAGCCCGTCCCCATGTCTAACTCTTTCATTGTTTTTGAGTCGATGATAGTAAGATCAACCGCGATACCACGGTTGTGGTTGCTGCCCTTGGAAGGGTTGGCAGCATACCGTTCATCGTTCACAAGATTCCATATTCTTACCGAAACGGAGTAAGGCCTGTAGGCATCAAATATCTTTACTGCAAGGCCACGTTCAGATAGCTTTTTCTGAACCTCCCACAATGCCATTACAGCATCCCGCCGCAGGTATGTTGTGTTGATGCAAGGGTATAACTTTTGTCCGGTAAAATTCGAGGAGGTTGCATATTTCAGCTCCATCACAATGCCCGGCATCCATCCAATGCTAAGCATTCGCTGCTCTGGGTGTAGTGCAACTTTTTCCAGGTATTTTTTCGCATTCTTCATCAACCGGATATTTTTTTTGCTTACGGTCGTATCCTGTGCCAATAACTGGCAGTTCATCCATAAAAAAAATACTGTCCAAAACAACTTCATATCATTCTTGTTTGTTAATTTGTAGATAGTTAATATCCACTGAACAGCTCGCCCGGTATCCGTTCCTGAAAACTAAATTAAATTATTGGCATTTATGGCTCCGCAAAAAGTTACTGCACTAAGCTTTACCCTGCTGGTTTGTTGCTTTTTTATTCTCTCCTGTAGCAACAGTGACAGCACAGCAGATAAAAAAATAATTGCCAACCCGGAAGAAATGGATGATGCAACAGGCAACAGTATTGAAGAGCTGATGAGCTATGCACTTAATCATTCCGGAAAGATAGACGATACCACAAAACTGAAGTTTACTGTGGTGGTTAATGGTTTTTACAGCAGCAACAAGTTTAAAAATGTATGGAGTAAAAAGCAGCAATGGAAGCCACTGGCCGATTCGCTTTTTAAATACTTGGAAAATGCCGAATTAAACGGCTTATTTGCTAAAGATTACCAGGTAACTAAAATAGGCAGCATTAAAAAATTACTGGATGCTGATTCATTAAAAAGAATGGATGCTGTGATATGGTCCAAAGCAGATATGCTGCTTACGGATGCCTGCCTGCATGTGATCAGGGATTTGAAATATGGCCGTTTGTCAAATGATACTACAGCACTCAGCGCAGACAGCACTAAATTGGCAAAAGCCCTGGTCGCTTTTCAAAATAATTTGTTATCACAAACTTCCCTCAGTACTTTTTTCAGTTCGATAGAACCCAAAAGAAAGGAATACCACGAGTTAAAAAATGGTATCAAAAGGTTTATCGACAGCATGGATCATAAAACCTACACCTATGTAGTGTACCCTTATAAAAAAGGGGATATAAAGGATTCACTGGCATTTATAAAAACCTTGCAGAAAAGATTAAGTGAAAGTAAGTGTATCAGCTTTACCAATAAACTTCCTGATTCAACACAACTCGATTCATCCATAAGAAAATACCAGAAATTAAAAGCAGTAAAACCCGATGGAAAAATATCAACTGCCCTGGTAAAAATGCTGAACACCAGCGATGCGGAGAGATTCAAGCGGATTGCAGTTACACTTGACCGGTATAAAAAATTACCGGACTCCATGCCTGACCGTTATATATGGGTAAACCTCCCGGCCTTTCAAATGCAGGTATGGGATACGGATACCCTGGCACTGGAATCAAGGATCATTTGCGGCAAACCGGCAACACCCACTCCTTTACTCACCAGTACCATTACTGACATGGTAACCTATCCCACATGGACGGTGCCCACCAGTATCATCGCAAAACAGTACCTGCCTAAATTGAAAAATAACCCCAACTACCTGTCAAGACTGGGTTTACGCCTCATCAATTCAAAAGGTGAAGTGATCAGTGGTTCTTCTGTAAACTGGGCAAAGTATACCAAGGGCATTCCGTACAATGTGGTACAGGCAAGCGGCGACAGGAATGCATTGGGCGTGATGAAATTTAATTTTAATAACCCATACGCTGTGTATATGCATGATACCAATGAAAGATGGTTATTTAAAAATTCATCAAGGGCTAACAGTCACGGTTGTGTGCGGGTGCAGGAATGGGAAAAACTGGCCCGTTACTTTACTTATATCGACAGTTTGAATTTGCCGGAAGGTGATACACTCCGCTACACATTTGACTCTGTTAAAACTTTGCTGGCTGAAAAAACAAACCGCAGGCTGCCGATAAAAACGCCGGTAAAAGTGTACTTCAACTACTTCAGCTGTGAAGGAAAAGATGGTAAGATCAAATTTTATGATGATATTTACGGTGATGACAAAGCCTTGAGGGAAAAGTATTTTACAGACAAATAAAACCATTGCTGTATGAAGTACGCTTTCACATCAGCTTTTATAAAGCTGATGGCAGTATCCTTGCTCTTCTTTCTCTTTTTTGCAGGCGAAATTTTTTCGCAGGACAATAAACCTAAAACTGCCCCGGTAGAAAAAGTTTTTTATGGACAGGCTTCTTTTTATGCCAACAAATTTGCTGGCCGTAAAACAGCCAGCGGTGAAATATTCAGTCAAACTAAAATGACCTGCGCCTGTAATGCTGTAAAAATGGGAACCTGGCTGCGGGTAACCAATGTCCGCACAAAAAAGTCTGTATTGGTAAAAGTAAATGACCGTATTCACCCCAAAATGAAAAGAGTTGTAGACCTGAGCAGCGGAGCTGCAAAAAAAATTGGTATTACTTCATCCAACGGAGTAGGGAGGGTAAAAGTAGAGGTGTTGGGAACAACAAAACCAGCTAAATAAAAAAAATATATCTTTCAACTCAACTGCTTACAAAGCAGGATGCCGGCCTTGGCCGGCATCGTTTTAAATTAAAGACTTCCTGGCTGCTTATTGTTTTGAATAAGTAACAGTCCTGGTATCACCAGCTATAAAATAATCTTTTTGTGTAACCACCAGGTTAGTGCAGTCAAAACTCACCACATCATATAAAGCATCCAATGTAAATTGTTTACCATCGGGAGACAGGTACCATAAAGTTATAGAACCGGGTGGAGGCGGACCTGGGCATATGTTTGTACTATCCCCTACTATCACAGTGCTGTCATCTCTTAATTCATAAGTATCGTCTTTCAGGCAGGCATCCATGGAGGCGTAGGTATCCTGTTCTGCAGCGCTGCTGCTTGCCTTGTATTTAATGGCTGTTATTACGTACCTCCCGGCCACCGTGCTTTGCTGAATGGGACAGCCCTCTGTAACGTTGGTGGTGTCTTTTTTGCAAGAAAATACCAGGGCAGGCAGGGCCAATAAAAAGAACATTTTTTTCATATTATGTTGGTTTCTTTTTTGCAAATATATAATTAAAAAATGCAGCCTTATTATTTCTTGTGTATTGCTATGCTGTCATTTAAAAGATGTACACTCAACTGCCTTCCGGCCTGGGTCATGCAGCTGACGAAAATATTAAAACAAAAACAAAGGGCCCGCTAAAAGCAGGCCCTTTGAACAGAAAAAAAGGTTAAATAATAATTAATAGTTACCCGGCGCCACATCATAATACTTTGCATACTGGTTGCCGATCCTTACATCATCCACAAACAACACTCTTTTGGTAGTGGAGGACACGATAGATGAAGTAGGATTCCATGGCCACTTGTATAAACCCGTACGCATATACGCACCGTAAGTAGTGCCGGCAAGAAGTGTGGGACCGTTAAAGGTCAGTACTTTCACACCGTCTTTCCATGCTTCCACCAGTCCATCACTGCCCATGCTCCACTTTACATGAAAAACAAAATCTGTCCATTGGTTTTTGGTGTAAGAACCAAGGATGGTTTGTTTGTTGCCAAACCTGGTAATGCGCCATTGGCCATTTTGTGTCCACAATGCAAGCGGGGGGCTGCCAACGTTAGTATGCCACTGCGTTACTATTTCAGGCGCAGCATCGGTTACATAATCACTGGGAAGATAGTAACTGGCAGCATACCATCTTTCAACTTTTGCAACAGGTTCACTCCTGGAATACCGCAGTGCCTCACTTCTTTTGCCATATCCAATCAGTCCGTCTGTCTTGCGTAATTCGTACCGGGTACTGTAACTGCCCGTTCTGGCAGAAGTATTAACCCTGCTGATAGAGTAGGTGCCAAACCGCTGCAGCGAACCATATGCAGTAAACGAAGTGTAAGATAAACTGGTGAGTGAATTACTGGCTTCTGTTGTAAAATTAAACAACAGGTTTTTTCTTGTTCCCACTGTCACCGACGAAGCAGTAGCAGCCATTTCATTTCCGTCATTTTCAATGGGAGGCTCATCAGGTAAAGCTAGGTCGGAGGGGTCATTTACATAAGATACAGGTGTGTCTTCTTCAGCAGAAGAGGCGCTTTCTTTTTTACAACTGAATATCGATGCACTCAGCAGTAAGCACAGCATTAGTGTGCCGTTCCGTGTACGGTTTTTCATAAGATGGTGATTTTTCTGCCTCACTTTCAATCATTGTGCCAATACTTTTAATAAATGTTTTTTTTACAACGTCGGGAATTTAATATAATGAAAACCCTACGTTTAAACTGGTAATAATGAGACCAGTAAGTAGAGTAATTCTATAATAGAAAGTAACTGCTGATTTTATCCACATCAATTCTTGTAAAATCTGAAGTATAACAACGAACTTTTGTAACGCAGGTAAATAAAATGCGGGATTTTAAAAAATTGGCGTTGTTTTGCAGCGATAAATCAATCGCTTGAGGAAAGTTATTATTTTACTTGTAATCGTTACAGGCAGTAGCGGAATCTGCAAAGCACAGTTCCTGATGGATATGCTCGATACTACAAAAGAAGCCGGTAAAGGTTTGCTGAATATTTACAGGAATTTAGATCACCTGCAGGTGAGTGCTTATATGCAACCGCAATTCCAGGTGATACAGGAAAAGGGTGCTGCAACATTTGAAGGAACAGATTTTTTGCCCAATGTAAATAACCGCTTTATGCTTCGCCGCAGCCGTATCCGGTTTGGTTACCTGCACGTCAACAGCAAGAATGACCCAGGCGTGCAAATTAATTTCCAGTTTGATGCGAATGAACGTGGATTTACTATCAGGGATATTTGGGGACGTGTTTTTGAAAATAAGTTTAAACTTTTTTCTTTTACCATTGGCATGTTTGCAAGACCATTTGGTTTTGAAACCAACCTCAGCAGCCAGGACAGGGAAAGTCCTGAGCGGGGAAGAATGAACCAGACTTTGATGAAAAGCGAGAGAGACCTGGGTGCGATGATTAGTTTTGAACCGAGGAAAGAAGTCGGCTGGCTAAAAAAAATCAAGATCGATGCTGGTTTTTTTAACGGCCAGGGCATTACTGCTAACGGGGATTTTGACAACAGGAAGGATCTGATCAGCAGGATATCATTAAAACCGGTATTGCTTAGCAAAAAAGTATCGCTGGGGGCCGGCGCTTCCTTGCTGCATGGCGGTTTGCTGCAGGCAACAAAATATGTGTACAGTACCGCCGAAATAAATGGTCAAAAAAATGTGGTTCCGGATTCATCTTCCACCAATGTTGGGCTGTATTCACCCAGGGTTTATACAGGTGTTGACGCACAATTGAAAATCAAGAACAGGGTGGGTTATACCGAAATTCGTGCTGAATATATTACAGGCACCCAAACTGGCTCTGTAAATAGTTCAGAAACACCCACGGCATTAATGAGCGGCAACAACGGATTTTACAAAAGGAATTTCAACGGCGCCTATTTTTATTTTTTGCAGCACCTGTTTTCTACCGAGCACCAGTTAGTAATAAAATATGACTGGTACGATCCCAATACAAAAGTGAAGGGGAATGAGATAGGCGCAGGCGGCACCAGCTTTTCGGCTGCAGATGTTCGCTATGATGCCCTGCATATTGGTTATAACTATTACATCACACCCAATGTAAAATGGGGCTTGTTTTATACGATGGTCAACAACGAATCCACACTGCTGAGCGGCTTTACTGACGATGTAAACGATAATATTTTTACCAGCCGGTTGCAGTTCAGGTTTTAGTTCAACGGCATTTATATTTGAACCTTTCTTTGTTGTAAATGTTAATCACATCATGTACTCCATATTATCTTATCTGCCTGCTTAATATTAATAGCGTTAACTTACTTTTATTTACAATACTTTAAATACCGGAGTTTAATAAATGAACAAACCAACTATCAATACCCTCGGGCAACTGAAAAAAAGCGGTTACACAACCACGTCAATTAAAGACGAAATAAGGAAGAATCTTATCAAGAAAATAAAAGCAAAGGAAAATCCTTTCCCTGGCATATTGGGTTATGAAGACACCGTGATACCCGATACAGAGCGGGCCTTACTTTCACGGCATAATATCCTGTTTCTTGGTTTGCGTGGACAGGCAAAAACAAGAATGGCAAGGCAAATGGTGGAACTGCTGGACGAATACATACCCGTTATAACAGGCAGTGAGATAAATGACGATCCATTGCTGCCTGTTTCAAAATACGCTGTTGACCTGATAGCTGAAAAGGGAGAAAACACGCCCATTGACTGGATTCACCGTAGCAAGCGGTATGGGGAAAAATTAGCGACACCAGATGTAAGCGTTGCAGACCTGATCGGCGATATTGATCCAATAAAAGCTGCTAACCTTAAATTAAGTTTTGCAGATGAAAGGGTATTGCATTATGGCATTATTCCAAGAAGTAACCGGTGCATTTTTGTAATAAACGAACTGCCCGACCTGCAGGCGAGGATACAGGTTTCGTTATTTAATATTTTGGAAGAAGGCGACCTGCAGATCCGGGGTTTTAAATTGCGGCTGCCCTTAGACGTTATGTTTGTGTTTACTGCCAACCCCGAAGATTATACCAACAGGGGCAGCATTGTGACACCGTTAAAGGACAGGATAGAAAGCCAGATACTGACACACTATCCAAAGACAATAGAAACTTCCCTGGCTATCACCGAACAGGAAGCAGATATCTATGAAGAGCAGCTGCAAAAAGTAGCTGTAAGTGACCTGGTTAAACGTTTAATTGAACAAGTGGCGTTTGAAGCAAGAGGCAGCGAATTTGTAGATAAAAAAAGCGGTGTAAGTGCAAGGCTTACCATTGCAGCGTATGAAAATGCAGTAAGTTCTGCTGAAAGAAGAGCCATCATCAACGATGAAAAACATACACAGGTTTGGATAAGCGACCTGTCGGGTATCATTCCTTCTATCACCGGAAAAATTGAGTTGGTGTATGAGGGTGAGCAAGAAGGGCCCTACCAGGTGGCATATAACCTGATGGAAAAATCAATCCGTAGTTTGTTTGGCGCTTATTTTCCCAACCCGGATACCTTAAAAAAACGTAAGGGGAAAGAGCAGGAGGATAATCCTTATAAATCAATTACAAAATGGTTTGACAGTGGTAACCAGTTGAATACTTTTTTTGAAACAAAGGACGAAGACAAGATCCAGTTGTTGTATAAAGTGGACGGACTTCATGCGTTGGTAAAAAAGTATTTTAAAGGGGCTAATGAAAAAGAAACAGCCTTGCTGATGGAGTTTGTATTGCATGGCCTGGCAGCACATTCATTGATCAGTAAAAAAGTGTTAGATGGACAAATTGAATTTAAAGACCTTATGGGGAGCATGCTAAACCTGGGTACACAGTCTTTATCTGATGAAGACTTTAATGACAGTGATTTTAATTGACCGTAGTGAATATAAAAGAAAAAGAACCTGCCGTTTTGCGACAGGTTCTTTTAGTTTTTAGAGAATACGTTGTTAACCAAAACCCTTTTGCTTTTATACGTAGTACGGATTAAGAACGGGAGATCGTTTTTGCTGAAATGTTTCTTTTTTCAACATGTACTTCTACATTGCCTTCTTCCACCACTTCAATGTTACCAGTAGAAAGGATATTGAACCTGCATTCGCCCTTTGCCACCAGTGTGATCAGTTCGGAATTCAGCGGTGTAGCTGAACTTACTTTTGAATTTCCGCTGGCTTCTATTACGATCAGGTCTTTAACCGGTACGTATACCAGTACTTTTTCACCTTTGCCTTTTTTGTTCCTGATTGTCAACACACCATTTTCCTGTGTAATGGTCGTGGCTGCCATGTCATTGTTAAGGCCAAAGGTCCTGATCTCGGCTGAAGCGTCGTCTTCATACAACACCACATCTACGTTTCCTTCAACAACTAATTTGCTGAAACTTGTGTTTACGGTGATCTTTTTTGAGCTGCTGCTGGCAGTTTCACCAATGTTGCCGGCTGTTGCAGTTGCGAACGCTGATATTACTAATACCAGGGTTGCGATGATTGTTTTTTTCATGATTGCTATACTTTGTTTTTAATTACAATGCAAATATCCATCGCAAACGCCCGGTGTACAACCCCATGTTGATGTGAAAGAATACAGCATTTTAACAGCGATGTTCTGAAAACCTTAACAGCTGCCTCCGTTTACTCAAACATAAATACCGTTTGTACCCTGGTTGTACCGGATTGATACAAAACAGCATCACATAAATATGTGGTTTTACCAATTACGGAAAGCTTTGTGCTTTAATACAAGTGGTTAGTTTTCATTTGGAGGATTGCTGTAAGTTTGTTTTTTTAGCAGTATCGCTCACTTAGACACATGTGCTGAATGGCATCATTTGTTTTCTTTGTGGCACACATAACAGGTTACCAATGCAAAGTGATTGTACTTACCTTCCTTACAGCAGCACGGGATATTTTTCTACCATGGTGGCAGACTATATTAATGGTGTAAATGAACTAAAACCATTTTATGATTTTACCGCAACGATCGAAGGTGTAAAAGCGGCTATGGCTGTCCGTAAGCAATTTGCCACCAACAGGTCCTTATTAGTAAACGTTTTGAATGAGCAATACAGGCATTTGCAGCTTTCTCAGAAGCAAAAAGAATATATCAACCTGCTCAGCAACGAAAATACTTTTACCGTTTGCACAGCACACCAGCCGAATATTTTTACTGGCTATTTATATTTTATTTATAAGATTGTTCATGCCATTACACTGGCTGAGACGTTGACCAATGAAATAGCCAATTGCCATTTTGTGCCGGTTTATTATATGGGCAGTGAAGATGCTGACCTGGAAGAACTGGGACAAATATACCTGGATGGTAAAAAATATGAATGGAAAACCAATCAACAGGGAGCAGTAGGAAGAATGAAAGTGGATAAGGCGCTTGTACAGTTGATACAGGAAATTAGCGGGCAGTTATTGGTACATCCGTATGGAAAGGAGATGGTAGACCTGATGCAGCGTTGTTATAAAGAGGGTGTAACGATTCAACAAGCGACGTTTGAATTGGTGAATGACCTGTTTGCTGCCTATGGGTTGCTGATCCTGTTACCAGATAACCGGTTGTTGAAAAAGGAATTTGCACCTGTTATCAAAAGAGAATTATTAGAGCAGTTTTCCCATAAAGCAGTTACCGGAACTGTTGCTGCTTTTCCATCAAAATACAAGATACAGGCAGCAGGCAGGGAGCTGAATATGTTTTACCTGGAGGATAACAGCAGGGAGCGGATTGAAAGGGTGAGTGGTGCCGCCAACCTTAATGGGCACCGGCAATGGTCAATTGTAAATAAAGAAAAAGTATTTGAAGAACAGCAGATACTTGATGAACTAAAAGAATTCCCGGAAAGATTTAGCCCCAATGTAATTCTCCGCCCCGTGTTCCAGGAAACAATATTACCCAATATTGCTTTTATTGGTGGCGGAGGAGAGATTGCTTACTGGCTCGAATTGAAAAAAGTGTTCGAAGCAGTAGCTGTGCCTTACCCGGTATTGGTAGTCCGTAATTCATTTTTACTGGTAGATCAAAAAAGCAATGAGCTTATTAAAAAACTCAACCTCACTACAGGCGACTTATTTACACCAGAATTTGAATTGATGAACGAACTGGTGAAAAGACAGAGCAGTCACCGGCTTAGTTTAGATGAGGAAAAAGCAGTTTTAAATGAACTCTATAAAAAAATAGGTGCTGTTGCAGGTGTTATCGATAAAACCCTGGAACCACATACAGAAGCCTTGCTTAAAAAGGCATTGGATAAAATAGAGGCACTGGAAAAGAAAATAATAAAAGCTGAAAAACGCAGGTTCGAAGCCCAACAACGACAAGTGCGTAAGCTGAAAGAGCAGTTATTCCCCCATGATAATTTACAGGAAAGAGTGGAGAACTTTATGCTGCTATATGCTAAGGGTGGGAGAAGTTTTATAGAAACTATTTATACCCATTCTAAAGGGCTGGAACAGGAATTTGGAGTGATTATTACCGGTACTGGCGCCTAATTTGGCTTCTGTTTTAAGGGCATTCTGCCTTCTGGCTTAATTTTTTTCACGCAACCTGGTTTACAACTGTCTTAAAAAAGTAAAACCTTCCGTAGAAACGGAAGGTTTTTAACGATTGCTTGCCATATGAAAATTTGTAAAAAATATTGTCGAAGTATACTATTTTAACCGGATAGGATACTATATTTGCTGACTTTTACACGATTGCCTGTCATCTCTTTTCGAATCAAACGCTCTGCTTAACAGTACAAAACTAAGCAGGGCGTTTGTTGTTTTAACACCAAGTTCTTCTTTATTTAATGATGCTTAACAGGTGGGTTAAATGCTGAAATCCTTTACAGTAATGCGTTTCAGCTTAAAATGTAAATGATTTCCAACACAAATATCAATGTATTTTAAGTGGCAAATTAATTGTGAAAATGACGTTTAAAGCACGATTTTGTCCAGTTTTGCCAGGTATTGCTCATTGAACCGGGCGCCCAGCCCAGCAGCCTCCGGCATAATAATTTCCCCTTTGTTGGTATAATGGATGCCGTTTTCTACCGGATCTTCCTCAAACATCAGGGGTGTATCAAAGTCGCAGTGAATGATGGTATCGCTGCTGAGTGCCACATGGGCCGCTGCCGTAAAACCAACCCTGCTTTCTAAAAAACCGCCCATTTGGATCTGGATTCCCCGCTGTTCGGATAGTGCTATGATCTTTTCTGCCCGGAAGATGCCGGATGACTTGCCTAGTTTTACATTCAATAGGTCGCAGGCACCCAAATCCAGCAAACGTTTGGCATCATGTTCGTCACAGCAGCTTTCATCGGCCATAATTTTAATTGGGCTCTTTTGTTTTATAAAAGGCAGTTCCATAAAATCCCATCTTGGTATAGGTTCTTCGCAGTGCTGGATCTTGTAAGGTTTCAGTGCTATTAAAATTTCTATTGCATCAGCCGTATTCCATCCCTGGTTGGCATCAATACGGATGGGAATCTCCATGCCAACGGCCTCCCTTATTTGACGGATGCGTTCAATGTCATCTTCTTTGGTTCCGCCGAGTTTTACTTTTATAACGGTAAAGCCTTTTGCCTGTATGGTTGCTGCATCAACTGCCATCGTTGCGGCGTCTTTAAAACTTACGGTGTAGTCTGTCACCAAAGCCTTGTTGTTGCTGCCCCCCAAAAAGGCATATAGTGGAAGCCCCGCCTGTTGGGAAGCGATATCATACAAGGCCATATCAAAAGCACTTTTGATACTGCTGTTGCCGTAGATCACACTGTTCATCGCGTTATGACAGCCTTCAATATCCAGTGCATTCTTGCCTTTTAACATAGTTGCCAGGTACTTTCCCACCACCATACCCGTTTCCATGCTTTCGCCATTGATGGTCATAAAGGGGCTGCATTCTCCGGTACCAACAATGCCTTCCTTTGTTTCAATGATAACGATCACGTTTTCTGCATGGGTAAGCGGGCCAAGCGAGATGATAAAAGGCGATTTTAGTCTGATTTTGGAAGCGTAGAGTTTGATGGAGGTAATGGTGGCTGTCATGGAGTAAATATAATGAAGAAGGTTTTGATTTATTCTTACGACCTGCACCAAACCAAATTCTTTTGTTAAAAGAGCATAATTTGAGTAATAAGGGATACCATAATGCGGTGGGTGCTGCAAGCCAGGGCACAGGGCTTTTGCAGGCACATCGCCTGAGAAACGCTGGTTGAAGGAATACATGCGTTGAAAAAAATCTAACGTGTTGAACAGTTTGCCCTGATACCCTGTAGTAAGTTTTAACCTGTGTTTCCCAACATTGAAAAAATGTATATTTTTATAAGACCGGTTAGGTACATGGAAATTTGAATAAACACTGTCAAAAAGTGGTTATTTTCCACCTTTATGCTGTGCAAAAATTTGAACACATGAAAAGAGTAATCATTATTTTTTTACTTTTAGTAAGTCAGGTCTTTCCTGGTAATGCACAAAATGTAGGCATTGGCACAACCACACCATTGGCAAGGCTGCATGTAATTGACAGTGCTGTATTGTTCAGCGCATCAAGTTCAACACTGGCATCCCCTTATCCCGATCCGCCGATACAAGGATCGGGTATCCGGATGATGTGGTATCCAGGTAAAGCAGCTTTCAGGGCAGGGTTTACTGTGAACGAATGGAATAAGGATAATATTGGTTTATATTCTACGGCTTTTGGTAATCGGTCTGAAGCCAGCGGCATTGTATCCACAAGTTTTGGAATTTCTACAACAGCCAGCGGCAGCATGTCAACCAGTATGGGTTCTGAAACAACAGCCAGTGGTACCCACTCTACCAGTATGGGTACATTAACCATAGCAAGTGGCGGCAGTTCTACGAGTATGGGTAACCAAACGCTCGCCAGTGGCAGTAATTCCACCAGTATGGGTTACTTAACTTACGCAACAGGCAACAATTCCACCAGCATGGGATTGAGCACGGTTGCCAGCGGTAATCATTCCACCAGTATGGGTATCTACACTTTTGCCAAAGCCAACGGGGCGATATCGATGGGTTCTTATACTGATAATACCGACAATCCTGATCCTAATACCACCGCCACGACAGACAGGATTTTTCAATTAGGAAATGGTGTTTTGGGTTCCCGTAGCAATGCCGTAACCGTTTTGCGAAATGGAAATACAGGCATTGGAGTACTCAACCCCGGCTTTATCCTTGATGTAAATGGCCGAATTCTCCTGCGATCCAGTAATAATTTAAGCGCCGGCATCAACCTAAATAATGAAGGTAATACCGGCATTGCTGCTTTTGTTGGCATGCGGTCATCTTTTAACGAAGTTGGTTTTTACGGACAAACTGGAACAAACGGCTGGCGCTTTTTAGTTAACACTACAACGGGAAATGCCTGGTTGCAAGGAGCATTAACCCAAAATAGTGATATGAGATTGAAAACGAATATTGCACCTCTTTCAAACACACTCAACGCCCTTCAACAAATAAAAGGTTATACCTACAATTGGAAAGACGCATCTAACAATGAAGAACAAATCGGCTTACTTGCCCAGGAACTGCAAAAAGTTTATCCGCAATTGGTTAAAGAGAATGATCGGGGAGATTTAAGTGTAAACTACAGTGGTTTGGTGCCGGTGTTGCTGGAAGCCATCAAGGAACTGCAGGAAAGAGTAGCCCAGTTGGAGGAGAAACTACAATAAGATGACCAATGTTTATTCCCTCCCCGGGTAGGTACATGAGCCGTTGCTCTTGTTCCTGTATTCACCAGCCATCTTTGCATTGATGATGCTTCGTCATAAAATCAGGCGAAAATGGACGCCAAAAGTGCTCCTATTAACCAGTTAAAACACCAGCGCCTGTAAAAGGGATCATCTATCCAACAAGTAGCAGACTGAGGAAATTTGAAAACCCTAATTGAATCCAGATCAGCACTTTGTGTGTCAGCGATATGAACTATGTATTATTTCGTCAGTTTCACTTTTTCAACAGCAGTTTTCCAACCATTTATCATTTGCCTCCAACCATTCACAACATTTTATGAAAACATTATTCCCCCTTCCGTTGTAATTGAAATAAATACAGTGGTTTTTCCGTTAATTTTACTTCATGCTACTACAATTAAAGCAGATAATTATGAATAAAAAATTTATCCCGGTATTACTGGTGCTCACCGTGGCTTGTTTCTTCTTTGCTTTTTCCCGGAACAGCAGCACTACCGATAATCCGAAATCCCGTTATGAAAAGATCTTACGAAACATCGGTCTGATACTTGAGGAAGGACATTATAGCCCCAAAAAGATCGATGACGCATTTTCTAAAAATGTGCTGAACAGTTTTATCAAAGAATTAGACGATGATAAAACTATCTTTCTGCAGGCAGATGTAGACAGCTTCCAGCGGTTTACAGGTAAAATTGATGATGAGATACATGGGAGCAAATTAGAGTCATTTTATTTCATTGCTGAATCCTACTCAAGAAGGTTAAACGAAGCATCCCGTTTTTATACCGAAGTGCTGGCCAAACCACTCGACTTTACAAAAGACGAGGCAGTGCTGATAGATGGCGACAAAGCCAGTTTTGTAAAGACCAATGTGGAAAGAAAAGACCTGTGGCGCAAAAGGGTAAAATACATGGTGCTTACACGATACAACGATATGCTGGAAGACAGGGAGAAAAATAAAGACAGGAAAATAACTGCAGATACCGACAGCGCAACAGCTGATGCCATCAAAAAATTTGTGTATAAAGCAGACAGCACACTCGAAAGAGAGTCCCGTGACCAGGTAAGAAAGCAGCTGGACAGGTATTTCACCACTTTAAAGAATCACAATACTACCGATGAATTGTTTAGTTCTTTTGTAAATGCGATCACCGCAGAAATGGACCCTCATACTAACTACATGGCACCAGTTGACAGCCGGAGCTTTAATGAAATGATGAGTGGAAAATTTTACGGTATTGGTGCCCAGTTGAAAGAAGAGGAAAGTAAAATAAAAGTATCCAGCCTGGTTACTGGCGGACCGGCATGGAAAAGCGGCGAGCTGGGTGTAAATGATGAGATCATTAAGATTGGCCAGGGTACAGGCGAACCAGTAGATGTTACAGGATTTGCGGTAACAGATGCTGTAAAACTGATTCGTGGTGCTCAATCCGGAACAGAGGTTCGGCTTACGGTGCGTAAGCCAGACGGAAATGTGAAAGTAGTAGTGTTGAAAAGAGATGAGATCAAATTGGATGACACGTTTGCTAAAAGCGCTATCATCAATGGTGAACATAAAATTGGATACATCTACCTGCCAGAATTTTATATGGACTTTAATGACCCCAATGGGCCAAGGTGCAGTGATGATGTGGCCAAAGAAATTGAAAAACTAAAAGCAGAAAATGTAGAAGGTATCGTGATGGACCTGCGTGGCAATGGCGGTGGCTCCTTACCAGAAGTGGTGAAAATGGTGGGTCTGTTTATTGAAGACGGACCTGTGGTGCAGGTAAAAGCAAGAGAGCAGGAACAACCAATGCAGTTAAAAGATAAGGACAAAGGCGTTTTATATTCTGGTCCATTAACAGTGATGGTGGATGAATACAGTGCTTCTGCCTCTGAAATATTTGCAGCCGCCATACAGGATTACAAACGTGGTATCGTTATCGGCAGTACTTCCACTTATGGTAAAGGAACTGTACAGCGTACTATCCCGCTTACTCCTTCAGAAACATCTTTTGGCTTTGGCAACAGGCAACAGGAAGACCTGGGGACCATTAAACTGACCATTCAGAAATTCTACCGGGTGAATGGCGGTGCTACCCAGTTAAAAGGTGTTGCTCCTGATGTGGTGATACCAGACAGGTACGAATACTCGAAAACAAGGGAGAAAGACAATGTAAATTCATTGACATGGGACGAAATTGGCAAGGCTGAATATATGCCATGGACTTCTACTTACAGCACGGATGCTGTTGTAGCAACAGCAAATGAGCAGGTACAGTCAAGTACTATATTCTCCACCCTGCGCAACAAAGTGCAGTGGATCAACAAGACGCTGGATAAACCTGTTTCACTTAATCTTACCACTTACCAGGCTGAACAAAAGCAAATGAAGTCGGTATACAAATCATTGGACAGTTTATATAAACTGCCAACCGAATTGAAAGTAAAACCTTCTGAAACAGATGCGGCCAAACTGGAAGGAGATAAAGAGAAAACAGAAAAGAACAAACAGTTCATCAACAGGATCAAAAACGATATCTACGTGGATGAAACGGTGAAAGTGATGAATAATATGATACATCAGAATAATGTAGCTGTCAATAACCGCAACGCAGACGGTTCTGAGGCTCCAAAGAAAAACTAAGTACACATTTTTTCAGTAACGGCCCCCAACTTGTTGGGGGCCGTTTGTGTTTATAGCCTTTTTAAAACTTTAAGTAGATGGGCAGCACAGGTTCAGCCGATTTAAAAGCACCATACAACAATACAAACAGGAAGAACACAGCAACATAAGCTCCCAGTGGCACTTTGTTCAGCCTGGCAATCAATTTATCCGCAAGATCATCTTTGATGAGATGAAGGATAAATGCAATCAGCAGGATCAGCAATACAGGCTGGTAGTTCCCATAAAATGCCTTCCATACACCCGGGCTAAAATCATAAACAATCTGGTGGATCATAGCGGCTGCCGAATCAAAACTGGATGCTTTAAAAAATATCCAGCAGAAACAGACAAAATGAAACGTGATGACGGCGGCCAGAAAATTATACAGGGGTTTGTTGCTGATCGTTGCCAATGCTTTGCCCGTAAGCAGTATCCATACTTTATGAAAGGCCAGGGCAATTCCATGTAGACTTCCCCAAATAATAAAGTTCCAGCTGGCGCCATGCCAAAAACCTCCCAGCAGCATAGTGGTCAATAAATTCAATCCGGCGGGCACACCTGCTTTGTCTTTCTTGATGAGCGCTGGTAACACAAACAGTAATAAAACAGCAGCAGTAATGATTGCTGCCCACATATGAGGAAGATGAAACAGCAGGGTACAGGTGAAGAATACACCTGTAAAAAAAATAAGCGCAAAAATATAAGTGGCGATGGTTCCTTTGCGGTTGCCGCCAAGTGGTATGTACAGGTAATCCTTCAGCCAGGAAGATAAAGAGATATGCCAGCGCCGCCAAAACTCGGTGATATTTTTACTTTGGTAAGGGGATAAAAAATTGACAGGGATTGTAAAGCCCAGCCATTTGGCAATACCCAGCGCAACATCACTATAGCCACTAAAATCACAATAGATCACAACCGCATATCCATAAACGGCAAACAAATTTTCAAGCCCGGTATATCTTGCAGGGTCGTCAAAAATATAGTCTACATAATTAAGGGTAAGATAATCGGAGAGGATCAGTTTTTTAAACATGCCCGATACGATAAGATAAAAGCCCTTGGTAAAATCGTTATCGGTTATAACAAAAGGTCTGTTGATCTGTGGCACAAAATCATGTGCTCTTACAATGGGGCCCATCACCAGTTTGGGGAAAAAGGAGAGGAACAACAAATAGTCGCTGAATTTTTTTGCCGGCTCAAACTGGCCACGATAGATATCAATGGTATAACTCAGGTTTTCAAATGTATAAAAAGAAATTCCTACTGGAAGCAGGATGTTAAGTGGGTTAAAATGAGTGCCAAAAAGATTGTTGCTGAAATCAATAAAGAAGTTAGTGTACTTAAAGTAAAACAGCAAACCCAGGTTAAAGAAAATACTGGCCAGCAACAGCAGGAACTTCCCTGTTTTGTTTTTTACCCGGTAAATGGCATTTGAAATGATATAATCAACAACCGCCGATAGTATTACAAACAGAACAAACGAACCGCTGGCTTTGTAAAAAAAGTAAAGCGAAAAAAAGCAAAAAATATACCGGCGGAGGGTAAAGTTATTTCTGAATGTATGGTACAGTATGATGAATGCCGTAAAGAAAAAAACAAAGAACCCATTGTTGAACAGCAATGGATTTTTGGGGTCGTACAGGAACTGCTGCAAAAAAGATTGCAGGTCAAACGAAGGCATACAGTTAATTTTATTTACTGGTTAAGGCATATTTATTATAATCTCTCATCAGGGCATTAAAAAAATAATGCGCCAGGGTATCAGCGCCCCTCCAGTTAGGATGTACATAATCTTTATTGGCAAGGGAAGGTTGTTTTTCTGCCCATCTTACAATAGAATTATGTCCACCCATGGTCTGGTACTGGTTGTAAAAAGCGCTGCCGGTTTCGTATGCAATGGTGGCCTGCACTTTTATCAATGAATCGATGCCCACAGCGCTCTGGTATGCTCCGTCATAACGAAAAGCCCTGTCAGCAGTGCTCACGATCAAAAAGTCCGTCTGGTTAAAACAGGTTTTTAATTTTTTTACCACGGGCATCAGCATCCGGGCATACCAGTTAAAATTCCTGTCATTGGGTTTGAATAATACATTCACCCCATATTGAAGGATGATAAGATCATAATTATTTTCTTTTGCCACCGATGAAAGAAAGGAGGTGTCGATAGTGCCAAACTCCACGCCGGAAATTCCCCGGAAAGAAAAATTATCCACTATAATACCGGATCCTGTTTCAAAGCTGATGCCATACACCGGCAGGCGGTTGTCGGTTACCGTTAGTTTGAGGTAAGGGTTTTTATTTTCCTCCAGCAGCAGTTTGCCAAAATTCACTTTCGCAGGTACAGGGATATTTTTTCCGTTTACATTAACTGTAATTGGTACATCGGTGTAGCCATGAAGCAAATATTTTTCAATTGAAGCTGAACTGTCCCTGATACAGCGGTCCCTCATCTCAACCCAGTCGTTATTGCCTTTAAAAAGATAGCCGGATAAAAACAGCCTGTTGTTCCTGCTACTTGTTTTAAAGTTTTCTTCCTGCCAGCCGGCCGAGTAATTGTCCGTTGCCGTTATCCGGAGTTTGGCTGTAGGAGAGGAAATAGGTAAGAAGCCAACGCCACTGCCGCTGAATTCCTGTTGCAGTAATTTGCGGAAGGTTTGGGTAAGCAGGTCAGATTCTATCATACTGTCACCAAAATAACCGATCCGCACTTTCCTCTTCTTCCCTTTTTTCAGGTCTTCCAGTTTTTGCATGAACCTGGTTAATGAACTGGTGGAAGTGTCGGTATTGAAGCTATTGATAAAGTGAGGAAGATGATAAACAGTAAAGTCTTTGGCTGTTTTTTTTTCAATTACTACCGCCGGCTCATCTATTACTGCAGCGCTGTCAGTAATTGCCAACTGTGTTGAATCTTTTGCAAAAACATCAGCTATTAAATTAATGCGGTTGAAAACGGGCCATTTAAAATGATAAACTGAAGCGGCCAGTGAAAAGGCCGCATAAAGAATAAAACTGGTGACGGTAAATGTTACGACTCGCCGGTTGCTGTTCATGGAAGGGTGGACCTAAGGTGTATTTGACAGTTTATATTTTTTAATGATCGTGGTAACCCGCTTTTTCCATTCTAAAGGTAATTCGGAATATCCACTTTTACTGATGGCATCCACCCATAAATGATAATTTATATTTCCTTTAAGTCTTTTGTAATATTTTCTTTTGGCGAGCAGGTTACAAAAATCAATATAGGAAGCGGTGATATTTGGGTACTGCTTATAACGGGTCTTGATTTTCCTGGTCTTTAGCAGTTTGTTTTTTCCCATAATGCCAAAATGATTATTCAGAATTTTGGCATTTTTTCCAGCGCCGGATGATGATTCAATGGTGGCCACGGCAAGGATAACGGCAGCCGGTATCCCATACGAAGCAGATAATGAATCAGCCAGTGGACGGTATTTGTTGATGTAAGACTGTGTTGACTGGGCTCCGCAAATAACAGGCAGGCAGATAATAAGAATCCATAAAATAAACTTCTGTAAAAATAATTTCATGCCTTTTATAATGCGGTTTGTCACCCGGTTCTGCTCAAAAAAAAATCAAGATAAATAAAATATCTGCGCTACTTGAAAATGATTTGTAAATCCCTGCTGTTTTACGGTCCGGAATGATAGTAACAAATGCGGCATCAGCTCTCAACTAACTGATTAGTAATCTACGGGTCTAAGTTTTGAATCGTTAAACAAAAGCAATTCTTTTACCTTTCGGCATGGAATTTGAAATTTAGCATCGGCTCCAACTATCATCTTATTGTAAACCATCTGCAGCAGACCTGCTCACTGTGGATTCAATTAACTGCCATGTCAGTGAAAAACCCCAGAAGAAAATTCTTCAAAAGCTTTGTTGCAAAAGAATCCGAACAGCAGATATCCATACCAAATGAAATAGCAGAAGCTGTAACAGCAGATGATCCTTTATTCGAAAAATTCTCCCGGAAAAAACCAGGCCGTGCTGGCGGAATAGTAATGGGCGATGGAACCGCTTTGCGTGTTGGCAATGTTACCAGCGGTGTTGGGCTTTATGCCGGCGTTTTTGCAGATTGGGAAAAAAAGCATTTGATCAACCGGCTCACTGCAGGTTTTCGGAAAAATGATCTGAATTTGCTTAGCGGACTTTCTGTTTCGCAGGCAGTGGACTTTCTTATTCCTGTACAAGCAAATATTCCTGCCCTTGCTCCGCCAATTAATAATTACCAGGGTAGCCAGCCAGATGCAGCGGGTGTGGCGTATGGACAAACATGGGTCAACAGTGCTTTGCAATGGAATGTCAGCAATCACCCGGAAACAGGGTATGCCCGAATTTATGGATCATTAAAAAACTGGCAGGCGGGTACTTATATAAAAAGCAATACTTCCATCGCTGAAAAAATGGTTTTGTTTTGGTACCATTTTATACCCGTGCAATTGTTCCAGCTGGAACAGCAAAGCCCGGTAGGTATTAATGCCGGCCGGGTGATGTATAATTATCTAAGCTTGCTTCGAAATAACTGCCTGGGTAATTTTAAAACAATGATCAGGAAAATCTGTACCGATCCTGCGATGATGAATTATCTCAGCAACCAGAATAATACCGCCGCTGAACCCAATGAAAATTTTGCCCGGGAGTTATTTGAATTATTTACGCTTGGTAAGGGCCCGGAAAGCCAGTACACCGAAACGGATGTGGCAGAGGCAGCAAAGGTTCTTACAGGCTGGCTGACCGTTAATTTTGAACAGCTGAATACGGTCACCAATTTTGTTCCGGAAAGGCATTCGCAGGAAAACAAAACCTTCTCTTCTTTTTTTAATAATACGGTCATCAATAACAGGCCGGGTGCTGCGGGGGCACTGGAACTGGATGATCTTATCAACATGATCTTTAGTAAGCAACAGGTAGTGGCAAAATATATCTGCCGCAGGTTGTACCGCTTTTTTGTTTACTATGATATTGATACCAATATTGAAGCCAATGTGATTGCTCCATTGGCACAAACATTCATTAGCAACAATTGGGAGATACGCCCTGTATTGCTGCAGTTGTTTAAAAGCCAGCATTTTTTTGATCCGGCTAACAGGGGCGTGATGATCAAAAGCCCGCTTGACCTTTTTGTTGGATTTTACCGTGTTTTCAATATGAATATTAGTCCTGTTGATGGTGCTAACTACCAGGCATTGTATGCAGCTTATGGAGTGCCGCTTTATTACAGTGAGATCACCGGGCAACACCTGATGAATCCGCCTACAGTAGCAGGGTGGAGGCCTTATTACCAGGAGCCTGCTTTTCACCAGGCATGGATCACCAGTGATTCTGTGCAGAGAAGGTATAATTACCTGGAAGGCCTGCTGTGGGGATATTTTTATGAAATAGACTGGCGTGTTGACCTGGTGGCCTGGGCAAGACAAAGCAGTGCCCCGGGAAATCCGAACACCCTGGTGGCAGATACCATAAAGTTTTTATTGCCTGTTGATCTTTCTGCCGATAAAAAAAGCCAGATCAAGACACAAACCTTGCTGAGTGGCCAGCAGTCTGATGGCTATTGGACAGGGGTATGGAATCAATACAACAGTAATCCCGGCGACCAGGGTTTATACGACCAGGTAACCTACCGGTTGAGAAATTTGTATTTCACTATTGTGCGTTTGGCAGAATTTCAATTAGCGTAATTAAAGATACTCAATCCAGTTTCCGGTATCAATAAACTTAACAGTATGAAACGTAAGGAATTTGTAAAACTGTCTGTATTGTCAGGTGCTGCCACCATGCTTGGTAAATCCATGGTGCATGCCAGCAATCTACTCGACAGCCCTTTTTTGCAACAGCTGGCACAAAGTTTCAACAGTTGCAACCGGGTGCTGGTAATCATACAGCTTACCGGTGGCAATGACGGGCTTAACTGTATCATTCCAATAGACCAGTATGGTTCGTTGGCAACAGCGAGGCCAACCATTGTACCACCATTGTCCCAGATTTTAACACTCAATAATAATATTACAACAGGCATGCATCCTTCCATGCCGGAGTTAAGAAATTTGTACAATGAAAATAAAGTGAATATTGTACAGGGTGTGAGTTACAGTAACCCTAATTTCTCCCATTTCAGGGCAACAGATATCATGCAGTCTGGCAGTGACAGCACACAGGTGCTGACTACAGGCTGGATGGGCCGTTACCTCCAATTGGATAACCCGGGTTTCCCCGACGGATATCCCAATAGCAATATGCCTGATCCGTTGGCAATCCAGATCGGTAGTTCGTTACCACTAACATTACAGGGTACCGCAATTAACACCGGCTACAACGTGAGTGACCCACAGTCGCTCATTAATATCATAAATGAAACCACGGATGTATCACCCAACAACGATTATGGCAGGGAGCTTTCTTTTATAAGGCTGATGAAAGACCAGAGTAATGCCTATGCCACCACCATCAGGGATGCATATAATGCTGCCGTTACACTTTCTACTCAATATCCTGATGAAGATCTGGCTAACCAACTGAAGATTGTGGCAAGGCTGATTAAAGGCGGATTAAGAACCCCGGTGTACATCGTAAACCATCCTGATTCGTTTGATACGCATGACGGCCAGGTGGTAAGTGGAAATTTTAACCAGGGCAGACACCCCATAGCGATGGCAAAACTCAGTAAGGCGATTGCCGCTTTTCAAAACGACCTCGAATTAATGCAGGTAGATGAAAAAGTATGCGGTATGACCTTTAGTGAATTTGGAAGGAACATCAAGGGAAATGGCTCGCTTGGTACTGATCATGGCACGGCAGCTCCTGTTATCTTTTTTGGGACCAAGGTACGTGGTGGAATGGTAGGTACATCGCCTTTACTGCCGGCTAATGCAACGGCAGATGACCATGTAGCCATGCAATATGATTACCGGCAGTTGTATAGCAGTGTGTTGCAAAAATGGCTTTGCATATCTGCGCCGGATGCAGATACCACTTTATTGGATTCTTACAGTACGCTTTCTATATTTGATACAGATATCGTGTTGCCGGTACAGTTAGTAAGTTTTACGGCGGTATGGCAGAATGATGTTCCAAAGCTCAACTGGCAGGTGGCATCCACTATGGGTATTCATTTTTTTGAAGTGCAGTGGAGTGGCAATGGCCAGGATTTTACAACCATCAATCGTGTTTTCGTAGATGGTGAAAATAAACAGTACCAGCTGCTGCATACGGCTGCAGCGGCTATTAATTATTACCGCATTGTTAGTAACGAATACAATGGTGAAAGATCCATCAGCAAGGTGGTAAGGTTGACAAACACAAATGCAGGACAGGGTCAGGTGGTCGTAATAAACCCTAACCCGGTAAAAGCAGGCAATCCTGTGATAAAATTAAACCTGCTGGATGCAGAAAACGGTGAAATGCTGCTGCATTTATATACAGATACGGGAGTGTTGGTGTACCAGTTTAGCAGAGTACTGCAACTTGAGAATACGGTTGCAATTGCTGTCAATAAATCCCTGCCAGCCGGTGTATACATGGTATGGGTAAGTCTGCCTGGGGGATATAAGAAAGCCCATAAAGTTTTATTGGTTCCCTAGCAGCTGCAGGGTTTTGAATGCAAGTAAGGAATACATACAACAAACAACTGCGGCGCCGGAGGCGCCGCAGTTCATTTTATAAAGACTTATAAGACCCGGTACTATATCGATCTGCTGCTATCAAAATTTTCCAGTTCCTTACTCACTGCATTCAGGAAAGTAGCTCCCAATGCACCATCAATGATCCTGTGATCGTAGCTTAATGAAATGTACATCATGTGCCTTATAGCAATGCAGTCACCTTGCGGTGTTTCTATCACCATAGGTCTTTTCTTTATCGCACCTACCGCCATGATGGCTACCTGTGGTTGATTTATGATCGGCGTTCCCATAATGCTGCCAAAGGAACCTACATTAGTGAGTGTAAATGTTCCGCCAGAAGTATCATCGGGTTTTAGTTTGCCCGTCCTGGCAGCATTAGCCAGTCCGTTTACTTTTTTTGTAAGACCTGTTAAATTTAGCTGGTCTGCATTTTTTATAACCGGCACAATGAGGTTGCCAGAGGGCAGGGCAGTAGCCATGCCAATATTCAGGTCTTTTTTTACAATCAGTTTGTCGCCGTCGATGGAGCTGCTGAGCCAGGGATATTTTTTAATGCATTTTACAATGGCTTCGATAAATAAGGGGGTGTAGGTAATTTTTTCGCCTTCCCTTTTTTCAAATTCTTTTTTCACTTTCTCTCTCCACAATACCATATTGGTAACATCACATTCGGCAAAGCTGGTTACATGCGGACTGGTATGCTTACTGTCGACCATATGTTTGGCAATCATCTTTCGCATCCGGTCCATTTCAATTATCTCTACATTGCCAGGGTAACTAACAGGTGCAAGTTCTGTGTTTTGTGCCGGGGTAGGTGCCATATTGCTTGCTACCGCAGGCGGAGTTGCTGGCTGTGGAGCAGGAGCGGCTTGTGGCTCATGACTCACAGCTATGCCTGTTTTTCTTCCACCTGCAACATAGGCCAGGATATCTTTTTTGCTAACCCTTCCATCCTGTCCTGTACCTGGTATCTTTTCCAGTTCGGTCATGCTGATGCCTTCCTGTTGTGCAATATTGAGCACTAATGGTGAATAAAAACGAAGCGCAGAAACTGTACCGGCACTGGTCATAGTAGCGGGCTGGTAAGGAATGGTTTCAACCACATTGGCTTCTTCATACACTGGGGCCACCGGAACTGGTTGCGCAGGAGCTGCCGTTACCGCTGCATCAGCACCCACTCTTATTTTTGCAATGACTGCACCGATGGGCACCACGTCATTTTCTTTGTACAAAATTTCCTCTATCACGCCGGAAACAGTTGAAGGCACTTCACTATCCACCTTATCCGTGGCAATATCCAATACCGTCTCATCTTCTTTAATGGTATCGCCGGGATTTTTATGCCACTTCAAAATGGTGGCTTCTATAATACTTTCACCCAGCTTGGGCATTACCAAATCAACTAAAGGCATATCAATATTGTGTTTGTAATGAATAAAAGAGAAACCTGCAACAGGCAATTCTCAATTGGCGCAATCGGTGTCAAAGGTAAGTATTTGGAAGTAATGGCAAAAGAGTGTCAAAAGCCGGTAATATCCCATATTGAAAATGTGACACCGAAGTTGTCTTTCACCCCCGTTCTCCTAATCCCCCTGCCGGAGGGTAATGCTGCGTGTGACTCAGTCTAGCTCAGGGGCAGAGATCGAAGCGTTACTTTGCAATCAGGTAGCTGTTGGATTCAAACTGATAGATTTTTCAAAACCCGGTGGTTTATTCCAGCAGCCGTGTTGTATGATGTGTATGAAGAGAAAAAACTTAAAAAATGATGCATTACCTTCCCTTTCTTGCAATCATGATCAGCCGGGGCGATTTTCTTACATCGTATCCGCCAAAATTATAATCCCCAAATACATCCTGAATCTGCAGGCCCTGGTAGGCAAACATCTCAGTGAAATCACCCAGTGAGAATTTGGCCACTTTTTCCGTATAGATCAAAGGTGTTTCAAGTGCTTCGTCTTCCACCTGTATCTTTTTGTAGAAATGCGTTTCATCAAACCACTTGGTGATAAAATAATTCACCCCGTCTATTTCTTTATCAAACTGGTGTACCAGGTGGTCTTCTGCATAATGTACATTCAAATAGTCCATTACAAACCAGCCGCCTGGTTTTATGGCCTGTGCGATGGTGCGTATGGCATTGTCATGCTCCCGCCTGCTGTTGAAATAGCCAAAACTGGTGAAAAAATTAAAAGCGTAGTGGTAATAATTGATGCGGAAGGGGAGACGCATATCATGCAGGTAGAAGTGTAGGTTATCCTTTTCCTGTAACAAGGCTTCTTTGATACTGTCTTCGCTGATGTCGATACCCGTAACGTCAAATCCTTTTTCGGCGAGGTGAACAGCATGACGTCCTTTGCCACATGCCACATCCAGCATAACGGAGGCGGGTAAGGGCTGCAGGAATTCAATGAGTTTGTCGATAAAGGCAGCCGCTTCTTTTTCGTCCCTGTTAAAATATAACTGGTGGTAGTAAGATGAATTGAACCAGTCTTTAAACCAGGGATGCTCTTCCATATAGACTTTGTTTATAAAAACGTTTTTATTGACAGCACGATCAATCCATAGATAAGGGTGGTTACAAAGATTCCTTTGGCGGTTTTGTCTTTACTGGTATTGATATAAATGGTAAACAGTGCAGCATTTAATAAAAGGGAAAGGCTTAATGCTACCGTTAATGTTTTATAACCGGGTTCCACCCTGAACATCCATTGAATTGTTTCACCAATCGTCAGCATTTTAAAATTATACATTTTAAAAAGCAGTATGCCCAGTACAGGTGCCAGCACGCCCATGATCAGCCCCATTAAAAAATTATCCTTTTTCCAGAACATTATATTTTCCAGTTTTTTTCTAATTGTGATTTTAATTTGTAATTAGTAAGATCAAACTGAACCGGCACCACGCTCACATAGTTGTTTTTAAGTGCCCATACATCTGTATCTTTTCCCTTATCAAAATTGATAAACTCACCAGTAAGCCAGTAGTATCTTTTGCCGTGGGGATCTTTGCGTTCTTCAAAATCCTCCTCGTATTTGGCATAAGCCTGCCGGCAAACTTTCACCCCTTTAATTAATTCTTTTGGAATCGATGGTATGTTTACATTCAGCAATAAATGCTTGTCTAATTTTTTCTGTGTAAGCAGGCTGCTGACGATCATTCTTACAAAGTGCCTTGCCGCTGTAAAATCAGCTTCATAGCTGTAATCCAGGAGCGAAAAACCAATACTGGGAATACTCTCGATACTGGCTTCCATTGCAGCACTCATGGTGCCACTGTAAATAACATTGATAGAATGATTGGCGCCATGGTTGATACCACTCAGGCAAAGATCAGGTTTGCCATGCAGAATTTTGTCCACCGCCAGCTTTACACAATCTACCGGGGTACCGCTGGTTTGCCATGCTTCAATATCTCCAAATGTATCCATCTTAGTCATTCGCAAAGGCTGGCCGATGGTGATGGCATGCCCCATACCGCTTTGGGCTTTGTCAGGTGCCACCACCACTATTTTCCCTATGTCTTTTACAGCTTCCACCAGGTTGCGTATGCCCGGCGCCGTTATACCGTCATCATTGGTTATCAATATGACTGGTTGTTTTTTTGCTTTCGCCATAGTTGCTGATTAAAATTGTATACCTTAAAAACCGGGCAGCAGTTGCCTGCTAATGCCAGGCTGCCTGAACGGCCATGGTATAGAAACCAGGATGAGTAATAGTGCAAGGCCGAAATAGATCAGCATGCGTTTGTGTTTGGCTGCATCCGTACCGGCTTTTTTTACGGCCACCCTTCCCACATGCACGAGTATCCAGGCAAGTATCATCATAAAGCCATGCTCCATTACAAAAAAACGTACGGATACATCTGTTTTTAAATTGGACATCCTGCTCATCCATGAATTTCCAAAGAGCAGTATAAGACCCAGCAGCAATTGTATATCACAACTGATCATGAACAGGAGATTGCTTTTGTTATCGCTTTCTGTAAATACACGCTTTTTTAGAGTACCGGATAATGCATTTATTAAAGTAAGGACACCAAAGAGCAAAACTGCCCATCGTAAAATGTTATGTATTGCTGCTACTGTTTGCATAGTAAAAGTTTTTGCAAAAGTAAGGGCAAGTGGGCAATAGGCAATAGGCAATTGTCAATTGTCAATAGGCAATGAGCAAGGGTATTCAGCAGGCGATCTTATCAATCATCAAATCATTAGTAATCCCTATAAAAATTTTCCCTATCCGGACATAGATTTTCAATGGCTTAAAAATTAGTAAAAAAAAATTTGGATACAACTAAAATGTTTAGTATGTTTGTGCTAATCAAATTAGTCTGGTTATGTCACAAGCAGGTCAAAACTTAAAATATCTCCGCAAACTAAGGGGATGGACACAGGAAGAATTTGCCAACAAACTTGGTATCAAGCGTTCGTTGATTGGCGCTTACGAAGAAGACAGGGCCGATCCAAGACTGGAGGTAATGGAAACCGTATGCCATATGTTTAAAACAACGCTGGATGAACTGATGCTGAAAGATATGAGCGATACAGGCGGCAGTTACCTGGCCAAGCGGCGCATGCAAAAAATGATGACGGTGGATAGAAACCTGATTCATTTTGTACCTGTAAAAGCTGCGGCCGGTTACCTGGCAGGTTATGCCGATAGCGAGTTTATTGATGAATTGAACACCTTTACCTTGCCCATGCTCAGCGGTGGTAATTACCGGGCTTTTGAAATTATTGGCGATAGTATGATGCCTACACCCAGTGGAAGTATTATCGTTGGTGAGAAAGTTGACGACACTGAAGATGTGAAAAATAACCAGGCATATATTGTAGTCAGCCGCAACGAGGGTATAGTATATAAAAGAATCGTAAAAAGTAATAAGGCAAAAGCCAAACTAACCCTGGTAAGTGATAATCCACAGTACCAGCCCTACCAGGTAAATGCGGAGGATATTGTGGAATTGTGGCATGCACAAATGGTGCTTAGTAAAGTAACACAGCAGCAACGCTGGGATATGGATTCGCTTGCCAGTATGGTGAATAATTTACAGAACCAGGTGAGTTCGCTCAAGAAAAAGATGAATTGAGTTGGTCGCAGAACAGCATTGAGCCTACACTTTGTTTTTACCTGTTTCATGTCAGAATCCAACTGAGTTTCTGTAGATTTTTTTGCCTGTAACTCAAACTCGAAGGATGAAGCTCAAAGCTCATAACTCAAAACTCACAACTCATAACTCAAAGTTCATAACTCATAACCCGAAACCCGAAACTCATAACTCAAAACCCATAACTCAAAACTTGTAACTATAAAACCCCTAACCATCTTAACCCGTGCATAACTAGTCAATAACAACCATTCAACCTTTCATAATTTCACCGATTCAGATACATCCACTAAACATTTAAAAACACACAATTATGATCAAGCTACAGGTAATTGGCAATCTGGGAAAAGATTGCATTGTAAAAGACATCAACGGCAAAACTGTTATCAACTTCAGCGTGGCCCACAGCGAAAAATATAAGGATTCACAGGGTAATTTAAAAGAACGCACCACCTGGGTGGAATGTGCTTATTGGACAGACCGTACTGCCATCTCTCCGTATCTTACAAAAGGCACCACCGTATATGCAGAAGGATCACCAGAAGCAGATGCCTATATGAACAAAGAGAACCAGGCAGCCGCCACATTACGTATGAGGGTACAGAATATCCAGTTGCTGGGCAGCAGGCAGGGAGGAGACAATCCAAACAGCAATGCAGGCAATAATAGTTTTGCAGCACCAGCCAGTACGCCGGCAGCAAGACCAGCCGCAGCTTCACCTGTTCCGGAGGCTGCAGCCGATGATCTTCCGTTTTAATTTTTTGAAGAATGATAGATATGAACCGGCGCAAGCGCCGGTTTTTTTATGCTCTTTATAATTGGGAAAGCCCTTAAGCAATGTAGCTGACGCTTGAAGCGATCTGTAGGTCATACTTCCTTCTTCTTTTTATTGAAATAGGGCATTAAAGCAAGACAAACAAATCCCACCACCAGGATGATGACGCATTGCGCCATCCACTGCAGCGTACCATTGGCATAGGCAATACCTTTGTTTACGCCATACAAAACCAAAACTGACTGCACAAATTTAGGATACGCCCCAATGCCTCCGGGTGTAATGATCATACCTATGCTGGCAAAAGCCAGTACCGGGAATGCCACCATAAAAGGTAAATGATCTGTACCTGCTGTAGCTAAAAAACCGAGGTAGGTGCCGCCAACATAACAGCACCAGATAAAGACACTGTGAAAAATAAAGGCCCATTTATCTTTCATCTTACCTACGCTGGTAAGTCCCGCTTTTACACCCTCAAACATACTTTTGATGCGTAGGATAAAGCCATTATGACTGAACCTCCTGAAAATATACCTGGCGAGAAAGTATAGCATTACTAAAACGGTAACAAGTATCCCAATTTTTATCAACAAAGCCTTTATGCCACCTGCTAAAAAATTCTCTCTGATAGTTTCTTTGGCAAACTGTCCAATAAGATCGTACTGGGTAAAAATGGTAATGGCAAAAACCACTAACAGGCAGAGCACATCCACCACCCGTTCTACCAGGATGGTACCAACCAGTTTATCAGCCGGTACTTTTTCATAGCGGGCAAGGATGGTGCATTTGAGCACTTCGCCCAGGCGGGGAAAAGCCAGGTTGGCGAGATAGCCCACCATTACAGCAAAAAAGGTGTTGAGCAAACCGGGGTTATAGCCCATGGGTTTCATCAGCAGTCTCCAGCGCATGGCCCTGCTTACATGGCTGGCTGAGATGATGATAAAAACAGGAAAGATCAAAACGTAGCGGGCAGAAACCAGCGCTTCCTTACACTCCCGCAGGTCTTCCTCACTCATTTTATCAATACTCCACCAAACCAAAAAAAGACCGAGACCGAGGAACAGCAAGTATTGCAGCGCAGTGAGTAATTTTTTCTTCATACAAGGTGGCAAAAGTACAAACTAATTGGTATAGGGGAGTTTTATGAAATTATTTAGGGGGAGGTTAGTTGCGGTGTAATCATCCGTCTCGGCCAACGTTGTCCAGGCGATGAGTCTGCTACGGGCATGTGCGTTGGTATGCAGCACTCGCCGTTCAAAGAAACAGATTGCTTGGTCTTTTGCGCATGCAAATCTTTTTTTGTTAGTAGATGCTATAGCGCTTCAGACTGTAACTGATACAGGGACCAAAAGGATCACGGGAAGCATAATACACGAGGCCTATGCCAAGTGCATACCACCGGTCTTCTGTATATGCAATAGATGGCGTGCCGGACGACATATCGAAATACAGCATCCGAACCTTGGTAACATTCGAAAAATTTAAGCCTGTGGATAGCGTTACAGCAACATTTTTTTCAACGATATTTCCCTGTACCTGTATAACAGTGTTTTGAGATCCGCCATTGATCCATCCCCTGACAGTATTTGCCCATACTCCTCCTGTGGGCAGGTTTTCATCCAGGAATTTTATTTCTCCGTTTAGGCTTAATAACAAAAGGCTGTGCAGGTCATCAAAATTATTGAAATACTGGTAATAGGATGTACCGCTCTTCCTGTACGGCTGGTTATAGTCAAGCAGGAATTCGTTTGTTTCTGTGAACTGCCGGTACAGCTGGCCATTGTAGGTAATATTGGTAGCTATACATTTTTTATACAACGAATCTACAGACCCGAAACTATTCGAATGGGTATAGCTCCAGCTGGAGTTAGTTACCAGCGGAAAGTAGTCGGGATCCCGTTGCGTGATATTGATAGTGGCAATGCATGCGCTGCTGTTGTACAATACAGTTATTGTTGCAGCTCCGTAAAATTCTGGTGTGCCGGTACCATCAAGTATTACGGTTTGTAAACCTGTGCTGGTAAAGGTTCCTGCCTTTGAAAAACTGATGCCGTTTGCACTGTTGGTGAAAATTAAATAAGATCCGGTTGCGGTAACGTTTACCTGTACCTGCAAAGTGTTGGTTGCATTTAACGGTACACCTTGTTTATAGTTACCGTTTACAGTTATGGGATTACAGTTGCCGGGGGCGCCGCCCAAAGATCCGTTGGAGAAAAGTCCGCCAGTAACAGTAACCGTGAAGCCGGGTGTTACAGTGACCGAAGCGCCTGGCCGTACATACAGGCTTTTTACGGATGGATTCGACGTAACAGTAGCATTACCTGTACTGATCACAGCATCCGTATTGGCATCGGGCAATGTGCCGCAGCTCCAGTTAGCCGTATTTTCCCACAGATTGTTTGCTGCACCCGTCCAGTTATTTGAAAAACGCAGTTCAAACTCCCGGCTGTAAACGGCATCTGCCAGACAGCGGTATTTATATCCGTACCAGGATGACGGTGTGTTTAAAAGTTGCAGCGTGCTGGTATTTGTTCCCGTATAAAAACTATTGTTGCCGATATTCGTATACCCGGCACCGGTATTTACCTGCCATTGGTAGCTGCTGCCTGCAATGCCTGATTTTAAAACCGTGCCGGCACCGGGGCAAAGAGTTATAGTTCCGGTCTGTATTTCATAGGCACCAATATCAACGGTCCCGAATTGTATCCTCGGGTTATTCAGGATATCGGCAGAGCCGGTTACAACATTATTGTTACCACCATCAACCAACAGGCTATATGGAAGCGGTTGCATTCCATCATCATCAGTGGCCCATATATTATCGGGACCATCTGCATCAGCAATTGCCACAAAATCGGGGTTGCCCGTGAGCAGGTTAACCGATACCGCAGGCGCTGTACCGGCTGTTTGTGCCTGGAAAAGACAGTTCTTAACACAAAGCCTGTTAGAGCCAGCCACCACCAGTGTATTCGTAATGTTACTATTGTTGTAATTGTTCCAGAACACCGAGTTATTGATCAGTATGCTGTCGGTTCCGTTGTTGACTGTGATACAGGCACCGTTGGGGGCAGCATGGTTGCTGCCATTTTCAATAAAATTGCAATTATTGATAGTACCGGCTGCGCCCAAAAAATCAATACAACTTGCGCCATTGCCGCCACCGGTTTTACTGTTATTATAAAACACGCAGTTATCCA
>ERZ795056.783-NODE-783-length-38962-cov-59.576914_pt1 | contig 38962 bp, 29 predicted proteins | sample MGYA00375140_ERZ795056 | MGnify/ENA primary metagenome ERZ795056 (study PRJEB30185, sample SAMN05720227) | activated sludge metagenome | isolation source: Anaerobic digester | place: USA | collected 2015-03-09 ...
TCGTGACATGCGTGTGGGACTCGCGCCCGATTGAGGCAGCTCGCGTCGCGTCGCATTGGGTTCTGTCCTGTGCGGCGCCGGAGCGAGACTGCCCGTTCGTCACGCAGCTAACCGGTACTATTTCAATAGCTTTATCGTTCTAGCGACTGTTACACGGCGCGTACAGGGCGATAAGAGGGCTTATCGACTTTAACGCAAATTTGGCGCAAACGACCACCGGACGGTCGTTCGGCAGAAAAAGCCAATAAGCTATCCAGGCGCGTAAAACGGGCAAAGCGGCATGGGTCGCTACTTCAAACACTGCGCGACAATCGTTTGAATTTGCGCGGGGCTTCGCGTGCGCCCAGCGCTCAACGCGTTGGCTAGTAGCGCGTCGCCGGTGATGCCGTTGAGGCCACGCAGCGCAAGCAGCACGTCGGTGGCGTTGAGCGAACCGTCGCCGTCGATGTCGAAGTTTTTGCTCTGGATGTAGGTCACGATGTCGTTCGCTAACGTGCGCGTGGCTGTGCCGCTGAAGGTTAGGCCGTTGATGAGTGCGGTACCGCGAAAGCCCATCGCGTAGCGCACTAAGAGCACCCCGTCGATGGCGGGATTGAACGCGGTGTCGCCGTCGATGTCGAGCGAGCATTGCAGCGGTGCGCCGGTTTGTTCGACAAGCACGGGCGTTCCGGCGACCGTGATCGTCGCGGCGCGCGGCGTGCCGGGATTGGCTGCGATGGTCAGTCCGAGACGCGCGGATCCGCTGCCGCCGCTGAAAGCAGGAGCAATCCACGGCGTCGATGATGAGACACCCCAGACACAACTGAAGAGCACTGCGGACACGTCAACGGAGACCAAACCGCCGCTGGCCGGCGCGCCAACTGGCACAGGAGTTACTGAAAACGAGCACGCGGGTGCAGTGCCCACGGTCGCGCGAAAGACCCCGCGCCCGTGTGTCGCGACAACGAGCTTATTGCCCGGTTGCCACACCATGTCCTCGACCGAAACGTTGGCCGGGCCGTCGGTGGCCGCCCTCCATGTCGCGCCGAGATTTTCGCTCGCGAAGAGGCCCACTTCAGTGCCGGCGTATAGCCACGTTGCGTTGGTGGGATGTCGCGCGATACCGCGCACTGGGCTTGGGGGCAACGCGGTGCCGATGTTGCTGCACACCGCTGCGCCCGTGGTGTCGAGTTTCCAGAAATTGTTGCTGCTGTAACCACCGTGCCCAACGTACACGATGTTGGCGTTGTTAGGGTCAACCAAAATGCGCACAACGGCACGCGACACGGGGTACGTCGGACTCGAAGTCGCGCAGGTGATGTCGGACCAGGTGCTGGGTGAACCGCTGACGGCGTTGGTTGATTTGTAAACGCGACCATCATTGTGACCGACGTACACCACTTCCGAATTGGTCGGTGCCACAGTGACGGCGCTGATATAGCTGTTGCTCGGGGAGGCCACACGGGCGACGCTCCACGTCGGCGTAGCAGCCTTCACATTGCTGCTCACCCAGAGTCGCTGAGCGCCGCCGTAAAGACGAGAAGAATTGTTTGGATCCAATGCGATAGGCGAGATGAAATTGGCCTTTTGTGTGCCCGCCACGCTGTTGGTGATGCAGCCGGCGTAGGCGTCGGCGATGCCGTTACAAATGGAGGCGGCAAAGTTGCCGGTGGTGGCACGATGAATCGCGAGATACACATACTCGCCGTAGAGATAGTTCGCATCAAGCGGATCAACCGTCGAAGCGCCGCCGTCGCCGCCGTACACCGTAGACCAGTTGGTGCCGGTGCCGGACCATTTCAGCGAACCGTTGTCTTGCGTACCGCCGTAGACGACGTTGGCGTTCGCACCAACGCCGAGGAACTGCGTGACACCGAGACCGTTGTTGAGGTTGGTCCAGCCGCCCGCCGGACAGCCGCTGGTCTGAGCGGTCAGGGCGTCGATATTGGCGGCTTTGTAAATGCCGCCGTCGTTGCCCCAATAGACGGTGCGCGCAGTCATTGCGTTGAAATCGCTCGACTCGACAATAGCGTGATTGTCGGCATGCGCCTGAATGGGTGCGCAGTTCCACCGGCTGACCTTGATAAACGTCAGGCCGCCATCGTTGCTGCGGTAGTTGTCCAGTCCACCGACTATCACTAGATTTTCGTTGGTCGGATCAACCCATATCGCGTTGTTGTACCAACCTTGGCCGTTCATGTGAAAAGGCGTTGCGCGCGGCGTCCACGTCGCACCGCCGTCTGCCGAAAAATACACACGACCATCTTGCGAGGCTCCCGCGGTGCCGGAAGTGGTGACGGCCGCGTACAAACGACCGGTCGAGCGTGCCCACGCTACCTCAACGCGTCCCCATCCTGTGCCCGTCGGCGGTGCTGCTGTCGCGGGCACAAACACGTTGGTGAACGTCGCGCCGCCATCGATGCTGCGCTCTATGCGGCCATCAGCGCGGCCAGCGACGACGCGCAGCGGATTTGTGGCGTCGATTTTCACGTCGAGTACGCGCGTGCTGCTTTGCTTGGTCCATGTAACGCCGCTGTCCGTCGTGCGGTAAATGCCACCGCCAGTTGCCGCGAACAGGATGGCCGGATTGGTCGGATGCATCGTCAGTCGATTTACATATGACCAGTCACCGCTGGTGGCGGGCGAGGCGCTGCTGAGCTGGTACCACGACGATCCGCCGTTGGTGGTTTTGTACACGCCCGCGCCACGAATCGCGTCGTAGTTGTAGAAGCCCTCGCCGGTGCCAACGTACATGATGGCCGGATCAAGCGGGTTAATCACAATCGACGACACACTAATCGTGGCGCCAAATGAGAGCACTGGATTCCAAGCCGCGCCGCCGTTGGTCGTTTTCCAAATGCCGCCGCCGACTGATCCCGCGTAGAGCGTGTTGGGTTGCCCCGGCACGGTCGCGATCGTGCGTACGCGACCACCGATGTTGCCCGGCCCGAGACTGGTCCACGAAGCGGAATTGATGCCCGCGTCTAACGGCGCAAACGGTGCGCGTTGGCTTTGAGTCGCACGCGCGAGCATTTCCTGCTCCACAACCATTTGGTCACGCGCGTTGATCGCGTTACTCAGGCCTTGTGGATCTACGCTGCCGTCGCTGCCCTTACGTTGTCCTTCGCGAAATGTGGCTAGCTCGCCTGGATGATCTGGCTTGGGTTGCAGCGCCCTCACCATCGTGCGCTGTATTCGCGCATCGGCCATCGTGCACAGGTCAACATTTGACAAACTGCGTGTAAGTTTCACTCGCGCGAGCGTAAGTGCGTCGAGTTTCAAGACGTCGGCGACGTAGTTCAATGTCCAATCGCGATTTACATCGCACCGTGCTGAACTAATGCCTGATGGCACGATCGCTTCGATGTCGGGCGTGGCGGACGCGGGCGCTATGGCCGCAGCACACAACACAGCGAATAAACTGCCGACCTTGGAAGTCGCGACGCTATGCGACGCAGCGGACGATGAAAATTCGGTGCTCATGTGTACCTCCCGCACGCCCGGAAACTCTTAGCCGACAAGTCGGCCATTGTAGGCATGACAATGGCATTGTCCAAGCCAAATCACTCTCACGGGCGCTGAGCACGCGGCTTCAGCTTCTGCTCACAAAAACTCCGCTAACACCGCTCCTGTGTGTGACTTTGCGCGCGCTTTGAGCACGGTCGGAACGTCTCCTGCGACGACCACATTACCTCCGCCAGTGCCGCCCTCGGGACCCATGTCGATAATCCAGTCGGCCTCGGCGATCAGATCGAGATTGTGTTCAATCAAGATCACCGTGTTGCCTGCGTCAACGAGGCGATGCAATACGTGGATGAGCTTTTCCACGTCAGCCATGTGCAGGCCAACCGTGGGTTCATCAAGCACATAAAGTGTGTGTGGATTGAGCTTGCGCTGGCCCGGTGTTTTCTCTGTGCTCAGCGCACGTTTCTCGTCGGCTGCAGCTGCGAGCTTCTTCGCTTTCGCCGTGAGCTTTGTCGTGCTTGCGGGCGCGGCGCTGTCGGTGAGACGGAACGTTTCTTTGACCTTCGCTAGTTCGGTCACGAGCTTGATGCGCTGCGCCTCGCCGCCGGAGAGTGTCGGGCTCGGCTGACCTAGCGTGAGATATCCCAAGCCCACATCGCGCATCAGCTTGAGTGGATGGTGAATGAGCGTCATCGACGAGAAAAAATCAACTGCATCGTCGACATTCATCGCCAACACATCGCCGATAGATTTGTCGCGCCACAACACCGACAGCGTTTCGCCATTGAAGCGCGCGCCATTGCACACATCACACGGCAACTTCACGTCAGGCAAGAAGTTCATTTCGATCGTCACCACGCCCGCACCAGAGCACGCGTCACAACGCCCACCGGCCGTGTTGAACGAGAAACGTCCGGGGCCGTAGCCGCGCATTTTGGCTTCGCTGGTTTCGGCATAGAGCTTGCGGATGTTGTCCCAAAAGCCGATGTATGTCGCGGGGCACGAACGTGGCGTTTTGCCAATCGGCGTTTGGTCAACCTCAAGTACGCGGTCTACAGATTGCCAGCCTTCTAGCGAATCGCAACCCACCAGCGCAGCGGGCTTCTTGCGGTTGTTTCGCGCGCTCACCAGCATTTCCAAATTCTCGTGAATGACTTCCCGCGCGAGCGTGGATTTCCCCGAGCCCGAAACTCCCGTAATGACGCTCAGGCGGCTCAGAGGAAGGCGCGCAGAGACGTTTTTTAGATTGTGCAGCGACGCGCCTTTGACTTCGATGAAGGAGTCTCCCTTGCCGACAGGCGCGCGCATATGCAGCGGATGCTTGAGCGGATTGCGCAGGAACTTGCCTGTGATTGATAGTGGATTCGCTTTGAGCTCCTCCGCGGTGCCTTGCGCGACAATTTCTCCGCCGCGTACGCCCGCACCGGGGCCTAAGTCGATGATGTGATGCGCACGCTTGATCGTATCTTCATCGTGCTCAACGACGATCAGGGTGTTGCCTTTCGCCTGCAATTTTTCGAGCACGTCGAGCAAGATGCGGTTGTCGCGCGCATGCAGTCCAATCGTCGGCTCGTCGAGCACATACGCCACGCCTTGCAGGTTCGAGCCAAGTTGCGCAGCCAAACGAATGCGCTGTGCTTCGCCGCCAGAAAGCGTCGGCGCGGAGCGATCCAACGTCAGGTAACCGAGCCCGACTTCTTGCAAAAACTCAAGCCGCGATTTCACCTCAGCAATGATGTCTCGCGCGATTTCTTCCTCGCGCGCACCGAGTTTCAACGCACTCATGAACTGCTCAACCGCGATTACCGATTGTGTGACCAAGGCGTGAATGCTTTGGTCTCGGAAGCGCACATTGCGCGCTACCGGATTGAGCCGCGCGCCGTCGCATGCGGTACACACCTCAAACGCTTCCTTTGCATCAAGAAACGCGTCGAGTTCGCGGTCCGCAAATTCTTCGCTAGCGCGCTCGTCGCGCTTGAAGCCTTTGACGCTTTCGCCGGTACCTTGACAGCTCACGCACCAGCCGTGTTTGCTATTGAACGAGAACAGCCGAGGATCAAGTTCGGCGAAGCTGGTGCCGCAGCTTGGGCACGCACGTTTGGTAGAAAACACAGTGAGTTCGGCCTTGCCGCTGCCTTCTTTCCACGACAGAACTTGCACGACGCCCTTGCCGTAATCTAAGCCCGTTGTGAGGGCGGCGCGCAGATCCTTCTCCCGCTTCACATTCACGCCGACCGTAGCAATCGGCAGCTCGATGTTGTGTTCCGCGAAACGATCCAAACGGGGCCAGGGCGCGACGGGGATCAACTCTCCATCTACGCGCAGATGGGCAAAGCCTTTGCCTTTCGCCCATTTCGCAAGATCGGTGTAGAGCCCCTTGCGATTGACCACCAGAGGCGCGAGTACGGTTGCATTCTTGCCTTTGCAGTCGCCCATCACGCGCGACGCAATGGCATCAAGCGATTGCGGCTCGATCGGCACATCGCAGGTCGGGCAATATTGCGTGCCTAGCTTCATCCACATCAAGCGCAAGAAGTGATAAATCTCGGTGAGCGTCGCGACGGTTGACTTGCGCCCGCCGCGCGAGACACGCTGCTCAATGGCGACAGTCGGCGGTATGCCGTGAATCGCGTCAACGTCGGGCCGCGCGGAGGGCTGCACAAATTGCCGCGCATAGGCGTTGAGCGATTCGAGGTAGCGGCGCTGGCCTTCGTTGAAAATGATGTCGAACGCAAGCGTGGATTTACCCGAACCCGACGGCCCCGTGATGACGGTGAAGCCTTTCGCAGGAATCTCGACGCTGATGTTTTTCAGATTGTGTTCGCGCGCGTGCAGGACGCTGATCGAACGCGACTGCGAGCGCGACAGATACGAGCCCAATCCCGCAACAGCCTCCTCGACCTTGTAGGTGCGTGATGACTCCGCGAGAGTCGCTAGGTCCCGCTCATATTCGTTCAGCGCCTCGCCGGTGTGTGAGCGAGTGTCCTTACGAATGGCGTCCGGCGTGCCTTCGAAGAGTACTTCGCCGCCTGCATCGCCACCTTCGGGGCCAAGATCAATCAGCCAATCGCTCGCCGAAATCACGTCAAGATTGTGTTCAATCACAATGACCGAATGGCCCGCGTCGATCAGTTTGTCGAATGCGCGTAAGAGCTTCGCAATGTCTTCGAAGTGCAGACCTGTCGTTGGCTCGTCGAATACGAAGAGCTTCCCGCGCGGATGCTTGGGGTCGTCAGGCTTTATGCGTTTAGGCAGGATGGCAATCGGCCGCCCCTCCACGCTCTCCGCGAGGTGCCCCGCGAGTTTCAGGCGCTGCGCCTCACCGCCGGAGAGCGTTGGAACTGGCTGCCCGAGGCGCACATAGTCGAGACCCACGTCCGCGAGTGGTCGCAATGTGCGCAGCACTTCGGCGCCGCCCTTGATGTCTTTGAAGAACAGCAGCGCTTCGCTGACCGTGAGGTCGAGCACATCGCTGATGCTCTTTTCCATGACCTTGACTTCGCGCACTTCCGAACGGAAACGGGTGCCATCGCAATCCGGACAACGCAAATACACGTCCGACAAGAATTGCATTTCTACGTGCTCGAAGCCCGAGCCAGAACACGTCGCGCAGCGGCCGTTACCTGCATTGAAACTAAATGTTCCCGCGGTGTAGCCGCGCTCCGCTGCCATCGCAGACTTTGCGAAGATCGTGCGGATTGCGTCGAAAGCGCCGACGAAGCTCGCGGGGTTCGAGCGCGAGGACTTGCCGATCGGCGATTGATCGACGAACACGACGTCGTCAATGTTTTGATGCCCAAGCAACAGGTCGTACGCACCGGGCGTGTCCGTGGTCTTGCCCTTTGCTTTGTATAGCGCGGGCACGAGAATGTCTTGCACCAATGAAGACTTGCCGGAGCCGGAAACACCGGTGACCGTGACCAAACCGCGTAACGGAAAACTGACGGTGATTCCTTTGAGATTGTTCTCGCGGGCGTTAGTGAGAATGAGTTCGTCGGCGCCAACGTCAACGCCGGCTTTTGCCTTCGGCGGTCGATTGGTCGAGAGCACGCGATGTTCTCGACCAATTCGCTCGCGGCCCAGCAAATAGGCCGCTGTGCGTGAGTCTTGTGTGTGCGCCAGCGCGCGTGGCGCGCCATCAAAAATGATCTCGCCACCGCGCTCGCCAGGCCCCGGCCCGATGTCAAGCAGGCGATCTGCAGCGAACATGATCTGAGGATCGTGCTCGACGACGACCAACGTATTGCCCGCCGCTTTTAGTCGTTGCATCACGCCGATGATGCGCATCATGTCGCGCGGATGTAGGCCAATGGATGGCTCGTCCAATACAAAGAGTGTGTTGGTGAGCGAAGTGCCGAGTGCGGTCGTGAGGTTGATGCGTTGTACCTCACCGCCTGAAAGCGTGCGCGATTGCCGATCAAGCGTGAGATAGCCCAGCCCAACGTCGCACAGGTAACCCAGCCGTCCGCGCACTTCACCAAGCACCAATTCCGCCGCTTCGTCGAGCACCGCGCCTTGTGCGGATAGATCAAGCGTGTTGATCATCTGTCGCAGTCGATCAATCGGCAACAGCATCAAATCATGAATCGTCAGACCCGGAAGGGATTCGAGTACTTCGCGCGTGAACTTGAAATGCCGCGGGAAAAAGCGCTTTGACGGTGCCAACACCGCATCGGCATCGGCCTTCGATCCCAATCGAAAATTGATCGACGTCGGCTTAAGTCGCGCGCCTTCGCATGCGCCGCACGGCGTGTACGCGCGATATTTCGAAAGCAGCACACGTATGTGCATTTTGTAGGCTTTGCTCTCTAGCCAATCGAAGAAGCGACGCACGCCGTACCAGCGTTTGTTCGCGTCTTTTTCCCACGAGCGCCAGGTCGGATCGCCGTCAATGATGTAGCGCTTGTCGTTTGGTCCTATGTCGCGAAACGGCACATCCATCGGGATGTTGCGCGCCGTCATGTACTTCTTCAGATCGTCCTGACACTCCTTGAAACTCGCGGTTTGCCAAGGCTTGATCGCGCCCTCAGCGAGCGTCTTGTTCTCGTCGGGAATGACCAGACCAAGATCGACGCCGATCACACGGCCAAAGCCGCGACAGGTGTCGCACGCACCGAGTGGATTGTTGAACGAAAACGACGACGGATGCGGATCGGTGTAAGTGATGTCACACGCCGCGCAGTGCAGATCGGAGGAATAGCGCCACACGTCATCATCTGGCGATGTGGCATCCAACACGAATACTGCCACCCGCCCCTTTCCGTGCAGCAGCGCCGCTTCGAGAGCTTCCATCACCCGCGCCTTGTCCGCCGTGCCAATGCGCATGCGATCTTGCACGACGTTCAGCACGATCGCACCCTCGCGTTTCTCTTGCGAATGCACGCGGGTGTAACCCTGCGCTGACAAAAACTGTTCGACCTCCGCTTCCTTGAAATTCTCCGGCACCGTCACCGCAAACGTGATCGCGACACGCGGATCCTCGGCCTTAGCGGCGCGCAGTTTCAGATCAACGTAAATCGAATCCGATGTATCGCGTCGCACCACCGCGCCGCAGCCTTCGCAATGCAACTGCGCGAGTCGCGCGAACATGAGCTTAAGGTGATCGTTCACCTCCGTCATCGTGCCCACGGTCGAGCGTGACGTACGCACCGGGTTGGTTTGATCAATCGCAATCGCGGGCGGAATCCCCTCGATGCGATCGACTTGCGGCTTGTCCATGCGATCCAGAAACTGTCTCGCGTACGGTGAAAACGTTTCGACGTAGCGGCGCTGACCCTCGGCGTACAGCGTGTCAAACACCAGCGACGACTTGCCCGACCCGGACACACCCGTCACCACGGTCAGCTCGCCGGTGTGAATATCAACGTCGAGATTCTTAAGGTTGTTTTGTCGCGCGCCGCGAATGCGGATGTCGGTGCTTGCGGCGGGACGCGGCGCTTGTGGAGCGATGGATTTCTTTGCGCGGAGAGCGGGAGTTCGTGACGATTTGGGCGTGGGCATCGACGGGGCAGCAGCAGATGAAATCGGTCTTAAGTGTAGCGACTTCCCCATAAACACTGTTCATATTTCCAGCGGTGTTTGACTCATCTCGTCGTCGAGGTACGTTCCATCAAACGCCTCCGATCTGGTCTGCAGCGGTGGTTCCGTGGCGCGAATACAACAGGACGCGCGATTAACAACTATTGCTGGGCAACGACATCTAGTAGTTCGTCTACGCACTGAAATCGTGCAAATCGACTTTCTGGAAAATAGCCCGTTAAAGACCTCCCGCCGGTCGTTGGCCGCGAAAAGCTGTTCAGCACCACTATTGCCGGATTTGACAGAACACTGACAGAACGCGCGGATACATTTGTTGGCAGCAAAGCGACGTTCTACCAGTTGAGCGCGCTTATTCCAGCTGTTTTTTTGAGGGGGATCTATGAAACATTCACTACGCTTTACTGCGAAACTGACTGCGCTTGCCGCAGCTACGCTCGCAGCATCGAGCTTCGCGCAAACCGCCAACGTCACGCTGTTCGGCATCATTGACACGAACGTGCAGCGCTACAGCGCTTCAGGCGCCGCGTCGGTCTCGAGGGTGGGGACCGACGGTTTGGCCTCTTCGCGCTGGGGTATGCGTGGTACTGAGGACCTCGGCGGCGGCTTGCGCGCGAGTTTCTGGGTGGAAGGCGCGTTTTCGGGCGACACCGGCGGGATCGGTTCCACCAACACTAACAATCAGTCGAGCGGCTCAGCGACCGGGCTTTTCGGCCGTCGCAGCACGGTGAGCGTTTCCGGTGGATTTGGCGAAGTTCGCGTGGGTCGTGATTTGACTCCAGCGTTCCTCAATCTGTCTGAGTTCAACCTCAACGGAACCAACGGTACGGGCAACGCTGGCGCGTTTTTCTACCCGATATTTTCCAGCCAAACGCACGTTCGCACGTCAAACGGTGTTAGCTACTTGACGCCAGCGATGGGTGGGTTCTACGTGCACGTTAACTACGCGCTGGGCGAAAACGCGGCTAACTCCGATGGTCGCTACGTCGGTGGCCGAGTGGGCTATCGCGCAGGGCCTCTGTCTGTAGGTCTGGGCACGGCGAGCGTTAAATATGCTGCGGGCGATCAAACACAAACGACCGCTGGTGCAAGTTACAACTTTGGCGTCGCCAAGCTGACTGCACTTTACGGCCGCAACAAAAAAGCAGCGGTTGACCATTCCGCCGTTCACGTGGGCGTCTCCGTTCCAATGGGCAGCAACGAATTGCGCGTGGGTTACTCCGACGCGCGCGTCAAAGGTGGTGACGGTGCGAGCCAAATCATGCTCGGCCTGATTCACAATCTGTCCAAGCGCACCGCTCTCTACATCGACGCGTCACAAGTCGACAACAAGGGCGTTGGCAAAACATTCGGCGTAACCGACGGCATCAAGCCGGTCACCGCCGGCGGCAAATCCACCGGTATCGAAGCCGGTATTCGCCACACGTTCTAAGCCACGCGCTTAACGCAACAAAGCCGCAGCGGCGTTTCGCCCTGCGGCTTTTTTTATGACCATGTTCGCAGCTACTCCGCTAGATTGGTCATCGCGCAACTCGTTTCTAGATACGATCGAATATCGGGCCAAGTTTTGCGCACGGCGTTTGCGCCTAGCGCGTCGCTGAGGACTGCGTCGCCACTCAGACCCATCCTTGCGCGCGCGAGCAAGAGCCAGTCCGTATCGAGCCCGATGGCTCCGTCGGAATCGATGTCGAGGCTGCATTTCATGGGAGCAATGTTTACGGGTGACGCGCTGTTCTTGAGTGCATCGTTGCCAACCTGCCCATAGGTATTCGCGCCCCAACACACAACGCGATGTGAGGTGGAGAAGCGAATCAGCGCGCACGCGTGATCTTTACCGGCCGTAATCACCTCGGGGTTATCGAGCGGAGAGCCGCTACGCGGTACCGGAGCGATGCGTGGCGTTGGGTTAGATGCGAAGTCCCCTGCACCGAGCTGGCCAGCGCTGTTGCCGCCCCAGCAATAGACGTCCCGACCTTGCGGCGAATGGGCGATGCCGCAGGCAAAATCCGCACCCGCTGCGATCTGCTCTACTGTCCATTGAGTCGGTGGCGTAACGACGGAGACGGGCGTCAGGCTTTGGGGTGGGGTTAGACCACCATTACCCAATCGACCCAAACCGTTATCGCCCCAACACTGGAACGGGCCGCCGCCCTGTAGACCCGCGCAACTGTGGGTTTGCCCGGCCGTCACGACCCACGCCGTGTTGATGCCGGTGACGGCCGTTGTCGCGGTGTTGCGTTGCGTCGTTGTGCCGTCACCCAATTGCCCATTGCCGTTGAAACCCCAACACACGACCGCACGCGTAGCAAGCACTGCGCAGCTGTGTCGACCCCCAGCCGCGACAGCTATTGCGCCGCTGGTTCCGGGGACGATGGCAGGCGTGGAGAAATCGCCGCCCGTTGTGCCGCGGCCCAGCTGTCCGTAGGCGTTACTGCCCCAACACCTAACGCTCGGCGGAGAAAGGTTTACGGGATTCTGGACAATCGCGCAGGTGTGTTGATCGCCGGCTGAGACTGCGCTGGCTTGGGCGGTCAACGTTCCCAAGCTTGCGATCGTAGTGGGCACGAAACTATTGTTGGTAGTGCCGTCGCCCAATTGGCCGTTGCTGTTACGACCCCAGCATCGGACGCCGCCGCTACTCAGGAGCGCACACGCATGCGCCCCGCCTGCGGTGACGGCGATCGCGCTGGTGATCGATCGCACGGCGAGTTGGGTGCGGCTGCCGGGTGTGGCGCTGATGATTTGATTTTCATTGCCGAGCTGGCCCACGTCATTTCGGCCCCAGCAGCGCACGCCACCGCTTTCGAGCACGCCGCATGTGAACTCGCTGCCGGCGGCTACAACCCCAATGGCGACGCCGTTTACAAACCGAGGGCTCGCGAATTCCTCGCTGTGTGTCGGCGATACGCCGAGCGTCACCAACACGAAAGCAGCGAGTGTGGCTGCGCCGTTTCTAAGGGCCATAGATCACTCCACATGCGCTCAGGCGCGACAAAATTTCCGTCGGTGTTTGGTAAGTGGCATTTGCACCGACTACGCTGGTCGGAATCGCGTTGGGGGTAGATCCGCGTATCACTCGCGCCATCAGAATGAGGTCGGTCGTGGCATTGATTGAGCCGTCGCCATCAATATCGAGCGAGCAAGGTTGCGACTCAACTGCAGTCGCGTACAGACTGAAATCGAGCGTGCTTTCATAGCCAAGTTGGCCGTATTGGTTGCTGCCCCAGCAGTACACTGCACCGTCGGCCAACAGCGCACAGGTATGGAAGTGACCCGCTGCCGCCGTCGCCGCGTTCGAGATTCCGAACACCCGTAGCTTTGCAGGATGGAAGCCACCGTTGACGTGGCCGTCGCCCAGTTGCCCCAGTTCGCCCGCGCCCCAACAATCAATCACGCCACCGTCGACCGCGCAGGTATGAAATCCGCCCGCTGAGATGGATGAGTACGTTTTGCTGTTGGTGTACACCGGCCCGTGCGTGAGCGGGTCAACACTGCCCAGCGCGCCATGAAACAGGTTATTGCCCCAACACGCCGCCGATGCTGTGCCAACAAAGAGCGCGCATGCGTGTTCGCGTCCCGTGGCGGTCACGTTCAACCCCGCGCCTGAAACCACCAAAGTGGGCGTGAGCGAACTGCCATTGAGCAACGAGTCGTAGCCCCAGCACCAAATGCCGCCGTCAGCCACCGCGCAGGTGCGGTCTGCGCCCGCTGAAATTGCCGTTGGGTTGGTGAAGCCTGTCACCGTGACAGGCGTCGGACGCGTCGTCGTGGTGCCATCACCGATTTGGCCGTGGTCGTTGTAGCCCCAGCAGCGAACTTTGCGTGCGATAAGCGGTTGCTCCACGAGCGCACAACTGTGGCGGCTTCCTGTTGTTACGCTGGCGACATAGTTAAAAAAATTGGTCAGACCCGCGACGACGACCGGCGCGTTCCGGTCGCCCGACCCGGCACCCGTACCGAGTTGAGAGAAGCCGTTCTCCCCCCAGCATTTCACGTTGCCCGCAATGACGGCGCACGAGTGACTGCCGCCCGCCGAAACTTGCGTCGCGCCGCGAATCCCCGTCACGGTCGTGGGCCGACCCACCACCATCGCAAGGCTGCCGGGGTTGGCTTGGCCCGAATCGTTTGCGCCCCAACAATGCACGCCACCGCCGCTTCCGAACACCGCGCAGTTGTGATATTCGCCCGCAGAGAGCTGCGTGTAAGACTGTGCGTACGCGGGGGCGACGACGACGGCCGCCGCCAGCGCGACCAACCACCCCGAGACAAACCTCGGTAAGCCCGCTAACCGCTGCGTCGCGCGCCGAGTACGGCCATTCATATCGTTCCCCAAAAGTGAGCAATGCACCGGAAGAACGAGAAAGTGCGGCGAGAAAAGACATTCACGGGCGAGGAATCTGCGTGGTGCGCATGCTTTGCAGCCACATTGCGATTAACAGCTTTAGAGTGCAAGCGACAGTCTTGCGGTCGTTGTAGGCTGTTTTGTTAACTTATCGACATCAGTGTTTATAACGCTGAAAGCACCGCCTGGCAGTCGCTGCGGCCATAAAGCTGTATCGCAAAGATCACATCAGAGCTTGCCACCGGCCGCGTCGTAGACTAGTCCCCATGAAAAACCTTCTCCTTCTCTCCAATTCCCGCATGCCCACGACGGGTTATCTTGAGCACGCTGTCGAGGCGATTCGCGAAACGATTGGCGGCGCGAAACGCGTGGTGCTGATTCCATACGCCAGCGTGGTCCCGAGCGAGGCGGTGGCTTGGGACGCGACGACTGCGAACGTGCGCGCGGCGCTTTCGTCGCTGGATATTGAAATCACAGCGATTCATCACTACAAAAACGCGGCAACTGCGCTGGCCGAGGCAGACGCGATCATGGTTAACGGCGGTAACACGTTCAATTTGCTTCGGCATCTGCGTCGCAATGAGCTCATCGTGCCGCTGCGCACGCAAATGCTCGCGGGCAAGCCGTATGTCGGCTGGAGCGCCGGCTCGGCGATTTGCGCGCCGACGATTCGCACGACCAACGACATGCCGATCATTGATCCGTCGGGGCTTGATGCGTTGGGCGTGATCGATTTTCAGCTCAACGCGCATTACACCAACGCAGTGCCCGAAGGATGGATGGGCGAGACGCGAGATCAGCGCCTCGCGGAGTTTGTCGCGATGAATCCGACCATGCCGGTGTTCGGCTTGCCCGAGGGCGATTGGCTGCGCGTCCAAGGCAGCGAGATTACGTTGTGCGGTGCATTTCCGGGCAAGTGGTTTGCGGCGGGGCTCGACCCGCAACTTGTGGCTAGCGGCTCAACGTTGCATCGCCCTCTTGTCGCGTAGTCAACGAAACGTGTAATTCGCGATCACCGCATTGTGGCGAAACGTGAGGCTCTTCGCCGTGAGTCCCGGCACTGACGGCACCATTGGCCGCAGCGACGTAATCTCGAATTCCGCCTTCGCCAAATCGCGGCAAAAGCGCTGTGGTCGCGTGCGGCACAGTGTGAGTTCCGTTTCTTCGTAGAAGGCGGTGGGAGCAGCCAGGTCGCGGATAGGTAGCCGTTTGAGTTGGACTTGCGGTTGCGTCGGGTCAACGATTCGCACGACGCTTGTGCCGCCCGTTGGCGGAGTGCGTGTCTCGGCCTCTGCCGCTATCGTGGCGTTAGCACACGCAAAACCAAGCACAAGAAATAGGCCGCGGCAACATAGGCACCGCGTAGGCGAGCGTGGCGAGGCGTGAGCTTGGGCGAAGCGATTGCGCATGGGACGAGACGAGAGTGGAGCAGCGGCGCGTGAAATCCACTCGCCGCCAACGCCCCCAGACTACGTTCGCTTGGCGTGCGTTGCTGTCAGACAGCAACGCATCAGCCCGTAGGCGCGCGCGCCTACGTTAGTTTCGTCGCCACCACCAGAAGAATAGCCCGAGCACCAAACCCACAATCGCGTAGCGAAACGCGTACGAAATTTCGAGCTTGCTGGGCTCGGGCACGCCGGACCAGACTTCGACGTGAACGCTGTCGAAGTTCAAATTCTTCGCGTTCACCAGCTCAAGTGCCACACCCACTTTGCGGCTCTCCTTGAAGCTCGTCGGCGACGTGCCGGTCATCTCCAAACGCTCTCCGGCTTTTGCGCCGACTTTGGCGATGCCCGGCAAAACGGACAAGCGGCGGACGCCGTCGTCAAGAACCCAACCCGCATTCCACAAGGTGGTGGCGTCACCGTCGACTTTGGCGCTGCCTTTTACCGTGACGACGATCGTGTGCGGGTTTGCCGTCGCGCTCGCGCTGAACTCCGGGCCGGACCATGCCTCCGTGTCTGCTAGCAGCGTCGACACAATCGCCGATTCGCCCTTCATCGGCGCGCTCGCCTTGAATTTCTGAAATTTCGCAATCGTTGCGGCCGGAATGTCGTACGTCCCGATCCGCGTTTGGCCGTATTTCTTGTCGTCGGCGGCTTCGGCGGAGTGGCTTGCCAAGGCCAACGCCCCCGCGCTCGCGACTAGGTGCCGCCAAACGATGCGTAACGAAGGTGTACGTGGTGTGTGAATCAAACGCTGCTTTCCAAGCTGTTTCGGATCCTCAAGTCTAGTTCGCGAGTGAACCGAAAAAAATGCTTCGTCCTACGTATTTTGTTTGAGCACGGCAGCTCTGTCGCTTAACTGACCGCGATTTGGTCCAACTTTCTCGCAACAGTTCACCTCAATAACACGACAGGAATCTCACATGAAACTTCGTTCACGCATCGCTATCTCCGCCGCCGCTGTCGGCCTTCTGTTTGCCGCCATACAAACGCCAGCCTTCGCCCGTTCGGCATCAAATGTCCGCCACGGCACGACCTGCTACAGCGTGCCGACGACCAACGCCAACGGCACCATCACGTACACACGCGTCTGCTTCAAGCGCGCTTGATCGCGTTCGTGCGCACAGCGCGGCAATGCGTTGCCGCGCTCACACTGAGTGGCTTAAGCGCGGCTGCGGCCGCGCAGGCTATGACTGCGGCGACCGAGACGAGCTCTGCCAGCGACCAAGTCAGCGCTCACGCCGAGGCGGAATTTGGCCAAAGCTGGGAGCGTTCGAGCTCACCGCTGGTGCGTGTATCGCCCGATGGTGCGTTGGTTCAACTGCCCGGCTTGTCGAAACTGACCGGGCCGGTTTCTCGGCTGCTTCTGAACGGTTCACGAGAGTGGGCGACGAGCGGCTCGATCCAGTTTTCAGCAAACGCAGTGACCGAAGTGCGCTGGTCACCTACAGCGCGCGATCTTGATCTCGCATTTGGGACGGTCGACGTCGCTGCGCGTTGGAGTGTTGGCGGTGCGTCGCTTGGTGTGTCGCCTTCGCACACCGTGTTGGGCGTTGCAGGCAAATCGTTTCGCGCGACCGATTCGCTCCGCGTCGATTGGACACGCCCGTTTGGCGACGGTGAACTGTGGTCGATCCGTGTCGAACCCGCGCGCTACCGACACGCTGCGGCGTTCGCCGATCTCGACGCCGATGTGCTTGCGATGACTGGAAACATTCGCTGGAAGTTCGCAGAATTCGGACTCGACAAAGTGGAGCTTGCGGGGGGCTTGCGTCGCGAGCGCAATCGAAACGGCTACGTCGATTTGTCCAATCGGGGCGCGCACGTTTCATTGGAAACTGCGTGGCCAATGCTAGGTGCACAATGGTCCGCAACGGTTCTACTGCAACGCACGCGGTTTGACGCAGCGGGACCTGACGGATTGCCCGCGCGACGTGATCGCTATGTGTCAACCGACCTCACTGCCGAGTGGCCGCTTTCCAAGAGCACCTACCTGCGTGTTAGTGTGTCCAACGCGACCAATCACGCCACCCCATCGCTCTACGAAAACCAGCATCGCACGATTGAGATTTCAGTGGGCGCGCACTGGTAGTGCGCACTGAGCCACAGGCTCAGCGGCCGGTCTGCATGCGCACCCACGCGTTGCCCTGCTGTTGGTAGTACGCGCCCTGTGCGTCTTGCGCGTAGGTGTAGCCGCCGTATTGATACGTTTGGCCTTGCGGCAGGTAGTGCGGCAGCATCGTCGTACGACCCGATGAGTCCTTGTACGGCGCGACGCCGCGGATCGCTTGATTCGTGTAGTTGGCGACAGCCGCCGATTGGCGTGCGCTGTTTTGTGCCATCGCCGCGTTGTAGCTCGCGTGGCCTTGTTGCACCGTGGCGTTGGCGCGTTGTGACGCCGCGAATTGGTTTTGCTGATGTTGCTGCGCGCCTTGAATGTTCGTGCCCGCAGCGGTCATCAAATCCCAATACGCAAATTGCTCGAACGTGAAATTGGCGCGACCCGAGGCGCGCATCTGGGCGTACTGCGCCCGCAGACGCGGGCCGTTGACTTTCAGGTGGTTTTGCCAAATCGCCTGTTGGTACCGCGCGTTTTGTTGTTGCATCGCGCCGAGGCGGGCGTTGAACTGCGCGTCGAATGCGGCGTTCTGCGCGGCGATGCCTTGCCACTGGGCGTGGCTCGCGCTGATCGCCATGCTGCTGGCGGCGATGGCGGCGAGTTGGATAAGTGTTTTGCGTGTGAACATGATCGTCTCCGGTGATGGGTTGTATTGCCATGCGCGGTGAGAGATTCACGTAGCGCCATTACCGGAGTAGACGCGGCGCCGACTTGACTGGGACGCGGGATCGCGGTCAGCGGCGTAACACGAGGTTACGCCGCTTCCACAGATATTCGCTTTGTTCGTAACGATATAGCTTTATGCTGCCGGCGACTGACGGGCGGTCGTTACGAGCGAATTTGTGCGAAAGTCAACATATCAACAAAATCGTTCTGAAACGCCGTATGACTGTCGTTACAAGCCAAAAGCTGTAATCCCAATTGCACACGTACGCGAGCAGCGTTAGCCTCACGCTCCAAAGGAACTTCTTGCCCATGAACCTCAAGCTATTTTTCGTTGCCGCCCTTGCCATCTTCGCCACGCTGAGCCTGAGCGCCTTCGCGGCGGACGCGCCTGCGCCGCGGCCGATCGGCGGCGACCGCGACGCGCACGGCTGTCTCCCTGCTGCGGGCTACCAGTGGTGCGCGCGCACCGCGAAGTGTGAGCGCTCGTGGGAGTTGGCGAAAAAAGAAAACTTCGCGAACACTTCGGAAGGTTTCGCTCAGTTCTGCAAGGATCCGGCCGCGAAAACCACGATCGCGGAAAAGGTGCTCGCGTGGAAAAAGCTCGACACCGTAGCGTTCAAAGGCAAACAAGACGACATCAGTTTCGTCACGCCGGACATCGGTTGGTACGGCAACGGCGCGGGCAAGCTCTACCAAACGACCGACGGCGGTGCGACCTGGGCAGAGCGCGCGAACATGCCCGGCACTTTCATCCGCGCGCTCGGATTCATCGACGCCAACAACGGATTTCTCGGCAACATCGGCATCGACTACTTTCCTGGCGTGACTGACCCGAAACCGCTGTACCGGACGCGCGACGGCGGCGCGACATGGCAGCCCGTGACCAACGTGCAAGGCCCGACCGTGAAGGGCATTTGCGCGATTGACGTTTTGCGGCGCTCGTTCATTGACTCTGGCGTGTTGCGCGAGCGCGTGATCGTGCACGCAGCGGGCCGCGTTGGCGGCCCGGCCTTTCTCATGCGCTCGCTCGACGGCGGCGAGACGTGGCGCTCGATGGATTTGTCGGCGCACACCGCGATGATCATGGACGTCAAATTCTTCGACGAAATGAACGGCGTGATCGCAGGCGCGAGCGATAGCGATACCGAGAAATCGCACGCGCGCTTGATCGTCACGCACGACGGTGGAGCCACGTGGAAAACCGCTTACGAATCCACGCGCCCGTACGAGATCACGTGGAAGCTCAGTTTCCCGACGCGAGAGGTTGGTTACGCCACGATTCAGAAGTACAACCCGGACCCGAAGGTCACGCAGCACTATGTCGCGAAGACCACCGACGGCGGCCGCACATGGCGCGAAATCGCGATGGCCAACGACGTTGCAGACCGCGAATTCGGCATCGGCTTTGTCACCGCCGACACGGGTTGGGTGGGCACTGGCAAGGGCGGATATCACACGAGCGACGGGGGCAAGTCGTGGAACTTCGTCGAGATGGGGCGTGCCGTGAACAAGATCCGCATCGTGCCAACTGAGGCGAAGAACAACAATCGTCTCGTCGCGTACGCCATTGGCACCGAAGTGCGCAAACTCGACGCGCGCTAACCGGCCGCTACTTCATGTGTCGCGCTACCTCTAGCGCCAACGCCCGCACACGTTCGCGAAGCGCTGCCGGTTCGTCGACTTTCACCTCGGGTCCGATCCCGAGAATCACAAGCGCAGCGTGTTCGATATTTTCAATTGGAAAGCGAACCGCAATCCAATCGTCGTCTTGCGCTGCGTGCACAGCCTCGGCCGCGCGCACCGCCTCCTGCGCATACGCGCCCAATGCCGACAGTCGTTCACGACCGAGCTTCGTCGCTCGCAACAGCGCCATGCCTGGCCGCAAGCTCGCCTCGAAGCGCACTAACTCCGCAGCCCAATGTGTTGCCAGATCAAAGTTCGTTGGACGCGTGAACGACGCGGGCGTGACGGTCATCTCAATGATGTTCGCGACCTTAAAAGTGCGCAGATTCTTCGCGCGTTGACCGCTCGTGAACGCGTTGGCCACAACGTACCACGCGCTGCCTTTGAGCACCAAGCCCAGCGGCTCAATCGTCCACGCTTTCACGCCTGTCCAGCTCTCATAGGTCATCGTCACCACCCGCGCATCGAGCACCGCGCGCGTCATCGACGGCAAGTGCGCCACCGATTCGCTGGCGCGATACCAATCCACGGGATCGAGATGAAATCGTGCGCTCAGACGGCCCGCCTCCGCGCTCGCCTCGCGCGGTAGCGCTGCCAGCAATTTGTTGCCCGCGCGCGTCGCAGCCGCACCGAGTCCTAGCGCTGCTGCCGGGCCGGGCAGACCGATCATGAACATCGCCTCAGTTTCATCAGAGGCGAGACCCGTGAGCCGCGTTTGATAACCGGCCTGTAATTGAAACCCGCCGCCGGGGCCACGATCGCCGTACACGGGCACACCCGCGGCGGAGAGCGCGTCGATGTCGCGATGAATCGTGCGTACCGACACTTCGAATTCATGCGCCAACGCCTCCGCCGTGAGCCGCACGCGGAGCTGCAAAAGAATCAAGATCGAAAGCAAGCGGCTGGAACGCATGCAACGCATCGTAGCGGAAATTCATGACACTCCGTGTCAGTATTTGCGGCGCATCATGGTCGCGTTGGAGGTGGCGTTGTGAAGTCCGCCTCCGTGCACTCAACGAGGGAGTCCAACATGTCAAACCAACCCGAAGATCAACAACGCCGCGCGATACTCAACTCGGCCGCCGGCATTGCCGTCGCGCTCGCAACCCAACACAGCAGCGCCACCGCCCCAGCAGCGAGCTCTGCCGCAGCGCCCGCACCCGTGGCGGGAAAGCCGATTCCACCCGCCGCAGCAAAGCCCGGCGCTGGCGGCGACTTCGACTTTCTGGCCGGTCATTGGAAGATTAGCAATCGCCGTCTAAAGCAGCCGACCGACAAGGAATGGGACGTGTTCGAGGGCGAAGCGACCGTGTTTTCAGTCCTCGGCGGCATGGCAAGCATTGAAGAGCTGCGCATTCCTGCACGTGGCTTTTACGGCATGGGCATTCGTGTGTTCCATGCAGAGAAGAAGCAATGGGCGGATCATTGGGTCAGCGGCAAAAACGGCGTGGTGAACGATCCGATGATGGGTAGCTTTAAGGATGGCGTCGGCACTTTCATCGCCGACGACGAAGACAACGGCAAGCCAATCAAAGCGCGAGGCGTGTGGGATCGAATCACGCCGACATCGTGCCGTTGGCATCAGTCAACATCAACCGACGGCGGCAAGACGTGGGTTCACAATTGGTTTATGGATTGGGTGCGGGTGTAGCGACACGCGAGGCGGTTCACGGACTGCGGTATTGTTTGGGTCGCATCGATTTCCAAGCGCAGCCCCATGATTCTCATCGGCCAATACGATTCGCCTTTCGTTCGTCGCGTTGGCATTGCGCTTACGCTGTACGGCCTTGAGTTTGAGCACCGGCCATGGTCGGTTTTTGGTGATGCGGAAAAGATTGCGCCATTCAACCCGCTAATTCGTGTGCCGACCTTGGTGCTTGATACCGGCGAAGCGCTCATAGAAAGCCACAGCATTCTCGATTGCCTCGACAGTCTCGTGCCCGCCGAGCGCGCGATGTTTCCGCGCGAAGAACCCGCACGACATCAAGCGTTAAAAGTCGCGGCACTCGCCACAGGTCTCGCCGAAAAAGCGGTGAGTTTGTTTTACGAGCAGCGCTTGCACGCCCACGTCTCCGATGTATGGGTCAATCGCTGCAAAACACAAATCAACGCCACGCTCGCGGTGCTCGAAGCGGATCGTAGTGCGCGCGCGACCGAGTACTGGTTCGGGCCGTCGATTGGCCACGCGGATATCGTCGTGGCCACCATGTTGCGCTTTGTTAACGAAGCCCACGCGGGGTTAGTGTCGATGCAAGACTATCCGGCGCTCAATCGGCACGCGACAACGCTCGAAGCGTTGCCCGCGTTCCAAAGCATTAAGCAGGAATTTATTCCGCCAAAGTGATGCGCGTTGTTGCATCCACCCTTCGTTCGAGTTACCGCTCCAAGACTCAGAACGTACCGAGTTTCAAGCCACTACCCGCTAAATTTCATCGCTCATGCTCGCCCAAGTCGTCAATGTCAGCACCTCTCCCACTCACAACTTCAGCAAACCGTTAGCGAAGAAAATAGTACTGACCGCTGGCCTCGGTGTGAATGGCGACGCTCACAACGGCGTCACGGTCCAGCATCGTTCTCGCGTCGCGCGAGACCCATCACAACCCAATCTCAGGCAGGTGCATCTCATTCATTGCGAATTGTTCGAAGAGCTTGCGGCAAAGGGTTTTGATGTGTCGCCAGGCGTGCTTGGTGAAAACATCACGACGCAAAACATCGACTTACTTGCGTTGCCAACCGACACGGAGCTTCATATTGGGTCAAGCGCGATAGTTCGCATCACGGGGCTGCGCAATCCGTGCAGCCAACTCAATCAGTTTCAGCCGGGTCTTATGGCCGCTGTGCTCGCGAAAGCACCCGACGGAAACCTCGTACGCAAGGCCGGAATTATGGGCGTTGTATTGGTGTCAGGCGATGTCGTGCCCGGTGACACCATTGTCGTCAAACTTCCGCCCGGACCGCGTCGAACATTAGAACCTGTCTAATCTGTCGCTCCGGCACGCGCGCGAAGAGCGACGTCATCACGCGCGCTCAAACCGACCTAGTCGAGGGCAGCCAACAGAAGCAAACCGCCAGTGCTGAGCGCACCGGCGGGAAGGCCCCAGCGCTCCCATTTGGACACGGCATTTCCCGAGATCACTTCTACCGGCACGGTGGTGCTTTCGAGCACGCGATTGGTCGTCGAGTCTTCCACCATGCGTGTGAACGAATTCTTGCGTGCGGTTCCCATCACAACATGGTGTACGTCGAGACGTTTCGCCGCATTGCATATCTCTTCGGCGCTATCGCCCGACGCAAAATGGCTTTGATACGGCACATTGGCCTGCGCGAGCATTTGCTTCGCGCTGCTGATGGCCTGGTCGGCTTGCTCTTGGTGCCACTGTTGGCGGTCTTCTTTGCTAAAAAATTTCGAGATGTATCGAGAGAGTTTAGGCTGAACGTTTAGCAGATGTAGTTCCAGCTCGTGGTGTTTTTTGTACTCTGCGATCGTGTGGCTCACTGCTTGCAGCGCGTTGGCTGAACCGTTGACGGGGACGAGCACTTTCAACATGGCGGGGACTCCTTCAGGGTAAGAAACAGGGGATTGGCTTGGCGCCGACGTGGCGTCAGCGCGGCGCGGGAAACGGGCTGCAAATTCGGTGAGTCGAGCGTGGATTCTCGATTCGAGTTTGTGGTGGTTTTTTACAAATCCGGCCCACAGCACGGCCGGGATCGCGAGGTAGGCGAGCCAGCCGAGCCACGGCGTGGTCGTGAGGAAGGTCTTGACGAACGGTTCGGTCGTCATCATCTTCGCTGCCGTCCACACCAGCACTGCCGCGCCCAGATAAACCACACCGGGGAAGCGATCCACTACTTTGAGCACCAAACTGCTCCCCCAAATCACAATCGGAACCGAGACAAGGAGTCCTGTCACCACCAGCAAATAGCTTCCGTGCGCAGCACCCGCCACCGCGAGCACGTTGTCTAGTCCCATCACGGCGTCGGCGATCACGATTGTGCGCATCGCGCCCCAGAATGTCGTAGCCGCAGGGCCGTGCGCTTCATCGCCATCGTCGCTGGGAAGCAGCAACCGATACGCAATCCAGATCAACATCGCGCCGCCGACGAAAAGCAGACCGGGGATTTTTAGCAACCACACGACCAGCACCGTCATCAAGCTTCGCACGCCAATCGCGCCGACCGCGCCCCAGATGATCGCGCGCTTACGCAATTGCTCTGGCAAGCTGCGCGCGGCGAGCGCAATCACGATCGCGTTATCGCCCGCCAGCACGATGTCGATGACGATGATGGCGAGTAATGCAGTGAGAAATTGTGTGGTGTCCATTGAGCCAACCCCCCCTTTGGTGTAAGCCGTCACTGACTATCGCGCAATGCGATGCTTCATTGCATCGCAAAACGTGATGCATCGCGAATCTCGATGCATGGAGGGGCTGCGGCGGTGTCGTTGCGGGTTAGCGCTAGTTGCGTTCGCTTTTATCAACGGTATGATTACTCATGCTCGCGTCAAGTAGTTGGCGCGCGCTATACGCAAAGCGGGAGTAGTTCCGCGCTCACGTTGCAAGACCCGCGAGATCGTTTCGATCGGCGCGACTCGGTCGAGCGGTGAGCGTGCCGCACCATCGTCAGTTCGAGCTGAAAGGCTCCGGTGGTGTTAGCTGTCAGAGGCACCTCTGACATGAGCAAGACCTTTGCCATTCCAGTCTTTCATAGGAACGGCAATGAAAACTCCGCAAGGTCGCGACCGCATCAAACGATTTTTACGCCATGGCTCGCTACCCCAGCTCGCCGCGTTTTACGCAGTGGTGCAAATGGGTAGCGTCACGCGCGCGGCAGAGGCGCTCTGTGTGGCGCAGCCAACATTGTCGGGGCATTTGCGAAAGTTGAGTGAATCGCTCGGCGTGGTGCTGTTTGAGGCGCGCGGCAAAACACTCGTGCCGACGGACTCCGCGATGGTGTTGCTGGAAACGGCGAAACAAGTGTTTGCCGCATTCGAGCAATGCGAGCTTCGTTTGGCGAGCCTTCGAGTTCAGAGCAGTGGCAGTGGCAATGCAAGTGAGGCGAAGCCGTCCGACTTGGAACCAGTGACAGATTCGGCGATTGAATCGGCGCAACAACTGCCTACCGCCGCATTTGTTACGCAGGTTGCTCACCCACCACAAACGCGCACTGCAGCGACCAACGTTGGATGACGCGCGACGCGCCCGCCACGCGAGCCAGCGCACCAACAAGACCTGTACGGCTTTACGGCGTCAGCGACCGACCGACGGTCGATGCAGACGAGTTATCAAGGTTGTCGACTTATTAAAAAATAAGGCGCAAGCGACCGTGTAGCAGTCGTTTGCGCGTAATAGCCATTAGGTAGCCCGCATCGCCATTCGATTCGTTACGGCCGCAGCACATTGCTCGCGTCGGCTTGGGCGATCAGCGCGTCCGCGTCGGCTTGCAACAAAAATCCCCGCACAACGGCGTTGGCTGCCGCTTTACGCACGGCGGCAACGTAGCCTGCGTGATCGGTGTAGCGCTCTTCGAGCGACAGGCGCGAGTCGTTCGCGGCGACGCGATCGGCTTTGGTTTTCGCGAACGGCACCATGCCGCCCACATAATTGCAAATCTGCCCTTCGTGGAACGGCCGCGCGCCACCGGCGGTGATATTCCAGCCGAGGTACGTTCCGAGCGGTGCGTCATGCAACACGACAGGCACACCGCCCACTTCGTTGCCATCGGCGTTCACGCGCGGCACTTTCATGTTGATCACTTGCTTGATTGGCGGCGGTAATTTGGTCGGAACGCCCGATCCGTCGTTGGCGTTGAAATCCGGGCCCCAGTCGTAATCAAAGGTCGGCATGATGAAGTTACTCGGGAGCGTTGCGGGAATGCCCGGAATGGTCGGGAAGCCCATCGACGCTTTCGTTGCGTCGACCAGTTCGCCTTTGTCCAGACGTGGCCACACGCTGGGCGGCGGCGCGACGCCCTTCATCACCCAGTTGCGGAAATGTTGACGCAGCGCGTTTACGGTTTGAATGTGTGGCATCACGTTAGGCGCGAGCACCGCGGTACCAAAATTGTTCCCGGGACAATTTGGCGCCGGAAGCGTGCTGCCCGCAAGGCTCGCGTTGAACATCGTGTTCGGCGTCGGCACGACATAGCCACCGTGATTGCTACTCGCGATGTAGTAGCGGCGCACGTTGTCGGGAAGCGGAATGTCGGCCTTGCCGTCGGTGCCGACCCATTCGGGCGTGAGCTTTAAGGCCCACACTTCAGCCGAACCAAAATGCTCGATGACTTTCGGACACGTTTTGGTGGCTGTGCAACGATCCAAAATCCCGCGCTCGGGCAATTTGCGCACTGTGTCTGGCCACGGCACCCACCATTGTGGGCCTTCGCTGCCGGCCTGATAAAGCTCCAACACGCCGTCTGCCTGCGCCCAGCGGAAGTTAAGCGCGATACGCCGCCCGGCAATGATTGGCCAAGCACCGTCGTGCACTTGGCGGCCCGCCTCGTCTTGATTGAAGCCCAAGTGAATAAAGCCGCGAAGATAGTTGCCTGACTGCGAATTGCCGCGACTGATGACGTGTTCGATTTTTCCCGCGAGCGGGTTGGCGGTGCCGAAGTCATCCTTCGCTTCATTGCGGAAAAACGATGCCACATCACGAAACGCCGCGAAGCCGATCCCGAGCACCGGTGGGTCTTGTGCCGTGAAAACGACTTGATACAAGAGCTTCGGGTTGAAGCCATTTTTCAAGCAAATCTGTGTGGCGTCCGGAGTGCCCGGAAATGGATTGGCCGCGTCGCATTTGGCCCATGCCCAGTCGGACGACGGCATCACGGAATCAATGGTGACTTTGCCGCCCACGGTTTCGTGTTTGACGACGGTGAGCGTTGCTTTCTTTGTGTCGAGGTCAAACGGCTTGTACGGCAGTGGATTGACTTGCACCATCAGCGGCTGCGAGTTTGGGCCGCTGCGGTTGACGATGCGACCCAAGACTTCTCCGCGGATCGGCGAGCCGTCCGCGTTTTTCGCTACGGGTACGATGACAAATTCAGCGCCGGGTTTGTTGTACGCGGTGTTGCCAGCGTTCTCGCCTTGCCAACCGCTGCTGAGCCCGACGTCGCCCACGTTGCGCTCCGCGGGGACGATCGTGAGCCGCCCACCGCGATTAGGAACGTCGTGCCACATGAGGCCGCTCATCTTGGCCGGATCGGACGGCATGATGAGCTGAAATGTCGAGACGTATTCCACTTTGCCCGCCGCGTTTCGCGGCGCCAGCGAAATGTCTTGGATGATCGCGTTGCCCGGATGCTTTGGATCTAGCTCGCCGTAGGCGCGACCGCTAATGCGCTTGATCGCGCCCGCAGGGCCGGTGGCTGCGAGCGTGGTGTCGGGATCGAGCGTCGACTCGATCACGATTTTAGTAACGCGAGCGTCAACGATCGTCACCCAGAGAGCGGCCGCAATCGCACCGATCACAAGCGTTCGCGACGCACCAACGCAACATCTAAATGAACCGCTCACAAAGCACCCTCGCTGACTGAAATTGAGCAGCGAGTTTAAGGTGCCGTGCGGCGTCACCTCAATGGGCGACGCACGCACTCGTTTCATTTATCGCTCAATAATGATTTTCTAGAGCGAGAAGCGCGCAAACGGCGTTATGCCGCCAATGCATTTTTCATGCGTGACTAGCGTAAGCGGCGCAGGGTCAGGCTTCCGACAAACGCCACGAACAGCAGCAGTAGCGCCAACGATCGCGCGTCCATCGTCGGAATAGAAACCGCATCGTTGTCGGTCACATAGACTGGAATTGCGGCCATCGCTCGCGCGTTGTAGAGCGGATCAGCACTAGCGACGGTGATCGCGAGGCTGCTGATACGAAGGCCCTCCGGAACATTGTTGTTAATCGCGGTGACTGTTACAACTTGAGGGACGTTCCAGTTGGCGGGCGTAAAGGTGACCGTGGCTGGCGAAACCGTGAAGTACGGCCCAGCCGTCAGCGTGAACACAACGTTTGCGGTGGGCTGCGAAGTTAGCGCAAGCGTGACAGTGCCGGTGTTGCCGCCTTCAATCACAGCGACCGCTGATCCGGCGCTTTGTACGGTGGTTACACCTGCGTTGTCGTTATCGGTGATGTTGGCAGCAACGCTCGGTACGGCGAACGCGTTGTACAAAGCGTCTGTGCTGGTTACGGTGAAACCGACGCTGCCGGTATGCGCGGCTTCAGCGACCGCATCGTCAACAGCTGTGACGGTGACGCTCTGCGCGATATTCCAATTCGCACTGGTGAAGGTCAGCGTTGCGGGGCTAACGCTTACTTGCGCATTCGGCACGAGTGTGACGACAACGTCGGCCGTAGGTGGAGCGATCAACACGACGCTCAGATCATCAGTCGCGCCACCTTCGGTCACGTTGGTCGTGCCGCCGCTTTGCGTGACGGTGATACCGACGTTGGGGCCAGTAACCGTGAGTGGAAACCCTTGAGCGCCACCGTTGACGCCGCCGTCGACGTACGCGCCCCAGGTCGACGAGGCCACGGAAAATTGCAGCGCGTCACCCGTGATGCGAGTGCCGTTGGTGGTCAACGGAGGCGCAAACGGTCCACTGGCCAGCGAACCCGAGAGCTGAAAGTCCATCCAGTAAGTGCCTGCGGGAAGCGTCAAGTTTGCGCCCGCAGCCTCAATGGCCATGATGGGGCGCTGCGTAGTACCGCCGGACGTTTGCGTCACGCGATAGATGCCCGAAAACATCGTCGCCGTCATCCGATTGGTCGTCGTGTCACCAAACACGACGGTTGAACCTACAACGTTCGGCGCACCGTTCCAAACGCGGAAATTCATCGCGGTGAATGTGGACGTAGTCGTGGAACCGGTCTGGTAGGCGTAAACGGTGAATTTGTCGATCAACCAGCCGCCCGCCGGGACCGTGAACTGCTGCGCCAATCGAAAGCCAGAGGCGCCGGAAAAAACAGAACCGCCCAAACCAGTCATCGCCAGCGTTGTGTTCTGCAAAACGCTCTCATCGGCTCCGCCGGCGCCAGTCCCTGCACTATTGATCAATCCACTTCGTGTGTCTGACAAAATATGTGCGGCGTTGACTGACAAGTTTTGCATCGGCACCGGTCCGAAGACCGTCTTCGACGGCAGCTCCGCCGGATCAAAAATTTCCGCACTTTGACCGAACGCGACGGCGCTCAGAAGGCAGGACGCAACGATGGCGAGCGAACGCTTCAACGACATGAAATTCCCCAATATTGTTTTTTTAGCGATGCATGACGAAGTGCTTCGTGGGTACACCGCATTTCCCGACATCAATAATAGCGTTCCGGTGGGTTTGGTCAGGCGAACCGCCCATTTCGCCGGGTGCTTGGTCAACGCTCGACGCGCAACAGGTCTAAGTGGTCCTTGATCGAACCTTGCTACTGCGCCCTGCTACGATTCAATTCAAAATAGGCGTATGACATCGAACAACGCTAAAGCCTCGCGAAAGACCGTGCGTCGTCACGGCTTCTTTCTGCTTGCGGCTTGTGCCGTGTTGAGCGTGCAAGCCGCGCCCGACGAAGACAAACTCGGTAAAACGCGCGGCTATCCAATTGGAACGGCGGCGACGTGGTTCACCGATGAGTCGGTACGCGTCGGTTCCTTCACGGCGCATGGTGAGATTCCGGGGCTCTTCGGGGGCAAAGCGAACGTGATGACCGCAAGCGATAAGCCGCTGCCGCTGCCACGCGTTGCCGAGGAGCCCGCGATAAAGTGGAGCATCGGCGCAGAGCGCAATCTCACGATTGACGACTACTTGAATCGGCAACGAGTGATGGGATTACTCATTGTTCGCGACGGCAAGATCGAAGTGGAGCGTTACCAATACGATCGCGGACCACAGCATCGCTTCTTGTCGAATTCGATGGCGAAGTCGATGACGGCAATTGCGGTCGGTCTTGCGCTCGACGAAGGCAAGATCAAGTCGCTGGACGATCGGGCCGATGTTTACGCACCGAAGCTTGCGGGAACGCTGTACGGCGAAACGACGGTTCGCAATTTGCTGCGCATGGCAAGCGGTGCAAAGTTCACCGAGGTTTACGACGGCAAGGATGATCTTGCACGCTTTAACATCGCCGCCTCGCGCGGCGGGATCGAGGCCGCCGCAAAGGTCATCACCGAGCGTGAAGTGCCGCAAGGCACACGCTTTTCGTACGCGAGCGCCGAGACTGACATGTTGGGCGCGGTGTTGCGTGGCGCAACCGGAATGTCGCTCACCGAGTATTTAACGCCGCGCCTATGGCAACCGATGGGCGCCGAAACCTCGGCGATGTGGCGTGCCGATCGCACGGGGTTGGAACGCGCCGCAGGGAGCTTCAGCGCGACGCTGCGCGATTACGGAAGGCTCGGCGTGTTGCTCGCCAATGACGGCATGCGCCCTGACGATCGCAAGCAAATCATCCCGCGCGAATTTCTGTTGGATGCGACGGACGCCAAGCGCGTCGCCGCGGCGTTTCGCCCGCGCATGGCCACGCCGTACTACGGTTACGGCTTTAAGTTTTGGCTGTTTCCCGGTTCATCGCGTCGCTTCGCGTTGCTCGGCGTGTTCGGACAAATGATCTTCGTTGATCCCGCACTCAAACTCGTGATGGTGCACACCGCCGCCAACTCCACGGCGAAGTCCGGCCAAACCAGCATGGCGCGCGAAGCAGACGCGCTGTGGCGCGGTGTCGTTCGACACTACGGCGGTGCATGGTGAGACGCGCGGAAACTACTCTGACTTTGCGCCCGCCAAAAACCAAGCCCCCAGCTTCGCGCGCTCGGCTTCAGTGATCTGCGTCGCGTTGTTCTGCGGCATGAGACGCGAAACTACGGCCTGTTGATACATTGACTGCGCGTTTTTGGCGATGAGTTCAGGTGTGTGCAATTGAATGTTTTTTGAGACGACTTGCGTGTTGTGACACATCACGCAGCGTTGCTCAACGATCGCGCGCACCTCGGCAAACTTTGGAACTTCCGCGCTCGCGTTGGTTTGCGGTGCCGGGGCGATCCACGCAGCTACTGCGATGAGAATTGCGCCACCAAACGCAAAGTATTTGTACTCAATTTTGCCCTTGTGTTTCAGCACAAAGAATTGGCGAATGAGCGCACCAGCGAGCATGATCGCCACGAGCACGAGCCAGTTGTTTGGCGCGCTATAGGTCATGCTGTAGTGGTTCGACAACATTGCGAACAGCACGGGCAGCGTGAAGTACGTGTTGTGAACGCTGCGTTGTTTGGCGCGCATCGGGTGAATCGGGTCCGGCTTCTCGCCGGCCTTCATCGCCGCGATGGTTTTTTTCTGTCCGGGGATGATGATGTGAGCAACGTTGGCCGACATCGCCGTGGCGAGCATCGCGCCTGTGAGCAGAAACGCCGCGCGGCCGGAGAACAAATGGCACGCAATATAGGTCGCAACGATCACGTAAATGAACACGGCGATGCCTACGATCATGTCGCCGTTTTTCTTCTGGCCGAATACCTTGCAGATCGTGTCGTAGACCACCCAGCCCATGACCAAGTACACGAGCGCCGCGCCAATAGCCGCGCCCGATGAGCCCCACGCGAAGACGTTTTTATCGATCAGGAAGGTTTGCGCATTGAACAGATACAGCACTACGAAAAGCGCGAAGCCACTCATCCACGTCCAGTAGCTTTCCCAATAAAACCAATGGAGGTTCTCGGGCAGCTGCTTCGGTGCGACCATGTACTTCTGCGGGTTATAGAAACCGCCGCCGTGCACGGCCCACAGCTCGCCGTCGACGCCTTTGTCTTTAAGGTCGCTGGCGGTCGGTTTGGTCAGGCTGTTGTCCAGCCACACGAAGTAAAACGATGAACCGATCCACGCGATGCCGGTGATGACATGCAGCCAGCGAAGCAGAAGGTTGAGCCAGTCGAAAATGTAGGATTCCATGTGATGCTGCTTAGTCTGTGTGTGCGGATTGCCGCGTTCTCGTCAAATCAAGGATAAGCCTGCGCGGGGCAGTGGTATCGCGGCTCGCGCTGCCCCACGTACGCCGATCAACTCCCGCGATACGTCGAGAACGTCCACGGCGAACACACGAGCGGAACGTGATAGTTCCCGCCCTCTTCTGCGATACCAAATTCAATGGGAACGACATCAACAAACATCGGATCGGGCAACTTCATGCCCTTTCGCCGAAAGTGTTCGCCGACATGAAACACAAGACGATAGCGACCGCGTTTTACCTCGGCATCTTTGAGCAGCGGCGCGTCAGTGCGGCCATCCGCGTTGGTGCGAGTTGCGACCAAGAGCTTCGGCTCCGGATCGAGCGAATACAGTTCGACCGCAACGTCAGCCGCCGGGCCGCCATGTACCGTATCGAGGATATGTGTCGAGAGTTTACCCACGTTGACTAGTCCGCAATGATGTCGAGTAAGCGCAAGCGCGCGATTTCGCCCACCTGCATTAAGTTGTTATTGAACTCCATCGCGCGCGTATTGAGCTGACGCGATTTGATCGCGCCGAAGATGGCGCCTTGCGTGTTGTTGCGCGCCGCGATGATGAAAGGAAAACCAAATTTCGCAACATAAGCCGCGTTGAGCGCACGTAGTTGGGCGACGTCCTCCGCGGTCATGGCCGACAATCCTGCCGCAGCTTGCTCGCGGGTTGACTCGTTAGTGAGCGTACCCGCTGCTGCTTCTTTACCGGCGAGTTCTGGATGCGAATTCAGTAGCGCGAGTTTCTCGTCATCGCTCGCCGATTGCACGGTGGCGACGAGCGCTGCGTGAACACTGGCGCGCGAACTAAAGCCTTGGCTCGGCTTCAGCGCAAAAGCTCGTTCGGCGATCCAAGGCGAATGCTCGTACACCGCGCCAAATGCGGCGGAAAACTGAGCAGGTGTGAACTGGTTTATTTCTTGTAGCGTAGCCATCGAGCTAGAAAGCAATTTTATTTAGGAGCATCCGTTCAGCCTAAGGCTGACGCCTCAGGCCGAACGGTAATTCGCGTCGTTCAACGCATCTTAATGCGCATCCGCTTGCTTCGCTGCAGCAACGGCAGCGCTGCTGTCACCACTGGCACCGTTGAAGAACAGATTGAGCAACACGGCTGCGAGCGAGGAGAGCAAGATGCCCGATTCGATCAGCGGATGAATGCCGTGCGGCATCCATTGTTTGAAGTTTGGCGCGATTAGCGGAATCATGCCGATGCCAATCGACACGGCAACGATTAACGAGTTGAAGCGATTGCCTTTGAAGTCCACGCCCGAAAGGATGCGAATACCCGTGGCCGCGACCATGCCGAACATCACGAGGCCTGCGCCACCGAGCACGACGGTAGGCAGCGACTCGACAAGCGTTGCCATTTTCGGCATCAGGCCGAGTACGATCAAGATGACGCCGCCAGCGACGCACACGAAGCGGCTCTTCACGCCGGTTACGGCCACAAGCCCCACGTTCTGCGAAAAGCTGGTGTACGGGAAGGTGTTGAAGATGCCGCCGATAAGCGTGCCCAACCCGTCTGTACGTAGGCCGCGCGAAAGCGCTGCCTGATCGACTTTGCGATCGGTCATTTCACCGAGCGCGAGGAACATACCGGTCGATTCGATCATCACCACGATCATCACGAGTGTCATGGTGAGAATCAGCAACGGATCGAATTGGGGCGTGCCGAACGAAAACGGCACAACGGGTGCGAACCAAGCTGCTTTAGCGACTTTGTCGAAGTTCATGAGCCCCATCGCGGTGGCGACTACGCCACCGATCACGATACCAAGCAACACCGAAATGTTAGCGATGAAGCCTTTGGCGAAACGGGTGATCATGAGAATCGAGATCAACACCAGCGCCGCAATACCGAAACCCGTGAGGTCTGCATACTTTGGATTCGGCACAGAAGGCGCGAGCGACATTCCTTTTGGAATGGCTGGTAGCGCCGAGCCAGGGGATGTGGCGGCTGCGGTGGCATCGGCCAACCATTTTGCGTGCTCAGGATTGACCACCGATGGTGCTGTCGGACCAAACGGATTACCAAAAATCCAGTTAATGCCAATGCGCATCAAGCTGATGCCGATGACGGCAATGATGGTGCCTGTGACCACTGGCGGGAAGAAGCGCAGCATTCGACTGACTGCCGGTGCGATCAATATAGAAATCGCGCCCGCACCAATAATGGAGCCGAAGATAAGCTGCGCACCCGCGAGACCGGGATTGGCGTTGGCCATCGCAACCATCGGCGCTACCGCCGCGAAGGTAACGCCCATCATGACAGGCAACCGAATGCCGAACCATTGTGTCGCACCGAGCGACTGGATCAATGTGACCACGCCGCAGCAAAACAAGTCGGCGGAAATCAGCAACGCCACCTGGTCTGGTGGCAATTTAAGTGCGCGCCCGATGATCAGCGGCACGGCGACCGCACCGGCATACATCACCAGCACATGTTGAAGACCTAATGCACCGAGGCGGGGCAGTGGTAGTTTCTCGTCCACGGGGTGGACATTTGCGTCGGACATTGTGTTCCCTCCGGTAATTGATGAGTGTTGAATGCGCCGCGCTCACGGCTTGCACTTAGCAAAAAGCGTGCAATGCATGGTCAGCGCATTCAGGTGCATGCAAGCTCCCCTCCACAGGAGACTTGTATGCAGTGCGAACCGCAGTCTAAGCATGACGAGTCGTTTTCGCTATTGCGGCGGCTTATGACCCTCATTGTGTAGCTTACAAATGCGACGTAACCATTCAGGCGCGGCTAGACTTGCCAGCTCTGCGCGCCCTGCACCACAAATTCAGACCTTATGAGTTGGACCAAAGACTATCCCCGTGACTTGATCGGCTATGGGCGCAAGCCGCCTCATGCGCAATGGCCGCGACGCGCGAAAATCGCGATCAATTTCGTTCTCAATTACGAAGAAGGCAGCGAAAACTCTGTGCTGCATGGCGACGCAGGCTCGGAAACGTTCCTGTCGGAAATTTCGGGTGCAGCGGCGTTTGATGCGCGACACCTTTCGATGGAGTCGATGTACGAATACGGATCACGCGTCGGCGTGTGGCGCATCCTACGTGAATTTGCGAAACGCAATTTGCCGCTGACGGTGTTCGGCGTGGCGATGGCGCTGCAGCGCCATCGCGAGGCGACCAGCGCCTTCTGCGAGTTAGGCCATGAAATCGCATCGCACGGCAACCGATGGATTCACCATCAATACATGAGCGAAGCCGAAGAGCGCGCACAAATCGCTGCCGCCTCGAACATCATTCGCGAACTTAGCGGCGGTCAGTGGCCGTTCGGTTGGTACACCGGCCGCGACAGCCCAAGCACGAAGCGCCTAGTGTTGGAGCACGGCGGCTTTGAGTACGACAGCGATTATTACGGCGACGATTTGCCGTTTTACTTGCCCGTTGAAATGAGTGATGGCAGTGTGCAGCGCCAACTCATCGTGCCCTACACGCTTGACGCCAACGACATGAAGTTTTCGTCGCCTGCAGGTTTCGCCAACGGCCAGGATTTTGCGCAGTATCTGATCGACACGTTCGATGTTCTCTATGCGGAAGGCGAAGAGTGCCCAAAGTTGATGAGTGTGGGCATGCACTGTCGCCTGCTCGGCAAACCCGCACGCATGGCGGGGCTCATGAAGTTTCTCGATCACGTTGAAAAGCATGATCGCGTTTGGGTTGCGCGCCGCATCGACATCGCGCGTCATTGGCGCGCAGTGCATCCGTACGCAGGAGAAATGAGATGAAATTTGGCAGGGACATTCTGAAACAAGCTGATGTGCTCGCTGGCTTCACCGAGGACGCGCCGCTGATTACACGCACTTATCTTTCCAAAGAGCACAAAGCAGCAGGCGAGTACCTCATTGGCCTGATGCGTGACGCGGGCATGAATGCAGACTTCGATCCGCTCGGCAATATCGTCGGACGTTACGAAGCGGGCGTGCCCTTCGCGCCTGTAGTGATGACAGGCTCACACCAAGACAGCGTGCGCAACGCAGGCAAGTACGACGGACTCTTTGGAATTCTTTCGCCAATCGCTTGCGTGAAGGAGCTCAATCGCCAAGGTAAGCGGTTGCCGTACACGCTTGAAATAGTGGGCTTCGGCGATGAAGAAGGCGTGCGCTTTCCGGCGACACTGGTCGGTAGTAAAGCAATGGCTGGACAGTTTGACCCGGCATGGCTCGATAAGGTCGACGCCGGCGGCGTGACGATGCGTCAAGCGATCAGTGACTTCGGTGGTGACGCGAGTCTGTGGAAAGAATTGGATCGCCGCAACGAGCAACACGGTGAAGTCGTTGCATTTGTTGAGTCGCATATCGAGCAAGGGCCGGTGCTGTTGAACGAAGGATTGGCCGTCGGCGTCGTCACCGCGATTGCGGGCGCCACGCGGATGCGCCTCAACGTCACAGGACTTGCCGGTCATGCGGGCACGGTTCCGATGGGCGCTCGACAAGACGCGCTGGCTGCTGCGGCCGAAATGATTTTGTTTGTCGAGCGTTTTTGCACGGACACTGCGGGTCTCGTCGGCACGGTCGGCAAACTCTCGGTGAAACCTGGCGCCATCAACGTGATTCCGCAGGATGTGGAGTTCACGATTGATGTTCGCTCCGGCGACGATGCCACTCGCGCCGTCGCGCTCAACGCGTTCGCCACGGAGTTGCCTGCCATCGCGACGCGACGCAATGTCACCTTGGCGATCGAAACCTTGTATGACGCTGGTGCCGCGCCGTGCGATCCTGCACTTCAGAAGCAATTTGAAGTGGCGATTGCAGCGCAGGGCATTTCGCCACGCTATTTACCCAGCGGCGCGGGCCACGACGCGATGGTGTTCCCAGTGGTCGCGCCGATGGCGATGCTCTTCGTTCGCTGCGGCAACAACGGCATCAGTCATCATCCCGATGAAACGATGACTGCGGAAGACGCCGAAATCGCGACCAGCGTACTGCTCCATTTTTTCGAAAACTACAAACCTCCAACATTTGTCGCCGACAAAGCGCAACGTGTTGAGCGACCTTCCAAGCCTTTCTAATCATGACGACAGAATCCACCGCCACCACGATCGCCCAGTACGTTGACGCCCATCACGCGGATCAAATCGCATTCCTTCGCGAGATTGTCCGGGTTCCCTCCGACACGCCGCCGGGCAACAACAATCCGCCTGCAGAAAAAGCGGCTGAGCTGCTCACCAAGCGCGGCTACACCGTTGAGCGCTTCGCCGTCCCTGAGCAGCGCGTGCGTGACTACGGAATGGTGTCCGTTACGAACCTAATCGTTCGTCACAAGTTCGGCAATGGCGGCCCGACCATCGCGCTCAACGCGCATGGTGATGTCGTGCCACCGGGCGACGGCTGGAGCTTCGATCCCTACGGCGGCGAAGTGAAAGACGGTCGCATGTATGGCCGCGGCGTGGCGGTGAGCAAGAGCGACATCGCGAGCTTCACCTTTGCGCTCGATGCGCTCAAAGCAGCCGAGAAGGCCGGCGCAAAACTCAACGGAACGGTGGAGTTGCATTTCACCTATGACGAAGAATTCGGCGGCCTCGTCGGCCCCGGCTATTTGCTCGAACAGAAAGCCACGAAACCCGATTTCGTGATCGGCGCTAGCTTTAGCTACGCCATCGTCACCGCGCACAACGGTTGCTTGCAATTTGAAGTCACCGTGCACGGAACGGCCACGCACGGCTCGATGCCCGAGACGGGCCACGACGCTCTCCAAGCCGCCAACGCCATTCTCAACGCGATTTACGGCAAGCTGCCAGACCTCGGCAAGATCAAATCTAAGGTCGCGGGCATCAACACGCCAACGATGTTGGTCGGCCAGATTAGCGGCGGCACCAACACCAACGTCGTGCCTGGTAAGGTCGTGTTGAAGATGGATCGACGCATGATTCCCGAAGAGAATCCAGCAGAAGTGGAGGCGCAAGTTCGCGCGATGATCGAAGGCGCAGTCGCCGGCCGCAGCGGCATTCGTGTGGAGATCAAGCGCTTGCTATTAGCCAATGCGCTCAAACCGTTGCCCGGCCAAGAAAAGCTCGTGGGCGCGCTGCAAAAACACGGCGAACGCGTGTTCGGCGAGACGATCCCCGCGCTGGGCGTGCCGCTCTACACCGATGCGCGCTTGTATGGCGAAGCTGGCATTCCAGTGGTGCTTTACGGCGCGGGACCGCGCACCGTGCCCGAATCAAATGCCAAGCGTGCCGACGAAAATTTGTTACTGGAAGACCTGCGCAAAGCCACGCAAGTGGTGGCGTGTGCTGTGGCGGAATTACTTACCGCGTAGCGCCCTCTCCCGCTCAAGGAGCGGGAGATTGACGGCCCGCTTCCACCGCTACATCGAACGATAAAAAATGTAGTCGGCTTGATACTTCACTTGTGCTTCTTTGTAGTTGTCGGCTTGCGTGCACGGTAGCGCTGGCGCGACGCCACCGACGGTGGCGACGCGTTGGATGTAGGTGATACCGCTCATTGCGCCGCTGCCTTTGATTTGGTCGACCTTTACCAATTGCAGCGGGATGTTGCCTGCGCCGCCGGGAGCGATGGCGAGTTGCGTGCCGCGCGCGGTGGAGCCGTCGTTATGCGTCCAGACGGCGGGTGGGCCGGCGTACTTGCCGACTTGCTTGCCGCTGCGATCGTTCAACGCAGCGACTGGACCAATGAGCGTCCACGCGAACTGTCCGGCAGCATCAATTTTTTCGCGGCATTCGTAGGTGAGTTGACCGACGCCGACGAGCTCAGCGACAACGCCGTTGCCCGCTGGAACTTTCACCCCGGCAGGTAGCGCCGACTGATCGTATTTTGGGGTCATGGGCATCATGGGGCTGCTGGTGCAGGCAGCGAGCAGCGAAACCAACGCTGAGGTGGCGAGCGTAGCGACGAGTGGGGTGCGTGTCATGAGTGTGCTCCTGGAAGATTTGTACGTGGCGAATCGAGCCGAATAGCGAGCGCGAAACGGGCGCTGAACTTCTATACGCTGGAGCCGCGATTTTGGTTTTGGCGGAGCGCATGTCTTTAGGCGCTCGCTGGCTGAAACGAGCCGATGTTCTGCGTCGTAACGTTTTCAGCCCGATGGCAACGCGGTGATGCGCGAGCCTGCGTCGAACCGATGCGCGCCGCTGCGCCGTCAGACAAAACGCGCGGATCGACGTTTCGAAAGTGAGCACACGCTTGCTGCGCGATTTCAACGCCGCCCGACGCGACGGCCTCGCTCAGCGAAAAAATTCCGAACGTCGATTCAGCTTTTGCAGCCCAGCAACTGCTGGATGGCCGCTACAGG
>ERZ795056.790-NODE-790-length-38849-cov-5.844409_pt1 | contig 38849 bp, 29 predicted proteins | sample MGYA00375140_ERZ795056 | MGnify/ENA primary metagenome ERZ795056 (study PRJEB30185, sample SAMN05720227) | activated sludge metagenome | isolation source: Anaerobic digester | place: USA | collected 2015-03-09 ...
AATCGGAGCTCTTCGGCCACGAGAAAGGGGCTTTCACCGGGGCGACCGAGAAAAAGCCGGGCAAGTTCGAGCTGGCCGACGGAGGGACGATCTTCCTGGACGAGGTCGGCGACATGAGCCTTAAGACCCAATCCAAGGTCCTCCGCGTCCTGGAGGAAGGCGAGGTCCAGAAGGTCGGATCAAACAAGATCTCCAAGGTCGACGTGAGGGTGATCGCGGCCACCAACAAAGACCTCAAGGCCGAGATCGAGAAGAATCTCTTCCGCAGCGACCTGTATTTCCGGCTCAATGTCCTGCCCCTGTCTTCGCCCCCGCTGCGCGAGAAGCGCGAGGACATTCCCGTCCTGATCGATTATTTCGCCCGGATGTTCGCCGAGGAGAACAACTTCAAGGTCAAGACGTTCTCCCCCGAGGCGGTCGAGGTGATGACCCGCTGCTCCTGGAAGGGAAACGTCCGGGAGCTTAGGAACGTGGTCGAGCGGCTGTTGATCATGACCGAGGGCGACCGGATCGAGAAGAGCGACCTGCCGGAGCAGATCCGCGGGGAGAAGGGCGTCGTCCTTCCCGATGCGTCCAAGGTCCAGTCGCTCAAGGATTTCCGCGACTTGGCCGAGCGCGAATTCCTCCTGGCCAAGCTCGAGGCCAACGGCTGGAACATCAGCCGGACGGCCCGGGAGATTGACACGCCGCGCTCGAACCTTTATAAAAAGCTTGAGCAGTACGGAATCAAGATCACGGCCGGAGTGGACGAGACGGTCGCTCCCGAATCCGTCAAGGAAGAGGGGGAGGAAAGTCCGGACTCCGCAGGGCAGGGTGGTCGCTAACGACGACCCCGGGCGACCGGAGGGAAAGTGCCACAGAAAACACACCGCCCGCCAGGGCAAGGGTGAAATGGCGAGGTAAGAGCTCACCGCCCCGGTGGTGACATCGGGGGCAGGGCAAACCCCACCCGGAGCAAGGCCAAACGTGCCCCCCATGGGATCGCCCGTCCCGGGGGCGGGTCGGCCGCTGGATCCCGCGGGCAACCGCGGGGCTAGACAAATGACCGTCCCCGGCGCTTCGGCGCCGGGAACAGAATCCGGCTTATGGGCCGCTCCGGCCGTGTCTTTCACACGCCTCCGGCGTGTAAAAAAATACGGCCGTGAGTTCTGCCCTACATGACCGCTTCCCTTAGCTTGTCTTCGTTCCCGTGGTCTCTCCGATTTCAAATCGTGAACGTCACGGCACACGCGCCGGCGATTTTCTCATTAAATAATTTGATATTTCAATAACGTATAATGAGATTCGGCTTGGTCGTCGATCTTCAGGGACAGCGCGGATAAGACATTCGTTTTTTTACCGTAATATAATGACATCAGGCGATGAGGGTAGGTCACTTCATCGAGCTTTTTCTCCATGATGAAATTCCCATCCAATGAATATAGTTGAACGATGGGATTCAATAGATCGATTTCGCGGTCATAATTCATATACACGATGCCGATATAACGATCTGTAACAAATATTTTCCGAATCATAGAATATTTGTGAAGAACTTTATAATACTTCTTCAAATTCCGCTCTTTTTTTGCTTGAATCAGTTCCTTTGATGCCACCGGCGCCGTATATAATGACGTTTTATTCCCAAACCGGTACTGTTTATTCGTCTTCGTGTCCACCCGTATGACGCTTAACAGCCCTTCCCATACGGCATAGACTTGATCTCCATGAGAATCACAATACGAGCGAACGCCCATGCTTGCTTTTTCTGCCAATTGAGGCTGACCCGCGTTGGGAGAGATATTGAATAAATCCTGGATCGTCAATAAAAACGAATGTTTCTTTTGTCGCGGATAGGAGAGATAGATTTCATACCATTTGCCGGCGGGATCCGCTTTCGACCCCGAAAATAAATAATGATCCGGAAAAATCCTGGCGTCACAGCAATAACCGAAGAATTCTTCTCCTAATTTAATTTCGAGATCCTCATTGACATGATAAACAAGGATACGATATTTCTCAGAATTCGAAATCAATAGCTTATTGTCGGAATAATCAAAAATCGTCGGGTAAGAAAATTCATCCGGTCCGTTCCCCCGTCTTCCGAAGATTTTGACGAATCGTCCGTTTTTATCGAATATTTTGAAATTGCCGGCCCGCGTGTCGCAGATGATAAAGGAACCGTTGGGCAGGACCGCGATTCCATCATCCGCTTCTATCAAGCAATCTTGCTGAGAGACGGGAATTTTATCGATGAGACGAATATCTTGCCCGAAAACGAAAGGGCCGGCGATCATGAGAGGAGATAATAAATTGATAAGCGTTTTCTTCATCGTTCACGCTCTCATATGACGAGATGAAGAGGGAGCGGACTTGATGTCCGCTCCCCCGGGCACTCTAATTAATTTTTGTCGTAGCGCCTCCAGCAATCAACGAATCTTATTTCAAAGCGTAGATGATCAGCGATTGCAGGTCTTTCCCCCCGAGAAAATAGATATTTCCATAGGAATCGACGGCGACGGGATGCCAGGGAACGCGGGCCCCATCGGCATCCTTGATATTAACGGTTGTCGGAACATATTGATTTCCTTTTTTCTCGACCACGCGGAAACCCTCCGCGCCCTGAAACCAGATATTTCCCGAGTGCAGTAAAAAATGATCTCTTTCGGCCCAATCCGTTTCTCCCAAACGGTTTCCCGCCAAATCGAAATATCGGATCAGCTTCATTTCAGGCAAGGCTTGAAAAACAATTCCGTTCGTCGAATCAAATTGCGGGGAAGAGGCGAAATAATCCCCGTTTCTTTCGAGGACGGCCTCCACTGTCAATCCTTGATTCCCGAAGGGGGAAAAGGAATTCACATGGTTTCCGTCGAAATCGAGGAGGTGAAGAGAGTCGTTTCTAAAGCCTTCTTCACTCGCGATGCCGTTGACCAAGATGAGATCCCTCGGCCTGAGAATCCTCAGATGGGCGATAAAAGAGAATCGTTCGCCCAGGTTGATTTCCTTCAACTTCTCCCCGGTGGATCCGTTGTACCAAGCCAACGGAAGACGGAACTTGCCTTCTTCCAGTCTTCCCGAAAAAACGCAAACAGAGTTGCCGTAGCCGTCGATATCGAACTTGATAATCTCTCCTTCATTCCGGCGGGGAGCTCTTAAAACGACCTTTCCCGCCCGATCGAGTTTGAGGAACGAGTCGTTTCCCCGCTGCGTGATGAATACGTTTCCCGCGGAATCCGAGGCGGCGAAAACGAGATGAGCCTGATGAGGTTTGAGAAAGAAGCCGAGGTCGATTTCTCGTTCGAGAATCAAGTTTTGGGAATGAGCGAAACAAAGGACCATCGGCAAAAACGAAACGAATAAAAATCGTTTTTTCATTTCCCGTCTCCTTGCTTCAATTGATAATTCGAAAGTGGAGAATATCCGTCGCAAAACCCTGTTATGCACCGCTGCAACCACCATTGATTCCCCTCGTTGTCCGTACAGACGATATAAACGGCTTGATAAAAACAAGACGTTTTGCAAGGCCAGCAATTTTCACATCGCCAATCATAGGTGTTACAGGGCGCGAACCAATAACCCACGCCGTAAGTATTTGCACAAGATGTCTCCCCATTTCCATTTTTCACCTGTATATTCATATATAAGCAAATCATCCGATTTCTCAAGGGAAATAAGCCGATAAAAAAGATAATATGATCGATTATTTTTTTATTTGCATGTTTTTAATTGAGGAAGATCCCCCCCGTGATAGATAGGCGTATTTATTTATCACCCGCGACGGCCTGATCCCAAACTGGGAACGAAAACGGCCGCTGAAGGAAAGGGGGCGGTAGCCGAGGTCGAGCGCGATTTCTTTTATTGACTTGTCCGACGAAAGAATTTTCCACAAGGAATAACAAAAGCGATTATTGATGACAAAACGGCATAAAGAGACGCCGGTCAACTCTTTGAATGTTGATGAGGTCCAAGACGGACTTCGATGAATGAGCTTGGAAATGCCGGCAAGATCATGATTCCGCCATGGATTCTCGACGACGTCTTTCTGAATGAGCAGGACTTTATGGAGAGGATCCGAGGGATGAAGCCGCCCTTGGCCCCATCCATAATAACGCGATCTTTCGCAGGTTTCCTTCATCTCCCGCTGCCGGGGTGACAAGACGCTGTCGTCGAAGAACGTGAGAATAAAACTTTTCGAAAAGCCCGCGGCTTTCGAAAAAATCGCCGGCCTCAGGACGACAATGGGGGTGTTCAACCTCTGAAGAGAAATAAAAGAACGAAGACAATTCCGCGTCAAACAAGAATAATCACAAACATGAAAGACAAGCGAAAAACCGCTTTGAGACGGGAAGCGATTTCTGGATTCCACGACTCTCAACGAGGCGGGAAAGGGGATGAGTCTATTGATGAAATCCGGCTTGTCCCGTTTGCTGATAAGTACGAGAACCTTGCCGCGGTTGCGAGCGGAATTTCTTCTCATCAACCGTTCCGCCTCCCTCTAAATAAAAGTATAACAAACGGAAATGCATCGATCAATTTATATCATTGAGGAATCGAGGGATCGCCGCCCTCGTGACCAATGGTTATTATAACGGCCTCACGTTCCACCGCGCCGTCCCCGGCTTCCTCATCCAGGGAGGCCAGCCCGCGGACCGACGAGTACGCGGGAGACGGCCCGTTCAGGCGAGACGAGACGGGCCGGGCATCGAACGCGTGCGGAACCGTCGGCGTCTCCACCCGCGGCCGCGACGCCGGCGACGCCCGGATTTCCATCAACACCGTCGACAACGACCGCCTGAACCGCGAATACCGCGTCTTCGCCCGGGTCGTTTCCGGGATGGACGTCGTCGACAGGATCCTCGAGGGAGCCGTCATCGCGCGGGTGGAACTGGTTTTCGACGGGCCCGGAATCCGTCCGGCGGCCGCCTCGGCCGGGCCGGCCTCCCCGCCGAATCAATAATGGAGCCGGACGACGACCGGCGTGTCGCCGGTTTGGGGGAGCAGGACGAAGAGGCTGCCGTAATCATCGTCGGCGATGATTTCCTCGGACGGGTGGCCGAGGCGCCGCATCAATTCCGGCAGCGTGTTGGAATGGCCGATCACGAGGACCGTGTCGCCGGCATGGCGGGTCCGGAGCCTTTCCGCCAGCCCCGCCGCGTCGCCGGCGGCGTATGTCTGAACCTTCAATCCTAATGCGGCGGCCGCCGGCTCGGCCGTCAGCCGGGCTCTCCGGTATTCGCTGGCATAGACGGCCGTGATTCCCAGGGGAGCGACGAGGACGGCCAGGGCTTCGGCCCGGGCCCGGCCCGCCTCCGACAGGGCGGAGTCTTTGGAGGAGTCGGCTTTTTCCGCGTGACGGACCAGGATGACCGCTTGCTGGGCGGCGGCCGGCCCGGCCGCCGCGGCCGCGAGGACCAGGACAAAGACGGCCGTCCGGAAGCCTTTTTTCCCACGGACCGCCCGGGATAGAAGCGGGGCGCGGTCGTTCATGAAACGAATATATCGGCCGCCGGCCCCGCCTGTCAACGGCCTGAATCGGAGCGTCAAGTCGGCGTGAAAACTCCCGCTCATGCGCCTCGGCTTCAGGGCTTCCGCGCATGATGCCCCGTCACCGCCCGGTGAAAACGTCTTCTGGGGTGGAGTGCCGGGTTGTTTTGAGGGGGGCATTATGAATCCCGGGCAACCCGATTTACAAACGCCGTCGGGATGGGGTAACATGGAGGCCGCGCAATCCGCGAAAGAATCCAACCGTCCAGGAGGCCCGCTCATGAACGACATCGAAAAAGCCTTGATGCATGCGCTCTTCGTCCATCTCCACCACAATATCGACAAGGCCATCGATTTCAAGGCCATCGATGCCTTGAATAAAAAAGTCGGCAAACTGTTCCCCGGCTCGCTTGTCGTCGGCCCGGGCGACGACGCCGCCGCCTTCAAGTTTCCCGGCACGCCGGGCATGTTCGTCGGCAAAATGGAGAGCCATTGCTCTCCCTGCGTTCCCCGGCCGTACGACGCGGCGGCCACCGGGGCCGGCGGATCCATGCGGGACGTGGTGGCCATGGGCGCCCGGCCGTTTTTCCTGATGAACTTCATCGGGACCAAACCCCTGGACGAGAAGGTCATCGTCGGCCCGTGCGGCTTCAAGGGGAAATGCACCTGCGGGCAGTGCCGGGAGATGACCAGCGGAGAGCGGGTCAACTTGATGGTCAAGGGATTGAAGGACATGTGCCGGGCCATGGATGTCTTCATCGTCGGCGGCGGGTTCTCCACGTCGTTTTCGGATATCGTCCCGGCCGTCGTCGTCGCGGTGATGGGACGCCTTGTCACGCCCCGGCCGTTGACCAAGCCGGCGAAGGCCGCCGGCAGCCAGATCATCCTGATCGGCCGGACGGGAAGCGACGGCAACGACACTCTCTACCGGGCCGGGCTGGTCCGGGAAATGAAGCCGGCCGTCGCCCAGTTCCGGGAGGAACGCAAGGTCATGGAAGCTTCCCTGGCCGCGTTCCGCACGGGGAAGATCCGGGCGTGCTCCGATCTCGGCGCGGCCGGCGTCGGGGCCGGCGTTTGCGAATCCGCGCGGTACGGCGGTTTCGGGGCCCGGGTGGATCTTTCCAAGGTCCCGCTGAAGGAAAAGAACCTCTCGCCCGAGGAAATCCTGATTTGCGAAACCCAGGCGCGGATGGTCGTCCAAGTCGCCAAGAAGGACGTCGATCTCATTTTGAAAACGGTCCGGGCCAAGGGAGTCCGGGCCGAGCATATCGGCGAGATCAACAACGACGACAAGGAAGTCTTTGAATACCGGGGCAAGACCGTGGCCGTGATCCCGAACCGTCCTTCGGCCGCGGACATGAAGAAACTCCGCGCGGTCTGACGGGACGCGGGGAGGAAGACGGGCTCGGAGGCCGGTCGGCCGGCCGCTTGCCGCTTCGCCTGGGGAAAAATCCGGATCGGGCCGGAGCGTCCCGGCCTCCCGGCGCTCAGGTGACGAGCCGGGCGCCGGCCGACGGAAGGACGACCCGGGGCTCGAGGCGGCGGCCCCGGGCGGCGGCATAAGCCGAAGCCAGGGAAGCGGCGATCGCCGGGGACCGATCCTTTTCGACCAGGACGACGGCGCTGCCGCCGAATCCCCCTCCGCTCAGGCGGGCGCCGAGAACCCCCTGGATCTTCCCCGCCGCCTCGACCAAGGCGTCGAGCTCGGGACAGGAATTTTCGAAATATTTCCGGGAACTTTCATGGGATTCGAACATGAGGCGGCCGAAGGCGGCCGCGTCTCCGCGCTTGAGGGCTTCGGCCCCGGTCAAGACGCGTTCGTTTTCCCCGACGGGATGGGCGGCTCTTTTCCAAACATCCGGATCCAGGCGGTCCCGGTATTTCATCATGTCCGCCCGCGTCACGTCCCGGAGGGCGGCGATCCCGGGGCCGAGGATGCGGCGGAACGCCGCGGCCGCCTCCTCGCACCGCCGGCGCCGTTCGTTGTATTCCGAGTCGACCAGCGTGTGCTTGACCCCCGTGTCGGCGATCAGGAAAGCCGTCCCCTGCGGAAGGGAAACGGTGTCCGCTTCGAGCGAACGGAAATCCGTGAAGACGAGAGCCTGTTCCCGGCCGAAGAGGCTTGAGATCTGGTCGAGAAGGCCGCAGCGCACGCCGGCGAACTCGTGTTCGGCCCGCTGGCCGATTTTCGCCAGGGCAAGCTTCTCGGCGACGATTCCGTGGAAAGCCGAAAAGGCCAGGCCCGAGGAGATTTCCAGGGCGGCCGAGCTGGAAAGCCCGGCCGCCACCGGGATATCGCCGCAGAAGGTTCCTTGGAATCCCCGGGGACGGAACCCGTATCGTTCCCGGAGGAACGCCAGGACGCCGCGCGGGTAGTTCGACCAGCGCTCCCGGTCCGTCCGTCCCGGGTTGACGGCCTGAAAACGAACGCTCTCGCCGAAGTCGGCCGCCCGCAGGGTGCAGGCATCCTCGTCGGCCGGCGAGAGACCGAAGGCGATCCCGGCGTCGATGGCCGCCGACAGGACGAAGCCCTCGTTGTAATCGGTGTGGTTGCCCAGGATCTCGACCCGCCCGGGGGCGTACGCGACGACCGCGGGTTCGACGCCGAAAACGGCCTGGTGCTCTTTGCGGAGACGCTGAATCAGATCATCCATTCCATGACTCCCGACGGATTAAAAGCCCGCGACCGCGCCGCGAAGGAAGGTCATAACGCCGCCCGGAAAGAGGCCGAGCTGGAGGACGGCGTAAAGACAGAAGAACAAGGCGAGGTAGACGGGGTAATTTTCCGTGTCGACCTCGATCTCCCGTTCTGGCTCCTTCATGAACATGACCCGGACGATCCGCAGGTAGACCGCGACCGAAACCAGGCTGGCGGCGATGCCGACGAGGGCGAGGCCGAGACGGCCGGCCCGGACGGCCGCGCTGAAGACGAAGAACTTCGCCAAAAAACCGCCGGTCGGGGGAAACCCGGCCAGGGAGATGAGGATCACGGTGAAGATCCCCGCCGCCCAGGGCGACCGGCGGCCGAGTCCGGCGTAGTCGTCCAGCTCGAGCGTTTCGCGCTTCGGCCCGGCCAGGGCGATGACCGCGGCGAAGGCCCCGACCCCCATGAACAGGTAATTGGCCAGGTAGAACAACAGCCCGGCCGGATCGCCGGAGACGACGGCGATCAGCATGTATCCGGCGTGGGCGATGCCGGAATACGCCAGGAGGCGCTTGAGATTCCGCTGGCGGAGGGCGGCGAAATTCCCGAGGATCATCGTCGCGACGGCGGCCGCGCTCAGGAAGGAGGCGATCGGCCCGGCCCCGATCCCCGCCCGGGCGAAGGCGAAGAGAATCCGGAGGAGGACGGCGAATCCGGCCGCTTTCGGGGCCGCCGCAAAAAACGCCGCGGCCGGCGTGGGCGCGCCCTCGGTGACGTCCGGAAAATACATATGGAACGGGACGACGGCGATTTTATAGCCCAGCCCGCAGAGAACCAGGATCAATCCGGCCGCGGCCAGGGCGGGAACCGCCCCCGTTCCGGCGAGCCCGGCGGCCGCGGCGTCGAGGTCGAGCGTGCCGGAGGCTCCGAACAGCAGGGCCAAGCCGAAGACGAAAAAGGCCGAGGCGAAGGATCCGGTCAGGAAATACTTGGCGGCCGCCTCGGCCGAACCGTCGTCCCGCCGGTTCAGTCCGGTCAAGGCATAGGCGGAGATGGAAAACACCTCCAAGCCGAGGAAAACGACGAGCAGGTGGCGGGTGGCCGTCATCAGGATGAGGCCGCAGACGGCCAGGAGAAGAAGGCCGTAATATTCCGCCCGGGGGATCCGGCGGAGAACGATGAAGCGCATCCCGAGAAGGATCGCCAGGACGGCCGCCAAAAGATAGAGGAACGCGAGGAAAAGCGCCGGCTCATCCCATCGGAGCTGCCCCCCGAACGCCTCGGCCGGCCGGCCCCAGAGGCGGGCGGCGGCGAATCCGGCCGCGGCCGCGGCCGCGACGGAGACCGCGGCTTGGACGGAATTCGATCCTCCGCCGCGGCGCGTCCCCAGGAGCAAAACGAGAACCGCCCCGCCGGCAAGGAAGAGAAGGGGGGCGAGAACGACCGGTCCGCTCATCGCGCTTTTTCCTCGCCGCCGCCGCTTCCGGAGACGATCGCCGGAAAAGCGGGACGGCCGTCCACCCGGACGTATGCGGTCCGGCGGTTTTGCAGGGCATCGGCATACCGGACGGCGGTCGCCTCGATCTTTTTCAGGAAGGTCCCGGGAAAGAGCCCGATCCAAAACATCAGGAGGATAACGGGGAGGAAGACGGCCAGCTCGCGTCCGCCGATGTCCCGGAGAGCGGCCACGCGCCCGGAGGCGACGGGGCCGTGAAAGACTTTCCGGTACATGCCCAGGAGGTAAGCGGCCGAGAGAATCACCGTCGTGACGGCCAGGGCGGCCAGGATTTTATCCGCGGCGAACACGCCGCTCAGGCAAAGGATCTCTCCGGCGAAGCCGTTGAGTCCGGGAAGGCCGAGGGACGAGAGCGCGGCGATGAGAAACAAAGCGGCGAAGACGGGCATCTTCCGGGCGACGCCGCCGAAGTCGGAGACGCCCCGGGCCCGGGTCCGTTCGTACAAGACGCCGACGCCGAAGAAGAGCAGTCCCGTGCTCAGGCCGTGGTTGATCATTTGGAGGATCGCGCCTTGGAGGCTGACCGTGTTCCAAGCCGTCACGGCCAGCAGGATAAGCCCCATATGGCTGACGCTGGAGTAAGCCACGAGCGCCTTGATGTCCTTTTGGACGAGGGCCATGAACCCGCCGTAAATAATGCCGGCCACGGCCAGCCCGGAAAGGACCGGAGCGAGGCGGGCGACGGCCTCGGGGAAGAGGGGAAAACCCAAGCGGAGAAATCCGTAGGCGCCCATCTTGAGGAGAACGGCGGCCAGGAGAACGGAAGCCCCGGTCGGAGCTTCGACGTGGGCGTCGGGAAGCCAGGTGTGGAACGGGAACAGGGGGACCTTGACGGCGAAAGCCAGGCCGAAGGCGAGAAAGAGCCAGGTCTGGGCGGAAGGGGAGAGGACCATCCGGCCCAAGTCGAACATGTCCAGGGAATATGTCCCGGTTGCGCGGGCGTAGGCTCCGTGAAGGACGAAGATGCCGGCCAGCATCAGGAGGCTTCCGGCCATCGTGAAGAGGACGAATTTCGTGGTCGCGTAGAGCCGGCGTTTTCCGCCGAAGACGCCGATCAAGAAATACATCGGGATCAGGGCCGCTTCCCAGAAGACGTAGAAGAGGAAGAGATTAAGCGAGAGAAAGACGCCGATCATCCCGGTTTCCAGGAGGAGCAGGAATAGGAGATATTCCTTCAACCGGTCGCGGATAGACGAGACCGAGGCCCAGACGACCAGGGGCGTGAGAAAAGCGGCCAGCAGGACGAGAAAGAGGCTGAGGCCGTCGACCCCGAGGTGGTAGCCGAGGCCATAGCCCAGCCAGGGGCTTTTCTCGACGAACTGAGGCCCGGCCTCGCGTCCGTCGAAACGGAAGGCTAGCAGGCAGGCGAGGACGAAGACGGCAAGCGTGACGGCCAGGGCGGCGGCGAAGAGGCGCCGCCGTTCGGCGGCCGGGATGAAGATGAGGAGAATCGCCCCGGCCAGCGGGAGGAAGGTGATCAGGCTCAGCAGCGGGATGTTCATGTCAGAAGAGGAGGACTCCGAGGAAAGCGACGGCCCCGAGGAGGATGGCCAGGGCGTAATCCTTGACCCATCCCGTCTGGAGAAGGGCGAGGGCTTTTCCGAGAAGGCCGGCGGCTCCGCCCGCCCCGTTCACGGCCGCGTCGATGACCCCCAGGTCGAACCGGCGGTAAACCGCCTTCGACCCGCGGAGGAGGGGATTGAGGAGGGCCGTCTCGTAAAGCGCGTCGACGCCGAAGCCCCGGAGGAGAAGATGGTGGAAGCCGGGAAAGCGGGCTGAAACCCGGCCGGGGAGGGCCGGATTCCGGACGTAGAAAAGATACGCGAGGAACAAGCCGGCGAGGGCCGAGATGGTCGAGGCGGCCAGCAGCGCGGCCTCGGCCCCCGGTCCCGCGTGCCCGGAGGCCGGTGTTCCGGCGACCGGGGCGAGAAACCGGAAAAACAGGTTCGCTCGTTCGCCGAACAAGGCCGGGAGGCCGACATAGCCGGCGACGATCGAACAAAAGGCCAGGATGAGGAGAGGCCGGGTCATGACGGCCGGGGATTCGTGGAGGCGGGATTCGACCTCGGCCGAGAAGCGCCTGCTCCCGAAAAAAGCGAGAAAGACCAGCCGGAACATGTAAAATGCCGTCAGCCCGCCGCCGGCCAGGCCGAGGATTCCGGCGAAGACGTGTCCGCCGGCGAAGGCGGTGAGGAGGATGGCGTCCTTGGAGAAAAATCCGGAAAGAAAGGGGATGCCGGAGATCGCCAGGGCGCCGACGAGAAAGGCGGGATAGGTCCGGGGCAGGAGTTTTCGAAGCCCGCCCATTTTCCGCAGATCCTGCTCGCCGGACAGGGCGTGGATGACGCTTCCGGCGGCCAGGAAAAGAAGGCTCTTGAAAAAGGCGTGGGTGAACAGGTGGAAAATGCCGGCGGCGTAAGCCCCCGCGCCGCAGCCGAGAAACATGTATCCCAGCTGGGAGATCGTGGAATAAGCCAGGACCCGCTTGATGTCGTTTTGGACAAGGGCGAGGACTCCGGCGTAGACGGCGGTCAAGGCCCCGACAAGCATGACGATCCCGGACGCCGAGGAAGAGGCCGCGTAAAGCGGGTTCAACCGGGCGACCATGTACACCCCGGCCGTGACCATGGTCGCGGCGTGGATCAGGGCGCTGACCGGCGTCGGGCCTTCCATGGCGTCGGGCAGCCAGACATAGAGGGGGATCTGGGCGGATTTTCCCGTCGCCCCGATGAACAGGAGAACGGCGGCCGCCGCGGCCGCCGAAGGGGCGAGCGCTCCGGAGGCGACCGCTTCGGAAAGGCCGGCGAACGACACCGTTCCGGCCGCCGACCAAAGGACGAGGATTCCCAGAAGGAAGCCGGCGTCCCCGATCCGGTTGACGAGAAAGGCTTTCTTGCCGGCGTCGGCCGCGGCCGGTTTTTCGAACCAGTAGCCGATCAGGAGATATGAACAGAGGCCAACCCCCTCCCAGCCGACGAACATCAAGACCAGGTTGTCGGCCAGGACGAGAAGGAGCATGGCGGACATGAAGAGGTTCAAACAGGCGAAATACCGCCCGAAGTCGCGCTCCCGGGACATGTAGCCGGCCGAATAGACGTGGATGAGCAGGCCGACGCCGGTGACGACCAGAACCATCACGGCGGCCAAGGGATCGAAGCGGAAAGCCGCTTCGGCCCGGAAGCCGCCGGCTTGGATCCAGGTGAAAAGCCGGTGGATGCGGACTCCGGAACCGGAAAGGGCCGCGGCGACGGACAGAACGAACGACGCGGCGACCGACCCGCAGGCCAGCGTCGAGACCGACCGGCGGGACAGCCGCCGGCCGAGCGGAAAGAGGACCAGGGCGCCGACGGCCGGGGCGAGAGGAATGAAAACGAAGGCCGGCATCCTTCAACCCCTCAGCTTGTCGAGTTCGTCCGTCCGGATGGATTTCCGGCGGCGGTAAAGGTGAAGGATGATGGCCAGGCCGACGGCCGCCTCGGCCGCGGCCACGGTCATGACGAAAAAGACGATGACCTGGGCGTCGATCCGGGCCGACCCCCGGGCCAAGCCGAGAAACGCGAGGTTGGCGGCGTTCAGCATGATTTCGACGGCCATGAACTGGGTCAGGAGGTCGCGCTTGACGAAAAAGGCGATGACCCCGAGGACGAACAGAACGAGGCTCAAGCCGACGACGGCCGCCGGGCTCAAGACTCCGGCTCCTCTTTTTTCCCCAGCACAACGGCCCCGACCAAAGCGGCCAGGATCAAAACGGACGTGATTTCGAACGGATAGGCGAATTCCGTGAAAAGACGGCGGCCGACGTCCGCGGGCGCGACGCCCGGACCGGAGGCCGGACTCCGGTTGGAATTCGCCAGGATCCCCCAGGCGGCCGTTCCCAATTCAAAAAGAAGGACGAGGCCGATGGCCGGGCCCAGGATTTTCGCCCGTTTCCGCCGCTCGGGGGGAGCCGGCGTCCGCGGATCGACCATCATTACGACGAAAATGAAAAGAACCATGATCGCCCCGGCGTAGACGAGAATCTGGACGGCCGCGGCGAAGGGGGCGTCGAGCAGGCCGAAGATGCCGCCCAAGGCGGAGAAGCACAGGACGAGAAAAAGGGCGTTGTGTCCCGGGTTGCGGGAAATGATCATCGCCGCGGCGGCTCCCGCGCTGACGACGGCCAGAATCCAAAACACAATATCTGCGGCCATGGCGGGCGTAATTATAAAACAAAACCGGCGGGATACAAGACCCAATCCCTCCGCTTCTTCCGAATCCATTCCGAACCTGGTTCTCCATTTCCCGATATCCGTTTTCCTTGATATCGGAACCTGGTCAACCATTTCCTTTCATCAGCAACTGAGGAGTACTCGCCGCCTCTCGAGCGCCCGCGGGCGGGAGGGGCTGGATTTCAGACCGCGCGATGCGACCGTTTGACGGAACGGCCGGGCCGGGGTACAGTGGAGTCGCCGCCCTTCCGGGATGCGGCTGAAGCCCGACAAGGAGGAGGATCGATGATGATCCTCGCGGCCCGGCCCGGTGGGATCGCGACGAAGGCGTATCCCGACCTCGCGGCATCATCGCGCCGGGAGGAACGCGGGATGCGGCCGAACAGGCTCCGGCGGCCGGGCCGGGCCGGATCCGGCGGCGCCGGGTCGTCCGGGCCGGATGGAATTCCCCCGGGCGGGGTCGATCATCGCCGGAGAGAGGAAACACGACATGCGCTTGATGAAAAGAAAAGGCCGGATCGCGGCTGTGGGATTCGCCTTTTTCACGCTGCTCTTATCCGCCGCGGTCCTTCAGGCCGCGACGGTTTTCAACATCGTCCTGGACCGCGGCGGCGTTCTTCTTTCGGGCCGCCTCCGCGTCTGCGAGGGAGACGGGCCCTTTCCCACAGTCATTCTCCTTCACGGCCTGCCGGGAAACGAATCGGATGTTCTTGGCCTGGGCGCCGCCTTGGTTAAAAACGGGATCAACGTCCTGACCTTCAACTACAGCGGGACGTTCGAGAGCCAAGGGGAATGGAGCTTCGCCGACACCTTGAAGGACATCGAGGCGGCCTTTTATTTCGTAAACCGTCCCGACAACATCCTCCGGTTCAAGATCGATGCCCGGCGCCTGGGCTTGGGCGGCTACGACTACGGCGGCGGGATGGTCCTGGCTTATGCCGCCGGCCGCCCGGAGGTGGGCGTCGTTTTCTCCATCGCCGGCACGGATCACGGGGAATTCCTCCGGGAATACGCCCGGAATCCCGAGATGAGGAAAATCGTCGACGAGACATACGCGGCCATGGCCGCCCCGGCCGGCCCGGTGAGGTTCGCCGAGGGCGCCGTTCCGCGGGAATGGGCGGACATAGGCCCGGCGGCCTTGGACCCGAATCTCGATTTCCTCCGAATCGCCCCGGCCCTGGCCGGCAAGGACATCCTGCTTGTCTGCGCTTGGGACGACGAAACGAACAAGGTCGAGCGCAACGCGCTGCCCCTCTACCGGGCCCTGAAGGAACGCAAGGCGAAAAGCGCTTCGATCGCCGCCTTCCAGGACGACCATGCGTTCCGAAAATCCCGGGCCGGCTTGGCCCGGGCGGTCGGCGATTGGCTGAAAAGCGTTTTTTTCCCGACCGTTTAGGATTCGGACGAAGCGATCGCCCCGGCCGCGGGGCGGACGGAAAATCATTTTGACAAAAAATGAATCTTTGTTATAATGCCGATGTCTGCGGGGTAGAGCAGCCTGGTAGCTCGTCGGGCTCATAACCCGGAGGTCGTTGGTTCAAATCCAACCCCCGCTACCAACCGTCCATTTTTTCCCTTGAAGATATACGAGGCCGCGGCCTCTTTCTTTCGGGATCATCAAGCCCCCGCTTTTCGGTTTTGGGGAGGAACTCCGGCTGTCTCTTCCGGCGTCTTCCGTTCGCTCGGCTCGGCTCGGATCGATAAGCTCGTCTCGCGGGCGGCCGGAGCCGAAAACCGCGTTTCTTCTCGAGCCGCCTGAATACCCGCGGCCGGAACATCCCGGCCGGCCTTCCGGGATCAGGCCCTGATCACCCAAAGCGTCCGGGGCCCTCTCAGCCCCTGGCAAAGGGAGCGGTTTTCCGTTGACTTGCCGCTTTCCGGCCTGAATGGCCCAGTCCAATTTCAATATTGATATGACATACTTCCGGCTTGATATTGACTCGTTTTCCCGCAGGCGCTATGATTAAAACAAGATTATGCAGATCGGGGAAGCCGGTATTTTGTCTTTTTCCCCGCGAAGAGGAGGGCGCCCGATCATGAAAACGATCCGCCTGCCCGCGGCCGCGGCGGCCTTGTGGTTCTTTGGAACGGCCGTCCTCGCGGCCCAGGACGCCGGCCTGGTCGCCATCACCGTGGTCAAGGGAGACACGCTCAACAACATCTGCCGGGCCTACCTGGTCGAACGGGCGGTTTGGCCGAAAATCGCCGTTCTCAACCGCCTGGCGAACCCGAACCTCATCTTTCCCGGACAGAAAATCGACATCCCCCTCGAATACATCGGCGGATTCGAGGATGAAGGGACGGTGACCATCGCTGTCGGCGAGGCCGTCCGAAGAGCGAAAAAAGACAAGGAATGGACGCCCCTCCGTCCCGGCGACGTCGTTCATTCCGGCGATGAACTGAAAACGGGCGGGGACGGCGGGCTTTTCATTTCCTTCGCCGGCGGCAATACCCTCCAACTGATGCCGGAGGCCCGTTTGACCGTCCTGGTGACGAAAAAGATCGACGATTTGAACATCTTTCAGCGGATACTCCTCGGAGCCGGAAAAGCCGTCGCCCGGATCAAGGACGTGACCGGACGGTCGTCCCGCTTCGAAGTCAAGACGCCCTCGGCCGTGGCCGCGGCCCGGGGGACGGTCTTCCGCGTCGGCCTGGACGAAACGGAGACGACGCGGGCCGAAACGCTCCAGGGCCAAATCGGCGTCGAAGCCCAAGCCGTCCTGGAAATCGTCGGGGAAGGGGAGGGGACGATCGTCCACAAGGACCAAGCCCCCCAAAAGCCTCGAAAGCTCCCGCCGCCTCCCGCCGTTCTTGATATTCCGGCCGAAGAGCAATTTCCTCCGCTCCGCTTCCGGTTCTCCAAGGTCGAGGAGGCCGCCGGTTACCGCGTCTTTCTCGCCCGGGACGCGGAGGGGCGCGAAATCATCCTTCAGGCGGCCGTCCGTCCGGAAGATGCCGCGGTGTTCGACGGCCTCCTGCACGAGGGGACCTATTATCTCATCGCCCAATCCATCGACGCCGACGGACTGGAAGGGCCGGGATCGGCGCCGGTGCCCGTGCGCGTCGGGATTCCCTTGCCCCCCGAACCATCGTCCCCCGTGGAGGGCGCCATGTTCACGGCGACGTTCATCGACGTCGTTTGGCCGGAGCCGCCCCGGACGGGCCGGTACCATCTCCAAATCGCCGAGGATGAGGATTTCAACCGCCTCGTCGTCGACCGGACCGACCTGGCCGCGGCCGTGTTCCGCACTCCGGCGCTTTCCCCCGGATTCTACCGGCTCCGGGCGAGCGCCGTTTACGGTCAAGGGCGGGAGAGCGCCTTTACCGCGCCCCGCCGTTTCCAGATCATCGCCCTTCCGGACGCGCCCCTCCTGTCCGAGCCCGATATCGACGGGCGCCGGGTCTTCTTCACCTGCACAAACAGGGGCCCGGGCATCGTCTACCGGTTCCAGTTGGCCCGGGACGATCGTTTTCTCGGACTGGTCGAGGAACGCCTTTCTCCCGATCCGGAAATCGCCTTCCTCAAGCCGGACGAGGCCGGCCTCTATCGCGCCCGGGTCGCGGCCGTCGCTCCCTCGGGCGTGGAAAGTCCGTTTTCGGCTGTCCGGACATTCCGCGTTCTCAAGGGAGGCGTGTTCCGGTTCCTCTGCCTGATTCCGGCGATCGCCCTTCTGCTGGTCCTCCTGATCTAGAAAATCCCATGGCGACGCACCGGAGGTCCTGGCTCCCGCCGTTCGGATCGCTCCCGTTTCTTTCTCGACGCCGGCTCATCCCGGTCATCGCCGGTCTTCTTCTTTTCTTCGGAGCGGATTATCTGGGCGTTTTCGACAGTTGGGACATCCGGGCGCATGACGCGTTCTTCCGCGTTCGGAGCAGCCGGCCGACGTCGGAGGCGATCGTTCTCGTGGGGATCGACGCCCGGAGCCTGGGCGTCCTGGGGCGCTGGCCCCTGGATCGGGACGTGTACGCCCGCCTTCTGGACAAGCTGGATGAAGCGGCCGTGGTCGGCTTCGATTTGATCCTGGCCGAGCCGTCGGCCGGCGACGAGCGGTTGGCGGAGGCCGTCCGAAGGAACGGCCGGGTGGTCCTGGCTTGTTATTTCGACGAGGCGCTGAACCTGGTTCTCCCGGCCGGTCCGCTGGCCGGGACGCAGGTCGGCCACGTCCATATCGAGCGCGGGATCGACCAGATCTCCCGTTCTCTGTTTCACACCATATCCCGCCCTGGAGGTCCGGTTCCTTCCTTCAGCGCGGCCGTTTACGGGATGTTCCGCGGCGGGCGCCCCTGGGCGGGGCGCGACCCCCTGCCGGATTTTCGGCCGGACGGCGCGGCCGGCCGCCTCTTCCAGACCGATCATTCCCGGATCAATTATTACGGCCCCCCGGGCACGTTTCTCCGGATCTCCTTGGCCGATGTCTTGTCGGGCGGCGTCCCGGAATCGTTTTTCAAGGGGAAGATCGTTCTCGTCGGGGCGACGGCCGCGGGCCTCCAGGACCGCTCGGCCACGCCGTTCAGCGGGACGCGGCAGGAAATGCCGGGCGTGGAGATCCAAGCCAACGCCCTGAACAATCTCCTGGACGGGACGGAAATCCGCGATTTTCCCCTCCCCGCCGCATGGCTGGGAGCGTTCTTGACCGCCCTTTTGGGCTTGGCGCTTTTCATCCGGACGCCGGAGCGGACGGCGGCCTGGATCTGGGCGGCCGGTTTGGCCGGAATCACGGCCGCCTCGTATCTTCTGTTCGCCCGGTTTCACCTTTGGCTGGGGCCGGCGCTTTTTTATTTCATGACGGCTTATGTCTTTCTGGCCGCGTATCTCCTGAAGCTCGCCGCCGCCGCCCGCCAGCTCGACGTCAAGTACGCCAGCTTGGCCGGCCATTTCGCCGGCAGCGGGGACCTCGGCCGCCGCGGCGGGAAAAAAGGATTGATCGGCCTGTTCACCCGTAACGGGATCAACGAAAAAATCAGCGGACTCCTGGAGATCGAGAAATCCTACGAGGGAACGCTGGAGGCGGCGGTTTGGCGGAGAACGCGAGAGCTGGCGGAAGCCTTGTCGATGGTCGGACGGATGAGCAACGAGCTGATCGTCCGGCTTGCCCGGGCGGTCGAATCGCGCGACGCGGGCACCGGAAACCACGTCGCCCGGGTCGCCCTCTATTCCCGGATCATCGCCGAGGCCCTGGGCCGGCCGCTGGACTATGTCGAGGCGATCGCCTTCACCAGCTCCATCCATGATATCGGGAAAATCGGTATCCCCGACGATATCCTGTTGAAAAGGGGCCTTCTCACGGACGACGAAAAAGAGATCATGCGGACGCACGCCCGGATCGGCTACGGGATCCTGGCCGCCTCCGAGCATCCGCGCATCCGGGAGGCGGCGGCCGTCGCCCTCGCCCATCATGAGCGGTGGGATGGATCGGGATACCCGGCCGGCCTGAAAGGGGAGGAAATCCCGCCCGAGGCGAGAATCGTCGCTCTCTGTGATTATTACGACGCCCTGCGGAGCGAGCGGTCGTATAAAAGCGGCTTGGACCACGATACGGCCGTCCGGACCATCCTGGAAGGAGGGCCGGATTGTTCCCCGGCCCAGTTCGACCCCGAGGTCCTCCAGGCGTTCCGGAAATCAGCGGACAAATTCGACGACGTGTTCCGGAGGCACCGGGACGACGCTCCCCCGGCCGTTTTTTGACATCCGCCCCGGCGGTCTGATACATTTGAAATTCGAAAACGCGAGCGGAACCGCCCGGATGAAGGAGTCCTCCATGTTCGACGCGAAGACCTACACGCAAAGACGCCGCCTCCTGAGAAAACGCCTGGGATCCGGTTTGGCTCTCTTCCTCGGCAACGAGGAAAGCCCGATGAATTTCGCCGACAACGCCTACCCCTTCCGCCAGGACTCGACCTTCCTTTATTATTTCGGCCTGGACACGCCCGGCTTGGCCGCCGTCCTGGACGTCGACGGACAAAAGGAGATCCTCTTCGGCGACGACATCGACATCAACGCCGTCATCTGGATGGGCGACCTGCCGAAAATGAAAGACCGGGCGGCCTCGGTCGGCGTAAGGTTGACACGGCCGGCGGCCGCCCTGGCCGGCGTCCTCCAGGAAGCGGCCCGGAAGAAACGGAAAATCCATTTTCTTCCGCCGTACCGGGCCGAGCATCTCCAAAAGCTCGAATCCCTCTTGGGCCTCAAGCCCGCCCGGGTTTCGGCCGCCGTCTCGATCGATTTCATCCGGGCGGTCGTCGCCCAGCGCGAGGTTAAAAGCGAAGCGGAGGTGGCCGAAATCGAAGCGGCCCTTTTCACGACCCGCCGAATGTACGACGCAGCCATGCGGATGGCCCAGCCCGGCGTCCGGGAGATGGACATCGCCGGCCGGATGGAAGGGATCGCCGCGGCCGGCGGCCGGGGCCTCGCCTTCCCGATCATTCTCTCCCGGGACGGGCAGATCCTTCATAACCATTCCCACATCCACCGGTTGAAAAAAGGCGATTTGCTTGTCGTCGACGCCGGAGCCTCGTCGCCGTGTTATTACGCCTCCGACATCACCCGGACGATCCCCGTCGGTGGAAACTTCACCTCGCGGCAACTTGATGTTTACGAGATCGTCCGGGCGGCCAACGAAAACGCCGTGGCCGCCGTCCGTCCGGGCCGATCCTTCAAGGACGTCCACGAAACGGCGGCCCTGACCATCGCCTCCGGCCTGAAGGAGCTCGGATTGATGAAGGGCGATGTCGAGGCCGCCGTCCGCGAGGGCGCCCACGCCCTCTTTTTCCCCCATGGCGTCGGCCACCAATTGGGCCTCGATGCCCATGACATGGAAAACCTGGGCGAGGATTTCGTCGGCTACGACGAGGCGACCAAGCGGAGCGGGCAATTCGGCCTTAAAAGCCTCCGCCTGGCCAAGCCCGTCAGGCCCGGCTTCGTCGTCACCGTCGAGCCCGGCGTTTATTTCATCTCCGCCTTGATCGATTTATGGCAGGCCGAAAAAAAACACGCCGATTTCATTGCCTACGGCAAGCTGGAATCCTGGCGGCGGTTCGGCGGAATCCGGGTCGAGGACGACGTCCTCGTGACCGCGGCCAGCCGGCGGATCCTGGGGAAAGCCATACCCAAGACGCCCGTCGACTTGGCCGCCGCGATCAGGCTCTGAAAGGGAAGAGGACGCTTCCGGACGGAAACGAGCGCGCATGGTCAGCTGGTTCGTTCTCTGCACGAAGCCCCAGAAGGAGTTCCAAGTCGAGCGCCTTTTTCAGGAAGCGGGCTTTCCGTTCTATTGCCCGCGCTTCAAGTCGAGCGGGCGAATCAAGCCGTTTTTCCCCTGTTACGTCTTTCTCCGCTTCGAATACCCTGAACAATTCAAGCTGGTGAAATACACCCGGGGCGTCCGCCGCGTCGTCGGCAACGACGCCGGGGCCGTGCCCCTGGAGGATCGCTTCATCGAGGAGCTCCAATCCCGGGAGATCAGCGGCTTGATCGAGCTGGAGAAATACGGGGTCGAGCCGTCCCCTGGCGACGAGATCGAGGTCGCCGACGGACCGTGGAAGGGCCTGCGCGGTGTTTTTAAAAAGAGCCTTTCGGACCGGGACCGGGTGATGATTCTTTTGAATTACGTCAGTTACCAGGGGCAGCTGCTCATCGAAAAATCCAAATTGAAGAAGGTCCTGTCATGAATGTCTCCCTTCTCAATCTCAAGGCCCAGTACGCCGGCCTCAAGCCGGAAATCGAGGCCAAGGTGCTTGAGGTCATCGCTTCCCAGCAATTCGTCCTCGGTCCCGAGGTCGAGGCTCTGGAAAAAGAGGTGGCCGCCCTCAGCGGAACGGCCCGAGCCGTCGGCGTCTCCTCCGGCACGGACGCCATCCTCGTCGCCCTAATGGCCCTGGAGGTCGGGCCCGGCGACGCGGTGCTCACGACGCCGTTCACGTTTTTCGCGACGGCCGGGACGATCGCCCGTCTCGGCGCCCGGCCGGTGTTCGCCGACATCGACCCGGTGACGTTCAACCTCGACCCCCTCCGGGCCCGGGACGCCTTGGCCGCGTTCCGGAAAAGGGAGCCCGGCGTCCGGGTCAAGGCGGTTTTGCCGGTTCACCTCTACGGCCAATGCGCCGACATGGATGCGTTCCTGGCCCTCGGCCGGGACGAAGGCCTGGCCGTCGTCGAGGACGCGGCCCAGGCCATCGGGGCCGATTATCCCTCCGGGTCCGGCGTCCGGAAGGCCGGCGCTTGTGGACAAGCCGGCACGCTCTCGTTCTACCCGACCAAGAACCTGGGCGGTTTCGGGGACGGCGGCATGGTTCTCACGAACGATCCCGGCCTCGGCCGCCGGCTGCGCAAGCTCCGCACCCACGGCGAAACGGAACGCTATTTTTACGACGAAGTCGGAGGTAATTTCCGCCTCGACGCCCTCCAAGCCGCCGTTCTCCGGGTCAAGCTCCGCCATCTTCCGGAATGGCAGAAGAAGCGGCGGGCCCTGGCCGCGGCCTACAACCGCAAGTTCGCCGAGACGGGGCTTCAGGCCGAGGGGGCCGTCGTCCCGCCGGCGGCCGTCCATGAATTTTCCGGAGCGGCGGATTACCACACGTTCCACCAGTACGTGATCCGGGCGGCCGACCGGGACGGTCTGCGGGACTTTCTTCGAGAAAACGGAGTCGGAACGGCCGTGTTCTACCCGCTGCCGCTCCATCTCCAGAAATGCTTCGCCTCGCTCGGCTACCGTCCGGGCGATCTTCCGGTCGCGGAAAAAGCGTCGAAGGAAGTCCTGGCTTTGCCCATCTATGCCGAGCTGAGGACGGACGAGCAGGATTATGTCGTCGACAAGATCCGCGAATTTTATTCCCGCTGAGCTCCAGCCGGGCCTTTCATGACCGAACCGGCCGAAACCCGGCGCCGGGCGAAGCTTCCCAAAGGGGCGCCGTGACCGCGACGTTCATCACCGGCGGCTTCGGCCATCTCGGCCGGCATATCGTCAAGGCCGTCTCCGATCTGAATCCGGACGGCGGGATCCGGCTTCTTGTCCGCACGCCCCGCCCGACGCCTTCCGGCCTCGAGGGGCTGCCGGGCGTCCGAATGATCCGGGGCGATCTCAACCGGCCGGAGACTTATGCCGCCGGCTTGGAGGGGGCCGCCTCGGTCATTCACGCCGCCGCCTTGGTTTCCTTCAAGCCGTCGGCCGCCCCGGACCTGTACCGGTCCAATGTCCTGGGGACGCGCCGCCTGCTCGAGGCGGCGGCCGCCGCCGGCTGCCGGAATTTCATCTACATCAGCTCGATCGCGGCCGTCGGCCGGCCGGTGCCTCCCGCTCCGGCTGACGAGAGCCTGATTCCCGATCTGGAGCGAAAGCGGCGGATCGATCCCTACGGATACAGCAAGCGCCTGGGAGAGCTCGAGCTCGAGCGGGCGGCCGGCCGGATCCGGCGGATCATCCTCAATCCCTCGGTTTTCATCGGTCCCGGTTCGCGGCGGTTCGACGCCGTTCTCCGCGGATTGAAGTATCTTCCCGCGGTCCCGATGATCCCCGCCCGGAACAGCTTCGTGGATGTGCGCGACGTCGCCCGGGCCGCCGTCTCGGCGCTTTCGGCCGGAAGCGACGGCGAGCGCTATATCGTCAACGGGTACGATGTCGACATGCCGGAGTTCACCCGGGTGCTTTTAAAAGCCATGGGCTTGAGGCGGCCGGTGAAGGTCGTTCCGGGAAGCGTTCTCCGGGCGACGGACGGGTTGATCCGCGCGCTCACCGCCCTGGGCCTCAACCCCGGCTTGAGGCCCCTGGGGACGGTCAATGTCGACCGGGCCTACGCGACCGATAAAATCCGCCGCGAGATGGGGTGGGCTCCGGCCTATTCTCTGGAGCAATCCCTTCGGGACACGGCCGGCCTCGGGCCGTCATTCCCTTCCGGCCCTGTCGGCTTCCAGCCGTTTTAAAAACGGCTCGCCGAGGCTGTTCCCGGAAAAAAAGACGACCCCGTCGGCTCCGGCCTTCCGGCCGATCTCGATCTGTCCGGCCATGCCTTCGGGGGTGTTCCGGTTGTGCGAGGTTCCGATCCCGATCCCGAGACAGACTCGGCACCGATCCGTCCGGAGGGCGACGGCCTCCCGGGCGTAAGTTTCGAACAACTCCACCTCGTTGGTGTAAAGCATCGGGCAAAGCATGTCGACCAGGCCCGAGCGGGCCCATTCCGCCCAGTCCTGCCCGATGAGGACTTTGGAAGCGGCGGCGTCCGGAAAGACGGCCGCCGAGATCCGGACCGTTCGGCCGAGGGTTTGCGTCTCCCGCCGGAGCTCCTGGATGAAAAGCGTCACCCGGCGGCTGTTCCAGCGCAGCCATTCGGCCCACATCATGTTCCCGGTGTCCTTGGCCTTCAGTTCGAGGGGATCGGCCCCGGTTTCGGCTTTGAACAGGTCCCGGCTTCGCTTGTCGAAACCGTAGAACGGCTCGGTCGGCTCGCAGGGATAGCGAATGTAATCGAGATGGATCCAGTCCGCCTCGGGGTAGTTGCGGAGAAGCTCCAGCATCAGTCCCCGCTCATAAGCCCGGGCTTCCGGGATCGCCGGATTGACCGAGCCGGCGGTCTCGCCGTTCAGTCCCTGGACGAGCCACTCCGGCCGGCGCCCGGCTTCGCCGATTCCGGCGCTCTCGGGGAAGACGCAGAACCAGGGGTGGACGGTCAAGTTCCGGCGCCGCGCCTCGCGGAGGAAAAGCCCGAAAAAGTCATAAGCGTAGGCGGGATCGGGAACGCCGGCCGAGCTCCGGAAATAGACATGGCCGGAGGGGGACTTCACCATGATGAAGACGGAGTCGATCCCGGCTCGGACGTAGGCCTCGAAGACCGCGCCCATCGCGGTTGCAGCCGCGGTTTCGTCCGGCCCGAATTGGCCGGGATGAAGCCAGACGCCGCGGATGAAATCGTTTTCCGGGGCGGCGGCCGGGAACGCCGACGGGGGAGAGATCCAAGGCGGGAAAACGAGCAGGGCGAGAATCGCGCCGGCCGAGCGAAGAATACGGGTCATGAGGGACGCTCCCCGGCGGCGGACGGAGGATTTTCCTCCGGCGCCGTCGTTATTGAGATTCTCCGGCCCCGAAAAGGGCGATCTTGAGGCCGAACGTCAGCGAGACGGCGTCGAGCTTCAGCTTCTCCAGCGTTCCGGATTGGACGAGACCGCCGGCCTCGTCGGTGATCGACCATGTCCCCTTGGTCCGGCTCCGCGTGTACCGAAGGCCGGCCTCCAAGGACCAGCGGGGCGTCAGGAGGTATTCAATCCCGATCCCGAGATGGACGACCGGGCCGCCGTCGGCTGATTCCTTGATGGAGATTCCGAGCGCCTCCCAAGCGGCCCGGAGGTTGTCGCTCAGCGAGAATGAATGAAAGGCCCAACCCGCTCCCGCTTCTCCACCCAGGACCCATCCGGAGCCCAAGGGCAGGCGGGCCCGCAGGGAGGCCTCGAGCGGAAAGACGCGCAGGGTTCCGTCGCTGAGCCCCTCGAGCGAGCCGGTCACGCGCGAGGGCCGCCAGCCGAGGCCGAGCTCGACGGCGAACCGGGGACTCCAGATCCATCCGGCCGAGATTCCGGCGCCGAACCGGGAGGAATACGGCTGATCCAGGGGGGCGGAGTAGATCCCCGCCGCGCCGAAATAGAATTCGGCCGGGGCGGCGGCGGCCGAAACCAGGACCGCGGCCGCAACCAGGAGGAGGCGTTTTTTCATCGGGATTCCTTTTTCCGGGCCGGCAGGCCGTAGCCGCCTCCCCCGGGCGTTTCAATGCGGATGACATCGCCGGCTTGGACCGTCACGTCGCTTTTCGAGCCGAGAACGGTCCGGCGACCCTTGGAAATGAGAATATTCCGCCCCCGCCGTCCGGGCCCGCCGCCGGCGAGACCGTAGGGAGGGAAAACCCGGCGCTCCGACATGATCGTCACCCGGGTGGGAACGCCGAATTCGTATTCGCGGACGAGCCCGTCTCCCCCGCGGTTGGCGCCCGCGCCTCCGGAACCGGGACGGAGGGAATAGGCGCGGATTCTCAGGGGGAGATATTTTTCCAGGGATTCGAGAGGGGTGTTTAAAGAATTCGTCATGTGGGTATGAACCCCTGAAAGCCCGGGCCGCTCGCGGCTCGCTCCCATCCCCCCTCCGAGGGTCTCGTAGTAGGCGAAGCTCCGTCCCCGGACGGGATCGATCCCGCCGAGAGCGATGTTGTTCATCGTCCCCTGGCTGGCCGCGGGAATGCGGCCGGGCATGGCCTTGGCCAGGGCGCCGAGAAGGACGTCGACGATCCGCTGGGAGGTTTCGACGTTCCCTGCGGCCGTGGCCGCCGGAAAACGGGCGCTGATGATAAGCCCCGGCGGAGCGACGATCTCCAAGGGACGGAGAAGCCCGGTGTTGACCGGAATGTCCTCCTCGATGAGCGACCGGAAGACGTAGAGGACGGCCGAAATCGTGACGGCCGCGTTGGCGTTCACCCCGCCCTTGACTTGGGGGGAGGAACCGCGAAAATCGATTTTGGCTCGTCCGCCGCGGACCGTGATCCGGACGGAAATCCGGACCGGCTCTTCCGTGATTCCGTCGTTGTCCAGGAAGTCGGCGCAGGCGTACGTTCCTGGGGAGATCGTCCGGAGTGTTTTTCGAAGGAAGGTTTCGGTATAGTCCTGGATTAGTCCGGCATATCGCTCGACCTGGTCCAAGCCGAATTTCTCGACCGCCTCGAGGACACGGCCTCGTCCCTTCTCGCAGGCGGCGATCTGGGCCAACAGGTCCCCCCGCCGTTCCTCCGGCGTGCGGACGTTGGCCAGGATGAGGTTGAGGACGTCCTCGTTCAATCGGCCGCGGGAAATGAGCTTCAAGGGCGGGAGGATCAGGCCTTCCTGGAAAATCTCCGTGGCCAGGGGCATGCTGCCGGGGGACATGCCGCCGACGTCGGAATGATGGGCCCGGTTGGCCGTGAAAAAGGCCGGACGACCGCGAACGAACACCGGGGAGATGGCCGTGATGTCCGGCAGATGAGTGCCGCCCCGGTAGGGATCATTGACCAGGACGAGGTCGCCGTCCTCGAACGTCAAAGCGCCGAGGGCGGCTTGGACCGAAAGCGGCATGGCTCCCAAGTGGACCGGGATGTGCGAGCCTTGCGCCAGGGTCTCCCCCCGCCGGTTGAAGACCGCGCAGGAATAATCCTTCCGCTCCTTGATGTTGGGGGAGAGGCCGGTCCGTCCCAAAACCGCGCCCATCTCCTCGGCGATCGAGATGAAGAGGTTCCGGAAGATTTCAAGCTCGATCGCGTCGCCGGATTTTCTCATTCTTTTTTCCGGATGATCAGATTGTGATAGCCGTCCACCCGCAGGGCGAAGCCCGGCGGGAGAAACGTCGTCGATCCCTCGTCCACGACCAGGGCGGGTCCGTCAAACCGGAGTCCCGGCGAAAGCCGCGACCGGTCGTAAACCGGGCCCTTGTGCGCCCGGCCGCGGTAATGAATGGCTTGGATTTTCCGGGCGGCGTCTCCGGCCGAAGCCCCCGGACGGGGCGGGATTTTACGCAGACGGATCTTGCCGGCCGCCCCCCGGGCTTTCACCCGGAGAGTCACGATTTCCACGACACCCCGGGCGTGACGGTAGGCGTAGGTTTTTTCGTGGAGGCGGTGAAACTCCTCGGCCAGGGACTTGAAGCCGCCCGGAGGGAAGGGAACGTTGATTTCGTAGGACTGCCCGAGATACCGGAGATCGACCGACCGCTCGAAGAACATGGCTTGAAGCGCGAACCCGTCCTCGGCCAGGTCGCGCCGGCCCCGCTTCTCCATCTCCTGGAAGCCGCGCTCGAGGACGGCCGGGTCGGCTTTCTCGACGGTCTTGAGGACCGAGCGGGAGTAATCCTTGATGGAATCGGCCAGGAGAAGTCCGAATGCGGAGAGAACGCCGGCGTTTTGGGGGGCGAGAACGGCTTTCATCCGGAGGGAGGCGGCTAAATCGGCCGCGTGCATGCCGCCCGCCCCGCCGAAGGAGAGAAGGGCGAATTCGCGGGGATCGAAGCCGCGCTCGAGGCTGATCACCCGGATCGCTTTCTCCATGTTGGCGTTGGCGATGTCGACGATCCCCTGGGCCGTCTCGAGCGTCGTTTTCCGGATCCGGACGGCCAGGCGTCCGATCGCCGCCCGGCTTCGCTCCGGTTCGATGACCATCCGGCCGCCGAGGAAATAATCGGGATCGATGCGTCCCAGGACGAGATCGGCGTCGGTGACCGTAGGGTCCTCGCCCCGGCCGTAACAAGCCGGGCCGGGGTCGGCGCCGGCGCTTCGGGGGCCGACGCGCAGCGACCCGCCGGAATCGATATGGGCGATCGAGCCGCCGCCTGCCCCGACCGAATGAATGTCGATTATCGGAAGGCGGATCGGGAAATCCCCGACCGTGTTTTCGTTCGTCCGGCGGATATCCCCGTCGACCAGGGAGACATCGGTCGACGTGCCGCCCATGTCGAAGCTGATGAATTCGGGAAATCCGGCGGCCCGGGCCAGCTCGAGCGAGCCGACGACGCCCCCGGCCGGGCCGGAGAGAGCGGTCCGGATGGGCTCCTTCCGGGCTTTCCGGGGGGAGATGTAGCCCTCGTTGGACTGCATGATAAACAAGGAGGCCTTGTCCAACCCTCCTTCCAGCGATTCCAGGTACCGGTCCAGGACGGGCATCAGGAAGGCGTTGACCGCGGTCGTCGACGTGCGCTCGTATTCGCGGTATTCCGGAAGCAGGCGCGAGGAGACGCAAACGAGAAGACCGCGCCGCTCGAGCTCGGCGGCGACCGCCTCCTCGTTTGTCCCGTCGGCGTAAGCGTTGATGAAGGAGACGGCCGCGGCCTCGACGCCTCGGCGGACGAGCGTCCGGGCGAGGGTTCGGACGGCGGACGGCGGGGGGGTCCGTTCGACGGTTCCGTCGGCGGTCGTCCGCTCGGCGATCCCGAAGCACAAGTCCCGTTGGACGAGGGGAATCCGCGGCTCGCCTTTCAAGCTGTAAAGAAGGCGGCGGGTTTGGCGGCCGATCGAGAGGATGTCCTCGAATCCCTTCGTCGTGACGAGAGCGATCTTGGAGCCTTTCCGCTCGAGAAGGGCGTTGGTGGCCACCGTCGTTCCGTGGATGAGGACGAGGCCCGGCCCGGCCTCGAGGTATTCCCGCAGACCCTCCAGGATGGCCCGGGAGGGATCGTCCGGCGTCGAGGGGAGCTTTTTCGTCGACAGGCGTCCGTTTTCGCTGATGACGAAGTCGGTGAAGGTCCCGCCGGTGTCGACGCCGATCCGGACGATTCTCATTTCAATGGCAAGTGCTGCAGGTGCCTCCCTTGCAGGAGGAACAGCCGGAGGATTCCTTCAGCCGGCTCGATCCGCCGCCGATCCCGAAGCCGGAGACGAGCTTCCGGACGTCGGAGCTCCCGCAGGAAGCGCAGACCACCTCGGCTTCCCGGCCGAGGCGGACGAGGGCTTCAAACCGTTTCCGGCACTTCTTGCATTGAAACTCATACAGCGGCATAACGGAAATATTTTACCTTTTAGCGGGGCGTCCGTCCAGGATCAGGATCCGGTTTTCTTGTAAAGGTTCAAGCGGCCGCGGCCGAAAAGATTGTCCGGCCCGATCTCGCCGAGATCCTTGGCCCGCTCCTCCAGGATCGTCCGGAGCTGGCCGGGAGCGAACGGCGTCTTGGCCATCAGGAGACCCAAGGCGCCGGCGACGTGAGGAGCGGCGGCCGAAGTACCGGAAAAAGCCCGCGGGCCCAGGACAGCGGTCGAGACCCGGGAGAAGGCGGTCAAGTCGGGCTTGATCCGGCCGTCGGCCGTCGGTCCCCGGGAACTCCAGGCTTGAAGGACATCGGTTTCAAAGTCAGTCGCTCCGACGGCGACCGCCCCGGGCGCGTCGGCCGGAATGCCCAGGCTCCCGCCGGGAACGGCGTATTCAACGGCCTCGGCGTTGCCCTGGACGATGAGCCGGAGGCGGGGAGCGCCGGCGGCGTTCCATTTCAGGATCGAAATCCCGTAGTATGTCGCTTTGCCGGTTTTCCACAACGAGGTCTGTTCGAGGGGCTTTTGGCCGGCCTCGCCCGTCTGCCAGTCGTCGCAGAATTCGAGCAGCTCCCACGCCGCGCCGGTCCAGCGCCAGAGCAGGAGGTCGAAGTCCCGGGTCGGAGCGTCGTAGGACGACCCGTTCCATTCCCCCCAATCGTCCCAGGTCAAAACGGCCCGCGTTTCCCCGCCGGCCGCGACCGCCCACTGAAGGATTTCGTCGCCGGAGGCGAAATCCTGGAAGGAATCGTTGTTGGCGTCGGTGAAATCCGCCTGCCAGTGGCTCAAGGCGTCGTCTCCGGCCGCGTTGACCCAGAGGATCCCCCGGGCCGCGCATCGTTTCACGATCTCGCAGATCGGCCCGGTGCCGTCGCCCGCCCCGGCTCCCGGCCAGACCAGGGAACACGAGATGACGTCGACGTTCTCGGCGATGAGGTAATCGACGGCGGCGCCCAGCTCGACGTCGGTTTGGAAATTGACCAGGTACAGGAGGGCGTCCGGGGCCATATCATGGACGATCTCGGCGCAGGCGGTGCCGTGAACGAGCCCGGCTTCCGGGTCCTCGTCGGCCCGGAAGGAGCGGACGATGATCCCGGCCGGCAGCTCGCCGCCGATGAGGGCGGCGTATCCGGAGAATCCCAAGTCGAGAACGGCGATTTTGACGGGATTCGCCGTCGACCGGTAAGACGGGAGGTCGAACCACGAATAGGCGCCGCTGCGGGCGACGCCTTCGGACAGGACGGCCGCGGGTTGGGGGAGGGAGGGAAGACGGAGCCGGGAAATCCCGGGAGACATGGCCAGGAAGGCGATCGACTCCGGCGGCAGGAGAGCTTGGATCAGCCGTCCCGAAGTCCGTTCCACCGTCCCGCCCAGCTCTTCGATCCGGCGGACGAAGAAGCGGGTATCGTCCGGAGAGGGGAGCCTCCGGCCGTCGTCGCGGATTTCGACGACCGTCCGGACGGCCGCGGTTTCGGTTTGGATCAGCCGCCGGAGCGGCGAGTCGATTTTCGACGGGGTGCTTTTCAACGGAAGGGTGTACCCCGACAGGTCCGCCGGCGGAGGAGCGGTCTCCCCGGAGGAAGGATTCGGGCGGGCCGCGGCCCACAAGACAAGGGCCGAGCCGGCGGCGAAAACCAAAATCGTCGAAATCCCCTTTGCGGCGCGCCGGATCTTCATGTCAACGGCCATTATCGTTTTCCACGGCGCGGCTTGTCAACCGGCTTGTTCCAAACGACGGTTTTCGTGTATATTACCCCTTACTCTTTCCATCCGGAAATCGAATCGCGGGCCCGGTCCCTTCGGAACGAGCCCGAAAAGGAACAGGCATGAAAGCGTACACGCCCGACAAAATCCGCAATCTCGCCCTCACCGGCCATGGAGCGGCCGGCAAGACCTCGCTGGCCGCGGCCATGCTTTTCAACGCCGGGGTCACCAACCGGCTGACCAAGGTCGACAAGGGAAACACGATCACCGACTTCGAGCCCGAGGAAATCGAGCGGAAAATCTCGATCAGCTCGGCTCTCTGCGTCGTCGAGCACGGCGAGGCCAAGATCAACGTCGTCGACACGCCCGGATATTCCAACTTTCTCTGGGACACGCGGGCCTGCCTTCGGGCCGTGGACGCGGCCGTCGTCCTGGTCGACGCCGTGGCCGGGGTCGAGGTCGGCACGGAAAAAGTCTGGGATATGCTCGAGGAATACAAGCTCCCCCGGGTTTTGATCGTCAACAAGATGGACCGGGAGAACGCCCATTTCGGCCCGGCCCTCGAATCCATCCGGCAGTTCTTCGGCCGCCAGGCCATCCCCATCCAGATTCCCCTGGGCGAGGAGAAAAATTTCCAGGGCGTCGTCGATCTTCTGTCGATGAAAGCCTATGTTTTCGAGAAGGACGAAAGCGGCAAGTTCACCGAGGCCCCCGTTCCGGCCGAGATCAAGGACGAGGCCGACAAGCGGTTCCGCGAGCTCGTCGAAATGATCGCCGAAGGCGACGAAAAACTGATGGAGACCTACCTGGACAAGGGCGAGCTGTCGCCCGAGGAGATCCTCGCCGGATTGAAAGCCGGAATCGCCGCCCGGCAGATTTTCCCCGTGTTCGCGGCCGCCGGCGGGGCCAATATCGGCGTTCAGCCGTTCTGCGACCGGGTCGCCGGGCTTTTCCCCTCGCCCCTCGACCGGCCGGAGATCGAGGTGACGATCAACGGCCGCCCCGGGACGCTGAAACCCTCCCCGGACGAGCCGTTCGCCGCCCTCGTCTTCAAAACCATCTCCGACCCGTACACGGGCCGGATCTCGATGATGCGCGTCTTCTCCGGGAAGATGCCTTCCGACGGAGCGGCCGTCAACCCGGGCAAGGAAACCGATGAAAAGTTCTCCGGATTCTTCTTCCTTCAGGGAAAGGAGCAGGCGCCGGCCGGCGCGGCCGTCGCCGGCGACATCCTGGCCACGGCCAAGCTGAAGGCGACGATGACCGGCGACACCCTGGCCGCCAAGGGGAGCGGCCTCATGATCCCGCCGATCACCTTCGCCGAGCCGGCGATCTCGTTCGCCATCGAGCCCAAGACCCGGGCCGACGAAGACCGTATCTCCCAGGCGTCCCAGCGCCTGGTCGAGGAGGATCCGACCATCCGCTTCGAGCGCGATCCCGACACCAACCAGCTCCTGATCTCCGGAGGCGGCGAACTGCACGTCCGGATCGTCACCGATAAGCTGAAAAAACGCTATAACGTCGATATCGACCTCAAGCCGCCCAAGGTCTCTTATAAAGAGACGATCAAAGGCCGGGCGGATGTCCAGGGCCGGCACAAGAAGCAGACCGGAGGGCGCGGCCAGTTCGGCGACGTCTGGATCAAGATGGAGCCGCTGCCGCGGGGCAAGGACTTCGAGTTCGAGGACAAGATCTTCGGCGGAGCGATCCCCCGCAATTTCATCCCCTCGGTCGAGAAAGGCCTGATCGAGGCCAAGAAAAAGGGCGTCCTGGCCGGATTCCCGGTCGTGGATTTCAAGGTCATCCTCTATGACGGCTCCTACCACGAGGTCGATTCCTCGGATATCGCCTTTAAAATCGCCGCCTCCAAGGCCTTCAAGCTGGCCATGCAGCAGGCTAAGCCGACGATTCTCGAGCCGGTGATGAACGTCGAGGTTTACACGCCCGAAGCCTACATGGGCGACATCATGGGCAACCTCAACGGACGCCGCGGCCGGGTCAGCGGAATGGAGCAGAAGGGCCAGATGCGGATTCTCAAGGCCACGGTTCCCATGTCCGAAATGCTCGATTTCGAGCCGACGCTGACGTCGATCACCGGCGGCCGAGGCTCCTTCCTCATGGAATATTCCCACATGGAGGAAGTGCCGGCCCACCTCCAGCAGAAAATCATCGCCGAGGCGGTCAAGGAAGGCCGGATCAAAACGGAAGAAGAATAACGACCGTGGCGGCCGGCTGAATATTGAGGCTGGCCGCGGAATTGACCGGGCCGGTCTCCCGGGCTATCATGACCGCGGTTCCCCGAAAGACGGAGGGAGACGGCCATGATGAAAAGCATACTGCCGCGGCTGGCGAGGGTGACGGCGATTCTCTTGGCGGCCCCGCTGTTCGGACAGGAGATCGATCCTTCCTTTCTTCTCCATATCGGTGATCCCCGGTTCAAGGACCTGACCGTCGAAGTGAAAGCCGGGGAGATCGTTTCCCTGGAAACGGGAGCCCCGGTATCTTTCGAGACGATGATCGAGGAGATGCGGGCCGTTCCCTTCGTCTTCCTGGGAGAAACTCACGATTCCCTGCCCATGCATGAGCTCCAAGCCCGAATCCTCCGGGCCCTGAGCGACCGCGATCCCGCCTTGGCCGTCGGCTTGGAGATGTATCCGGTCGCTTTCCAGGAGCCGCTTTCGCGGTGGAGCGCCGGCCTCCTCGACGAGGACGCCTTCCTGCGGGAAGGCCGTTGGTACACGACCTGGAACCAGAACTTCGCCTATTACCGGCCGATCTTCGCCTTGATAAAGGAACGCCGCCTCCCTCTTTACGCCCTCAACGCCCCGCGCGAGATCATCACTCGGATCCGGCGGGCCGGTTGGGATGCGCTTTCGGATGAAGAGAAGGCGATCGTCCCGAAGCCCGACCTGGCCAACGAGGAGCACCGGAGGCTGATGCGGACGATATTTTCGTCGGAAGAAATGCCCGAGGCCATGAAGGGGGCCGGGATGGAGATGATGTTCGAGGGCTTATACCGGGGGCAGGCGGCCTGGGATTCGGTCATGGCCGCCAACGCGGTCAAGGCCCGCGGCGGCGGGGAACGGAAGGTCGTCGTCCTCGTCGGCTCCGGCCATCTCCTTTTCAATCTCGGTCTCAACCGGCGGACCGTGGAGATGAGCGGCCTTCCGGGGAAAACCGTCGTGGCCGTGGAAATTCCCCGGGGCAAATCATCGCTGACGGTCTCCCGGACGCTGGCCGATTACATCGTCGGCCTCGAGGCGGAGGAGCGCCGGGCGTATCCTTCCATCGGGCTGGCCTTCAAAAAGTTCGCCGGCTTGGACAACCCGGTGATCGAGAGAACCCCGATCGACGGGGCGGCCCGGGGCCGGGATTTTGAAAAAGGCGACGTCGTTTTGTCGGTGGACGGGCGCAAATTCACCGACATCGATGAGATGCGGATCCTCCTGGCCGGTTTCGGCTGGGGGGATGAAGTCCGGTTCAGGCTGCTCCGGGCCGGGACGGAAAAAGACGTCGTCCTCAAGATGGAGGAAACGCTCCCGGCGCCCGGGAAATGACTCGACCGAGCTATTTTTTCCCGGTCAGCTCGAGATAGGCGTTTTCGACGAAGGACGGCCAGCGGGACGGGGGGGCGTCCGGAAGGGGAGGAGGAAGAAGAGCGGCCTTCACTTCCTCGAGGGATTTCCCCCCGGCGGCGAGCGCCTTGACCCGGGCGATTATTTCCTCCAGGTCGGAAAGAAGGGCCCTGAGATCGGCCTTGGCCAACGGGTCGGCGTGGCCCGAGAGGTAAGTCTCCACCCCGTCGAGCTCGATCATTTTTTTCAAGGCGGCGACGTAGCCGGCCGCGGTTCCTCCCTTGGACCGGTGGATGAGCGGGTCGCGGCCGACAAAGGCCAGGTCCCCGATGAAGGCGGCCTTTTCCTCCTGAAAGACGACGATGGTGTCGCCGCCCGTGTGAGCCGGGCCGAGCTCGAGGAGGGTGACCGCGGCGGTTTTTCCTCCGGGCACGCGGAAAATCAGCTCGAGTCGGGCTTCATAAGTTTCGGCGGGAAGGAAGGCCCGGCGGCCGGCGGATCGTTCTTCTTGAAAGGCCGCGGCCATTTCCGCTTTTGTCGCGGCGCTGGAAATGATTGTCAGGCCTCCCGGAAATCCCGGCAGACCGTTGACGTGGTCCCCGTCGCTGTGAGTGAGAATGAGAAATTTCACCGGCCGGTCCGTCACCCGGGCGATCTCCGCGAGCATGCCGCGAACCGCCTCTTCCGTCATCTTGGCGTCGACGACGATCACGGACTCCTCCCCGACGTAAAACGCGGCGTTCGCTCCGGCCCCGCCCTTCACGAGATAAAGACCTCCGGATACTCGGCCGACGGTCATCGGCCCCGGCTGGGTCGCGGCCGGTTTGGGCGACGGATCCGCCGGGGGCGTCTGCCCCCCGAGAAAAACGGTCGAGCTCAGAACAACGGCGGTTAAGATGAATCGGGTCATGACGGTCCTTCCTTTTCCCCAGTTTGCCTCGCCGCCCGGCCGATGTAAAGAGGATGAGCCGGTCCGGACTATAACCGGGCGGCGACCGTCGCCCCGATCTCCGAGGGCAGGGGAATGACGATCGCCCCGGCCTCGGACAGAGCCCGGGCCTTGTCTCCGGCCCGCCCGGCGCGACCCTCGATGATCGCCCCGGCGTGTCCCATCCGGCGCTCCGGCGGGGAGGTCAAGCCGGCGATATAGGCGAAGACCGGCTTTGGGTATCGATCGCGGATGAGGCGGGCGGCGTCCTCCTCGGCCGTGCCGCCGATCTCGCCGATCAGGACGACCGCGTCGGTTTCCGGATCGGCCCGAAAGAGCTTCAGCCCGTCGACGAAGCTCAGTCCGGTGACCGCGTCGCCGCCGATGCCGACGGCCGTCGACTGCCCCAGCCCAACGTCGGAGATCTGCCGGACCGCCTCGTAGGTCAGAGTCCCGGAGCGGGAGAGGATCCCGATCCGCCCGGGACGGTGAATCGACCCCGGCATGATCCCGACCTTGGCCCGGCCGGGAGTGATCACGCCGGGCGTGTTCGGGCCGATGAGAAGAGAAGAAGTCCGGCGGAGAAATGCCCGGACACGGAGGACGTCCAGGACGGGGATGCCCTCGGTGACGGCCACGATCAGGCTGATGCCGGCCTCGGCCGCCTCCATGATCGCATCGGCGGCCGCGAACGGCGGAACGAATAGAACCGAGACGTCCGCTCCGGAGGCCGCTCGGGCTTGGCGGACCGTGTCGAACACCGGCCGGCCGAGATGCCGGCGGCCGCCCTTGCCCGGGGAGACGCCGCCGACGAGGCGCGTTCCGTATTCGATCATCCGCTGAGCGTGAAACGAGCCTTCCTTTCCGGTGAATCCTTGGACAATGACCCGGGAATCGCGGCCGACCAGGATGCTCATGCCCGGCCTTCCCCCGTCCGCCGGGCGGCGGCGACGGCCCGGGCGGCGGCTTCGCCCATCGTTTCGGCGCTCTCGTATTCCAAGCCCGAGGCGGCCAGCAGATTCCGGCCCTCCTCGGCGTTTGTTCCCTGGAAGCGGACGACGAACGGGACGCGGACGCCTTTTTCCCCGGCCGCCCGGAGAAGGCCGCGGGCGATGACGTCGCAGCGGACGATGCCCCCGAAGACGTTGACTAAAACGGCCCGGAGGCCGGCGTCGGAGAGAACGATTTCAAATCCCGTCTTGACCGCGTCCTCGGAGACTCCTCCGCCGATGTCGAGAAAGTCGGCCGGCCGGCCGCCGGCGGCTTGGATCAGGTCGGCGGTGGCCATGGCCAGGCCCGCCCCGTTGACCAGGCAGCCGATGTCTCCGCCGAGGCGGACGTAGCTCAGGCCGGACCGGGCGGCCGCCGCTTCGGCCGGATCGGCGTCCGGATCCTCGGCCGCCGGACGAAGCTCGGGATGGCGGAACAGGGCGTTGTCGTCGAGAACGATCTTCGCGTCCAGGGCCAGGAAGCGGTCATCCTCCGTCAAGCCCAGAGGATTGATTTCAGCGAGAGTCGCGTCGTTTTGGAGGAAGGCTCGGACGAGACCGTCCATGATCGCCTCGGCTTGAGTCCTCGTTTCGCCGGAAAGGCCGAGGGCGAAGGCGAGGCGCCGGGCTTGGAAAGGCCGCAGGCCGGCGAACGGATCGACCGTCTCCCGGACGACGGCCCCGGGCTTCGTCCGGGCGGTTTCCTCGAGGCCGGCGCCGCCCTCGGTGGAGGCGAGAAGAAGAATCCGGCCTTCGGACCGGTCGACCGCGGCGCCGAGGTAAAACTCCGAGCGGAGAGCCGCGGCTTCCTCGACGAGAATCGTCCGGACCGGCAAGCCTTTTCCCCCGGTCTGAGCGGTGACGAGGGGCGTCTTGAACAGGGATTCGGCCTTGGCCCGGGCGTCCTCCGGGCCGAGGGCGAACGTGACGCCGCCGGCTTGACCGCGGCCGCCGGCCGGAACCTGGGCTTTCAGGACGACGCGGCCGCCGAGGCGTTCGGCCGCGGCCGCCGCCCGGGCGGATGTTTCGACAAGCTCGCCGTTGGGGAGGGGAATGCCGTATCGGGACAAGAGGGCCTTGGACCGGTGCTCGATCAGTCTCATCCCGGGATCATCGCCTCGACGCCGGATCGAAAAAAGCGGAGGGCCGGCGGCCTCACTTGATGTAGCCCAGCGTCCTCAAGTCCTCGAGCATTTTCTTCTCGATCTCTTTATTGTCCGGAGCGATCTTTCGGGCCGCTCCGCCTTCATAGGTTTTGACCGTTTTCACCGAATGCGTTTTCAAGAACTCGTCCTTGAAAGCCTCGGTCATGATCTTGCCGTCCATGTCCTCGGCCGCCGGCTGTCCCAGGAGGTACAGGAGCGTGGGCAGAATGTCGTAGATGTGGGCCTTCTCAATCTTGTAGCCCGCCTTGAAGGCGGGTCCCTTGAGGAAGACGACCCCGTGGGGGAGGGTGGGCATCTTGAAGTGGTTGTAGCCCATGCCGTCCTTGCCCAGCATGAACCCGTGATCCGAGACGACGATGACCGTCGTCCGGTCATCGGCCAGCCCGAGGATCCGCCCGACGACCCGGTCCATGTAGGCGTAGACCGGCTCCAGGACGCGGCTGAAGGCTAAATCGACTTGACCCCGGGTGGCCTTGGAGACGCCGTCCTTTTTGGACTCCTCGTTCGCCTTGGCCAGGAGCTCGGGGTCGACGTGCGACACGGCGAAATGGCTGGTGACGTCCAAGATGCGGAAATAAGTGGCGAAGACGTTCACCGGGTGTTTTTTATACAGATAGAGACTGGCCGATTCGACGGCCCGGTCGGCCAGGAGGTACTTGTAAAAGTGGGCGGCCAGGCTGCCCTTGGGGGCGCCCGCCCCGAGATCCGGGATGCTTTCCTTCGTCCGGAGGGATTCGTAGTTTTCCCCGTGGACGAAATCGAGTTCGCCGAGCAGTTCGGGCGGATAGGTTATGGCCGCGCCCGGGGCTAAGGGATCGTCGGCGCCGGTGGCGAAGGCCGGGGAGACCATGTAGCCGTTGACTTCCTCCGGGGGAAACGTGACGAACCAGTTGACCACCCCGACGTTCAGGCCGAGCTCGCCGAGGATGTTCCAGAACGCCTTCACCCGGCGGGCTGATTGGGAGTAGGGAACCGTGATGTCGTTGTCCTTGATATAGGTCCAATCGACGATCCCGTGCTTGACCATGGTTTTCCCGGTGGCGATGGATGTCCAGATGACCGAGGATTTCGTCGGGTTGATCGTTCTCAGGACGCCCGAGCTTCCTTCCTTCATCAACCGTTCGAAATTCGGGCGTCCTGAGA
>ERZ795056.792-NODE-792-length-38802-cov-6.398973_pt1 | contig 38802 bp, 27 predicted proteins | sample MGYA00375140_ERZ795056 | MGnify/ENA primary metagenome ERZ795056 (study PRJEB30185, sample SAMN05720227) | activated sludge metagenome | isolation source: Anaerobic digester | place: USA | collected 2015-03-09 ...
TCCACCGAATCCGTGGCCGGTGTGTCCAAGCCACCCAGGAGGTCGTCAGACGTCGAATCAGGTTCATCCATACTCGCCAGCAGTTCGTCCATCGAGCTTTCCCCGGCCCTGCTCATCAATCCCATTTCTTCGGGAGGAACGGAACCATCATTCGAAACTTGATCCTCAAGCGATGTCCCGAACGATGCCGGTCCATCCAGAATATCATCAAGTTGTTCATCACCGAGGAAGCCTGTATCCATCTCAAGACCGGCCGGGATGTTGTTTCCCGTCCCGAGATCGAGATCGGACAGCCCGCCCTCAAAAACCGCATTGGCCTCCGCCAGAAGATCATCAATGCTGCCGGTGTCCGCAGTCGCCTGTACCCCGGCCGGGCCGGTCAACTCCGAGAGTCCTGCATCGGAACCGGACGGTTCCTTGCCCATGATCGCATCCATCGCTCCGTCCAGTGCCGCGGACGAGAGCCCTTCCATTGAATCCAGATCATCGAGGCGGAGGGCATTTTCCTGATCATCCTCCCCCGCGGGAATGATCTGTTCTGCAGGCAAACCGTCCGTGAGTCCGAGGGCCTGGTCGACGTCCAGATTGGCAATCTCTTCGTTCTCCCGCTCCAGGACGGCCGGATCAAGAATGGGAACACTTCCGTTGAGAGCCAGATCACGATCCAGCGATGCGATCAGGTCATCAACCTCCTGGCTGACCCGTCCGGCATCCTCGACGTTCAGCTCGGGGAGCACATCATCCTCGTCGGGTTTCAGCCCATCCATCGGGACAGGCTCGTCAGGCAGACTCATCGTCTCGGTGATCGAGCGCAGGACATCATCTTCATCACTCCCGGTATCCAGATCATTCAGCAGGAGGCGGTCATCATCGTCCGGTTCAATCCCGGACATCGGCACCGGTTCAGCGGCAATATCCATCGAGGAGGTGATCGAACCGAGGATGTCGTCCTCATCATCCGAAACCGGTGTCACACCTGTCTCGAGATCATCCAAAAGGAGCCTGTCATCTTCATCCGGTTCAATCCCGGACATCGGGACCGGTTCCGCCGCGATGTCCATCGACGATGTAATCGAGCCGAGAATGTCATCCTCGTTACCCGAAACCGGTGTTACGCCTGTCTCAAGATCGTCCAAAAGAAGTCTGTCATCCTCGTCGGGCTCGACACCGTCCATGGGGACAATTTCGTCGGACAACGGCATCGACGACTCGATTGAATCCAGGAGCGTGCTTCCGTCAATCTCCGGCGAATCAACGTCACCCAGTGTCAGGCGTTCCTCATCATCACCGGCCACAGATCCATCATTGAACCCGGTCCCGGACCGCATGGGGGACTCCGTAAACTCGTCAGAAGCAAGCATGGCGGCAGCGCCGGCCACGAGTGCCGTCCCGGCCACAGCTGGAGCCGGCCCCTTGCCGTACCCGGAGAGGACATCTTCATCCTCATCTACCACCTGCAACTCGTCACTGAAGTCGTTTTCGGCGGCCGGTAAAAGCCAGGCAGCCTCATCCTCGGCCGCATTCCCGGCATCGCGTTCCCAGTCCGTCCAGGTTGCATCCTCGCGCTCTTGGTCGTCCCGCAGGCTGCGCATATCCTCGGTGCTCAGGAGGTCCACACCTGGAATGGTAACCTCGTCGATGACCGTCTGCCCATCATCGGCAAGATCCGGCCGAAGCCCCCACAACGCCCGCATCCGCTCCACAAGAAGTTGCCATGCCCTGCCCCTCTCGTGGGTGGCGATGTAGAGCCTGAAATACATGCAAGACAGGAACGAGAGCGCCGGTGCCAGCATGGCGGCAAAGATATGCGCCAGCGAGATCGCGGCAAACACCGCCGAGAGGGCCGCCATCGGATCCTGGACCCCTGAAACGACATTCTGGCTCCAGGCAAGGAGTTGCTGGGTGACACTGCCCATCACGCCGGTCATGCTCCCGAAGCTGTCCGTGACAAGGAGCGAAAGGAGATACCCGCCCGCAATGATCGCCACGGGAACAGCAACCAGAACCGCAACCGCGAGACCGGCCGGTATCGAAACGAAGACATATCTGAAAAAGTTTTTCCTGACGATGCCGAGAAGCTGGGCGGATTCCCTGAACAACCTGCGGATGAAACTGCCCTGGAGCGGTGTCAACGCGAAAAGCACATGCGAGGGAAAGACAGCCAACCCGAAGGCAATCAGGATCAGACAGGCAACGGCAAAAATCGAAACGGCCACAAGCGGAACCAGGACAATGGTGTACAGCAGCGATCCGATCTGGGGAACGGCAAGGAGGAGCGTCCCAAGGATCAGGAGCACGACCAGAAAGAGCGAGAGAATGACGTACTTGAGAAGGATCCGGACCGCCTTGAGCCCGTTTCCGAGATAGAGCGAGTCTTCATGGTATTCATCATCCATGGCCAGTCTGCGTCGTTCACGGGACGAGATCTCGGCCATGGCCCAGCCAACCGGAAGAATCGCAAAAAGGACACCGAGCCAGGCCAGCCAGGGCTGACCGAGTTTGACGGAGAGGAACCAGAAGGAAAAGGCGAAAAAGATGGCAATTGCCAGTCCAAAGAGGCAGAAGGTCCAGTAGCGGAGGGAAAAGGAATCACGAACTGCACGGGTCACAACGCGGACCAGATGCCAAAAATATTGGAAGGCAAAGACGAGACCATACCAGACGGAAACAAGAGGTCTGGCCAGCCAACGCAGCCAGTTCATTCTCATTGCCCAGAGGTGCAGGTCTTTCCCGGCATTGTCCATCGTCGTTTCCTCGCCCCTTCTTTGTATCGCACCCTGTGCCAACTGTCAATCCGTACCGCAAGGCACAGAAAAGGACCTCTTCAGTATCGGCAGGGCGCCCCTTGAATCTTGAATCCGGACCACAGGCAAAAAAAACACCCGCCCGGAGTCGGGACAGGTGTTTGAAGGTCAATACGGGATGCTTACCCGTCGGTTTTCGGCTTCCCCCGGGGGACTGCTTTCTTTTTGGGGGCTGGCGCTGTCTTTGCCTTTTTTTGGGGAACAACCTCATTCCCGCGGGTGGCCATTCGGGACACGCGGGATGCGGACTTTTTTGTGGAAGAACCTGCTCCAGCGCTGCGTGCGGTCTTTCGCTCCGGTCGGGAGGAATCCACAGCGGGCGTCTTCGCCGCTTTCAGGCCTGAGGATGTTCCCCGTGAAGAACCGGCTGAAATCCCGGAGACTTTGGTGAAGCAGGCGGTTTTTGCGAGAATCCGGATGAAGGCCGGCAGGACCAGGAGTGAGGCCAGCCCGGTCGTGATCATCGTGATCCCGATCAGGATCCCGAAATTGATCAGGGGAACAAAACTGGAGAACGCCAGGACAAAGAATCCGGCCATCACGGCAACCATGTTGAAGAGAATCGCCCTTCCCGTCTGCATCCCGGTCCTGTGCATCGCCTCGTCAAGACTCATCCCGCGCCGGACCCGGACCAGCATCCCGTTGATGAAATGAATCGAATAATCGACACCAATACCGATGGCGATACTGGCAATCATGGAAGTCCCGACATCCAGCAGGAGTCCGAACGCCCCCATGATTCCGAAATTGACGGCAATCGCCATCGAGAGGGGAACCAGACTGACAGCAGCCCAGAAGATGGACCGGAACACAACGGCATTCAGGAGGAATACGGCAATGATCGAGAGAAGGATGCTCACAATCTGCCCGAGGACGATCAGTCTGTCAACCTGGAGATACTTGGCCATCACACCCAGGAATTCGAAATCCGGCAGATTGTTCGCGGCCATATACTTACCGATGGATGCTTTGAGCTCCCCGGCCAGCACGGTCGAGCCATCCTTCATTGTGACAACAACCCGCAGTGTCTTCCCGTCACGGCTGACAAGATCGTCTGTTGCACCGCGAAGGATGAGCATGTAATCCATCACGGCCCTGCGGGAATCAGGGATCCGGTACCAGTCCTTTTTTTCTCCATGCAGGGAGCGGTTGGCCTTCTTGATGTAATCCGCCAAGTGGAGGGCACCGCCAAAATTGGATCGCACCTCTGCCGGAACCGCCGCATTGGTCATCAGCCAGTCTTCAAGGCCATCCACAATCCGGAGGAGTTTCGGTTCAAAGGCACCGTTTTCTGTGTCCGTATGGATCAGGATCTCGGCTGTCGATGTGCCCTTGAAGTGGGTATTGATGAAAGCGTCAGCCTTGCGGATTTCGGTATCACTCTGGAACATCCGCACGGCATTGGTATCCACCCTGATCGATCCCGCAAAAATTCCGGAGATGACAACGAAGAGGACCCCTACGGTAAAGACCGGCCAGACATGGCGTTTTGAGACACCGGAGAGCATCCCCAGAATCTTCCCGTCGGCACTCTCTTCATGGGTCTCCTGCATCGGTTTCATCCTCATCAGGATGGCCAGTGCCGGAACGAAGAGGACTGCCAGAATGAAGGCTGCCAAAACGCCGATGGCCGTGAAGATCCCGAAGTCCCGGATGGGAATGATGGAATTGCTCGCCAATGAGGCAAACCCCCCGACGGTTGTAAAGGCGGCCATCAGAACGGGGACGAACGTCTCAGTCACGGATTCCCGGACAGCTTTGTGCATGTCGCTGCCGCCATGCAGGAGATAGGCGTTGACCACATGGATGGCGTAGGCACTGCCCACGGCAATCATCAGTACCGGGAGAACAACGGAGATCACCGTGATAGACGAACCGGTCATCGCCATCAATCCGATGGTGATCACGGTTGCATACAGGACGCCGATCAGGGGAAGGATCGTGGCGCCCAACCTGCGGAAGGAAACCACAAGACTGGTGAGCACCACGATCAGGACGAAGGGAAAGAGGATCTCCAGATCACGGACCATGAATTTCCCGAGGAGTGTGGTCACCACCGGTTCGCCGGCGATGAAGACATCCGCATCGGCAAACCCGGCAGCCGTAACCTCTTTTTTCACATACTCGAGCGCTGTTTCGGAAACACTCTGTTTGAAGCTGCGCAATCTGACGAGAATCGAAGCCACGGTATGGTCATCATTGACCAAAAACCGGTCATAGAGGTCCCATCGGGCCAATCGGGTCTTGACAAGTCTGGCCTGCCGTGCCCCGATCTCCTCCGGGCGTTCCCACTCACCGGGAAGTTTTTCCACCCTGAAGGTATCACCCTCGCCTTCGACGTAATCCGCATTCGCCAGGGAGATCGCTTCCTTGACGAATCCCGGGACAAGCAAGGTATGGAGATTGGTCTTCTGGAGTCCGCTCATCCCTGAAAAGCGCTCCGAAATCTTCAGGGCAGCAGCATCATCAACCAGACCGGACTCCTGGATCGCTTCCAGAGTCATCGCCCGGGAAAAATCCGCAAAATTGTCGGTGGGAATGCTTTCGAAATACCCGGCAGCCTTTTTCCCGTCATCTCCACTCAGCCCGATGATCCTGGAGACCTCACGGATCATCTCGGGTCGTTTGTCAGCGAGTATCTTCGCGTCGAGCCGGTCAAGGGTATGCGTCAATCCGGCCAGCTTCTGCAGGAATGCAGGAGCCAGGACGTTGGTACTCCGGATCGCCACAAGGATACTGCTCCCGGACCCGAACTCAGCATCACTCCGGTTCCCGGCCAGGACGACCGGATCATCCACCGGCAGCATGTTGTCCACGCTGTTGTCGATCACAACCCGTGGAACCTGAATGGCAAAAAACACGAAGACAACGCTTGCAAGGAGGACGATGCTCCATGGTCGTTGAACAACCAGGGCAGCCACCCGCGCGGCAAATTTTTCCATACCGTACCTCGTATCCTGATTTTCTGAACTTGTTTTCTGTCGTCAGAATTTTGCCGACATCGTGATGTAGCCGAAATCCATCTTGTCAAAGCTCCCGTACATGGGATCCGTAGCCTCAAACTGCATCAGCCAAGCCCCGATACCGAGCGCTACGCCATCATCAATTTTAAAACTGACTTCAGGGTTGCCCTGCCATCCTCTGGAGACAAACCAGCCAAAGCCGAGTTTGAGCGTCACGATGTCGCGGTCGAATCCATATTCCACACGGGCCGTGCCGATCGTTTCCACAGCATCCTGCTGCAGAACGGAGTCATGCTCGAGAATCCGGTTCTGTGAAAACTGGAGATTGAGATACAGCTTCTCGACCAAAAAATTCCTGTTGTCGAACCCGATCACATACTGGAGATAGCGCTTTGCACGTGTGCCATCGCCACCACCCATCGCATCAGCAATGGCTGCAGTCTGGCCCATCTGGAAGGTCTTCCCTTTGACGTACAGGGCGACCTCACCACGAAACACAAACGATCCGAGCGCAGCCTCGAAATCGATACCGAGCATGTCTGTCTTGCGATATTCCTGGAGAATCAATGCCAGGGGATCCGCAGGATTGGAGAAATCGACGTTTGTCCACTTGAATACCGGGAGATTGTGGTATCCGTGGTACCAGTAGAATCCGTAATCGACCCCGAAGATCTGGTCCCGCCAGCGGAGAGCCAGGGAGAGATCGTCCAGGGACTGCCTGGCTTCCCAGGTCTCGCGAACCTCAAAACCGCTCCAGATCCTCCCGGCAGCGTAGAGGTCTCTCATCGCCTTGGGCATCATGGCCTGATTCTCGATAACGGTTCTCCCCGCCAGGGGAAGAACCACCGCTTCCAGGGCTGTACAATCGCCAAGACTGGCTTCGAGTCCAAAGGCGAGGCGTCCGAGTTTGCGCTCCTCAATCCCGTCAAAAAGCACAAAATTGAGATATTGAGGGTTCAAGATATCCAGAACCCTGAGTTCATCCGATTTGCCCCAGGTGAAGCGGAGCATTCCGGCACTGAGTGTCAGGGAGCGGACCAGACCGCTCTCGGAAACCTCGAAAACATGCTTCCATGAGGCCTCCCGAATCAGAATGTCCGGTTGACTTCCGTGCACGCTTGACCAGAAGCAATCCACTTCCGTCCTGATCATCGACTCGCCGATGCGTTCGGTGGCCGTGAAGGTCATTTCCGCAGAGTTTTTGGCATACTCGCCGCCATCCAGGATGGCGCTTCCATAGAGCGTGAGATCCCCCTGGAGGCCGAACCCCTGAAGTGCCAGTACCGGGACGATCAGGACAAAAGCAAAGACTATCTGCTTTCCACGCATCCCGCACTCCTTCACCAGGGGTTGTTCATCGACTGGGGTCTGAAGTAGGTATCACTGACCGCACGGTCAACATCCACCACTGAAATCCGGATCTCGGAGGCATGATTCCTGATCTTGTCTTCCACCCGCATGCTGAAGGGCACCCAGTATTTTCCGCCAACAAGACGAACATCGCTGAAGGTTCCGACTTTTTCGATCCGGCCCGCCTTGTTGTAGACGCTCACCTTCACAATGACGGATTTTTCGGGATCGACGATGGCCAGGAATTTGGGGAACTTGGCGCTCTGGTCCTTTTTGTGGCACCAGACCCGATAATGCGGTTTGCCGTTGTACTGGATATCGGCAATCCGGTCGTAGGTATAGTCATCGAGATCAAAGCCGCCGAGCTCCTCGTTTGTGAAGTCCGTATCGATGAACTGGTTCTGCTTTTCCCCGCTCGAGAGGCGACGAGGTCGCCCGACTGTGTTGAGGTACAGGTAAAAGGTTGTGTCACTACCGGCGTTGTCGAGGGACAAAAACGTCGTTCCGCGATACCGTGAATCCGTAAAACGGAAGACATGCTTTTTGAGACCATCACCGATCTTCTTGCTTTTCATCGACACCGAACGGGTCTCGGCCGGGGCCGTCGCTGAAACCGAGGAGAAGAGTTTGAGTTGCGCCGTCACCTGGGTGGTATTGGCCTCATTGGCCGATTTGACCTTGCGGGCAATCTGATACCCGGTCAGGGTATCAGCACCGGGAAGCAACCCGGCAGAGATCAGTGTTACTGCTGCTGCAAAAACCAGAGTCCTTTTCATTGTTTCCTCCTGAAATACATTCTGCAATTCCGATACTTCACCGCCTTATCCGACGGTTTTTTCCCTGTAGGCCTCATGCCGCACGATGCGGGCCATCTGGAGCGCGATTCCCTCCTCCGTCATGTTCAGGATACCCGGTCTGAAAAGCCAGAGCATGAGGATGGATTCGATCCCGCCGACCATCAGCGAGACATAAAAACTGTGCTCATCCTTGCGATCAATCGGTGGCAATTCGTCCCTCAGTACATCTTGAATGAAATCGACAAAACGTTCATGCCACTGGTTCAAAACACCGGTATCAGGAAAGCGGATGGCAAAATTTTTGGCTTCCATCAGCAATATCCGGGCATACTCGATGTTCGACCGGAAGAATCGCAGGGCATAGAGCACCGCGTAATAGACTTTATTGCCTTTTTCGATCGAGTCAGCCATCCCTTCCGTAAAACGGTCGTAGATGTGTGTGCAACAGCGTTCGAAAAGGTCTTCTTTGTTCTTGAAATAATTGTATATCCCTCCGGTCGCAATTCCGGCCCGACTCGCAATGTCGGAGATGGAGGTTTTCTCATACCCGTTTTGTGCAAACGCGGTAATGGCAGCCTGGATGATATGGGCTTCTTTTTCGCTGCGATTGACAATTCGCATGGTACCCTCTTAATGAATGAATATTCATTCATTAAAGATACACTGTATTTTTGAATTATCAAGCCCGAATACGCACTTTTTACACCGATTTTGGCCTGTATTCCCGCAAACCACGGATAAACGTCTTATAGATCACAAGAATGGTTGTCGCCAGGGGCACAGCCAGCAACATCCCGAAAACTCCGAGAAAAAAACCGCCCAACAGGAGTGCACCAATCACATTGACGGGGTGCATATGCACACTCTTTCCAATGGCCAATGGATACACAAGCATGTTGTCAGCCAATTGTACGCAGGAGATGACAATCATGACAGCCAGAAGCGGTGGATTGGATGCCGGATCGATCAGGGTCATGACGGATGATATAATAAAGCCGATGGTCGGGCCCATGTACGGGATGACATTGAAGATCCCGACCAGGAGTCCGACAAAAAACGCGGAAGGCATCCCGATGATGGTCAAGCCGGTGATCGCCAGGGCGGCAATGATGCTGTTTTCGATAAAAATCCCCCGTAAAAACCGCCCGATGCCGGTGTCGATCTGGTGCAGCATGGTCACCGACATCTCGAACCAGGCATTGGGAACCAGATTGACAAAATGCCGCAAAATGTCCCGTCCGTCTTTGAGGAAAAAAAAGATCAGGAACGGGAGAATGACACTGTAATAAATCGTCATCAGTATCCCACTGATGATCCCGGGAATGGAACTCATAATGCCCCGGACAGTCCCTTCAAGAGCCGATATCGAGTCAGCAACAACCTTGTTCCAATTGACCATGGGAAACACATGCTCCAATTCCTTCTCCAGGGAATCGAGGGAGGTTGAAAGAGTCGGCAAGGAGCTGACCATTTGCCCGAGTTCGACTGAAATCAGGGGAACGATCCAGAAAAGCGCTCCGGCCAGCAAGGCCAGAATGAGGATCATCACGAAGAGGGATCCCGCCCAGCGTGGTACATGCCAGCGCTCGAGCCAGTCCACAATCGGTGAGAAGAGATAGGCGACCATGATGGCGCCCGCAAACGGGAGCGTCACGCTTGAAAGGAACCAGGCGAAAACGAAGAAGAGAATGATCCCCAAGGTTAAGCCAAGGATGGGCAGAATGGTGCGGGAGCCGGAACGCATCAAGGTGTCCCCTCCCGACCATCGTCAACCAAGGATCTGGCCGTTCCATCAGGAGATTCATTGCCTTCCATGCTCCGTTCAGCCAGAATCCGGGCGAACGCGAAAAGTGCCGGAACGGCCGCAGCCGGCGACCTTTTGGCAAACTGCTCGAAATCATGCCGGAAGAGAACGAGCAACTCGCTCCGCTTCAGCGCGATGGTGTCGCAAGCATGGCGGACATCAATAAAGAGAGCTGCTTCTCCAAAAAAATCACCCGCGCAAAGTCCGGGTTGCTGTGTACCGGCGAAGCCGACCGAGCCTTCAAGAACGATGTAGAGCGCGTTCCCGGGGGTTCCACGGGCACAGATGACCTCTCCCTGCTCCCAGATCCTGCGGTAGAGAACCAATTCGAGCCGGTGCATCTGGTTCCGGTCCAATCCGGCAAACATGGGAATCTGCCGGAGAAGTGTCTCGACAGGTGTCCTTCGTAATATGACCCTATAGAGATATGTATGGAATTTGCGAAACACGTCGATCCCGCCTTTTCACTTTTGGTTGACCGGACCAACGGCACGTTCATCCACCCACCCGGTGGCTCCTCCAGGGAGGGCGATCCGGACCATTTTCCCGGAGCGCTGCAGCTGTCGGACTGCCGTTGCCTGCGGGAGTCGGACCATCGGAGCCTCACCCGTACCCAGTCTTGCAAACAAATCGACATCATCGAGAATGACCGCCCGCTCGGGAGACGTCGCTTCAAGACGATGATACACGAGAGAGAGAACGGAAGCCACAAGAAAAATGACCATGGTCCCCAGAATACTTCTCGCTACAAACTTTTTCATCCATTTTCGGTAGATCATCAGACCCACGAACACCATGATGGCTGCCAGAAGAATCACGATGCCCCTGACGAGTTCACTCATGCTGCAGGAGTAATAGAGAAAAAAGAGGGCCTTGACAAGGGGATGGACCTGGATTTCATGCCGGTCTGCACCGGTCTGCCTGCGAATGGACTGAAGTGCCGCATGCAACGGTTGAAACGCATCGCTCACGACAAGAGCCCGCTCAAAGGCGAGTGCCGCCCGTCCATACTCCTTGTTCCGTACATTATTGTACCCTTCGTCCAACAATGTACGAAATTGGCTTGCCGGATCTTTTGTCTCGCTGGATGGTTGGAGATTCGTCCGATATCCGGCGACCTGTTGTGTTTCGGTGCTCACGGACGGAAACACCAGAACGGCCAAAGAGAAGCAGGCCAGAATGAAGAAGCACTGTTTCATTTCAGACTCTCCATGGAGGCAATGGCACGGCGGGCCTCATCCAGAAGCTGCTTCGGGTCAACACCCTGCCCACCGTAGCGGAGCGTGGCTGCCTGATCCAGCAAATCCTTCCATCGGGAAAGCAGGACAGGGTCGACCCCGTCCCTTTCAAGAAGAATGCGCAAACTCTCGGTCGTTCCGCCCGGGGGCGCGTTCGTCCGCCGGACAGCATATTCCCGCAAGACTTTTTCAACTCCGGCCGGAATCTCGGTTTCATCCTTCAAAGCTGCCAATCCTGCCAACGCCGTTTTTCCCGCCGTCCTTCTCGCATATCCGGGCAGATCGGCCTCTCTCCTGCGCTCTGCCCGGGCCAGAAGGCAGGCGATCAGCAGCCAGAGAGCAGCTGGCGAGAGAATCGCAACAGCCGCTGGCAGGCTTATGGGAACCGGCAGATCGCCCCGGGGGGGGACAAGGAAGGGAATATCCTGGGCATCCGACCCATGAGAGCCTGTGCCTGCAGCAAGGTCGCCTTTTCCCCTGACCAGGATTTTCTTCCCGGGTCGGGAGAGATCCATCCAGGCACCCTTTTGCGGATCAAAGACCCGAAACCTGATCTCGGGGACACGGACCTCTCCCGGAGTGAGCGGGTAAACAAGATATTTCCAGCGACGAATACCGTGCATCCGTCCCTGAATTGCACGCACCTCGGTATCGATCTGTGGCTGCATGAACCGGAAATTGGTTGTCGCAGGAATCTGTGGCTCGCCTGCCGCCCGGACGTTTCCTTCACCACTCAATATCAGCGTCATGACAAAAGGCTGGTCGCAGACATACCCGCCCGCCGGCTCAAGGGTTTCCTCAAGTTTGAAGGAACCAACGGCTCCCGAAAACAGTCCTTCTGGATCGCGCGGAAGGTCCCTGACCGAAAGCTCAAGTTTTCCCGATTGGAGAACCACGGATTTTGGCCAAAATCTGTCATAATGAACCCGAACAGCAAATGGATCAACGGATTTTTGTCCGGATGTCAGGGGGAAGAGATACCCGGCGATATATCGATACCGGAACCAGTCCCGTCCCTGCCGTTCGATCCTTTCCGGTTTGGGTTGCTGGCGGGGTTCGGCCTGAACTTCCCAAAAACCATGCCTCTGGATCTGGGCGAATTCCACATTGATCAGCGATTGCCTGGTCGCTAGAATGTCGACATAGTGCACGACCTGCTCACCTGCCCAGACCGATCCCCGGTCAAAACTCGTCTCGAGTCTGACTTCGGTTTCCTCTTCCTCTTGCCCGCCCATCGGATCGTTGTCAAAAAAATCAAAGAGCCCCCCGCGTCTGTTCCGGACCGGGGGACGATTGGCCGACGTGGCCGTAACATCGAGTGTGACTGTCTGTGTAGTCAACACCCGCCCCCCGATCTTGCAGGTTGCCGGACCGAGGACAAACCTCCCCGCCTGCTGGGGCACAAAGAGAAAATTCCTGATCCAGGTCGAACTCCGTTCGACACGAGAATTGATAATCCGGACCGAATGATTCTGCGAAACCCCTGCATCCCGTCTGGTAAAGGCTGGTGTCGGAGGGAATTCGATCACACAATCCACTCCGGCGGCGTCATTGATATGCACCTGGACATAGACTGGTTCCCCAATGGCTGCAACCGGCGAAGAGATCTCGAGCCTGACTTCGATAGCCTGGAGAACCTCTGTGGAGATCAGGAACAGAAACAACGCCCCGGTTATGGTCCTCACCAGTCTTTCCCCCTGCGGACTCCACCCATGATCTGTTTATCCTGTGGATTGGTCTTCTGCTCCTGTTCCTGCAAGGCTTTGAGGAGACGGATTGCCTCCTCCTTGGTCATCTCCCCGGGACGGGGCTGTTGCCCGCCCGGGTTCTTCTGGCCGGATTGTTTCTCTTCGTTCTTATGATTTCCGGACTGTTGTGCGCCTGAATCGCTGCCTTTTTTGTCCCGGGATTTCTCGTCCTTGTCTTTCTCTTTGTTCTCGCTCTTCTTCTGTTCCTCCTGTTTGAGGAGCCTCCTGACAACGGTATAGTTGTATTGCATATCCCTGTCATCCGGAGCATGACGCAGACCGGCCCGCCATGCGTCAAGAGCACCCTGAAGATTTTTTTGCATGAACAGGACATACCCCAGGTTGAAGAGGCTGTCTGCTTTCATCTTCCCGTCTGCCCGGGCGACGACGGCCTTGAAATCCCGCTCTGCTTCAGCATGTTTGCCCAGGGTCGCGGAAGCCCATCCATGGTTGTATCGTGCTTCGAGGTTGTCCGGATCCGATTCCAATATCTTCTGCGCCTTGTCAAGAACTGCCTGGGCATCATCGGCCGCGTACACGGGAACCGACAACACAAACAATACCGTTGCAAGCAGAAGAGTTTTTGTCATATCCGCTTCCTCTCGGGGATTCCCAATCCCAAGGTCAAAAGAACCAGTCCCGCACCGAGAAAGAGGGGATATCGGTCCACAAGAGTATCCGGACGCTGCATCAACACCCCGCTCTTCTCGATGGAATTAATGCTTGAAGCAAGACGGGCGGTATCGAAGCGTTCGTTTCCGATCCGGTAATACTCGCCACCACCTTCCTTGGCCACGGATTTCAATGTCTCTTCATCAAGCTTCGAGACGATCTCCTCGCCGGCACCCTCCTCGGATGAGAGCCCGGCGCCGCCGGCTGTCCCGATACCAAGAGTGAAGATCCTGATTGACTGATCACGATAGAGTCTCCGGGCCGAAGCCTGCGTATCGCCTTCATGGTTTTCGCCGTCACTGACAAGAAGCACAATCCTGTTGCGCTTGAACTGGCTCTTAAGTGCCCGGGAGGCTTTCTCCAATCCGTCTTCGATATTGGTTCCCTGGAGCCCGATCAGGGCGGGTGATGCGTTTTCGAGAAATTCACGGATCGCACCGGCATCTGCGGTCAGGGGACACTGGATATAGGCAGCTCCGGCAAACAAGACGAGCGCAAACCTGTTCCCGTCAAGTTCCTTGAGGAGTGCCGAGAGTTCGGCGACCGTCCGTTCAAGCCTGCTCGGCATGACATCACGGACGCTCATGCTCCTCGAGATGTCGAGAACAATGGCAATATCGATGCCGAGTTCCGTCTCTCCGCCATCCCGTGCACCCCAGCGGGGCCGCATCAAGGCGACTACGAAAAAGAAGATGGCCCCGAGGACGAGTGCGAAACGGAGATAGCGGCGGGCCGGAGAGGCATCGATCTGCCGCACAAGAGCCGAGCCACCTTTCAGCCTGGTACAGAGTCTCTTCCAATGCATCCGTCCCAGAAGATAGAGGATCACGGATGCGGGAATCAGCAACAAAAGGTAGTGCCATTCCGGATTCTGGAATATCATACAGCACCTCCGGGGAGGATCCTGAACACACAATGCCGCAGAATCAGGGAGATGACAAGGGATGCCAGAGCCGCCAGAATGAACGGTTGATAAAACTCCTCACGCTCGAAAAAGTATTTCCGCTCGATCATTGACTTTTCGAGCGAATCGATCTGGGCATAGATATTCTCGAGCATTCTGGCATCGGCTGCCCTGAAATACGCTCCACCTGTTTTTTCGGCGATCCCCTTGAGGGAATCTTCGTCGATCACAGTCTGGCTCCGGACATAGTAGTCGGGTTTTTGTGTCGGCAAGAGGGGTTCATCACTCCCGACACCGACTGTGTAGACCTTGACACCGAGGGCCTTAGCCATCTCTGTCGCGGTTTCGGGATCGATTGTACCGGCATTGTTGACCCCGTCCGTGACCAGGATCAGGACCCGGCTCTTCGCTTTGGACGAAACGAGACGCTGGAGTGAATTAGCCATGGCCATGCCGATGGCCGTCGATTGCTGTTGGACGTCCGTAAAGTCGACTTCCGACAGAATCCTCTGGAGCAGTTCATGATCGAACGTGAGCGGACACTTCGTGATGGCATACCCGGCAAACACTGTGAGACCAAGCCTGTCATCCATTCTCTTCCTGAGGAAATCCGCGGTCAGTCGCCGCGCATGCTGCAATCTGTTTGTGAGGATACCGGCTGTATCATGATAATACCCTTGGCTGTGGGATGCGCGGATTGCCGCCGGATCATCCACCGAGCGCATACTGCCCGAAACATCCAGGGCGATCATGATGTCGACACCTTCGCTGTATCTCTTCTCGTAGCTGTGGATGATCTGTGGACCGGCAAACCCGATCACAGCGAGGATCCATGACAGGATGACAAACCCCTGCACCATGAGCAATCGCCAGCGTCCTGCCCTGCGTACACTTTCGGGAATGACCACAAGGGCACTCCAGCGTACAACCGGGAGAGTCCGACGTGTTTTGATCATGAGCAACGAAAGGGCAACAACACCGGGGAGCAGAAGCAAGAGCAGAAGGGGATCACGAAAATTCATGGTTCGCCCTCCCGTGCCTGCTCCATGGTTTTCCACTGGGACTCGATACGTTCCAGCCAGGCAGCAAGACTTTCGAGATACCCGGTCAACTCACCGGGCGTGGGTATCTGCCGTGCAAACTTTGCCATATCTCCGCGTTCAAGCCATTCCCTGATTTCATCCGTCATGTCATTTCCTGCCCAGGCAAATTCCCTGACAGAAGCAACAACCTCCCGGCTGGTCTGTTCGACAAGATGCAAACCGCTGCGGCCACTGAGGTACTGCTTCAGGGTCTCGGTCAGGAGGAAGATGTGCTCCTTGATGGCAAGTTCATCCTCGGGAAGATTTTCTCTGAGAATCTCGATCCTCCTGGAGGCCAATTCCCAGGGATCGGCAATCTGGTTTGCATCGGGAAGAACAAATCCCTTTTTCCTTTTACGTACGATGAACCAAGTCCATCCCAGGAGGACCAGGACGAGAAATATCCCGAAGATCAGAAGCCAGGGCAGGCCCGCACTGACCGGTCCCCTCAGTCCGCGAACCGGCGGTTGAGCCGAGAGATCCGTGACAGGAGCTGCAACAAAGAACCAGACGGGGGGACTGGAAAAAAACTGTTTCCTTCCGTTTTCCACCCAGCCGATTCTCAGTCCCGGAAACATGCCATCTTCCACGGCAAAACACTGGATCCGCCCGGTGATCGATTTTCCTGAAACCGTCAAAGCGGATTCTTTTTCACCGGCAAGCTCCCAGTCGGCGTTCGTCTGCCTGATGGAAACGGAGACCTGATCAAGGACAGCATTCTTTGGAAGATGAACAACGAAACCGACATGGGAACCTGTCTCGACCCTGGATGTCGCCCATTCCACTGTGACACCGGTTGCCAAAAGTGACGAGATTGGAAGAAGAGAAAAGAGGAGAGCGGAGACGATGCGACGCGTCATTGTCTGGCAACCCTCCTTCTGAAAAACTCCATCAATGCTTCGCTGTAGGCATCCCCGGAACGCACGGTCAAAAAATCGATCTGCTGTTTCCTGAAAAACCTGGTGAGTCCGGCCTCCCGGAGGGATGATGTTTCGGCGAATTCCCGTCCAAGTTTTTTGCTCCCCATCCAGCAAGGTTCAATTTTTCCTGTCTCGGCATCCTCGACAACAAAGAGCCCGTTCCCGGTCATGGCAAGCTCGGCCGGGTCACGGAGAACAATCGGAACAAGATCATGCCGCAGGGCTGTGCGCTGCATGGCTTTTTCATACCCCTCACCGTAAAAATCCGAGATGAGGATGACAATGGTCTTTCGTGGAAGGATTCTGTTGATGTGATCGAGGGCCAGAGCGATATCCGTCCCCCTACCCTTGGGTTGATGACCGAGGACATCCCGGATGATTCGCAAAACATGGGTGCGTCCCCGCTTCGGCATGACCATCTCCTCGATTCGGTCACTGAAAAGAAGACACCCGATCTTGTCCTTGCTGGAAAGCGCGGAGAGGGAGAAAACGGCAGCCAGTTCCGCCGAGAGCATTTTTTTTGTCTTGTCATGACTTCCGAAAAACTGGGACGCACTGATATCGATGGCAATCAGGACGTTCCGCTCGCGCTCTTCCCTGTATTTTTTGATGAAGAGTTTTCCGCTGCGAGCGGTGACATTCCAGTCTATGGCACGGACATCGTCGCCTGAAGCGTACTCCCGGACTTCCTCGAACTCGATGCCAGTACCGCGAAAAGCTGTCCGGTACTGGCCAGCCATCGCACTGTCCGCCATACGCCGCGACCGGATCTCGATCTCGCGTACCCGTGAAAGAAGCTCGCGCAAATCCTCGTTGTCATGGGACGGGGACATGTTCAAGGACCTGTTGTACGAGATCATGGCTGGTGATCCCTTCCGCTTCAGCTTCGTACGAAGGGATAATGCGATGTCTGAGGACATCGGCAGCGATCGCCCTGACATCATCCGGCATGACAAAGGCCCTGCCCTGAAGCATGGCATGGGCTCTGGATACCGCGGCCAGACAAAGCGAAGCCCTGGGTGAGGCACCAAAGCCGAAGAGACTGGCATCAAGCCCATATTCGGCAGGCGTCCGCGAGGCGAAGACAATTCCCACGATGTAGTCGAGAACCTTGTCGTCCATGTAGACTTCTCTCGCCAATTTCCTGAGTCGCTCGATATGGTTCTTGCCGAGCACAGGCCGGACAGTTTCGAGACTGCCCTGCCCATGCATCCGGACAATCATCCGTTCCTCATCCTTGTCCGGATACCCGACAATAACCTTCATCATGAAACGATCGACCTGTGCCTCGGGCAGAGGATAGGTTCCTTCCTGCTCGATCGGGTTTTGTGTGGCAACAACGAGAAACGGTTCGTCAAGGGGATAGGTCGTTTCTCCGATGGTGACCTGATGTTCCTGCATGGCTTCAAGGAGGGCGGACTGGACCTTGGCCGGGGCACGGTTGATCTCGTCAGCCAGGACAAGATTTGTGAAGACCGGACCCTTTTTGGTATCGAAATGCCCTGTCTTCTGGTTGAAAACCAGAGTCCCGACAAGATCCGAAGGGAGGAGGTCGGGTGTGAACTGGATGCGTTTGAACTCGATATTCGCGATATCGGCCAGGGTTCGCATGGCCAGGGTTTTCGCCAGACCGGGCACACCCTCGAGAAGAATATGCCCCCCGCTCAAAAGACCAATCATCAGTCTCTCGGCCATGTGACGCTGCCCGACAACCCGACGCGAAAATTCGGCAAAACAGGATTCAAACAGCGCTTGTTCCTTTTCGATTTTCAAGCCCAACTCTTTCAGATGTCCGTCTACTGGCATGATGCACTCCGTCGTTCGGAAAGTTTTTTGCGTACTCCAGAAACTGCCAAAAAACCGGCCGTCCCGAGACCACCGGCCACAAGCAGGATGGCCCACACCGGAATCCCGTTTGGTTCGGCAATCACGATTTTCGAGGCTGGAACCGGTACGGCATTTGTAATCCCGGCAACCGGATCGAAAACCACGACATCCGGCCATTCGAGGGACAGGCTTCCGGCATGTTCGGTCTTGAATACATAGACCATTGACTCGATACGTCGCTGTCCGTTCGAGCCATCGAGAAACCGGGTAGTCTGTGCTTCCCTCTGGAGGGAGAGGATTCCCCGTGATTCAACGTTGGAAGGGAAGATGACGCAGGCATTCGTTTCCGATCCAGGCAGGATAACCCTGATACTGGCGCTGAACGTCTCACCGAGTGCGGGTCGATCCCGGTCGATACTGGACGAAACCTGCGGCGAAAGGGGATCCGCGGCAGCAAGGACAGCGGGAGCACGGAGCGCGAGGGCAATCAGTGTGTACAACACGAGGAAACGCATGGCTTCTCCATGACAAGTGTACCTTGCGGAGCCTGACCAAAACCCGTCTGTCAGCCGGCATCCAGCATTCACCCACTCCACCCGTAAAAAAATGTAGCAAGCAAAATACAGCCTGGCAAGCATGTCAATTCGTTTGTGGTCATTTTTGGGAACAATCTCCAATCCTTAGGAGGCGTTCAATGCCCGGAACGCACCTGTTAGCCATCAGCCCGAAATATAAAGTTGATACACCCGAACGTTGTGGACAGAGACCGGACGTCCCATATTCCTCCTGTTGCCAAAGACAACCCGGAGCGAATTCATCGGTTTTTATGACGATGGGCAGACTTGCCGTTCAGTAACGGTTCCGCCCCCAAGAGTATGCGCCCCATCTCTGCCCCCGTTGGGGTACCGGGCGCACCATCAAAAAAAGAGGCCGCCCTTTCGGGACAGCCCCTCTGCACGCCTGACGGCAATCACTTTTTAGCCGGTATCACAAATTTCTGGTCCGGGTAGATCAAGTCCGGATCGACAATCAGATGCTTGTTCGCCTTCCAGATTTTTGGCCAAAGGCGGGGATCGCCATAGACGAAGGGATACCCGGCAATCCTCCAGAGACAATCCCGTGCTTCAGGAATGAGCCGGACCGTGTAGTACTTGAGTTCATCCGGAGGCGTCTTCCCCGTCTCCTTCACCAGTTTCGCAATCCGGATGGCTTCCTCTGAATTCCGGACCGATGTGACAAAATTCTCGTTGGTGTAGGTCTCTTCAGCCTTTTTAAGAGCTTCGAGAGCCGCGTTGTACTTGTCGAGGTTCGACATGTTACTGAGACTGGTAAGATTCGTCATTCCAATGTTGGTCTGAGAAACAGTCTCTCCCTCGGGAACAACGGGTGCCGGAATAACCTGCTGCTTGATCAGACCTTGTTCTTTGAGCTTGCGGATATCCTCAAGAAGTTTTTTGGCCTCATCCATCTTCTGTTCGGCCTTCTTCTTGTAGAATTCGCGTTCCCGCTCCAGTGCGATCCTGACAGCATCGTTGGCCTTGTTCACGGTTTCATGGGCCAACTTCATGGCATCCGCATAGGCGGTTGCAGCCAGTCTGTTCCTTGTATCGGCAGAATCAGCCTGGATCGTCGTTGGATCATCGACCTTCTTCTTTTCTTCACCGGTTTTCTGCAAGCTAAGCTTGGCGGCGTCGAGCTCGGTTTTTGCAAACTCTCTGACAACCTCGTTGGCATCAGCACGGCGGACAGCATCTTCAGCATCGGCAACGGCCTTAGCAAGTTCGGACATCTTGCGGACGGCATTGTCCTTGGCTCTTCCGGCAGCCTCAAGGGAGTTTTCCGCATCGGTATAGGCTTCAAGCCATTTTCCGTCGGCTATTCCTTTTTTGGCATCCTCCAGCTTGGCCCTGGCTCTGGCAAGATCATCAGCGGCAAGATACTCCGCCTTCTTGACAATGGCCTCCTGGATCATCCTCTCGGCACTGGCCGTGGTATCTTCGGCAACCTTTTTCCTCGCGTTGTCCGTAGCCAGATCGGCGATCCGCTTCGCATCAAGGGCCGCTTCGCGGGCGTTTCCGGTATCACTGTCCGCAATCCGCTTGAGAGAATCACGATAGGCGTCCTTCGCCTTTGAGAGATTATCGGGATCGTATTTATCGGCCTTGGCCGATTCAGCCTGAGCGATCGCCTGTTTTGCCGCCTGTACATCCGCGTCCGGTATGGGCTCGTTACAACCAAAAAACATACCCACCAGGAGAGCCAGTGCCAGGTATCTTGTGCCTCTCATCATATTCCCCCTCACGCAAGACTGCCGGAATCCGGTCAACAGGACCGCATCCACGGCAATCGCTCACATACACACCATCACTTCTTGAAACACTTTTTGAGCTCGGCAGCCTTGTCTGTTTTTTCCCAGCTGAAACCTTTACGCCCGAAATGGCCATAAGCCGCAGTCTGCCTGTAGACCGGTTTGAGAAGATCCAACGAACGGATGATCTCGGCTGGCTTGAGTTTGAACACGGACCGGACGGCTTCCGTCAGCTGCTCATCGCTGACCTTACCGGTTCCATAGGTATCAACAAAAACAGATACAGGGTCTGCAACACCAATGGCGTAGGCCAACTGGACAAGACAGCGCTCAGCCAAACCTGAGGCGACGATATTTTTTGCAATGTAGCGCCCCATATAGGCGGCACTGCGGTCCACCTTGGACGGATCCTTGCCCGAGAAAGCTCCACCGCCATGGGCACCGAATCCACCGTAGGTATCCACGATGATCTTGCGTCCGGTCAATCCGGAATCACCATGCGGTCCACCAACAACGAACATCCCGGTCGGATTCACATAGATCTTCGTTTTGGAATCGATCAATTCTTTGGGAACCACTTTTTTGATGAGCTTCTCTTCGATGTCGGCGCGAAGTTTCTTGTAGGAATACCCGCCCGTGAAGGGATCATGCTGCGTTGAAAGAACGATGGCGTCGATCCGCTTCGGCTTGCCGTCAACATACTCGACGGTCACCTGGGACTTGGAATCCGGACGGATATGTTCGATCTCGCCGGACTTGCGCATCCGCGCCAGTTCCTGCACAAGCTTGTGGGCAAGCGTGATCGTGAGCGGCATGAGTTCTGGTGTCTCATTGCAGGCATACCCGAACATCATGCCCTGGTCACCGGCACCCTGCTCTTTGTCCTTGGAACTGTCGACACCCCGTGCAATATCGGGTGACTGACCATGCAGGGAGGACATGACAGCACAGCTCTTGAAATCGAAGCCGTACTCGGAGTTGCCGTACCCGATCTCTTCGATCGTGCGACGCACAACATCCTGAACGTCAACATGGACGCCTTTTTTGGCCGTAATCTCGCCTGCAACAACAACGAGACCGGTCGCAACCAGCGTCTCACAGGCGACGCGGGCATTCTTGTCCTGTCTGAGATACTCGTCAAGGATGGCATCCGAGATCTGGTCGCAGACCTTGTCCGGATGCCCCTCGGAAACAGACTCTGATGTAAAGAAAAAACGTCTTCCTTCAATTCGCATACGTGCATGAAACCTTTCTATAAATCGGCCTGAACGGACCTCTCTTGCAAGATCCCGACCGGATATCAACCAGCGTAGCTGGCCAATGCTTCCTGTTCACTGTCGTAAATGTCGAAAAAGCTTGTCAGCTTTGTCAGCTCGAAGACCTTGCGTACAGACGCGTACACATTGATGATCTTGAGACTCCCACCAGCCTTCTTGAGGTTTGAGAGTGATGAGATGAGCACGCCGATACCGGAGGAATCGATGTAGCTGACCTTGTCCAGATTGATGATGATGTTGGTCTTGCCACTCTCCATCTGGGCCTTGATCGTCTCCTTGATATCCGGAGCATTGTACAGATCGATCTCGCCGTTGATGTCCATGATGACCACATCATTGCTTTCACGGATCGTAATATCCATAAGGCAGTCCTCCTTGCAGTCGGTTCGAAGCGGCTGTGTGTTTTATACGACCTTCATTAGAAGAAGCGTGGCATCATCATGCTGCTCCGCTCCACCAACAAAGGAATTCATCGCTTCATATATTTTATCAGTCAGCTCGCGTGCTGACAAGACATTATTTTCACGAATACAATGCTGCAGTCTCTCGATGCCGAACTGCTCGAGATCGGCATTCATCGCTTCGACGACACCGTCCGTAAAGAGCACCGCAATATCGCCCGGCTGGAGACTGCTGCTTGCTTGCCCGTACTCCACGTCCTTTTCGATCCCGATCGGCATCCCGTCCGTATCCAGGCGGGCAAAGCTCCCGTGATCGGCTCTGTAGAGCATGAGCGGGGTATGCCCTGCATTGCAGTAATTGATCGTCCTGAAACGGGTGTCGAACTGATAGTAATAGAGTGACGCAAACCGTTCCTCCCCGACTTCGGAGGAGACAGTATTGTTCACAATACTGACAACATCCGAGGCATCACGCCCCGGTATGGCATTGGAGCGAATAATCGAGCGGATGATGACCATGACCAACGAGGCGGCGACACCCTTGCCGGCAATATCGGCGCAGACAAATCCGAACCTGCCCTCGCCAAAATCCAGGAGATCGTAGTAGTCACCGCCACCCTCTTTCGCAATCCTTGAAAAAGCCGAGATCTGCACCCCTTCCCGCTCCGGAAAAGTCTGCGGCATCAGCTTGTGCTGGATATCAAGGGCGATCGAAAATTCCCGCTCGGCCTGTTTCATCGCAAGGACACGTTGATAGAGGTGCAACTGTCGCAAGACAGGCCCACCCTCGCTGGCCAAGAGACCTGCGAGACGTTTTTGCCTGGGCCCGAACCCCTTGCCCGTTCGCGAATTCACGGCAACGAGAACACCGTACACCTTTTTTTTGGCGATCAGCGGTATGGCATAGCCGGACCTGACCGTACACCATTTACCGCCGGTCTGCGGGATCCGTGATGTCTTGAGGTTGTCGAGAACCTCGAGGGGTTGACCACTTGCCGCGACCTCTCCAACCCAAGTCTTGCCGACCCGGAACCGATTGGCCCTGAAGCGGGACATCAGCATCTCCGGAGTGGTGTTTTCCTCGATTTTGACGGGCTCGACCGGAGGGAAAAAACCGGTCAGGGAACCGACCGAAACCCGCTCCCCCTGTTCGTCAACCAGAAAGAGGCCACAGGTCTCCGCATCGAGAATCTCCTGTCCGTTTTTCGCCAGCATTTCGACAATCGTCTGCATCGAGAGGGTTTCGGCGACACTGAACCCCATCTCCCGATACAGTTTCTGCTGGAGGAGCCGTCCCTCGGCCTCGAGGTCGGCATTGGAGAGACTGTGTCGTTGATAGAGCCAAGCCACGAGAATCCAGAGGAATCCCGTCAGATGCCAGAGGATCGCGTAGACACTGAACGGGATTGTCTCGAAAGCTCGCAGGGGGATCAGGATGATGGTTGCAACTTGCACAATGCTGAAAACGGCCACTGAAACGAGAAAGACCCGATATCGCACACAGAAATTGAGGGAAAGTCCGTCGCCGTGCTTCGCCAGCATTGTCCTGCCCAGGATGACGATGTACTGGACCCCGGCCCAGACGACAGCCCAGAGGTAGTACGTCATCATATCCGAGAACTGCTGATACTCGGTGATCGTAAAAGCCAGGATCCCGAAAATGACCACAATGATAAAATTCCCGAGCAGGACCAGCAACTGCACAAGCCTGTCTCGTCCCTCAAGGGCCAGAGAAGAGAGCGCCTGCTGCAGAACGACGGCAAATAGCATTTCGGCACCGGCCCAGACCAGGAAGTAATGGTGGAAGACTTCGACTGGAAGAGGAACATTCAGTCCGAGCGGCAGTCCGTAACTCACGAGATTGTTGAAAAATTCACCGAGGACGGGAACGCCCGCCGCTGGTGGGCGCTGCAGCAAGTAGAGGAGAACAGCGTCCTTTATGATGAAAAGAACCAGAGCCAGTCCCATCCAGAGCGCACGCCTGTCGCGTCTGCGGGAAGCCTCGGAGAGAAGAAAGACCGTTGTGACGGCGATGACGGTCATCTTGACAAACATCATGGTAGATGTGAACATATCACCTGACCGCCGAACTTGGACTGAATTCGGGAATCAATCTTGATCCCCAAGAGATCATACCCTGCCCGCAGCCCGCCGTCAATGAAAATTCACCCGGGCTTCTGTCCCCGCGCCTGATAGCGGGCAATGAACCCGGCACGAAATTCGGCAAAACGATCTTCGCGGAGCGCCTCCCGCATGAACTGCATCAGACGCCAGAGAAACGCCAGATTATGCATGGTCCCCAGCATGCTGGCCAGGATCTCCCCGGTCCGGTAGAGGTGATGGAGGTAGGCCCTGCTGTAGTTCCGGCAGGTCTCGCAGTCGCACTCCGGATCCAGCGGGGAAAAATCCGTCTTGAAGCGCGCATTGCGCATCGAAACCGGTCCATCCATTGTAAAGAGGGAGGCATTCCGGGCATTCCGTGTCGGCAGAACACAATCGAACATGTCGATTCCGCGCGCGACCCCCTCGACCAGATCCACCGGTTCCCCCACTCCCATCAGATACCGGGGCCTGTCGGGAGGCAAGATGTCCGTACAAACGGAAATGGCCGGGTACATGTCTTCCTTGGACTCCCCCACCGAAAGACCACCGACGGCGTAGCCGGGAAAGTCCAGCGAGGCGATCCGTTCGGCACTCTTTTTTCTCAGGTCGTGATAGATGTTTCCCTGGACTATCCCGAACAGGGACTGTTTGTCGGGGTCACAGATCTCGTCCCAATGATGACGGGCTCGCTCGGCCCAGCGGAAGGTCCGTTCCTCCGCCGCGAGAGCTGCCGCATAGGGCGCCCCCCCGGGTGTGCATTCGTCAAGCGGCATCATGATGTCCGATCCGAAATTCTTCTGGATCTCGACAACCCGTTCGGGGGTAAAGAGATGCTTGCTCCCGTCGACATGCGAGCGGAATTCGACGCCATCCTCACGGATCTTCCGCAATTCAGACAACGAAAAGACCTGGAAGCCCCCGCTGTCCGTCAGGATATTCCCGTCCCAATGCATGAAGGCATGCAGTCCGCCTGCATCCCGGATGATCGCATCGCCGGGTCGGAGATAGAGATGGTACGTGTTCGAGAGGGCCAGTCCAAAACCGAGGTCCCGGATATCCTGCATGCGCATGGCCTTGACAGTGGCATTGGTCCCGACCGGCATGAAGACTGGGGTATCAACCGGTCCGTGGGGAAGCTCAAGTCGACCCAGTCTGGCTGCAGTCTCCGTGCATTGTTTCAGGAGTGTGTACTTCATGGTTTCTTCCAACCCAGAACAGCACGGATCACCGCTTCACGATCGCTTTCGGCGAGATGGGGACAGACCGGGAGCGAGAGGATCGTCCGGGACGCCGCTTCCGCGTGCGGACAATCTCCTTCCTTGTATCCCATGGCCCTGAGCGGTTCCTGGAGGTGTACCGGGACGGGATAATAGACAGCATGGGGAATATCCTCCGCCTTGAGATGGGCCAGCAGGTCCTCCCGGTTTTCTGTTCTCAAGGCATACTGGTGACGGACGTTTTCGAACCCGGCGGGAGCACGCTGCAGGACAAAGCCCGCCGGCCCGAAGGCGGTATCATAGGCTTCGGCGTTGGCCGACCGTCGCGCATTCCACCCTTCGAGGAAGGGGAGCTTGACTCTGAGAACGGCCGCCTGCAACGCGTCCAGCCTGCCCGTACAGCCCACAGTCTCGTGCCGATATGTCACCCGGGACCCGTGATTCCGCAGGATATTGACCCGATCCAAAAGATCCTGATCGGATGTCAGGACCATCCCGCCATCACCGGCTCCACCCAGGTTCTTTGTCGGGAAAAACGAGAGAGCGGCAGCCCTGCCCCAGGACCCGGCCCGTCTCCCCCGGATCGAGGCCCCGATCGCCTGACAGGCATCCTCGATCACGGGAATCCCGCCTGCGATCTCCAGGATCCGGGGCATGTCAGCCATCAGGCCGAAGATGTGTACCACCGTGACCGCTTTTGTCCGTGGCGTGATCCTGGCGGCGATCGATGCGGGATTGATATTGAGCGTCTCCGGATCGATGTCGGCAAAAACAGGTTTGGCACCGACCTGGAGGATCGACGAGACCGTCGCAAAAAACGTGAACGGCGTGGTAATCACCTCATCCCCGGGCCCGATCCCGAGAGCGCGCAGGATCAATTCGAGGGCACGGGTTCCGGAATCGACACCGGACGCAAAGGCTGTCCCGCACCATCCGGCAATCTCGTCCTGGAGCAATGAAACCTCGTCACCCATGATAAAACGGCCGCTTTCGAAGACCTCACGGATCTTTGGTTCAAGCAGTGCGCGAATCTCGTCATGCTGCGCCGCAAGATTGATAAAGGGAAAACCCATGCCTTTGCCCCTCGTGTTCCATTTATTTGGTCTGTGTATATGTCCCGTAATAATTCCCGTCGGGATCAGCCGTATAGCGATAGCTGTGACTGGGCATCTTGAGCATTTGTGCCCCGAAGCTGGATTTCATACTGATCGAAAAATCGAATCGCATGTCAAAGTATGTAAATTTTCGTCCTGTATTGTTCTGCATCTGGTTGACAGATGCCCCAAATATCATTTGCCAGTTATGTAAATCACGAATCAGATTGAACGTCACACTCCGGGCGATGAACTTGGTATCCTTGAGGCGGTCCGTATCCCAAAACATGAGCGAATTGACAAGGTCCGAGAAAAACGAGCGTGGTTTTTTCCCATACATGGCTGCGTATTCGTCGGAATAGAGATAGAGATTATTGTTGTACGACGAAAGAGCGACGGTAAAGGACCAGAGATCACTGACCTGGACATTCATCCCGATCGAAAGCGTCAGATTGCTTCCCCGGGGATCCGCATAGTTGTGCGACCAGTTGGCATTCAATGCCAGCCCGGATATTTTCTCGACAAACGGGAGGGTGAACTCGGGACTGCGGATCGAAACGGAAAGATTGTTGTAGCTCGACTCGTCCGTCTTGATGACCCAAGTGTGACCCTCGGTGATGGTGAGAAATTCGAACGGCTGTGAAGTGATCGAGATGGAGAGTGGAGAGAAACGTTCCCGGCCCCACCCCCGGGTGTCGTTCTTCATTTCTTCAAGATCGTACGAGGTGGAGAAACTGGCGGTCGTCCGAAAAAAATTGAGAACCAATCCGTAGCTCGTCATATGGGTATGAAGAGCATTCTCGGTATCGTTCGGGTCATCGTAGGACGAGATCCGGTACCCCGCCGAATGGCTTGCCGTCAGACGCCCGCCGATCTCCGTCAATTCGCCCTTGTTGAAGACATGACCCAGACTGAGCGAGAAATTCTCGTTGATGGATGTGCGGGAATTCTTTTCGTATGTCAGGCGCTGGGCCTCCGTCTTGGCATCGCCCCACTGGTCCGTATCACTCAGACCGAACGAGAGACTCGAGGCAAAAACGGACCCGATGGAAAAGGACATCGGCAACGAAAGCGAGAGGTCCCGCTTGGAATACTGCTCGGTGACCTCTTCCTTCTCGTCAAAAGTCTTGAGAAGCTCGTACCCGATGGATGCGGAATAGGAAAGACTGTAATTGACGGCGTTTCCGCTCTCGCTGCGCCGCTTTTCCGATTCGTCATCCAGCGCCAGGGGATCATTCCGCCCCTTGCCGAGATTCGTCGAAGTGTTGGCCAGATTGGTGTTGGCGTAGGGCGAACTTGCGAGAATGTTTCCCGAAAAACTGTAACTGATCCGCGGGAAGACAATGGAAGATTTCCGGTACTCTTTGTAGTCGTTGCCAAAAGTATTGGCATCCTCGTTGATCTTTGTCGCGAAGTTCCAGTTACCGGTCACCGAGAGGGATGAGCCGCCCCGTCTGTCGGCAATTCCCAGACTCCAGGAACGGCCCTGTTCCGACCCCTGATTGAAGAAATTCACCTCTTCCTGGCGCCAGATCTTGACCAAATCGATTCCCTTTTGCCTCGTCTGTTCGAAATCACCTTTAAAAAAGGGATCACTCATCAGGCCGAAGTCGAAGGAGAAGGTCGTAGACCCGAGGGCAGGGTTGTTGTCGTCATGCAGCAGGGTGATGCTCGGTTTGAGTTCGATCTTCCAGCGGAGTTCCCGCTTCCAGTCTCCATAGGTACCAGTGGCATCCGTGTCTCCGTTGGCAAACCCGTCAACCGCATTGACCCAGTCGCCATTCGCATTCTGTTGCAAGGGTTTGTCGTAGGCCAAACCGAGCTTGATCCCGAGCGACCAGTTTTTCCCTTTGATCTCGTGCCCTCCCAGAATCGCCGCACCCATCCGCTCGTAAAAATCGAACGAAAACTCGAAGGGCAACCCGAACATCGATCCGACGTTGTCAACCTGCATGAACCAGCCCACCCGGGAATCCCTGGCCAGTCCGGTCCAGAACCCGGTTCCCTTCATCGGGTGGAAGAGCACCGGCAGCCAAAGCACCGGGAATTCGGACGCCGTATAAGCTACATCGATGCCGACGATCCGTGTATCCTGATAGAGCCAGGCCTTTCCAACACTAAACCCGAAGTGCGGTGGATTGGCATCACAGGTCGAAAACCAGCCATTTTCGAGGATATAATTCTTTTCGCCGACCTTCTTGATCTTTTTCCCGAAGTAGTAGTAGGGAGCCATGAAGGTCTGGGCATTATAGATCACACCGTATTTGGAATCCGTGTTGAAGTAGAATTTGTCACCGACAATCACCCGGTCTTTCTCCCGGATGGTCGCATTCCCTTCCCCATAGACCTCGCGCCGCTTCATGTCCAGTCTGATCAGACGTGCGGAGATTGTCTGGTCCTTGAAGCGGATCCGCAGGTTTCCGTTGTCCCCGCGCAGCGTGATCAGACCGGCATTGGCATCCTTGGTCGAACGGACATGGACACCCTCATCCGCCTGAACCACGAAATTGTTGTTGAGATCCGGGCTGCGGAAGACATCCTGGATCAGAACCTCGGCCTGTTTTCGTGGATCCTGGACGACAGCGACGAGTCCCAGATACCGGAAAAGCTGTTCCCGCAACTCGCGGAGATCCCCGTTTTCGGGAAGCTTGAACATCCGGACAACATCGCGGATCAAGAGGTCGTCCGCATTCTCCACAAAGGCTTTGAGCATGAAGGTCCGTCGCTCGTCCTCGTTTTGGGGATTGTACACGATGTTGGTTTTGCCACTGGAATTGGTGCGGGCGGTGTTGGTGGCACCCGCAGACGAAGCCTGGACCGAAGATGTGGCAGACTGGGCAGCGAGGATGGCTGTACAACCAAGAAAGAGACCGGTGCACAGGAAGACAAGCCGACACCACGGTCTCTTCAGTCCCTGTTTCACGATCTCCAGCCCCCGTCCTGACCTCTGCATGCAATGGACACCCCGCCCTGTGTCCCGGTCATGAAAATATCGCCAGAATCCTTTGGTCCCGTCCACATTCTCGCGACAGGAAGGGAAATCCCTCGGGACGGGATTTTTCAGGGACTTGTGCTACCTTTCAGGGCGTACACCCCTGCCGACGGAGAGAGACATGCCATCCTTCCTGATTCGCCTGATTCTGCTGATCCTTCCTGTCCTGGCGCTGTCCGCCTGCGGGGATGCCGATGCCGACCAGAGTGACGTTCTCTACGCCGGGAGCCAGGAAGACGAAAACGAAAACGAGATCCCCTGTTACTGGGTATCCGGAAACATCACCCGATTGACAACCGGAAATTCGAGAACAGGGGTCGCACGGGCCGCACTCTATGATGGAGACACGCTCTGGATCGGAGGGAGCGAGGGCGACTCGTCGATACCGGTCCTCTGGAAAAACGGCGAGCGGATCGCACTCCCGGTTCCATCCGGTGCCACGGGTTTTGTGAGCGGGCTGGCACCCTCCATGGCCGGTGTGATCGCGTGCGGAACCATCCGTAGCGACGGGAAAAGCATCCCGTGCTTCTGGCGGGACTACGCACTCGTGACAAACGCCCTCGAACCAACATATAGCGAGGCCTCCTGTATCGCCATCAACGGGCAGACAATGGTCCTGGGAGGCAAGTATGCCAGCACTCTGCCGTGTATCTGGACCAACGATACGCGCGTCAAGCTTGAATACACAGTCCCGGAGGGCGGGATGGTCTCTGCGGTCCTCTTTTCGGCCCGGGGCGAGATCCTGGCCGGCGGGACCTGCCGAACCGCAACGGGAAGCCGGGCCTGCATCTGGAAGAACGGGACCATGACCCTGCTTGAATCGTCTCCCGGCATCCTGTCCGAAGTCAGTGGCGCCACCCTCCATGAAGGCCAGCTGGTGACCTGCGGATCGGAAGCACAAATCGGGAACGATGTCTACGCCGCCTACTGGGTGGAGACAGCACCCCGTCTCCTGCCCTCGACTTGGGCCGGGTCAACCAACCAGGTGAGAGCCTACGCCAACGCCGTTGCCTCGTGGAACGGAGCAATCGTCGTCGGCGGCTCCATCAGGGACAGCCTGCACGGAAAACTGGCCTGCACCTGGGTCTCCGGCGAGCGGGTCATCATCGGCAAAAAAAACAGTACCGTCAACGCCATCGCCATTCGCCGCTGATCGCGCTTTCAGCCTCTTGAGCGGGTACTGGACTTCTTTTTAGGTGCGGAGGCAGCAGTCCCGAGGAGCGGGGCCAGATAGCGTCCAGTGTGTGATTCCGTGCTGGCCGCGACAGTCTCCGGGGTTCCCGAAGCGACAACAATCCCTCCCCGTCTCCCGCCTTCGGGACCCATATCGATCAGCCAGTCAGAGCGTTTGATCACATCCAGATTGTGCTCGATCACGATCACCGAATCACCGGCATCGGCAAAGCGCTCAAGGACGGCCAACAGGCGCCGGACATCATCGAAGTGCAGCCCGGTCGTCGGCTCGTCCAGCACATAAAGCGTCTTCCCTGTGGACCGTCTGGAAAGCCAGGTTGCCAGCTTGACGCGCTGGGCCTCTCCCCCGGAGAGGGTCGTTGCCGGCTGGCCCAGCCGGACATAGCCCAATCCGACATCCACCAGTGTCTGGAGTTTAGAGTTCATCGCCGGGAAGGCATTGAAGAAATCGAGCGCCTCCTCGATCGTCATGTCCAGGACTTCGTGGATATTCTTGCCCTTGTAGCGCACCTCGAGGGTCTCGCTGTTGTAGCGGCGGCCGTGGCAGACATCGCAGGTCACATAGACATCCGGTAGGAAATGCATCTCGATCTTGAGAACGCCGGCCCCCTCGCAGGTTTCGCAGCGCCCGCCCTTGACATTGAAGGAGAACCGTCCCGGAGCAAATCCACGGGCCTTGGCTTCAGGCAGGCTGGCAAAGAGATCCCTGATCGGCGTGAAGAGCCCGGTATAGGTGGCCGGATTGGACCGTGGCGTCCGGCCGATGGGGGACTGGTCGATATTGATCAGCTTGTCGATATGCTCGAGGCCCTCGATCCGGTCATGCTTCCCCGGAATTTCACGTTCCAGCCCGAGAGCGTGGGCCACCCCTTTGGAGAGGACCTCGCTCACAAGACTGGACTTGCCCGAACCGGAGACGCCCGTCACGGCGACCAGACAGCCCAGGGGGAAGCTGACATCGATCGATTTGAGATTGTTCTCCCGGGCGCCGCGAACCACCAGGAAGAGCCCGTTCCCCGGCCTGCGCGTTGCCGGAACACCGATCGAGAGCCGGCCCGAAAGATATTGCCCGGTCAGGGAGTGCGGATTGTCGAGGATCCCGTCGGGCGGACCGGAAAAGATCACGTTCCCGCCGTGTTCGCCGGCCCCCGGTCCGAGATCGATCAACCAGTCCGCCTGACGGATCGTCTGTTCGTCGTGTTCGACCACCACCAGGGTGTTCCCGAGTTGCTGCAGACGGCGCAGCGTGGCCAAAAGCCGGTCATTGTCCCGCTGGTGCAGACCGATGGTCGGCTCATCCAGGACGTAGAGGACGCCCATCAGGCTCGAGCCGATCTGGGTTGCGAGCCGGATCCGCTGCGCCTCTCCCCCGGAGAGTGTCCCGGCCATCCGGTCAAGCGAGAGATAGTCCAGCCCGACATCGAGCATGAATCCGAGCCGCTCGCGGATTTCCTTGATGATCTGTTTTGCGATTGCAGCACGTCTCGGATCGAGTTCGAGCGCATCAAAGAAGGCCAGGCTCGCACCGACATCCAGAGAAGTCAGCTCGATGATATTTTTCCCGCCGACCCTGACCGCCAGGGCCGCCGGTTTGAGGCGTTGGCCATGGCAGGTATTGCAGGGTTGCTGGCGCATGAATTTTTCCATCCATTCGCGCATGCCCTCGGACTTGGTCTCGTGATAGCGCCGTTCGAGATTGGGGATCAGCCCCTCGAAGCGTCCGGTAAACTCGTACCGCGACTTGCCCTGCTTCCCGCTGTAGACGTAGTGGAACTCGCGCCCCTTGGATCCGAAGAGGAGGACATCCAGTGCCTCTTTGGACATGCTGGAGACAGGTTCGTCCAAGGAAAACCCGAAAGCCTCCGAAAGCGCACGCAACTGGGTCGTGATCCAGGAGCCTTGCATCGACCCGATGGTGCGGATCGCGTCTTGGTTGAGACTGAGACTCCTGTCCGGGATGACGAGTTCCGGGTCGAACTCCATCCGGCTCCCGAGTCCCGTACACTCGGGGCAAGCTCCGAAGGGATTGTTGAACGAAAAAAGCCGGGGTTCGATTTCGTCAATGGTGAATCCGCAGTCCGGACAGGCGTGTTTTTCGGAATAGGTCGTGTCCTCGCCCTTGTCGACATCGTGGATAACAACCAGCCCGTCCCCGTACTTGAGAGCCGTCTCGACCGATTCGGAAAGCCGGCTCTTGACCGTATCACGAAGGACTATCCGGTCGACGACAATCTCGATCGTATGTTTGAACGTCTTTTTGAGGGACATCCCCTCGCTGATCTCCACGACTTCCCCGTCCACCCGGGCCCGGACAAATCCTTCCTGGATCATTTTTGCAAATTCTTTTTTGTATTCACCCTTGGCCCCACGGGCAATCGGGGCCAGGACCATGATCTTTCCGGACTCCCTGAGGAGGATCTCGCTCACGATCTGGTCGATGGACTGGCTGGTGATCTCCTTCCCGCAGGAGGGACAATAGGGAACCCCGATCCGTGCATAGAGGAGTCGGAGGTAATCGTAGATCTCGGTGACGGTCCCCACGGTCGAACGGGGGTTGGAATGGGTTGTCTTTTGCTCGATGGAAATGGCGGGCGAGAGGCCCTCGATGGCATCGACGTCCGGCTTGTCCATCCGCCCGAGAAACATCCGGGCGTAGCTCGAGAGCGATTCGACATAGCGGCGCTGCCCCTCGGCGTAAATTGTATCGAACGCCAGACTGGACTTGCCGGAACCGGACAACCCCGTCATCACGACAAAGGCATCCCGCGGCATCTCGACCGAGATGTTGTGCAGATTGTGTTCCCTGGCACCCTTGACCACGATCCTGTCAGACATGCATTCCCCCACTGTTCAACAGATTTTTGGTGAACAGTCTCCCGTCCCCTGGCCCGAGGTTGTTCCCCGAACAAAGACTGTCCCGAAAACACGCTCCCGCCGGTCCTTGGCACGTCCGGTAAAGATAGCCACGACGGGTCTCCCTCGCTGCCGTTTTCTGAAGCCATGACGCACAGTTTATGGTAGTATTTGACGATACGGTGTACCTTGGGCCTCGTCGGCTCTAGGGTCAACGCTTTCGAGGAGAAATCATGCGCCTTGTGTACCTGAGTCTCGTCTGCCTTCTGATGGCGCAGACCATCGCGTCTGCAGCCCCGCCCGAACCCGGAGTTCCGGTCCTGGCCGCGGCTGATGTCAAAAAAGGCATGAAGGGCTACGGCCTGACCGTGTTTGAAGGAACCACCATCACCCGCTTTGACGTCGAAATCATCGGAGTCCTCTACAACACCGGGGCAAAATCCGACCTGATCCTCGCCCGTCTCTCGGGCGGCCCCCTGGCCGAGACCGGGGTGATTGCCGGGATGAGCGGAAGTCCCGTCTATATCGACGGGAAGCTGATCGGGGCTGTTGCCTATGCCTGGGGTTTTTCGAAATCCACGATCGCCGGGATCACCCCGATTGGCGAGATGCTGGACGTTTTTACCTATGACGGCCGCGGGAAAACACCGCCCTTCAGGATCCAGCCCTCGACCAATACGACCATCAACGGCCAGACCGTCGCCTCGACCTCGGCCTCCCTCCGCCGTGTCGTCACCCCCCTGGTCGTCTCCGGAGTCCGCTCGGATCTCTTCCCCCGGCTCTCCAAGTCACTGGAAAAACACGGATTCCTTCCCGTCCTGGGCGGTTCGGCCGGAACGGGCATCGAGTCCGTCAGCAGCAATCTGGCCCTGGCCCCAGGCTCGGCCATCGGGGTCCAGCTCGTCTCCGGGGATATCAGCATGACCGGGATCGGAACCGTGACCTGGGTCAGCAAGGACCAGACCGCTGTCCTGGCCTTCGGTCACCCGATGATGCTCCGCGGTGATGCCTCGTTCCCGATGACAACGGCCTGGATCCACACCGTCATGCCCAGCCTGAGCGTCTCCTTCAAGCTCGGTTCGGCCCTGCGGACCGTGGGCAGCATCCACCAGGACCGGGCCCCAGCCATCGGAGGCAAGAATGGCGTTGTGGCGGACACCGTCCCCGTCAGCCTCTCCTTTACCATGGGGGAACGGAGCCGGGACTACCGTTTTTCGATCATCCGCGACCAGCTCCTCTTCCCTGAACTCTTTGCCTCCACGATCCAGAGTGTTCTGCTGGACAACAGTGCCAAGGACGGGATGGTGACCTACGGCCTGGAATACGGGTTTGTCTTGCGCGACGTCAAGACCGGCCGACGTGAGACCATCCAGCTCAAGGACGCCTACGCCAGCTTCCAGAACGCGGATGCCTGGTACAACAGTCTCTACACGATGATCGTTCCCGTGATTAATGCCCTCTTCTCCCACTCGACCGAGGTCGTCCTCGAGTCGATTACCATCGGGATGCGGGCCACGCCCGGGATTGCCGCCGTCCAGATCAGCGGACTCTCGGTCGATCGCAAGAAGGTCCGCCCGGGGGATACGGTCACCCTGACGGTCGAACTGACCCCCTGGCGCGGCACACCCTTCACGGAACGCCTGCAGATCAAGGTTCCCGAGAACACCGTCAACGGACGAATCTTCTTTGTCGTCTCGAGCACAGCCGAAGAACGCTACTGGGACCGCTTCTTTGGTTCCGCCAAGTATGACCACTACAGTTTTGACGGTCTCATCCGGTCCCTGCGGGTCGGACACGACCCGTCCGAACTGGCCGTCTGGTCCGAACTCTACCAGACCGGATTGGTGATCGGGGATGAGAAACTCCCCAATCTCCCGGACTCGCAGTTCATGATGCTGGCCAATGCCAATATCCCGCGCAGCGGTTTCATGAACGGACGGCTGCGCTCGATCCATCCGACAACCCACTTCCTCTACGGTATTCAGCTTGTGATGCTGGATATGGATTACGAAAACTGAGACGTTCCGCACGAAAGGATATCAAGAAACATGAAACGCATCCTGATACTGGTTGCCATCAGCATCACACTGACCGCCGCACTCTCGGCCGTCACCACGTCATTCTACGAAGAATCCGGGATCCGGGACTTCGAGAACGGCCGCTTTGACGGAATCACCGTCAGCGAAAACGGTGAAATCTCTCTCGCCCCGCAATTGCAGGTTCTCCTGGACAGGAGCGACCTCTTTGTCTGGTCCCTGGCCCGCGGACGCGGTGGTGAACTCTACGCGGCCAGCGGTGTCCGTGGCCGGATCTGGCGGATCGCCCAGGACGGTTCGGCCAGCCTCTTTACCAGCCTCCAGGCCACGATGATCCGCAGCCTGGCCGCCGGACCGGACGGACGCCTGTTTGGTGCCGCATCGGCCCCTGGACGGGTCGTGGCCATGGAAGTCAACGGGCGACAAACCCTCCTGGCCACCCTGAGCAATACCTATATCCACGCGATTGCTTTTGGTCCTGACGGAAAACTCTATGCCGCCTGCGGCAATCCGGCCACCCTCGAGCGGATAGATCCGGTCACGGGAAAGGTCGAGCGCCTCTTCGAAGCACGACAGGAAGCGCATTTTCTCTCGATGGCGATTGATGCCAGCGGGGCTGTCTACCTGGGGAGCGACGGAAACGGTGTCCTCTACAAGCGCAGTTCCGACGGCAAAGTGCGCTCCCTCTTTGATGCCTATGAAGACGAGATTTCGGCGATCACCCTCGACAAGGCCGGACGTGTCTTCTTTGCCACGGCCACCCAGCGCCGGCGGATGACGAGCGGGAATTTCGAATTCGGTGACTCGCTGGACATGCGGGAGAAGGAGCAGCGCCGGCAGGAAGCCTCGGAGAGCGATGACGACGAGGCAAAAAAACGGAAAAAAGTCCCTCTCAAGAATTCGGTCTACCGGCTGAACCCGGATGATTCGGTTGATAAAATCTTCACCATGAGCGATATCTCCTTCCATTCCCTGGCTGTGGATGACAAAGGGTCCGTCTACATCGGGAGCGGCGATTTGGGAGTCCTCTACCGCGTCGATGCAGCGGGCATGGCTGTCCGTCTCCTGAGAGTGGAAGAGAACCAGATCCTGAGCATGCTCTTTGACGGATCCCGTCTCTATCTCGGAACCGGAAACGACGGCCGTGTCCGGGTTCTCGATATGGGAAAGGATATCAAGGGAGTCTATACCTCCCGGGTTCTGGACTGCCGGGCCAATGTCACTTTTGGCTCGATCTCCTGGAACGGGACCGTTCCGGCCGGGGCCCGTCTGACCCTGGCCACCCGGACCGGAAACACCAACCCCCCGGACGGGACCTGGAGTCCCTGGTCGGCACCCTATACCCGGATGGAGGGAGAAAAGATCTCCAGCCCCCGGGCGCGCTACGTCCAGTACCGGATCGAGATGAGTTCCTCTTCCATCGAAGCCTCCCCCGTTCTTTCGTCCCTCAAGATTCCCTTTGTGCACGACAATCGACAGCCCCGTGTCCGGAGTGTGATGCTGACCACCTGGCACGAGGCCAAGGACAGCAAAAAAATCAAACTGAACCAGGGACAGTGCGCCATCACCTGGCAGAGCGAGGATGACGACAACGATACCCTCGAAACCCGACTCTTTTTCCGGATGGACAAGAGTACGGCCTGGAGATACCTCAAAGTCGATGCCTCACAAAACCAGATCATCCTCAACGCGGAGATGCTTCCCGATGGCTGGTACCAGTTCAGGGTCCATACCAGTGACAAGCCCTCAAACCCGGAAAGCATGGCAAAATCGGCCTGGGCTGATAGCCGCCGTGTCCTGATCGACAACAGCGCCCCCCGGATCGAAAACCTGGCTGCCAAGGTCGAGGGGGAGAATCTGGTCATCACAGGCCGGATCACGGATGCCTTCTCCCACGTTTCCATGCTGCGCTACTCCCTGAACTCCGAAGACTGGCGCTATGTCCCGTCAGCGGACGGTGTCTTTGATTCGCAAACGGAAGAGATCCGGATCGTCCTTCCCCTGGCCAATACACCCAACCTGATGAATGGAAGCAACGTCATCTTCATCCGGAGCTGTGACCAGCAGGAAAACTGGACAACGGCCGGACTGAGCTTCAGCGTGACGTTGCCGACAGGAGCGGCCGGAATCGGAAGCGAAAAGCGCTTTCTTCTTCTTGACTGAGAGGATTGTTTTATATAATTTTCTATATATATAAGCAATCAAGGAGAGAACCATGGCGAATGATTCCCACAAGCGCGTCATCATCATCGGGGGCGGTCCGGCCGGACTGACGGCCGCCGTCTACACTGCCCGCGCCCGACTGGAGCCGATCCTGATCGAAGGGATGGATGCCGGTGGTCAACTCATGACCACCTCCGAGGTCGAAAACTTCCCGGGATTTCCCGACGGGATCATGGGGCCGGAACTGATCGCCAACATGCGCCGCCAGGCCGAAAAATTCGGGACCGTGTTTGTCAGCGGGCATGTGACCGGGGTCGATCTTTCCAAGAGACCCTATACGGTGACAGTCGGGGATCAGACCCTGACAACGGCCACCCTGATCATCGCCACCGGGGCCACCGCCCGGTACCTCGATATTCCCTCGGTCCAGCGCCTGCGGGGGCACGGCATCTCGGCCTGCGCCACCTGTGACGGGTTCTTCTTCCGCAACAAAAAGGTCTTTTTGGCCGGTGGCGGGGACTCGGCCCTCGAAGAGGCCCAGTTTTTGACCCAGTTTGCCAGTTCCGTGACCGTCATCCACAGGCGGGACGAATTCCGTGCATCCAAAATCATGCAGGAATATGCCCGCAACAATCCCAAGATCAGCTTTTTGATGAGCCACGTCATCGTGGACGCGCTCGGAGAAGATCGCCTGACGGGGCTCAGGCTGCGGGATCTTACAACCAACGAGGTCAAGGAGGTCGAGGCCGACGGACTCTTTTTCGCAATCGGGCACGATCCGAACACGGGAATCTTCAAGCCCTTCCTTGAGACGGACGAGGCCGGCTACCTCAAGCGCCAGCCCGACCGGACCGCAACCACCATTCCCGGAGTGTTCGCAGCGGGCGACGTGGCCGACAACTATTACCGTCAGGCAACCACGGCTGCAGCCGACGGATGCCGGGCCGCCCTCGAGGTCGAAAAATTCCTCCTCTCCCAGGGTGAAGCGCATTAAGCCCCACGAAAATCCGTGTTTGCAGTATGTTTTTGGGGAACAGTCTTCAGGCCATTCAGGC